>Ga0066709_100000017_pt1 | contig 45257 bp, 45 predicted proteins | sample GraSoiAngelo_158_FD_79665 | JGI IMG/M metagenome (GOLD analysis project Ga0066709, IMG submission 79665) | Grasslands soil microbial communities from the Angelo Coastal Reserve, California, USA - 14_1009_16_30cm | ecosystem: Environmental > Terrestrial > Soil > Grasslands | place: USA...
GATGGTGATGCCTGGGGATAACGTGGAGTTGGCGATCGAGTTGATCACGCCGATCGCGATGGAGAAGGAGCTTCGGTTCGCCATTCGCGAGGGTGGCCGGACCGTGGGCGCCGGCGTCGTCGCCGAGGTCACCGAGTAATGGCCGGGACCGCTCCCGGCCAGCGCATCCGCATCCGCCTTCGGTCGTACGACCACGCGGTCCTCGACCAGTCGGCGGGCGAGATCGTACGCACGGCCAAGCGGACCGGCGCGCGGACGGCGGGACCGATCCCGCTGCCCACGCAGCGGTCCGTCTACACCGTGCTCCGCTCCCCGCACGTGGACAAGAAATCCCGGGAACAGTTCGAGATCCGGGTGCACAAGCGTCTCATCGATATCGTGAAGTCGACGCCGCAGACGATCGACGCGCTGATGAAGCTCGATCTGCCGGCCGGCGTGGACATCGAGATCAAGCTCTAACCGGGGACGCCCATGATCGGATTGCTCGCGCAGAAAATCGGAATGAGCCAGGTCTACGACGAGAAGGGACACGTTGTTCCGGTGACCATTCTCTCGGCGGGCCCCTGCCCGGTGGTCCAGGTGAAGACGTCCGAGACGGACGGCTACGCCGCGGTCCAGATCGGATTCGGGAAGCGTCGGGAGAAGCTGATTCCAAAGGCGCTGCAGGGCCACATGAAGAAGCACAAGGCCGCGGGCCTTCGGATGCTTCGCGAGATCCGCGTCGAGGATCCCTCGGCCTACGAGATCGGCCAGACGCTCACCGTCGCGCTCTTCGAGGTCGGCGTCAAAGTCGACGTCGTCGGAGTGTCGAAAGGGCGTGGGTTCGCGGGCGTCGTGCGCCGCCATCATTTCACGGCGGGGCGCGCCACCCACGGATGCACCACTCACAAGCAGCCCGGCTCGATCGGCGCGAGCGCCTATCCCAGCCGCGTCGTCAAGGGGAAGCGCCTCCCGGGGCGCATGGGCGGCGCGCGCGTCACGGTCAGGAACCTGGACGTGATCGGCGTCGACCCGGACCAGAACTTGATCTGGCTGAGAGGCTGCGTACCCGGTCATCCGAACGGCACCGTCCTCATCCGGAAGAACGGATAACGAGATGGCCAAGGCGCGCAAATACGGAAGCGACGGCAAGCAGCACGGCACGGTCGACCTGCCGGCCGCGATCTTCGAGGCCCCGGTCAACGAGCACCTGATCTGGGAGGCGGTGAAGAGCCACCTCGGGAATCAGCGCCAGGGCACGGCGGCCGCGAAGAACCGCGCTCTGGTGAGCGGCGGCGGGCGGAAGCCATGGAAGCAGAAAGGGACGGGGCGGGCGCGGTCGGGCTCGAACACGTCGCCCCTCTGGCCGGGCGGCGGCGTCGCCTTCGGGCCGAAGCAGCGCGACTACACGACGCGCATGAACCAGAAGGCCCGGCGCTCGGCGCTCCTGGGCGCCCTGTCGGTGCGGGCCCGGGAAGACAACGTGGTGATCGTGGAGGCGCCCGAGCTCAAGGAGCCGAAGACGAAGCCGGTGGCCGAGCTCTTGAAGAAGGTGGGACTCGAAGGAAAGAAGATCCTCTGGGTATTCGATCGGACGGGTGAGACGCTTCTCAAGTCCTCCCGCAATTTGGAGCGTGTCGAGACGACGGAGAGCAACACGCTCAACACCTACGCGCTCATGAAGTGCGACTGCCTCGTCTTGACCGAGGGCGGTCTCAAGAGCCTGACGGAGCGACTGAGCGCATGAGCCGCGATTCGCGCACCATCGTCCACCGCGCGCTGATCACCGAGAAGGGTACCCGGCTTCGCGAGCAGGAGAACGGCTACCTCTTCGAAGTGGCGCGCGACGCGAACAAGATCGAGATCAAGCAGGCGATCGAGGCGATCTTCCCGGTGAAGGTCGAATCGGTACGGACCCTACGCGTGCACGGCAAGCCGAAGCGGATGGGCCGGTACGCGGGACATAGACCCGATTGGAAGAAGGCGGTCGTGACCCTGAAGAAGGGGCAGACGATCGAGCTCTTCGAGCAGGTATAGCCGATGGCACTTCGCAAATTCAGGCCGCTCACACCGGCGCAACGGTTCCGGACGGTCGCGTCGTTCGACGAGATCACGCGATCGCGCCCCGAGCCGAGCTTGACCGAGAAGCTGAAGAAGACCGGCGGTCGCGACAACCGCGGCCACATCTCCTCGTGGCTCCGGGGAGGCGGCTTTCCGAAGAAGTACCGGATCGTCGACTTCAAGCGGGACAAGAGAGGGATTCCGGCCAAGGTCGCGCACATCGAGTACGACCCGAACCGAAGCGCCCGGATCGCCCTCCTCCACTACGCGGACGGCGAGAAGCGTTACATCATCGCCCCCCAGCAGCTCCACGTCGGGGACACGGTGACGGCGGGGGCGGACTCCGAAGTGAAGCCCGGGAACGCGATGCCCTTGAGCGCGGTGCCGCTGGGAACGTTCGTCTACAACGTGGAGCTGATTCCCGGAAAGGGCGGGCAGCTGAGCCGCAGCGCCGGAACGTTCTGCCAGGTGATGGCGCGCGAGGGCGACTACGCGCAGCTTCGGCTTCCCTCCGGCGAGATGCGCAAGGTGCCGGTGGTCTGCATCTGCTCGATCGGGATGGTCGGGAACGAGGATCATCAGAACATCGTGATCGGAAAGGCCGGAAAGTCGCGGTGGCTGGGCCGCCGGCCCAGCGTGCGCGGCGTGGCGATGAACCCCGTCGACCATCCGATGGGCGGCGGTGAAGGAAAGTCCTCGGGCGGACGGCATCCGTGCTCGCCTTGGGGCCAATTGGCCAAGGGAAAGAAGACCCGTAAGCGGAAGCTCTCCGACCGTCTGATCGTCCGGCGGCGGAAGCAGACGTAGAGGAGCAAGCAGACCACATGAGCCGTTCGGTCAAGAAGGGTCCGTACGTCGTCGCGAAGCTTCTGAAGAAGCTCGAGGGCATGAACCGGATGAACGAGCGCCGCGTCCTCAAGACCTGGGCGCGCCGGTCGACCATCTCGCCCGAGTTTGTCGGGCACACCCTCGCGGTGCACAACGGGAACAAGTTCATCCCGGTCTACATCACCGAGAACATGGTCGGACACAAGCTTGGCGAGTTCGCGCCGACGCGGATCTTCCGCGGGCACGGCTCCCACGTGGAGAAGGTCGCGGCCGCGGCCGCGGCGGCCGGACCGGGCAGCGGTCCCGGCTCCGGTCCTCCGAAGTAAGCCGCGCCCGAGGGACGAAATGGAAGCGAAAGCGATCGCGCGATACGTGAGGGTCACGCCCCGGAAGGCGGATCAAGTGCTGCAGCTGATCCGCGGAAAGCGCGTGGACCAGGTCACCGAGATTCTCGATTTCACCCCGAAGCACGTCGCCCGGGTGATCGGCAAGGTCGTGAAGTCGGCCGTGGCGAACGCTGTGGCGATGGAGGGGAAGATCAACGTCGAGGAGCTTCGCGTGAAGATGGCGGTGGCGGGGGCGGGACCGACGATGAAGCGGTTCCTGCCGCGTGCTCAGGGCCGCGCGACTCCGATCTTGAAGAAGACCTGCCACATCACGGTCATCGTGGAAGGCGAGGTTTCGGAGGAGGACGAGGCGACGGCACGCCGGGCCCGACGCGTGGCGCCGCGGCAGGCGCCGGCGAGGCCCGCGGAATCGAAGCCGGGCGCTAAGATCGCCGAGCCCGCTGCTCCCGCGGCGAAGAAGTCGGCCGCGAAGAAGCCCGCGGCCAAGAAGGCCGAGCCGAAGAAGGCTGAGACCAAGAAGGCGGAACCCAAGGGGCGCACCGCGAAGAAGTCGAAGGAGGCGAAGTAGTGGGTCAGAAAACCAATCCGATCGGGATGCGCCTCGGCATCATCTTTACGTGGGACTCGCGCTGGTTCGCGCGCAAGGACTACGCGAAGCTTTTGGAAGAGGACATCTTCATCCGGAAATACCTGAAGAAGCGGCTCTCGCAGGCGGGGATCTCCCGCATCGTGATCCAGCGAGCGGTCTCGAAAGTCACGATCAACATCTCGACCGCGCGGCCGGGATTGGTGATCGGCCGGCGCGGCCAGCAGGTCGACCAGCTCCGGGACGAGCTCCAGCACATCACGAAGAAGGAGATCTTCCTCAACATCGACGAGGTGAAGAAGCCGGACATGGACGCCACGCTGGTCGGCGAGCACGTCGCGCGCCAGCTGGAACAGCGCGTCTCGTTCCGCCGCGCGATGAAGAAGGCGATCGCGTCGACCATGCGGTCGGGCGCCGGCGGCGTACGCATCGTCTGCTCCGGCCGGTTGGGCGGCGCCGAAATGGCCCGCACCGAGAGCTACCGCGACGGGCGGGTGCCGCTCCATACGCTGCGCGCCGACATCGATTTCGCGCGCTCCACCGCCCGGACGATTTACGGGACGGTGGGCGTAAAGGTTTGGATCTTCAAGGGCGAGATCCTGCCGAAGCGGGAGGCGGCCGAGGTTGCCGCCGCCGCGGCTCACGGCAAGACCGCTTAACGGGAGCAGGGCATGCTCGTACCAAAGCGCGTCAAGCATCGGAAGCAGATGCGCGGGCGCCGGAAAGGGAAGGCCTACACGGGCTCGACCGTCGCCTTCGGCGAGTTCGGGCTTCAGGCCCTCGAGCCGGCCTGGATCACGAATCGCCAGATCGAGGCGGCCCGCGTTGCGATCACGCGCTTCATCAAGCGCGGCGGCAAGATGTGGATCCGGATCTTCCCGGACAAGCCGGTGACGGTGAAGCCGGCGGAGACGCGAATGGGCAAGGGCAAGGGCGCGCCCGAGTTCTGGGTCGCGGTGGTGAAGCCGGGCCGCGTCCTGTTTGAGCTGGAGGGGATCAGCAACGAGCTCGCGCGGAAGGCGATGAGGCTGGGCGCGAGCAAGCTGCCGATCAAGACGAAGTTCGTCGAGCGGCACGATCTGGCGGGGAGCTAGGAATGCGCACCTTAAAAGCGGAGAAGATTCGAGACATGAATGAAGAAGAGATCCTCGTGAAGATCAAGGAGCTGACCGAGGAACTCTTCAATCTTCGGTTCCGCAATTCGATGCGCCAGCTCCAGAACCCGGTTTCAATCCGCGAGAAGCGGCGCGACGTCGCGCGGCTCCGAACCATTTTGACCGAGCACCGGAAGGGCATTCGCAAGCTTCCCGGCTCGGTAGAGGTCAAGGCGTGATCGAGAACGAGGCGGCGAGCCGCGGCAAGCGGAAGGTGATGACCGGGAAGGTCGTGAGTGATTCGATGAAGAAGACCGTCGTCGTCACGATCGAGCGCCTGGTGAAGCACGAGACCTACGGCAAGTACGTCCGCCGTCGGAACCGGTTCAAAGTCCATGACGAGAAGAACGAATGCAAGGTGGGGGACACGATCCGCTTCATGGAGACGCGCCCCTTGAGCAAGGACAAACGCTGGCGGCTTCTCGACTTCGTCCAGCGCGTAGAGCGCTGACGGGGACGGGGAGGAGAACGGCGGAACCATGGTTCAACCACGCAGCATTATCGCGATCTCGGACAATTCCGGCGCACGCGTCGCACGCGTCGTGAAGGTCCTGGGCGGCACCCGGAAGCGGTACGGCCGGCTCGGCGACATCATCGTCGTGTCGATCCAGGACGCGCTCCCCGGGGCGGCCGTGAAGAAGGGGGACGTCCACAAGGCGGTGCTCATCCGGACCGTCAAGGAAGTCCGTAGGAAGGACGGCAGCTACATCCGGTTCGACCAGAACGCGGCCGTCCTGATCGACGACCAGAAGGAGCCCAAGGGGACCCGCATCTTCGGCCCCGTGGCGCGCGAGCTTCGCGAGCGGGAGTTCATGAAGATCATCTCCCTCGCGCCGGAAGTGATCTGAGGGGCACGATGCCGCATCAATTTCGCAGGAACGACCAAGTGATCGTCATCTCCGGCGACGACCGGGGCAAGTCGGGCAGGATCCTCAAGGTCCTGCGCGGCGAGGAACGGCTCATCGTCGAGAAGGTGAACTTTGTGAAGCGACACACCAAGCCGCGCAGCCAGACCCGGCAGGGCGGGATCCTCGAGAAGGAGGCCCCGGTGCACGTCTCGAACGTGATGCACCTCTGCCCGAAGTGCCAGGTCGGCCGGCGGGTCACCGTGAAGGACGCGTCCGACGGCAAGCGCGAGCGCTACTGCGCCCACTGCGGCGAAACGATTCCGAGAGTGAACTGATGGCCGACGAAAAGGAAAAGAAAGAGAAGAAGGAAGCGAAGCCCAAAGGCGAGGCGAAGCCCAAGGTCCCCGGAGCCGATGCGAAGGCGAAGGCGAAGGGCGAGGGCAAGAAGAGCAAGGGCAAGGGCAGAGACGCCGGCGCGGCCGCCGGACCGACGATCGCGGAGGCCGAGCCGCCCGCGCGCGTCCCGCGGATCAAGGAGCACTACGAGAAGAACGTGCTCCCCGAGCTGGTCAAGCGCTTCAGCTACAAGAACCCCATGCAGGCGCCACGGCTTCGGAAGATCGTGGTGAACATGGGGGTGGGCGACGCGCTCCAAAACGTCAAGATGCTCGACACCGCCGCGATCGAGCTGGGCGCAATCACGGGCCAGAAGGCCGCGCTTCGGCGCGCGAAGAAGTCGATCGCGAACTTCAAGCTCCGCGAGGGCCAGCCGATCGGCTGCATGGTGACCCTGCGCGGCGCTCGGATGTACGAATTCTACGACCGTCTCGTGAACGTGGCGCTGCCGCGAATCCGCGACTTCCGCGGCGTTCCGATGCGCTCCTTCGACGGTCGGGGGAATTACACGATCGGTCTCACGGAGCAGATCATCTTTCCGGAAATCAACTACGACCGGGTCGACAAGATCCGGGGGATGGACGTCACCTTCGTCACGTCGGCCAAGACCGACGAGGAAGGGCAGGAGCTCTTGAGGCTCCTGAACATGCCCTTCCGCCAGCCACAGCGCTAGGGCGCCGCAAAGCGCCGGAGGAGCGATTTTGGCCAAGAAGTCGATCGTAGAGAAATGGAAGCGGACGCCCAAATTCAAGGTGCGCCGCTACAACCGCTGCCACCGGTGCGGCCGGCCCCGCGGATTCTTGCGGGACTTTGCGCTCTGCCGCATCTGCTTCCGGGAGCTTGCCCTGCTAGGCCAGATCCCGGGCGTGGTGAAGGCGAGCTGGTAGGAGCCCGGGCGAAAGCCCAACGAGTGAAGGGAGACCATGTCGGTTAGCGATCCCATTGCGGACCTATTGACCTGCATCCGCAACGCCTGCAAGGCGAAGCACAAGAAGGTGGACGTGCCCACCTCCAAGACGAAGGCGGAGGTCGTGCGCGTTCTTCTGCGGGAGAAGTACATCAATAATTACAAGTCGATCGACGACAAGAAGCGGGGCCTTCTGCGCATCTATCTGAAGTACGACCAGAAGGACCGCCCCGTCATTCAGGGCATCGAGCGGGTGAGCAAGCCGGGCCGCCGCGTCTACATCCGGCGTCACGAAGTCCCCAAGGTTCAGGGTGGCCTCGGCACGGCGCTCATCTCGACGCCCTCGGGAATCATGACCGATCAGGAAGCGCGCGATGAGGGGCTCGGCGGCGAGTACCTCTGCCGCCTCTGGTAGGAGCCGACCATGCCGTCACGAGTAGGAAAGAAGCCGATCGACATTCCGTCCGGGGTCCAGGTGGGCCGGGAGGGAGGGACGATCCGCGTCAAGGGGCCGAAGGGCGAGCTCCAGTTCACGATCGGGCACGGCGTCGAGGTGGCGCTGGAGCCCAAGACGATCACGGTGAGCCAGGTAGGCGGCGGCAAGCAGGCGCTGGCGCTCCACGGCACGACGCGGGCGCTGATCGCGAACATGGTCCTGGGCGTGACACAGGGGTTCTCGAAGGCGCTCGAGATCACGGGCACGGGATACCGGGCGCAGCTGAGCGGGAAGAAGCTCACGCTCCAGCTCGGCTACTCGCACCCGATCGAGTTTGATCCGCCGACCGGGATCTCGATCCAGCTCGACGGGCCGACGAAGCTCACCGTGAACGGATTCGACAAGGAGCTGGTCGGACAGGTCGCCGCGAACATTCGCGGCTTCCGCCCACCGGAGCCGTACAAGGGCAAGGGAATCAAGTACGCCGGGGAGTACATCCGGCGCAAGGCGGGCAAGGCCGCGGGCGGCAAGACGGCGTAGGCCCGGAGCCACGACCCAAGCGAGATGGGAATCGAACGATGAAATCGAGCGCCACACCAAGACTCAAGGGACGGGAGCGTCGCCACATCCGGATCCGCAAGAAGGTCAAGGGAACGGCGGAGCGTCCACGCCTCTGCGTCTATCGCAGCCTGAACCACATCTACGCGCAGCTGGTCGATGATCTGGCCAGCCGCACGATCATGACCGTTTCCTCCCTGGACAAGGGGCTCGCCCCCGACGTCAAGACGGCGAAGGGCAAGGTGGCGGCGGGCAAGATCGTCGGCAAGGCCATCGCCGCGAAGGCCAAGGCCGCGGGCATCGACCGCGTCTGCTTCGACCGCGGCGGTTACCTCTACCACGGCCGCGTCAAGGCGGTCGCTGACGGAGCCCGCGAGGGCGGTCTCACCTTTTAGGAGAATTCATGGCCCATCAAGGAATGCGTGGACGCGGAATGCAGCAGACCGACTCGGAGTTCATCGAGCGGGTCATCCACGTCAATCGAGTCGCGAAAGTCGTGAAGGGCGGACGCCGCTTCAGCTTCAACGCCATCGTTGCCGTCGGAGACGGAAAGGGCAGGGTGGGCGTTGGATTGGGGAAGGCGAACGAGGTCGCCGACGCGATCCGCAAGGCGGGCGAATCGGCCAAGAAGCGGATGTTCGATGTGCCGCTCCGCCGCACGACGATCCCCCATCAGGTGATCGGTCATTTCGGGGCGGGCCGGGTCTTCATGCGGCCGGCGACCCCGGGTACCGGCGTCATCGCGGGAGGCGCCATCCGCGCCGTCCTCGAGGCCGCGGGGATCCAGGACGTGCTCACGAAGTCGCTCGGCTCGAGCAACCCGCATAACGTGGTGAAGGCCACGGTCGCGGGGCTGCAGGGCCTCCGGAGGGCCAGCGAGGTCGCGGCGCTCCGCGGGAAGACGGTGGACGAGCTCTTGGGAATCCGGCGCAAGGTGGTGGAGGCCGATGTCACAAATTAGAATCACGCAGGAGCGGAGCAAGATCCGGTGCTTGGAAAAGCACAAGCGGACGCTCGAGGCGTTGGGTCTGCGCCGCCCCCGCCATTCGGTCATTCACAACGACACGCCGCAGATCCGGGGCATGGTCGCGCAGGTGAGCTACCTGGTTCGCGTCGACGCGGCGCCCGTCGAGGGCGCGCCCGACGAAGCGGCCGGGACACGGCAACGGCCGGCGGCCAAGCCGCGGCGCAAGGCGGCGGCGCGGTCGAAGCGCGCGGCAGCCGGAAAGCCGAAGCGGGCCGCGGCGAGGAAGACGAAGCGGGCCGCGCCGAGGAGGGCCGCGGAATGAGAATCGGACAGATCAAGCCGGCGAAGGGGGCCACGCGCGACCGGAAGCGGCGCGGCCTTGGCCCTGCGTCCGGTCTCGGCGGCACCGCGGGCCGCGGCCACAAGGGTCAGCGCGCGCGGAGCGGCGGCAAGGTGGCCCGCTGGTTCGAGGGCGGGCAGATGCCGATTCAGCGGCGCCTCCCGAAGGTCGGCTTCCGGAACCCGAGCCGCGTCGAGTTCCAGGTCGTGAACGTGGCGGCCCTCTCGCGATTCGCGAAAGGGGAGGCCGTGACCCGCGAGAGCCTTCTCAAGAAGCGGCTCATCGACCGGAGCGACCTCCCGGTGAAGGTTCTCGGGATGGGCGAGATCGAGGCCGCGCTCGCCGTGACGGTGGACGCCGTCAGCGGCTCCGCGCGAACGAAGATCGAGGCGGCGGGCGGGACGATCACGCTCCCGACCCCCCGGGTCTACCGGCCGCGCCACGAGAAGAAAGAACGTAAAGAGTCAAAGGGCTAAGCGAGGGACATGTTCGAGAAACTACAAAACATATTCCGGATCCCGGAGCTGAAGCGCCGGGTCCTCTTCACGGTCGCTCTCCTATGCGTCTACCGGCTGGGCGGGCACGTGCCCACCCCCGGAGTGAACAGCGAGGCGCTGGTCTCCGCGTTCGCCAGCCAGGCGAACTCGCTCTTTGGTCTCTACGACCTGTTCGTCGGCGGGAGCTTCCAGAAGGCGACCGTGTTCGCGCTCGGGATCATGCCGTACATCTCGGTCTCGATCATTTTCCAGCTCCTGGGCGCGGTGATCCCCTACTTCGAGAAGCTGCAGAAGGAGGGGGAGGAAGGCCGGAAGAAGATCACGCAGTACACGCGTGTCGGCACGGTCGCGTTGGCCGCGATGCAGTCGCTGGCGTTCGCGAAGTTCTTGGAGTCGATGGGCTCGGCCGGCGTCCCGGTCGTCCCGCATCCGGGATTCGGGTTTCAGCTCATGACGATGATCACCCAGACGGCCGGCACGATCATGATCATGTGGCTCGGCGAGCAGATCACCGACAAGGGGATCGGGAACGGGATCTCGCTGATCATCTTCATCGGCATCGTGGCCCGGTTCCCGGCCGACATCATCAACTCGATCCGCGCGCTCCGCGTCGGGACGCTATCTCCGATCGTGGCCGCGCTCATGGTGGCGATCATGGTCGGCGTCATCGCGGCGGTCGTGGCCATGACGCAGGCGCAGCGAAAGATCCCGGTCCAGTACGCGAAGCGGGTCGTGGGGCGCAAGATGTACGGCGGTCAGAGCACGCACATCCCGCTTCGGGTGAACACGGCGGGCGTGATCCCGATCATCTTCGCGCAGTCGTTGATCATGCTCCCGAGCACGCTGGCGATCTATTTTCACGGGAACGCCGCGATCCAGGGCATTGCGGGCCTGTTCGCGCACGGGACCTGGGTCTACGTCGTCGTCTATTCGCTGACGATCATCTTTTTCACCTATTTCTATACGGCGATCGTGCTCAATCCGATCGATATGGCGGACAACATGAAGAAGTACGGCGGGTTCGTCCCGGGAATTCGCCCCGGCCGGAAGACTGCCGAGTACATCGACCGCATTCTCTCGCGGATCACGCTCCCCGGAGCGGTTTTCCTGGCGTTGATCGCCGTGCTCCCGGACATCCTGATCCGGCGGTTCAACGTGCCGTTCTATTTCGGCGGCACCAGCGTCCTGATTGTGGTGGGCGTCGCGCTCGACACCCTGCAGCAGATCGAGTCGCACTTGATCATGCGCCACTACGAGGGCTTCGTGACCCACGGAAAGATGCGTGGGCGGCGCTGATGCGGGAGCGTTGTTGATGCGGGGGCGTAGCTGATGCGGATCGTGCTCCTCGGTCCGCCCGGCAGCGGCAAGGGAACGCACGGGAAGCGCCTCTCGGAAAAGCTGGGGACGCCCCTCATCTCGACGGGGGACATCCTCCGCGAGGCGATCGCGCAGGAGACGAGCTTGGGGATGGCGGCGCAAGCCGACGTCAAGGCGGGCCGCCTGGTCGCGGACGATACGGTGCTCGGCTTAATCGAGACGCGTCTCCGGATGGGCGACGCGAGGAAGGGCTTCATCCTGGACGGCTTTCCGCGCACGACCGCGCAGGCCGACGGGCTGTCCCGGCTCCTCGGGGATCAGAAGGTCGATCGGGTGCTGAACCTGGTCATCCCGGCGGAGACGGTGGTGGAGAGACTCAAAGACCGGTGGCTCTGCGGCGAATGCGGCGCCATCTATAACTTGAAGTCGGCGCCGCCCAAGGTCCCCGGCGTCTGCGACCGGTGCGGGAACGCATTGAAGCAGCGTGCGGACGATCAGCCGGCGACGGTGCGCACGCGGCTCGAGGTGTACGAGAACGAGACAAGACCCCTCGTCGAGTACTACCGGCGAAACGGGGTGCTTCAGAACATCGACGCGTCGGGGACGCCGGACAAAGTCTTTGCCTTGATCGAGAAGGCTGTAGGAAAGGTCGCTGCCTGAGAGGCGGGGCCGCATCCAAACGATGATACGGATCAACACCCTGAATGAAGTCGCCGGGATCCGCGAGAGCGCGCAGATCGTCGGAAAGTGTCTCCGGATGCTGGAAGGGGAAATCCGGCCCGGGGTGACGACGCTGAAGCTGGATCAGATCGCCGAGAAGTTCATCCGCGACATGGGCGGAGAGCCGGCGTTCAAAGGCTACCGCGGGTATCCCGCCAGCATCTGCGCCTCGGTGAACGAGGAAGTGGTGCACGGGATCCCGAGCGCGAAGCGGGTCCTCCGCGAGGGGGATGTGATCTCGCTCGACATCGGCGTGCGCCGCGAGGGCTGGTACGGAGATGCCGCGCGGACCTTCCCGGTGGGGAAGGTATCGGCCGAGGCGGTGCGGCTGCTCGAGACGACCGAGCGGGCGCTCGCAAAAGGGATCGCCCAGGCGCGCGAAGGCGGGCGAATCTCCGACATCTCGGCCGCGATCGAGCGGGAGGCGAAAGCGAGCGGTTTCACGGTTGTGCGGGCGCTCGTGGGGCACGGCATCGGCCGGGAGCTTCACGAGGACCCGCAGGTCCCCAACTACGGACGGCCGGGGGAAGGCGCCCGGCTCGAGGAGGGGATGGCGCTCGCGATCGAACCGATGGTGAATGCCGGCGGAGCGGATGTCGTGACGCTCGCCGACCAATGGACGGTGGTCACGGTGGACCGGAAGATCTCAGCCCACTTCGAGCATACCGTCGCGATCGGCCCGAACGGGCCGGAGGTGCTGTCACTGGTTGAGGCGGATTAGGTAAGAATGGCGAAAGAAGAGGGCGTCCAGGTCGAGGGGACGGTCATCGAGCCCCTGCCCAACGCGATGTTCCGCGTCGAGCTGGAGAATGGACACAAGGTCCTCGCCCACATCTCGGGCAAGATGCGGATGAATTTCATCAAGATCCTGCCCGGGGACAAGGTCACGGTGGAGCTGTCGCCCTACGATCTCACCCGCGGGCGCATCATCTACCGCTACAAATAGGAACGGAAGAGCCATGAAGGTCAAAGCTTCGGTTACGCGGATCTGCGACAACTGCAAGGTCGTCCGGCGCAAGGGCGTGGTTCGGATCATCTGTAAGAATCCGCGCCACAAGCAGCGCCAGGGCTAGGGACAGGAGGAACGTTTTGGCTCGTATCGCCGGTGTCGATTTGCCGAACGACAAACGAATCGTGATTGGGCTGACCTACATCTTCGGCATCGGCCCCTCGTCCGCGCGGAAGATCATCCACCTCACGGGGGTGAACGCGAATACGCGGGTGAAGGCGCTCGCCGAGGAGGAGGTCACCAAGCTCCGCCAGGTGATCGAGAGCCAGTTCAAGGTGGAGGGAGCGCGCCGCAGCGAGGTGGCGATGTCGATCAAGCGTTTGATGGACATCGGCGCCTATCGCGGGCTGCGCCATCGGAAGAACCTCCCGGCTCGAGGGCAGCGCACACGCACGAACGCGCGGACGCGCAAGGGACCCAAGAAGACGGCAGGCGCGGTCCGCAAGGTAGCGGTCGCGGCGAAGAGGCCGGCGCCGAAGCCGGCGGGTTGATCGGAAACGCGAGCGATCGCAAAGGAGAGTAATTAGTGGCCGAGCAACAGCAACAGCAAGGGGCACCGGCGGTACCGACGGCAACGCCGAAGCCGAAGAAGAAGCGCGAGCGGAAGGTGGGGATTAACGGAATCGCCCACGTCCAATCGACGTTCAACAACACGATCGTGACCATCGCCGACATGGACGGGCACACGGTGTCCTGGGCCAGCGCCGGCAAGGTTGGGTTCAAGGGCTCGCGCAAGAGCACGCCCTTCGCCGCTCAGATCGCGGCCGAGGCGGCGACGAAGGAGGCGCTCTCGCTCGGACTCAAGAAGGTAGAGGTGTGGGTGAAGGGTCCGGGAGCGGGTCGCGAAGCCGCGATCCGATCGCTCCAGGCGGCCGGGTTGGAGATCTCGGCCATCAAGGACGTCACCCCGATTCCGCACAATGGTTGCCGGCCGCCGAAGCGGCGGCGCGTCTAGCTGAAGGAGGTTTAAAGCAACGATATGGCGACTTATCGCGAAGCAAAATGCCGGCTCTGCCGCCGGGAGGGAGAGAAGCTCTTCCTCAAGGGTACGCGCTGCTTCACCGAGAAATGCGCGTTCGAGAGGCGCGGGTACGCGCCCGGAGAGCACGGCAAGGATCGGCGCCCCAAGGAGACGCAATACGGCGTGCAGCTTCGGATGAAGCAGAAGACCCGCCGGATTTATGGTGTCCTGGAGGCGCAGTTCCGGAACTACTTCGCGAAGGCGGAGCATCAAAAGGGCGTGACCGGCCAGAATCTCTTGCTGGCGCTCGAGCGCCGGCTGGACAACCTGGTCTTCCGGCTGGGGTTCGCCCCATCCCGATCGGCCGCGCGCCAGCTGGTGCGGCACCGCCATTTCACGGTCAACGAACACATCGTCGACATTCCTTCGTTCTCGGTGCGGGTGGGCGATGAGATTCGCGTCCGTCCCGGGAGCAAGGATTCCGTCGCGATCCAGGCGTCGCTCGAGGCCAGCAAGAGCCGCGAGATGATGAGCTGGCTCAGCCTCGACGCCGAGAAGCTCTCGGGGCGACTACTCGAGTACCCGACACGCGGAAACATTCCGACCAAGGTCTCCGAGCAGCTCATCGTCGAGCTTTACTCGAAGTAACCCGAGGCGGCCGAAAGGGCGCGAGCCAGATGGAGCGCGTGCCGAAAGGCCCCGGGTCTTAAGGAGGGAATAGATAAGATGAAGTGGAAGAATCTGCAGATGCCGAAGAATGTCGAGGCCGATGAGAAGACCTCGACCAATCGCTACGGAAAATTCACGATCGAGCCTCTCGAGCGCGGCTTTGGCGTGACGCTGGGGAACGCGCTTCGGCGCGTGCTCCTCTCGTCGTTGCCGGGCGCCGCCGTCACGGCCGTCAAGATCGAGGGCGTCCAGCATGAGTTCTCGACGCTTCCCGGCTTGAAGGAGGACGTGCCCGAGATCCTTCTCAACTTGAAGCAGATGCGGTTCAAGATTCACAGCGACGGGCCCAAGATGGCGCTCTTCGACGCCCGCGGCAAGAACGAGATCAAGGCGGGCGACCTGAAGGCGGACCCCGACATCGAGGTCCTGAACCCCGAGATGCACATCGCCACGCTCAACAAGGACGGAGAGTTCCGCGCCGAGGTTGAGGTGGGCCCCGGCCGCGGCTACGTTTCCGCGGAGAACCAGGCGGTCCAGGATCGGCCGATCGGCGTGCTGCCGGTCGACTCGATGTTCTCGCCGGTCACGAAGGTGAACTTCGAGGTCGAGAACACCCGGATCGGGCAGCGGATCGACTACGACAAGCTGACGCTGGAGATCTGGACCGACGGGAGCATCATCCCTTCGGATGCGCTCGCCTACGGCGCCAAGATCCTCAAGGACCACTTCGCCCTCTTCGTGCATTTCGAGGAGGAGATCGTCGAGGAGGTCGAGGAGGAGGTCGACGAGGAGTTCCTGCGCATCAAGACGCTGCTCGAGCGGAGCGTCGAGGAGCTGGAGCTTTCCGTGCGGTCATCCAATTGCTTGAAGGCCGCGAACATCAAGACCATCGGCGACCTGGTAACGAAGTCCGAGGGCGAGATGCTCAAGTATCGGAACTTCGGCCGGAAGTCGCTCAAGGAGATCGCCGACATCCTCGCGAGCATGAATCTTGGCTTCGGCATGGACGTGAGCAAGTACAAGCTCGGCGAGAAGATCGAGGCCGCTTAGACAGCGGCGTTTGGGCGCGCCGCTGGCGCGCCAATAAAGGACGGATCCCAAGCCATGCGCCATCGCAAAGACCATCGGAAGCTGAGCCGCACGTCCTCCCATCGGAAGGCGCTGCTCCGCAATTTGATCACTTCGCTCTTTCAGCACGAGCGGATCGAGACGACCGTCGCCAAGGCCAAGGAGGCGCGCCGGCTCGGGGAGCGGATGATCACCTTCGCGAAGCGGGGGGATGTCGCCGCGCGGCGCCACGTCGCGCGGTTCGTGCACGGCGATGACGTCGTTCGGAAGCTGTTCGGCACGGTGGCGCCCTGGTACGCCGACCGGAACGGTGGCTACACGCGGATTATCAAGGTTGGGCGGCGCCTCGGCGACGCCGGGGAGACCGCGCTTCTCGAGCTGGTCAAGTCGCCCGAGCTGAAAGAGCGGCTCCGCAAGGAGGCCGAGGAGGCCGCGAAGGTAGCCAAAGCTGCTGCCAAGGCGGGCGGCAAGGTGGCGAAGGCCGGGAAGGGCGAGGCGGCCGCGAAGGGTGAAGGCGGTGCTAAAGGCGAGGGTTCTGTTGCCACCGCGGAGGCTCCGAAGAAGGAGCGCGCGCCCAGGCCGTCGCGCGGAGAGAAGTTCGGGAGGAAGGGCGTTCCGATGGCTCCCAAGCCGACAACCCGCGGGCGCCAACGAGGGAAAAGCGGCGACTGACGCCGCGACCGATTACGTGACGAAACGGCCCACGCCGGCGCGTCGAGCGCCGGCGTTTTTCATTGGGGTCTTAGTCACGCTGAGCCTGGCGGGGCTGGCGGCCACCGTGAGGCTCGCTGCGGCCGCCCCTCCCGCCGGCGAGGAGACCCGCGCCCTCTGGGTCGTGCGCCACGCGATCAGCACGCCCGGGCGCGTCGACCAGGTGGTCGAGGTCGCCTCGCAGCTCAACATCAACACGCTGCTGGTGCAGGTCCGCGGGCGCGGCGATGCCTACTTCCGGTCCGACCTGACGCCCCGCGCCGAGGACCTCGGCGCCACGTCTCCCGACTTCGATCCGCTCGAGCGAATCATCCGCCGCGCGCACGCGGCCGGGCTCGAAGTTCAAGCCTGGATCAACGTCTATCTGGTCTGGTCGGCCGGCGCGCCACCGCGGTCACCGCTTCATGTCGTGAACGCCCATCCGGAGTGGATCTCGGTCCGCGCCGATGGCCAGCGGCTGGTGGAGATGCTCCCGGAGGATTTCGAGGACCAGAAGCTGGAAGGGATGTACCTCGCACCCGGAAATCCCGAGGTGAGACGCCATCTCCGCGAGATCGTGCGGGAGATCGTGACGAGATACGACGTCGACGGGATCCACCTCGACTACGTCCGTTATCCCGAGCCGACCGTCGGCTATGACGCCGCGACGCGGACCGCGTTCGAGAGGGAGTTCGGTGTCGATCCCATGCAGATCGACCATCCGGACTCTACGTTCTTGGAAGTGATCGGCGCCGACCGGATTCCGGATTTGCGAGCACGGTGGATTCAGTGGAAGAAGGATCAGATCACGGACCTGGTGCGCGACCTGAGGCACGATCTGGATATCTCGGGGCGGAGCATCAAGCTGACCGCCGCGGTGATCGCGGACCAGGTGGCCGCGCTGAATCGATACGAGCAGGATTGGCCCACATGGCTCCGCGAAGGGATCATCGATGCCGCGATCCCCATGTGCTACGGAACCAGCACGTCGGTCGTGGAGCGGCAGATCGGCGCCGCGCTCTCGATTCCCACGGAGCGCCACGTCTACGCGGGGATCGCTATTTATAATGAGAGCGCGCGCGACGCCGCGGAGAAGATTCGCCGCGCGCGTCGGATGGGCGTCGATGGGATCGCTCTCTTCTCGTTCGACGCTTTGATCGGGCGCGCCGGCTACATGCGGCAGATGAAGCAGTGGGTGCTGCGGGATCCTGTTCAGCCAACGAGGATGAGGTGGCGGGGGTGAGTGCGTGGGCGTCGGGCGGCGGTTTGGCGGCGGCCGAGCGCTGCGTCGGCCTTTGCGCCCGCAGCGTTCTGGTTGTTGCCGAGGAGTGATTGCGGTAGAATCATTGGCTCAAGTTATCCAACGGCAAGCCGATATCTTGTTGATTAGCAGTGGGTTGCGCGCTCGACCAGCTTGAGCTGGCGGGCTGTTCCCCACCAAGAATTCCTGAGTAGCTCAATGGTAGAGCATCCGGCTGTTAACCGGAGGGTTGTAGGTTCGAATCCTACCTCAGGAGCTTACAGACCCGAACCCAGTTCGAACTGGGTCTGGAGATAGTGGAGCCCCGAGGGCGAATGCTCTCGGGGCTTCGCACATCTAGGGACGTGTGAATGCCGCTCTCTTCCTCTCTGCCTCTCTGAGAGCGACAGAAAGATCGCGGGTGCCCGCCTCAGTGCCTCCACCGTGGGCGGATTCCCAAAGTGCGTCCTCTGAATGAGAGGCGCACTGTGAGACGCGAGGGAGACGTTTGAGGTCCTACTTTTCACCTTGACTAGGGGACCAGGGGAGGAGCAGCGTACTGGTGTTGCCTCTCAGGGGGTGCCCAGTTCTTCGCCGAGCCGGGATGCATGAGGGGCACCAAATTCCCCACACTCTGCCTTTCCAACCGTAATTCGTTCGCCCTCTCCAGGTAGAACTGCGTCCGATGGTGCGTCCCAACAAAGCGCCATGACGGCTTTCTGTAGCGGCGAGGAGGACGGCAAGATGGCTAGCGCAAGACACTCGGGCTCAGGGCGTCCCCCAAATTCCAACGGATCCTTCACTGTGGCGGTCGTCGGACACGTTCGTTTCTACCGCGAGAGCCTGGTACAGAGTCTCAGCCGGCACCGCCAGCTGATTGTCGTGGATCTCGGCGTCGGCGATCAGGAATCCCTCGAGCGCCTCGCGCACCTTCGTCCCGACATCGCGCTCGTAGACCTCCCTGCGGGGTCCGCTGCCCAGGTGGTCCGACAGTTGACCGCATCCACACCGCGCTCACGAATCATTGTGCTTGCGCCGGAAGACAACGAGGTGGCGCTCCTCGCTCTGCTCGAAGCCGGGGTTTCTGGATTCGTTCTGCCCGGTGCCTCGGGCGACGATCTCGTCAGTGCTGTGGGGGAAGCCACGCGGGGAGAGCTGCGGCTTCCACCACGAATCACAGCCGCACTGGTTGCGCGACTGAGAACCACGGCAAGTGGGTGTTCCAACGCTCCAGAGCAGGCCCATCTCACTGTCCGCGAATCGGAGATCGTCGGGCTGCTCGAGCAGAGGCTCACGAACAAGGAGATCGCTACCCGGCTGGGCATCGAGCCTGGAACCGTGAAGGGGCACGTTCACCACTTATTGGAGAAGACGGGCGTGCGGAGACGCTCGGACGTCGGGGAGCGGCATCCGGGGCGGACTAAACGACTTACGCTGATCGCTCGAGATCGAAATACAGAGGAGTGAGTTCCCGTGGTACGTATCCAAAAGGCGGAAGATATAGGCTCGAATCATACCCTCCGCCTCTACCAAAAACCTATCCTTCGGCCTATGGACAAGGGTAATGACTGCGCGCATCGTTCCTAGCGTGGTGCGGCTCACGCTTCTGCCTAGACGGGGAAGCCTACGGATCGATTAAATGAAGCTTGGAGTTCGGATGGGTACGTTGAACCCGAGAATGAGGCAACTCCAGCGAGCCCTGCCGGCAATGTATTTGGCGGCCAAGCTCCGCGTAGTCTCCGTGCCCAGTGCCGTTGCCCCTCAAGGGGTGCTCAGCTCTTTGCCGAGCCGGGATACATGAGAGACAGTCGATCCTCGCCTTACGTCTGCTCCCTGCCAACTGGGGTCTCGTACAATGTCTATACCAATGCTTTCTCGATTTGACGCCTCGGCACCGTTTATACGCACATCTCTGACGCCGCACCTGCCGAGTGAATCGGCGTGCTCCCGATCTCGATCGGTACGCGTCGCAGAATCCCAGTGTTGCACGGTCCTCGCACGATTCACTGCCCTGATCGTCCTCATGGTTGGCTGTGCGATAGCTCGCCTCGCCCCGGCGTCGATGGTGGTTCCCGGAGATATCTCGAACCTGGCGAAGGATGCTAAAGTAATCTTTGCCGGAACCGTCGCTTCGATCCGATCTGAGTGGAACGCCGGACGGACGACCATCGTGACAAAGGTGCTCTTCAAGGATGTGATCATGGTCAAGGGGGATCCTGCCCCGGTGCGTACGGAATTGACGCTCAGTGGTGGCAAGGTCGGGGACGACGAAATCGTCACTGAGGGCCAACCGCAATTTCTCGCTGGAGCGAGGTACATTCTACTGTGCAATTCTACGGACCTAGGGTCCGAGCGCAATCGGTATCTCCCAATCATCGGGCTTAATCAAGGGTTCTTTCCGGTCCGTCCGAACCGGCGCACAGGCCGTCCGGTTGTGCTTGACGGTGGGGGTCGCGAGATTGTTTCGATCCAGAACGGAAAGCTCGTTATCGTTTCGCCCAGTCTGGGGGAAAATGTCAAGGCTGGTCCGCGACCAAGCGCCATCGACCTCCCGTTCACTCCTCGCCGAGGTAGGCCCGGTGGAAAGGATTCGCTTATTAACAGGTCCAACCGCCCGCGCGAGCAATCGAATGCAACTGGCACAGCGATTCCGCGATCCGGAAACCGCCCGGCGCGGAACAACTCCGTCCCTCCAGTGGATTGGGTGCGCGGCTCTCAGCACCTAGTAATCACGGGCGAGCCAGTGGTCCGCGTTCTCGACCCTGGTTCGGATCCTGGCACCCGAATGTCGGAATCACAATTCCTGAACGAGATCCGAAGGCTCATGACCCCGTAAGCGCCGCCCATTCCGGGGGCTCACGTGCGGAAACTCTATTGGTTGGCAGCGCCAGTTCTCCTCTCGCAGTTGTCCCTGACGCACTGCGTCTCGGCATTCCCGGGGCCTTCTGACACGAGGCGTTGGGCGAACAACGAGATCGTCTTCAATCTCCCCCCAACAACCTTCCCCTCGAATACGCCGGAGTGGCAGCAGGTTCAGAATGCGATCTACTCGTGGCGCACTGTTACCGGGTCAAGCTTCCTAACCTGGTACTGGACCAACCCGCTTGACGTGAGCCCGAGCATCCACACTGACACGCTGAGCACCATCGGGTTCGTTGGTACGATCACCGATCCTCGTGTTCTGGGTGTCACGGACTTTGCCGTGTATCCGAGCACAACCAGCTACCGTGAAGCGGATATCTCGCTGAACGGAAATGCCAACTGGAACTCGCCTACATCGCACCCGGACTCGTTTCCCCCATACAGCGTGTTCAGCTTGGAGCTCGCCGTGCGGCACGAGGCGGGTCATGCCGTCGGATTCCATGGCGAGGAGGGGCGGGAGCCGCGTGTAGCCGTGATGGATAGTGTGTACTCGTGGGGCGGACAGGCATTCTGGAATCTCCATGGAGACGACCGAAACGGCGTCCGTACCTTTTACCCAGCCTCGGGAAACGAGTGGAACGTCCGTGCGCTTGGCTGGGCACTCAAGTCGAACTACAACAAGCAGGCCAAACCGGTGCTGCCCCCAGCACCTCAATACATCTCCTCCAAGCAGTCTATCTCCGTTGAGTATACAGTCGAGAACCTTGGCACGATCGCGTATCAGGACACGGTCAAGTTCTACCTCTCTCAGTTTCAGAGTATCGTGCCTTCTTCGGACACGCAGATTGGTGCTACGGCGCTTAGTCTTCCGGCCGCCAAAGGCGGAGACGCTGTCATGCCGATTCTCACGGCTACGCGATCGCTCACGGTTCCGTGCGGCATTTCCGGCATAAACTTCATCGGGGCTTATGCCCAGAACCCCGTGGACCAGGATGCCGGAGACAATGTTTCCACGCTGACCACCCCCGAGCATCCCTATCCGATCCAGGTGACCGACCTGTCTCCGACCCCGCCGGGGTTTCCCCAGGGAAGCTTCTCCGATTGCAATCACGTCCTCATCACGTGGCAGGACAGAAGTGCAGATGAGATTCGATTCAACATCCTCAGAGGAGGAGAGGTCATCGGGACGGCCATCGCCGGCTCGACCAGTTTCGAAGATTCTCCCCCGCTCGCCGGCTTCGTCTACAGTTACGAGGTTTCTGCCGAGAACTCTACGTGCGAATCCGACCGGGTCCCAACCACAGGAGCGCGCCGAGCCCCGCCGGCCAAACCGACCGGTGTGACGGCGACCACGAGCCGCTGCGATCTGGTCCGAATCACCTGGCCCTCTGTCCCGGACTTGCTGACCGGCTTCCAGGTATTGCGAGATCTCGTGCCAAAACACACTGTTCCTCCGGGCGGTGGCACCACCTGGGATGATTCGAGTGCTGTAGCGGGCACCAGCTACCAATACCAAATTCTTCCCTTCAACGAGTGCGGGACGGGTACGACGCCATCCGACCCACTGACGGGATTGCGCACCAACCCACCGACGGCGACTCCAGCTGCATCTGCGAGCAACGGATACTGCCCTGGCATCCTCGTGTGGTGGACCTGGGCCTCAACCGGGCAGGACAGCTTCCAGATCTACAGGGGCGGAACGCATGTTCACTCCGTCCGGGGCGATACACTTAGCTGGATGGACACCAGCGCACTGGCCCAGTCTTCTCAACAGACGTACACGGTTCGCGGCCGATTTCCCGGAAATTGCTTCGGCCCGTTTTCCGGGCCGGCCACAGGCACCCGGCTTAAACCCATCCAGTACCGAATAATATCGAACGTTTCTAGCGCGCAAGCCTTCGACAACGGTGCTCCGATCCTGCTCACAGGTGCAGGTTACGCGGTAACGTGCACTACGTGCACAGCATCAGCGACCCGACAGTTGTCGGTGAGCCCCACGCAAGTTGTATCAGGAACGAGGTACTGCTTCGATCGCTGGAGTGACGGAGGGCGCCGCTCCCACACCGTCGCGCTCAGTTCTGACACTACGATCACGCTGTATCTGACAGCGAGTTCCGGACCGACCACGATCCGAGCCGATACGACGCTTTACGACGACGCCTACGACTGCAAGAGCCCATACGTCTTCCGAGGGTCCGCAACGCTCAGAACAAGTTCCCCAGCGGATACCTTCAAAGTTTGGGGAATGGTCTCGTTTCGGGCTCCCAAGAATACCTTCCCGCCGGCGTCGTTGAATATCAGGGGATCGCTCTATGCAAAGGGGGCTCGATTCGAGACTACGGACACTACTGCAGCGGTCGGAAACCTCTGGGATGGTCTCCGGCTCTCCGGAGGGGGTGCCCTCGTCCTCGACAGTTGTGAGGTTAGAAACGCATTCAGGGGCATAGCCGATTCCAGCTATACAACCTCAATCGCCTGCGCTTCTGTCGATCGATCGATCTTCCAAGAAAATCAGGACTACGATGTGCTGCTCAACTTTGACCCAACGCGCTCGCCTCTCGCTCGATTCGTGCACAACGACTTCCACAACCCCAAGGGACTGCACATCAAGGTTGCCGGCTCGAGCGTTGGACCCGTTGCGACAGCGACCATCACCGATAACTTCTTCTACACGGCCGGCCCGTCGGGCAGCCTTATAATCGAAGGCGGGTGGCGAGGCAATGCGGACCGCAACATCTTTACAATCAATAAGTCCAATTCGTGGGGAGTCTGGCTGGATCGGTCCAACAACGCCTCACCATCGGTGAGCTTCACAAACAACACCTTCAACATCGTCGCTGGGTCCCTGAGAATGGCACTTAGGGCCCCGCCCAGGACTGATTCTCTTGTGCAAGTTAACGCAACAAATAACGATTGGGACTATGATACGCGGCAGCAAATAGAGGACATCATCCAACACGGCTTGGACAACAATACGCTGGCTATCGTAGCCTTCGAGCCTTGGACGCATCCGGTAGGTGGGGGAGGCGGGGGTGGAGGTGGAGGGGGTTGCCCCTTCCTCCTGACAGAGACCGCCAACGGGCTCACTGTCGAGAATTCCATTCTGGGTGTTAGCGCGATGACCGGGGCAATCGCATCCGATGCATATCCGCTGAGAGAAGATCCCTTGAGGGTGGACGGGAGAATACGGATACAGATCGCGGAAATGGGATCGGAAGTCGACGAGATTGACGAGGTCAAGCTTGCCTCGGTGATAGTGCCCGAAGGATACCAGCTCGGCAGTGACGGCGCCGGTCACCCAGTCCTGTTCAAACCAGCTGCTTCGGCGCTGCGAGAGCGCACATGGTCCGGGAAGGCCGCACCGTTTGTCTCGCCGGTGTCACCGACGACGGCGTATCGAGGCGAGGCGGGCGACAGCCTGGAGTTTCACGTCGACTCCGATGGCACGATTGTCTTCCCTGGCAAGCGCCGTTTTGGAATCAACCTAATTCCCAAGCCAACTGCGCCGTCGTTTCCGGGCGGTCGAGGGGGAGTGAGCATTCGTGTCTCACCAGACACCGAGGGCAATCGTTGGTACACACTAGATCGTGTCATCCCTCGCGAAACTTGGAGTCCGACGTTGATTCCTCTAGACATTCTCGGTGACCAAGCGGTCCGCAGGGTCCGAGTGATCTGGCACTCGAGCCACACGCTGGGCTGGGCAGGCCTGGCATCAGTTGAACCTGCAATGACGGAATTCCTTCCCTGCCGTTCGGCCCGCCATTCGGATGGACAGTCGGTCCTTACCGACCTAATCGACCAGGACCGTCGGAATGTCACCGTCCTTCCTGGAGAGCATATCGACTTAGAGTTCGACGCAAGCGACGCGCCGGAGGTTGCTCGATTCGTCCTGATGTCCCATGGCCGATATTTCCATCCAGACGCGCTCGAACCACAAGGGGTACCCCGCGCCTACTCTCTTGCACAGAATCGACCGAATCCCTTTAATCCATCGACAGAGATATCCTTCGGCCTTCCAAGACCCTCGCACGTCAGTCTGCGCGTCTACAGCGTCGCGGGGCGGCTGGTCCGCATGTTGGTCGATGGGGATCTCCCTGCTGGTTACCATGGAGCTAGGTGGGACGGTCGCAACGACCAGGGCGGAAGCGCAGCTAGCGGGATCTACTTCTATGAGCTGAGAGCGGGATTCTTTTCCGATCGGCGCCGAATGGCCCTTCTTCGCTAGCCCGCCCGGAGGATCTCTTGATTGATCAGAGCGAACAAACCCTGACCCTCACAGCGCGCAGCGCCAGCCGTCTACTGGATTGGGTCAGATGTGGCACTCGGACCTGCAGAATCACTCCCTTGGGCTTTGCCTGCGCACTCCTTTGGTTTGGTCCTGCCGCGGCAGAGACCTATTTCTCCGCAAGGACGGACTACGACGCTTCTATTGCGCCCTTCGCCGTGGCGATCGGTGACCTCAACAACGACGGTATTCCCGACTTGGTTGCCACGCACGACAATGCGGATTCTATCTCGGTCTACTTTGGAATTGGGGACGGGACGTTCGAGTCTCGAAGGACGTCTTACGTACCCGCGGGCTATGCAGACGATCTGGTCATTGGGAACTTCAACAATGATGCATGGGCCGACGTTGTCCTTGATGCGGGAGGGCGCATCATAGTGTGCCCTGGGGACGGGTCAGGGTTCTTCACCAGCTTCACGGCCCCCGTCAACGGATTGGGAGGTGGCCGGATGGCATCGGGGTACATCAACGTCGATGCCAATCTCGATCTTGTCGTGACTAACCACGGGGATCCGGGTGCCTTCTACGTTCTCCTCGGAAATGGCGACGGGACCTTCCAACCGTATACAGAACACGCAACCCACAAGTGGCCGTTAGACATCGCGCTCGGAGATTTTTACGCAGACGGGGCGCTCGACGTTGCGGTAACGCATGACTGCTGTCCAGACCAGACGACGGTGACTATCTTTCCAGGCGAGGGGACCGGGAACTTTATCCCTGGGATTGATACCCCCACCTGTAATGACCCTCAGTCGATCGCGACCGGGGATCTCAACGGAGACGGCAAGTTGGACTACGTCGTGGCATGCGTCGATCAGCGCACTGCGGTTCGTCTCGGCAACGGTAACGGAACTTTTGTCGCGACGGACGATCTGCCCATCTTTGGTGGCGGGCCGTCCACTGTGGCGGCGGATGTGACGGGCGACGGCAAACTCGACGTTGTGGTCGTGTCGAACGGATACGGACTGCGCCCGGACAGTCTCGAGGTATTTCCCGGGAATGGAAACGGATTCTTTGGCGCCCGTGAGCGTTTCGAGGCCAGCAGTGTCCCGAACGGAATCGTTGCGGCAGACCTGAACGGTGATACCAAGGTGGATCTGGTGACGGCGAACGAGATTGATTTCAACGCGTTTCCTCCGGTGGATGGCGCGCTATCGGTCTTTCTCAACTGCGTACCGTGCGTGCCCACCTCCATCTCGGTTGCACTTCAAGACGCGAGGGCCGAGGCGGGAGTTGTTCGCCTTCGCTGGTATGTTCCAGACTCACGAGGTATTTACAGCGTCCAACGGCGGACTGCCGGAGGTGATTGGGGCGAGGTCGGCATCGCCGCGCTCGAGCGTCCCGGCGTAGTCGCCTACGAGGACCGCTCGGTCAGTCCCGGCGAGCGGTACGCGTATCGCCTCTTCGTGCAGACGGTGAACGACCAAGGCTTTTCGAGCGAAGTGTGGGTCCTTGTGCCCACGGTGGGTGGGGCACCACTTGCGTTGCGGCTCGACCCGAGCTATCCTAATCCATTCCAGACGCAGACCACCCTGAATTTTGGGATCCCGTCCCCAGCTGCGGTCAAATTGGGAATCTTCAACGTGACGGGACGGCGAGTAGCCACGGTCATCGAGCGCGATCTACCCGCAGGCTGGAGATCGGCGACTTGGGACGGGCGAGACTCATCGGGCCGGCCCGTGGCGTCGGGGACCTATTTTGCCCGCCTCGAGTCCGCAGGTAGGGTAGAGATCCGAAAGATCATCGTCGCCCGATAGGTCCGGCGGAGTTCGAACAGGGTTACGTTTGGGGAGCCAAAAAACAAATCGCGAACTTCCAACGTCGCGGTAGAGAAAGGGGGCCCCGGTGCGGGAGCGCACTGGGGCCGCCGTGCATCTGGGCGCCACTTGGGGTCTTCTCGACCGCCCTCACGCGCCGACCTGTCGCGGACTTGGTCTCCACCCGGTACCTAGCGGTTGCACCCTGCGCTGGATTCCGGCCACAATGCGGCTCTCTTGATCTCTGGCTCTCTACGCGACAGTGGTGATCGGATTGGCGTGCCGCGCGAAGCGCGAGGTCGCGTCGGACGCCTACCGCTAGCGTGCTTGTACTGGCCCGACGATCGTTCCAGACAAGGCGCATTTCTGCAATACATCGGGGCTCGACTGACAGCAGCCCACGAGGATCGACTCGAAGTCACTTCGAGTTGCGGTCTGGACCACCCATGAGACCGTCCCGGGAGGAAACTTCGACTTGAACCGCATCCGTGTCAGGGACGAGCCTGGTCGTGCGGCATAGGTGAAGTAACTTCCGGTGGAGTCCCGATCCCAAATCGTCCAGCCAAGCACATCCCTGCGCCCACCGCATCCAATCATACCGTTCCAGTGATCTGGCTGATCCCATTCGTCCACTACCCCGCCAGCACAGCCCAGTAGCACGAACGCTGACACATGATCTTCATTCGTGGAGCGGTTTTCGAGATCATAGGAATAGCAATATTTCTGAGACACGGAGTCAAAGTAAGCTGAGGCGGTGATTCTCGCTCCTGCGGTTCCCTGTGCCGCATCCGGGTCGTCGGCATACGTCGTACCGACGGAAGTTCGGTTCCGAAGTGAGGCTAGCTCTCCCGATTGAGGGTGTCGAAGTTCCACGCTGATGTGCCTGCGAGTTGCTACAGGCCTTCCCCGCTTCCGGGCGGGCGAGAAGGTCCAGCGTCGAGCTGCCTGAACCACTGCTGAATCTATGTCCGACGGCATACGCAATTCGGTCCTTGCCTGCGAGACGTGGCCGGTCGAGTCGATCAGCAAATTGACTAGCACTAGCCCTTCATATCCGTTTAGTCGCCATGGCCTGGGGAATCTAGCGCGGACCTGCTTTAGGACTCGCGGAGCCTCGTCAAATGTCGTATCAGGCACCGTCCTGCCGACGTCAACTGGCGTTAGGCGGGTGCTACTGTCCTTTTTGGATATGTGCAAAGGCTTCGAAGCGAAAGAGAGCCCGACGGTAAGCGAGAGCGCCACAACCGTCGCAGCAAGAAGAGGCCGTGCATTCACGCTCGAGCTCCAATTGGAGTAATCGGGGGGGGTATCCAATGCGAGCTGGAGTCGAGGGCTGGGGCAAGCACCCTGCGGCTCCCTTGCCATACCGTGCCGCGATCCCACGTCCCTCAGGCCGCTTCGCGCGCTTGCCCGCGCCCGGGTGGCATCGTGGTTATCCCCGCATTTGGGGCTGTTTACCCGGGAGGCTCGGTAATGCCCTCAGGCGGCATCACCTCCTGCCCGAAAGGCTAGCACGGACAGCTAGAAATTCAAGTCGACGCACGAGTGCGCTGCGCTGGATCCCGCCGATCCTCGCGTAGAGTTCCTCGTCGCTCGAATGGGTGTACGCGGCCGTCGTAATTGGATTCGCGTGCCGCGCGAAGCGCTGCATTAGGAAGAGGTCCTTCGTGGCCCGGTAGACGCTCGTGATCGCGGTGCGGCGTAGCGTCCGCGCGCAAGAGCCCGCCTAACGGATAATCGCCACCCTGCGAGTCTGGGCGGCACTCCCTGCGCTCACTCGGATGAAATAAATCCCAGCATGGGCCAGGGTGCCGGAATCGCTGGCGCCGCTCCACATCAGGCTGTGACTCCCGGCCGGGAGCTCGCCGCCCGCGACCAACGTGCGTACGAGCCGCCCCGTCACGTCGTAGACCCTGACCGAGACGGGCTGGGGGCTGGCAAGGTCGAAGCTGATCGTGGCTTGGGAGTTCGCGGGATTGGGATGAGGGGCGCGTACTGCGAAGGAGTACATCGGTTCCCCCGTAGCAACTGCCGAGATGCTGTACCCAGAGACCCGCTGGGCGTAGATGTCGGTGTTGACGCTGCCGTTGCGTCCGTCCTGCCAGGTGACGATGGCGCCGCGGGCCCCGTCCGCCACGATCTCCGGCTCTCTTTGATCGCCCACCCCCGTGCCCAGCGCATGGCCGTCGATTGGCCACGCGGGATCCACAGCCCCCGAGGCCAGGACGTGGTGGGCGTAGATGTCGTAATTGCCGCTCAAACGCCTGTCGTCCCACGTGATGATGGCGCCGCCGGCCCCGTCCGGCGATATCTCCGGGAAACCCTGGCCGCCGACCGCCGTGCAGACTGCCACGCCGTCCGGAGTCCACTGCACCACGCCGGCGGCGTTCACTCGCTGGGCGTAGATGTCAATGCCGCTGCGCTCGTCCGTCCAGCTGACGATGGCGCCGCCGGCCCCGTCCGGCACGACCGACAACTGACCGGGGTAGCTCGGCGCCGCGCTCAGCAGCACTCCGTCCGCGTTCCACTGCACAACGCCTGCGGCGTTCACCCGCTGGGCGTACGTGTCGGGGTCGCCAAAGTTGGGGTGGCCAAAGTTGCGACCGTCCTGCCACGCGACGATGGCGCCGCCGGCCGCATCCGTCACGATCGAGCCTCCACCCTGGCCCGGCACCGTGCACAGCCCGCGCCCGCCGGCCGGCCAGGCGGGATCCATCGCGCCCGACGCCAGCACGTGCTGGGCGTAGACGCCGGTGCCGCTGCTGGAGGTCTTCGCATACGTGACAATGGCACCGCCGGCCCCGTCCGTCATCGACCGACTACCCTGCCCCGTGCTGATCGCCACCCCGTCCGGAGTCCACTGCGCCACGCCGGCGGCATTCACCCGCTGGGCGTAGGTGGCGTAAGCGCCACTGCGGTTGTCGTCCCACGTGATGATGGCACCGCCAGCCCCGTCCGTCACGATCGTCGGGCCGACCTGGCTACCCACCGCCGTGCAGATTGCCACGCCGTCCGGAGTCCACTGCACCACGCCGGCGGCGTTCACTCGCTGGGCGTAAACGTTGTATTCTCCTAATGAGAAGTCGTCCTCCCACGTGACGATGGCGCCGCCGGCCCCGTCCGTCGCGATATTCTGGACACTCTGGTAGCCGCCCGCAGCGGTGGACAGCGCCGCCCCGTCGGCCGGCCAGGCGGGATCCACTGCCCCCGAGGCCAGCACGTGCTGGGCGTAGGTGCCGATGTCGGTGCCGTTGCGGTGGTCCTGCCATGTGACGATTGCGCCGCCGGCCCCATCCGTCACGATCCTCGGCTGGCCCTGGCTGGCCACCGCCGCGCAGAGCGGCACCCCGTTGAGTTGCCACATGTCAACCTGGGCGTAGGCGAGCTGTGTACTGGCCGCGAGAGACACGGCGACCACAAGAGCGGCAAGGTGTTCGCGACGCAAGAACATCTGAACCTCCTTAGGGGGCTTTGGCAGCCCCATTTGCTCAATCCCGTGTGGCTACGGCAAACCTAATTCTCTGCAATCCGAACCCTGCATTCGGAGTGAACCCGGTAATCGCAGGTCTGTTGACGCTAGGGTTTGCCGAGGGGTGAGTGCGGCGCGGGCCGATTCGACTGCGGGCGTTTCGGGACTTGGATCCCCGAAGAGCAGGCCTGTTGCCGTTTGGACCCAGGGCCGCGGGATTTCCGCCGTCGCGGGGATCGACCGTCGCCCGGGGAATCGGGCAAGGGCCTGGAGTCACTATTCAGTCCGGATATGTCGGGGAGGTTAGGCTGGAGATGGTCTGGGACTGACTACAGTCATCACTGTCGTTCAATGGACGCCATAAAGCAAGGCAATTCGTGGGACGGGCCACAAGCAACGGCTCCCACGGGACAGGTTTGGCCCTGGCGCGGGTGCGATCGCAAGCCGGCTAGATCGCGCGAATCTCGGAGTACAGCTCCTCGTCACCCGGGTGCGTGTACGCGACGGTAGTCATCGGATTCGCGAGCCGAGCCCCGCCCAGAATCGGCCTAAACGGAGACCTCCATCGAGTTCGGCCTATCCCAGCCCTCGGATGTCACGTTGCGGGTATACAATGTGGCGGGACGATTGGTTCGTGAGCTGATGAATGGGCAATTACCGGGTGGTGTCCGCATCGTGCGATGGGACTCAAGGGACAGCAAAGAATCCCAAGTGTCGAGCGGGATTTACTTCTACGAGCTCAGGGCCGGCTCGTTTTCGAGCCGCCGTCGGATGGTCTTGCTCCGGTAGGAAACGCCTTGGGTCCGAATTACCCCCGTCTGCCTTATCAGAAGTTCTGCATCTCACTAATGCGAATAATCCTGCCGAACGTCTGCGTACATGCGAGGTAAGCCTGCGTTGCCCGGGAGGAGCCGCGGTGCTTCGCCGGGGGGGCGACGTCCCGGGCCAGGGTATGTGCGTTCAATTGCGACCCGAGTCGCCCGTGATCGACCGTTGGTGCTCATACTCCTCATCTCCCTCGGCATCCGCATGTGGGGATTCGGTGACCGGCTCCCCGATCCCACTCTTGGGATCAACGTCTTTGACGATACCGTCGTTGAGGAGAATGACCGGACCACGATGGGTCGGGCTTGGGACATGTGGAAGGGTGACGCGACCAAACTCGACTTGAACCCTCATACAGGCGGATGGCCAGCCTTAAGCTTCTATCTGACGCTCGCAGGACAAATGGCCTACAAGACCTACTTCGTGGCGAGTCATTCGGGCGCTGCGGCGGCTGAATTTGTGCGACACATCCAGGTGGAAAATAAGCAGGTCTTTCTCCTGCTCCGGTTGCTCGGGATACTTCTCGGCGTTGCGACTGTCGGACTAACCTATGTGCTCGGGGCACGGCTATTGGGCCGCCCGACGGGTCTTGCCGCAGCGCTCATCCTCGCTTGCAATCCTCTCCATATCCAGACCTCACAACACATCAGTGACCCGAATCTCTTAGCTCTTCTCTTCGTGCTCCTGGCGGTCGTGGCCATCTGCCGTGTGGCTGAGGGCGGAACCGTTCGCGATTCGGCGCTCGCCGGGCTGGCCATCGGGCTCGCCGGAGCTTGCAAGTATGTGCCCCTCATCCTCACTGTTCCCTTGATGCTGGCGCACCTCCCGGTGAAGCGTAAGAAGGTAACGTTCCGGAGTATTACCTTACTGTTTGGCGATCGGCGCCTCTGGGTGTCGCTCGCCGCCGTGCTCCTCGCCATGTTCATTGCCTCGCCTTTTACATTCCTCGACTGGAGGACGACGCTTCGGGATCTTATCGTCCAAAGACGGAGCCTCTTCTCGGAGTGGGTTGGGCAGACCGAGTTTCCGATCTCCCTTCCCACCTATCTCGGCATCTCCCTCCCAAGCGCCCTCGGGTGGCCCGGCTATCTTCTGAGCCTCACGGGCATGCTGCTTATCTGGCGTAGTGGCCGTGCAGGTCGGTTGACCGTCCTCACCGGTGTGAGCATTCTCCTCGCTAACGGAATGCTTAAGGTCGCTCAAGAGCGTTACGTCCTTCCGGCGTTGCCGATCATGGTGATTGGAGCGGGCGCGTCGGTGATTTGGGCTGGCGTTTGGGCCGGTGCTCGACTTCGCCGGAACCCCGCTCCAGGCGAACCCACTCGAGGATCTGGGATCGGGAGGATGCTCGTCTCCGCAACGATTCTGGGGCTTGTCCTAATTGCGCCGCTTCCGAGGTACGTCCAGGTGCGTGCGGCTCTGGCGATGCCGGACTCCCGCCATGTATCCCGGCGGTGGATCAACGAGCACATCCCGCCGGGGAGTCCCACGGCTGTTGAGGTCTACGGTCCCGTCTTCAACACGAGCGGCGAGCGTGAGCGTGCTGTGGTCGTCTGGCCATTCTTTGCGACCCAGGCCAGCCTGGTCAGCATGGCTTATCACCCGGCATTTCTGGACGGTCTCAGCAATGTCGTCTTGTCGAGCGAAGTTTCCAGACGTTTCGAGAGAGCCGCGAGTACGTACCCAATCGAGACTGCCTACTACCGGTGGTTACGCGCACACGCGCCCATCATATGGACTTCTGACCCTAAGGCCGCGTCCGGGCCACGCATCGAAATCCGGGCTCTACCAATCCGCATCAGCAGTCAGGCAGAGCGGGACAGCATTTGGAAGCACACGGGGATCAGCGGAACCCTGAGAAGTCGTCTCGTCGCATGGTGCCTGAATATGGCGAATGTCTTTCTTTCGATTGAGGATCACGGCAGGGCAGAGGAATGGGCGAAGCGTGGCATTGAAATCGCCGAGCCCTTTGAGGAGAAGAAATTACTCACCCTTCTCGCCACCTCGCAGCTTCGGCGCGAGGATGTTCGGGGAGTCCTGCAGACGGCCGATAGGGCACTACAGAAATACCCCGATGTCGCCGTGTTGCACCTCTATCGGGCCATGGCTCTCGAGGCCATTGGAATGGCGAAGGAGGCGGCAAGCGAATACAACGCCTCACTGCTGCTGGACCCCGGACAGCGGGAGGCTCCTCGGATCAGGGAGCGGATCAGGCAGCTCAATGGAGGATCCAGGGGGTCGAGTGACCATGGCTGATCTGCGCGATGGTAATATAGGGGTCCCTTCCACGACCGGCGAGAGTCACGAGGGCCAACACGCAATGGTTTTGCACCTCCCGCTGGCTCGCTCCAGGCAGGCAGCAACCCGTGCAGCTGTAGCGGGCCTGTGCGCGACGGCTCTGTTCCTCGTCGCGGCGGACACGCCGTTTGCCAGGCTCCGTGCAGCCGAACCACACGATGAGCCATGGGCGCAGGTTGGCGTCCGCGTGGAACGCCGGCCCGGCGCCTGCACGTACACATACACCGTCTTGAGTCGGTACCCGGATCGAATCGCCGGGCTCCAGATCGGATACAACATCGCGACTGGCGCGTGTGAGCTGACAGGAGCTCGCCCCCACGTCCTGCCCGACACCGTTGGATCTCCTCCCGGATGGGAAAGTACTCCCGCACAATCGGAACACGATTCCACGACTTTCGCAGTGTACTGGCGCGTCACTCCCGACCTGCTCGACAGCGCAAGCATCGCTACGGATGAGATGCTGTCTGGTTTCTCCGTCACCCTCCCCCGACCAGATCCCCTCTACGAGAATTGCCACTGGACCCTTCGCTTTAGGTGGAACCAGGACATATTGGGCTATGGGGGCTCCCTGAGACCCGAGGGTGCACTCACCCCCGGTAGTGGGACAATTTCCGGAAGGGTGGTCAATGAAAGCGGATCGGGAGTCCCATTCGCTTCGGTCGTCGTGAAGCGAACCCGGCAAAGCGACACAACAGGGCCCGATGGGAAGTACCTGGTTCCTGGGGCTCCGGCGGGATCCAATACGCTCGTCGTGAGCGCGCTTGGATACCACTCTCGCGAGATCGGGCACGTGCGAGTCGTCAAGGACGCCGCGACGACGGCCGACCTCCCCCTGGTCGCCTGGCCACCGCCACGGACGCCGTGCGCCCCCTATGCCACCGCGAGGGACCGTCTTGCGCTCCCGTTTCCGGGCGATATCGTGGACACCCTGGGAGCCCTCTACCTGGAGGCGAGGGAAAGCATTCCGCCAAGGCAAGCCGACGATGTCTCACTGCAGCGCCCATTCATCCGAAGTTTCGGCAGCCAGGGCGTGGACCTCTTCTATCGTGGGATCCGAGGGGATACTGCGACCACGGCTTTCACTGCCTCCGTACGCAGGTATGTCCGAGATGCGAACGAGGAACGACTTCTCCGCATCGCGGAAGAGACCTATCCGCCACCGGACGCGATTCTTGCAATGGCCGGGAAGGATGCGAGCAAGCAGGACCTCCGCAAGGAAAAGCGTCTATGGTGGTACGGTGACTTCGACGGCGTCCGTTTGCCCTATGCGGTGACGATGGATGCCGTTCGCTACTACCTCGCCCTCATCCAAGCTATGGCCCGAGGCGATTCAAGTCGGACGGGCGGTATACCCATGAAGAGGGCACAATTCTCCTATACCGCCTCAGTATCTTCTCGCCCATCCACGCTGTCCAGAGATGGTCGAGTGTTCGAGGACGTGTACACGGTCGAGCTGAGGCTGTCGTGGTCAAACTACTGTAGCCCGCTTTGCGCCTGCAGTTTTGATTTGAATCGTACGGTAGTGCTTCGGGCCGATGGGACGGTTCTGTGCGTGTTCGGCGACCAAAAACCAATGGTCATTGTGAGCTGATGGGAGGCAGCACCCTCGTTCGGAACCACGGTATCCTCTGATGCACCCCTACGACACGGCGATCGACCCACGTGGTGGAGCTTTTCCTCGCCGCCTCGAGCTCCCCGGATTATTCGCCGAATACTTGTTCGAACAAGCGCAAAGGGCTCGCCGGAGCCAGCAGCTCATTTCAGATCGCCAGAACGGATTGATTCGCAAAGCGTATCGGGCAAACATGGATCGGGCCGCCGGGTCCGGGACCCTCGATTCGCTTGCTGCGCATATGGCCATGTTCGGCCGCGAGGTTGTGTTCCGAGATGAGTCCGAGTTCTAGCCGGATCGCGGGGTGCTCTGCCTAGACGAGGGTACACCGCTCTCCGCTGCCACTGTAGACTGACGGCGTGAGAAATGAGTTGCAGTCAGTCGCTTCGGCAGAGAGACACTCCTCGCCGTGGCAGCGGATCGGCCTGGCTACTTGCCTCGGCTTAGCCCTTGCGCTTCGACTCTGGGGCGTATCCGATCGCCTTCCTGACCCGTCCCTCGGTATCAATGTCATCGACGATTCGGCTGTGGAAGAGGTGGACCGTACGACCATGGCTCGGGCGTGGGCCATGTGGGGCGGCGGCACGCGGCCGCTCAACCTTGATCCACAAACAGCTGGCTGGCCGGGCCTGAGCTTCTACGCGGCACTCCTAGCTCAGGTTGCGTATCGAGGTTATTGGCAACTGTTCGAGGGAGGCGGAGGAGCGGAGCAGTTTGTCCGTCACACCGCAGCTCATCCAGACAAGCTCTTCCTCTTCGCCCGACTCTTCGGCGTCGTACTTGGCGTCCTGACGGTCTGGGTTACGTATCGCCTCGGAAGGTCTCTTCTATCTCCGAGCGTGGGGCTTCTTGCGGCGCTGATCTTGGCAGTCACTCCCGTCCACGTGTTGACCTCTCAGCACGTCTCGGATCCGAATCTACTTGCGACCCTCTTCGTGCTGTTGGCGGCTGGACCGCTGTGTGCCATCGGATCGAACGGACGCCTGGCTCCCTCAGTTCTGGCCGGATCAATGATCGGACTCGCGACAGCAAGCAAGTACGTGCCCGCAATCCTGGTCTTCTCACTGATCTGGAGGCATCTCCAGTGGCTTCGAGCGGCCGGAGCTCGGCACCGAGTGGTGATTCGTGCGCTCCTTTTGAGCGTCACGTGCGCCATCGCGACGTTTCTCGCTACGTCGCCATTCGTGCTCTTGAGAGGGGTGACGTTCCGGCGAGATTTCGAGGCACAAAGCACTAGCATGTTCTCGGATTGGGTCGGTCAGAGCGAGTTCCCGGTAGCTTTGCCGGTGTATATCCTCTCGATTCTTCCAAGTGCGCTCGGTTGGGTAACTCTCTTGCTCGCGGCTGGCGGGCTCGCGGTCCTCTGGCGCAGAGGCGGGGCAGCCCGCACTCTCGCTACAATCCCGCTCTTGATCGTCGCCGGGAACGGACTGCTCAAGGTCGCGCAGTTACGGTACATTCTCCCAGCAATTCCTTTCCTTATCGTTGCAGCTGCGTTCTCGCTCCTAGCCATGGCTCGGACGAAATGGCTCGCGAACAGCCCGCCTCTGCGCCGGGCGAGCTTGATCTTTGGCGTGGCTGCGATGTGCGTTCCACAATTGGTTGAGCTGACGCATACCCGCATGGCACTCGCGATGCCAGACTCTCGGCATGTCGCGAGGCGTTGGATCAATTCCCGCGTCCCACCCGCGATGCCAATGGTGGTTGAGCTGTATGGCCCGGTCCTCAACAGCCAAAGCACGGAGAGACTTGCTCTAACCTGGCCGTTTTTCTCATCCCGACCGGAGAGAGTTAGCCCCGCATACCACCCTGAGTTTCTGGATGGTTTCCACCTATACGTCGCCTCCTCCGGCGTATCAGATCGATTCAAGTCGCAGCCGGGAAAGTACAGGGAGGAAATTGCCTACTACGCATGGCTACGGACTCACAGCACCGTAGTCTGGTACTCCGACTCTGTGAGGGCATCGGGCCCAAAGATCAGTATCTTGTCGCTTCCGCGGTTTATCAGCTCTGCGACCGCTCGCGATTCGATCTGGAGGGAAGTGTCCAAAGGAAACCTCGATTCTCTCCGACTGACAGCGTGGTGCAGCGATGCCTCCGTACTTTTCACGCTCGCCCAAGATCATGAGAGAGCCGCTGAGTGGGCCGAACGGGGGCTAACGATTGCCGCCGCATCAGAACGCCCCAGGCTATTGTCAGCTCTCGCGTGGACTCGACTGCAGCAAGGGCAGCTGGACGCGGCTGCAGACGCTGCGATTCGCGGGATTGGCCTGTCTCCGCAGGATCCGACCCTGCACCTATACCTCGGCATGGCCTACGAGAGGATGGGGAAGGCTGAAGCGGCCGTGGCGGAGTATGAGAGGTCGCTGCGAATCGCTCCCGCCCAGGATGGCTGGGAATCTATCCAGGCCGAGATAGCCAAGCTCAGAGCCGGGCGGCGGTCGCCGGGGTAGGGGTGCCGCGAGTCCACGGCGGCCGGTGAGTTCGAACTGGGTTACGTTTGGGGAGCCATGTGAACCAGGGCGCCGCTACTTCTTCGACACCGTGGATTTGTGCGCGGTGGACTTCGATCGGGTCGGCGGCGCCACCGTGAAGTCGTTGGCGACCCAGATGTCCTCGTCCTTCCCGTCGATCAGCTTCGTATAGTAGATCGCGGTCCCGTCGTACGAGAAGGTCGGCTTCATGCAGTTGCCGTCATCCGTCAGCATGAACGCCTTCTTCGTCGTCACGTCGACGATCCAGAGGCTCTGCTTGCCGCCGGCGTTCCGGCCGAAGGCGATCTGCTTCCCGTTGGGCGACCAGGACGGCCACGTATCCTCGGATCCGTCGCCCACCCCGAGGCCCGTCAGCTTTATTGCCGGGCCTCCACCAGCGGCGATCTTGAAAATTCGAAACTGGGAAAACATGGCGCTCTGCTTCGTCTGCATGCCCCCGCCGACGTTGACGGTCCTTGTGGTGTCGAAATCCTTGGCAACGAACGCGATCCATTTCCCGTCGTACGACCACACCGGGTGCCCGGGGCTGGCTCCGCTGAACGTGAGCTGTCGCGCGGGCGGGCCCTCGACCTCACCCTTCGGGTCCATGACGTAGAGGTTGAACCCGTAGATGGAGGTCGGCTGCAGGCGGCTCGACCCGAAGCAGATCTTCGCTCCGTCGGGAGAATAGACGGCGAAGCGTTGGCTACCCGCGGCATTCGAGAGCCGCTTCGCTTCGCCGCCTTCGAACGGGATGGAGTAGACGTTGTACGGGCCCGAACGCGTCGAGATGTAGAGGAGCGACTTGCCGTCGGGCGCCCAGTTGGGAGTCATCACGCGCGTGGCGATCTTCGGCTGGCCGGCCACCTGGGAGGACTCCGGCTCCGCGGTCAGCTGGCGCAACTGGCCTCCCTGCGTGGACATGATCCAGATCTGGCTCGAGCCGCTCCGATTGCTTTGGAACGCGAGCCACTTCCCGTCCGGCGACGGGACCGGATCGGTCTCGCGAAACTTGGGGTCCGCGAGAAGGGGACTGAACTTCGTCGCGAAGCTGGGGGATGCCCAGGCCAGGCCGAGGGCGAGAGTTAGACCGAAGAGGGTGGTAAACCGGCTGCGCATCACGAAAGCGTACTTGCCCCGCGGTCGTCGGAGCAACACAATACGGCTCTATCTCTGGCTCTTTCGCGGCAAATGAGGGCACCGCGCCCAAGACCTAACTTCACCCGATGCCGACCCCGCAGCAGCGTCGCTTCCAACGGCAGCACCAGACCGTGAAACCGGCCCCGGGGGCCCGGTCGGTCGCGGGTGTGCCGCTTCCCCTTCAGGCGCTCGCCTACCTCGCCGTGTTCGCCGCTGCCGTCGCGGTCTACCTGCCGACGCTCCGCCACGGATTCCTCATAAACTGGGACGATCCCACCTACGTCGTGAACAACCCGCTGATCCGGGGATGGTCGCGGGAGAACCTGATCGAAATTTTCACGAAGCCCTACTTCTCGAATTTTCTACCGCTCCATCTCGTGTCGTACATGGTCGACTACAGCCTGTGGGGCCTCAATCCGTTCGGATACCACCTCCAGTCCGTGATCCTGAACGGCGTGAACGCCGCCCTGGCGCTGCTCGTCACGCGGCGTCTCTTCGGCGATTTCACCCTCGCATTCCTCGCAGCGCTCCTTTACGCGGTCCATCCCTCCCACGTGGAGGCCGTTGCCTGGATCTCGATCCGAAAGGATCTCCTTTCCACGACCTTCTTGCTCTTGACGGTCTATTTCTATCTCCGCGCCACGGGCTCGAGGTCGCTCGATCGCGGCTCCTACGCCGCTTCGGTCGCCGCCTTCACGCTGGGGCTTCTCTCGAAAGTCAGCATCGTCGCCCTCCCGCTTTTCCTCCTTCTGCTTGATCTCCTGCAGACGGCCGGCAGGAGGCGGCTGTCCTGGAAGGCCGCCCTCGCGAACAAGATTCCGTACGGCCTCGTCGGCCTCATGCTCGTGCGGCTCAACATGCTCGCTCAGGCGAAGGGCCAGACTTACGCGCACGACCCGGCCAACTACCTCATGGTGAAGGGCCACGCAGTCTGGAACTACCTGGCGCTCCTGACCGGGCTCCCGCCCGGGAGGCCCATCTACGACGCGCCGCAGTTCGCGCCCGACCTCCTGCCCGCGGTCGCGAACCTCGCCGGCATCGTCGTGCTGCCGGCAGCCCTCTGGGTCGCGCACCGCCGCGGGTGGCGGGTGATGAGTCTGGGAGCGGGCTGGGTCTTCGTTCTCCTGCTGCCGGCGATCTTCTTCCCGCTCGTCACGTACATGGCAGACCGCTATCTCTACGCCCCCTCGCTCGGCTTCTGCTGGTTGCTCGGGGCCGGCATCGTCTGGATGGGCCGCCGTTCCGGAGGGATTGCGGTCCGAGCCGGCGTCGTGGCATTCCTCACCGCGATCCCGTTCGCCGGGTTCGTCTACCGAACCATGGAGTACTGCCCGGTCTGGGCGGGCTCGGAGTCGCTCTGGTCCTACGCCCTCGCGCGGAGCGAGGATTACCGCATCCGGAACAATCTGGCCCAGGCGCGGTTGGACGAGAAGCGATGGGCGGACGCGGAGCGCCTGTACCGGGAGGGGTCGAGGTTCGAGAACTACATCTCCCACCAGGGGCTCGCCGCCGTCTACTACAACACGAATCGCTACGCGGAAGCGGAACGGGAGATCGAGCGGGCGGTCGAGATCGCACGCAAGGGTGGGCTCGCCTCCGGCAAACTGGCGGACCTCGAGTACGCGCGAGGGCAAATCTACTGGGTGCAGTCGCAGCCTCAGAAGGCGATCGATGCCTGGGAGGCGGCCCTTCGCGCGAATCCGCGCGACGAGCGCGCGCCTCTCACCACGGTCTGGGTCGGCGTGGCGGAGAGCCGATTGGGAAATGAGGAGGCATCGCAGGAGGCCTTCCGCCAAGCGATCGAGAAATACCGCCGGACCGGTCAGCCCGTCACCGACGCCTACTTTGCTATCGGGACCGTGGAGCTCAACCGAAACAATTTCCTCAAAGCGGCCGAGTGGTACCGGCTGGCCTACCGCGAATCACCCCACGAGGCGAAGGTGGCCTTCTTCCTCGGGAGAGCCTTGGCGCGGGGGGGAAGTCCCGCGGAGGCAATGCAGCTCTTCAAGCGGATCGCCGAGGGCGAGTTTTCTATCCTTTCGGACAGCCAATTCACGATGCCGGACGTGTATGTGCAGATGGGCGTCGCGGCGCAGACGCTGGGCCACAACCAGGAGGCGATCGGCTACTGGGAGGAGGCCCTCCGACGCGCCCCCGATCACCCAGAGCGGGACGCTATTCTCGCAAGCATCGCGGCCCTTCGGCGCGCTGCCGGGCACTAGGCGCTCGACAGGCGGGAGCGTCTAGGACTCGCGTCGCAGATTGAGGACGGTTGCAGCCTTGCTGGCCCATCCGCCCACAACGCCGCTCCATCGGCTCCGTGGCGAGGCTCGTTAGTCAAGCGCGCGAGATGATTCTGCGGCCTGCGCCCGACACTCCTCGACCACATTCCTCGGGATGAGGCGAGTCGCAGCAATTACGAGTGCGGGAAGGATGATTGCGTCGTCGAGGTGGCCGAGTACAGGGATGAAATCGGGGATCAGATCGATCGGCGAGAGCGCGTACGCAATCGCAGCCCACAGGAGCCAGCGGGCGAAGCGAGGAGTTTGTGGGTGACGGAGAGCCAGTTCGTAGACTCGGATCTCTCGCCGAAATCGTAACAGTGCACCTGGGGGCATCGTCCTCACCCCTTGCCGAGGATCGGGCGACGCGCTAGAACTCGGATTCAAAGACGACCCGAGCAACGACGGGATCGTCCCGGGATGCGAGGCCGAGGCCCAATCCTAGCTTGATGGTGATTTCATCGGGGAGCGCGAACCAGAGCTGCGGGAACAAAGCGGCGCTCTTCTCACCCGGGGACTGCTTGAATTCAACGCCCCCTCGCAGGAATCCCTCCGCGGGATAGCGAGTACCGACCGCGTAGCGGAACCGAACCGCGCGGTCCGGGGAAAGAGTCACCGGCATATCCAGGTTCAGGGTGGTATTGAACGCTCGCGAAAGGTCTCGGGATAGCACTAGGCGGGGCGTCAGAACCTGCTCCTCTTCGCCTCCCGTGGCACGGCGGGTCTCGCTCTCGTATTCCAGCGACATTGCGAGGTCCAGGGGCGCCTGGCCTTCCTCCGAAAACCGATATCGGGTTTCTGCCCGGAATCGCGCGAATCCTAGGCCCGAGGGATCCCGGACCCACTGGGCAGCGCCGTCGATGGTCCAGCCCGATGTGATGCCGTATTCGAAGGCTCCGGTGTACCACGGCCGCGGATGCCGATCCTGGCCGGCGTGAATCTCTCCCCAGAGTTCGATCTCTCGCTCGCCGCCGCCTAAGGTCTGATAGACAAAGGTCTCGTCGATGTAATCATCGCGGTGGGCGATGGCGCGGGGCGCAGATCCAACCACGACGACAAGGGACACAAGTACAGCGCGTGAGAAGAGGGATCGGAGACGGTGCACTATCACGGAAAGACGAATATCACGGAAGGCTCCGAGTTTGAATCGGAGCCTTCCGAACGCGAGCTGACCTTGATCCTACTACCGCTTACTGAGCCCAGAGCACGCGTGTGAGCACCTTTTTCCCACCGCCGAAATCGCGCTCGTAAACATCGCCACGCCCGTGCTCGAAGTGGACGGGGCTCCCCCAGGCACCCTGATCTTCCATATCCTCGTCGATATTCTGACCCGACGCGGCGGTCGCGTTGGCGACAGCGAGGCCACCGTCCGAGTGGCTGTAGATGATCACAAGCTCGTCATAATCGTGCTGGTTCGGCTTTGTGTTGTTGGTGGGGTCCGCTGAATAATCCATGCACGAGCCCCTACCGCAGGCGTCAAGCAAATCGGCGTTGTTGAAGTCCTCGTCCTGGTGGGCGAGACCGAACTCGTGCCCGACCTCCTGATCCATCACGAAGCTGTGCCAGGCGGGCGTGTTGTACTGGGGCGTATTGAAATAAGTGTCGTTCACTCGGACCGTGCCTTGAGTGATATGGACACCGCTGATCCAGATCTGGGCAATACCGAGCCATCCGTTGTTGCCGTAGGTTCCGTTGCAGACCTCAACACGTCCTGCAGTGGCCCTACATTTTCTGCCACTGCCACTGCCGCCCCCCGCCACGGTACACCGGATCGGATTCTGCGGGTTATTGCAGGCGCCGGAGGTGATGCCCCAATCCGACGCGGCCGTGTTCAAGTAGGGGGTCCAGTTGGAAGAGAGGTTATTGCCAAGCGTGACGGTGAATGGGTTGCTGGCCCGACTCCAGTGGTAGCCGTTCCAAGAATGGGTAGCGGTCGCAGGGCCAGCAGAGATGAAAAGCATTCCAGAGATGGCCGCAAATGTGAACAGTCCGAGCTTTCTCGACACAGGGAACCTCCTCACGGAAATCTGCCAGAGTCACAGGTGACCTTTCGAGTTGCCGCCGGCTCGCGTTGCGACAACGGCCCGATGCGCTCTTCTGAATCCCTTCGCACGGACGCCCGCCTCGTTCACCTCCTTTCGAGGACGCTGGGTGCTGAGGGACGAGACTCTCGTCGCCGGCCTCCTGTGAGGAGACCGGCGTACGTAGTCTCGCAGCATGGGCTTCCGACGGCGAAAATCCTACGAAGGAATGCTCGCGGAATATCGGCGCATATCGGAATTTTGTGTCAGCCAGAATCTGACAGCGACAGCCCGCAAGGCGGCTGGCCGGCTGCTATTTGTGGGGGCGTCGGTACGCGATATTTGGGCTCCGGGCGGCTCTACGGCGCCGCCCGAAGGACGGCGACGACCCCAATAGCACACCCCAACGCAACAGCGACGAAGACCACGTACACGCCCATCAATCGGAAACGCTCCACGATCGCCCTCCTTCGTCAACTTGAGCGTCACAGTGAAAAGTAGTCCGTATGGATGCGGCGCGGGCTCACGCCCAGGCGTCTCAGACCTGGCGACGTCCGGGTATCCGCTGATCGGCGGGCGACTGGACTACCTGCGCGGTCGCCCCGTTGCTGCTCTCGTCTACCAGAGACGCAAACACTTGATCAACGTGTTCGCTTGGCCGGACGAGGGGGCCGCAGATTCGGAAACTCCTCCGCGGACACAACAGGGCTATAACGTCATTCACGAGACTCGTCGCGGGATGGCCTACTGGATCGTCTCGGATCTGAATTCGGAGGAACTTTCCGCCTTTGCGCGACTGTTGGCGGCTGGTGGGATGAAGGGCCGGGGGCCCTGAGGTCTAGTTCGAAGAGGGTTACGTTTGGGAGCTTTACCAGAATGAATCGAACTGGGTTTGCCGATAGCGAAGCCCCGGTGCCGCGATGCACCGGGGCTCTCGCGTATATGGCGCGCCGTTGCGACCTTGTGGCACCAGTTCAACCTGCTCAAGCCCGTGTGCCCGCACCGGGTCCCCGCTGAACCTCGCGCAATCGAACGAAAGGAAGTTCGCACCCCCACAAAGGGCACTCTTCCTCTCCAACTCTCTGGGAGCCTACCTTAACGAAGTCTTAACGGCGACGTTGGGTTCGCGAATCCAGGCTCGAGTCGTAGGAACCGGCATTGCACGCTCGTGTTCCATGGGTGTCCCATCCAAGTGGGGAGCATTCCATTATGCCCGCATGTCCGATCCGTCCCGGACTGCCCGCACCGAATCCACACGGAGGAGCAGGGCCATGCCAGTAGATCCCGATCAACTGCCCTCCAAGTGAGTCCTAATCCTAGAAACTCCAGGGTGACATTCGCAGCCGCCGTCGCCGGCTTCGGCGAGGACGTGAAGTGCCACGTCGCGGAATATTTCGCGACGAGTAGCCTCTCATCGAAGGCCGGCGCCTCAATGGTGGCCAAGACGTTCATCCTGCTGTCGGTCACATTCGGGGCCTACGGACTAATCCTCAGCAATCGCTTCTCCCCTTGGCAGATGCTTGGCCTGGCTTTCGTCATGGGGGTGGGAGTCGCGGGCATCGGCTTCGGCATCGCGCACGACGCCCTGCACGGGGCGTACTCATCGCGCCCATGGGTCAACAAGCTCCTTGGCTTCAGCTTCGAATTGGTGGGCGCCAGCGGATACATGTGGAAGATCACGCACAACGTCATTCACCACACATATCCGAACATTCACGGCCTTGACGAGGATCTTGAGGTGTCGCCGTTCCTTCGACTGTCACCCCAGGCAAAGCTGCGGAGCATTCACCGGTTCCAGCATCTCTACGCGTTCGCCGCCTACAGCCTCACCACACTTTCCTGGGTGTTCATCAAGGACTACCGCTACTTCCTCATGCCCGACCTGGGGCCGTTTCGTGATAAGAAGCACCCGAGATCCGGAGTGGCGACACTATTCACAGCCAAGCTCCTCTACTACGGATACACCATCGTGATTCCGCTCATGGTCTTGAAGGTCGCCTGGTGGCAGTTTCTGATCGGACTCCTCGTCATGCACCTGACGGCGGGACTCATCCTGGGCATCGTATTTCAACTCGCGCACGTCGTCGAAGACACGGAACATCCCAGCCCTGAGTCGAACGGACAGATGGATAACGCCTGGATGATTCATCAAATGGAAACGACATCGAATTTCGCCATGTCGAATCGAATCCTTTCCTGGTACGTCGGTGGGCTGAACTATCAGGTCGAGCACCATCTGTTTCCCAAGGTGTGCAGCGCTCATTATCCCGCCCTCAGCCGGATTGTTCGCCAGATGGCGGCGAAGCACGGCGTGCCGTATCACCACCATGAGACGATCCGTGCCGCAATCCGATCCCACTACCGAACTCTGAAAAGCCTCGGGAACCCTCTAGCATCAAGCCCTTAACTTCGCCACTGTGAGGTGCCGGGAAACGCAGTATGGAAAGGAGAACCCACTGTCGCGCATGAAAGCCGTCGTTGCGCTCGCGCTGGTCGCTACTCTCGGAGTCGCGGCCGCCGCGCCCTCCCACGCGCCCGCGAAAGCGAACCTGGCCTCGCAAGCCAAGGTGAGCATGAAAACGGCTCGAGCGACCGCGCTCGCCAAGGTCCCCGGCGGTAAGATCCAGGCGGCCGAGCTGGAGCGCGAGCACGGA
>Ga0066709_100000018_pt1 | contig 45211 bp, 40 predicted proteins | sample GraSoiAngelo_158_FD_79665 | JGI IMG/M metagenome (GOLD analysis project Ga0066709, IMG submission 79665) | Grasslands soil microbial communities from the Angelo Coastal Reserve, California, USA - 14_1009_16_30cm | ecosystem: Environmental > Terrestrial > Soil > Grasslands | place: USA...
ACGGCATCACCGAGCGGCGGCCCACGGGGGCTCCCCCCACCCCAAAAGACAGGGCGCGACCCGGGGGGGGGGGGGGCGCAAGAGGGGCCCCCCGCGAACCCGGAAAACACCACAGGTTCCGCGGGGGCCCCCCCTGGCGCCGCCCCGCCCCTCGGGTCGTCTGGCGCTTAGCGCATGGATTACGAACTGCTGATCGGTATCTTCCCTCAGGTATTGCTCGACGGCATCATTCTCGGCTTCATGTACGCCCTGATCGCGCTCGGTTACACGATGGTGTACGGCGTCCTCGAGTTCATCAATTTCGCCCACTCCGAGATCTTCATCGTGGGGGCCTTCGTGGGTGTCGAGGTCCTCCTCGGGCTGAAGAGCGTCGGGCTCCTCGACGGGCTTCCCTGGCCGATCGTCCTCGTCCTGGTGTTGCTGGCGGGCATGGCCGCCAGCGGGTTCCTCGCGGTCGCCGTGGAGCGGATCGCCTACCGTCCGCTGCGCCAGGCACCCCGGCTGATTCCGCTCATCTCCGCCATCGGGATCTCCTTCTTCTTGCAGGACCTCATCCGGCTCTTCGAGTCGCTCTGGCGGAACGCCTTCAACCTGGTCTACCCGACCATCGACGTCCTCAATCTCCGCTTCGAGCTGACCGAGACGATCGACGTGTCGGTCAAGTCCCTCGTCGTCATCGGCGGTGCGCTCCTGATGCTGTGGGCCCTCCACCTGATCGTCAACCGGACGAAGGTCGGCACCGCCATCCGCGCCGTCGCCGAGGACCAGGCGGCGGCGAGCCTCATGGGCATCGACGTCAACCGGATCATCTCGCTCACGTTCCTGATCGGCGGCGCGATGGGCGGAGCCGCCGGCGTCCTCTTCGGCGTCCAGTACGGGCTCATCAACCCGTACAGCGGCTTCATCCCCGGACTGAAGGCGTTCACCGCGGCAGTGCTCGGTGGCATCGGGAACATCCCGGGCGCGATGGTCGGCGGGATCGTGCTGGGGCTCCTCGAAGCGTTCGCCGCCTCCTACCTGTCGCTGCTCACGGGCGGCGCCTTTGGCGCCGAGTACAAGGACATCCTCGCCTTCTCGATCCTGATCCTGATCCTGATCTTCCGGCCCAAAGGCCTCCTCGGCGAAGTCGTGCGAGAGCGCGCATGATCTGGGCGCTGCTCGCGGTGGCCCTGGTGGCGGCCTCGACGTTCGCCGTCGCCACGTTTCCCCGGTCGGTCCTCGTGTTCCTTCTCTTCCAGGGCTCGCTCCTGTTCGTCTATCGCGCCCGGATCCCCGATCGGCTTCGCTGGAGTCTCCTGGCGATCGCCCTCCTCGTCCTGATGCCGGCCATCGGGTACTTCAACAGCTACTACCTCGAAGTCGCGACCCAGGTCGGCATCTTCGTCGCGCTGGCGCTCGGGCTCAACATCGTGGTCGGCCTGGCCGGGCTCCTGGATCTCGGCTACGTGGCCTTCTTCGCCGTCGGCGCCTATTCCTGGGCCATCTTCGGCTCGCCGCACGCCAATGTCATCTTCGGCGGCGGCTTCCCGCTCCCGGGCTGGTGGTTCTATGTGTTTCTCCTGGTGGGCCTCGGCGTGGCGGCGACCACCGGGATCCTGCTCGGCCTGCCGGTGCTGCGCCTGCACGGCGACTACCTGGCCATCGTCACCCTGGGCTTCGGCGAGGTCATCCGCGTCCTGGCCAACAACCTCGACAAGCCGATCAACTTTACGAACGGCCCGAAGGGAATCACGCCCATCTCGCGTCCGCCGGCGCCGTTCGGGCTGCCCTACGGCGAGTACTTCTACTTCCTCGCCCTGCTCATCGTGGTCGCGGTCGTCCTGGTCAATCGCCGGCTGGAAGACTCGCACATCGGCCGCGCGTGGGAAGCGATCCGTGAGGACGAGCTGGCGGCGCGTGCCATGGGGGTGCCGCTGGTGCGGATGAAGCTCATGGCTTTCGCCTGCGGCGCATCGTTCGCCGGCGTCATGGGCGTGCTGTTCTCGGCCAAGCAGGTGTTCATCAACCCGGAGTCGTTCACCTTCCTCGAGTCGATCGGCGTGCTGGCCATGGTCATTCTCGGCGGGATGGGCTCGATTCCCGGCGCCGTCGTGGGCGCCACCGTCGTGACCGTGCTGAATCTTCAAGTCCTGAAAGGCTTCTCGCTCTGGCTCAACGAGCTGAAGAACGCGGGGGTGACCGTCCTCGGCTATAGCCTCGCCGACCTTCCGACGCAGTTCGAGCCGGCCAAGTACGAGCGGATGGTCTTCGGCGTGATCCTCGTCCTGATGATGATCTTCCGCCCTCAAGGCATCTTCCCGGCGCGACGCCGCCAGCGCGAGCTCGCCAAATGAAGCCGGCGTGCATTTTCTCAGGCCACCCTCGGGGGCACCGGCCTCCCGGCCCCCGCTACAAATGAAGCCGACGCGCCTCGCTTTGGCCTCCTAGAGTTCGATACGATGTCGCCGCTGTTCGAGGCCCGGAGCGTCACCAAACGGTTCGGAGGCCTCACTGCGCTGCACGGGGTGGACTTCGCCGTCGACCGGGGCATCGCGTCCATCATCGGGCCGAACGGGGCCGGGAAAACGACGCTCTTCAACATCTTCACCGGGCTCTACGCGGCCGACGAGGGCAGCGTCACCTTCCGCGGCCAGCCGCTGCTCGGCTTGCGCCCCGACCAGATCACGGCGCTGGGCATCTGCCGGACGTTCCAGAACATCCGGCTCTTCGCCAACATGACCGCCATCGAAAACGTCCTCGTGGGCATGAACTCGCGGATCGTGCTCGGCCTGTGGGACATCCTTTCGCACAGCCCGACCTTCCGTCGAACCGAATCCGACCTGGCCACACGCGCCGTCGGCCTGCTCGGTCGCGTCGGACTGCAGGCCAACGCCAACGTCGTCGCGCGCAATCTGCCGTACGGCGACCGGCGACGGCTCGAGCTGGCCCGCGCGCTCGCGTCCGAGCCCGCGCTGCTGCTGCTCGACGAGCCGACCGCCGGCATGACCCAGGGGGAGGCCGGCGCGCTGATGCACCTCCTGCGCGGCCTCGTCGCCGACCTCGGGCTCGCCATCATCCTGATCGAGCACAACATGCGGGTGGTCATGGAGGTGTCCGACCGGGTGACCGTGCTCGACCACGGCGAGAAGATCGCGGAGGGCCCCCCGCGCGAGGTCCAGGCAAACGCGCGTGTGATCGAGGCCTATCTCGGCACGCGCGGCGCCGGCCCTCGGAAGGCGCGGCATGCTTAGGGTCGAGGCGCTCGACGTCGCCTATGGCGAGATCAGGGCGCTCAAGGGCGTGGGGCTCGAGGTGGGCCGCGGCGAGATCGTCACGATCCTCGGCAACAACGGCGCCGGAAAGACGACCACGCTCAAGACGATCTCGGGCCTTCTTCATCCGACGCGCGGCACCATCACGCTCGAGGCCGAGTCGCTCCTCGACGTGCCGCCGCACGCGATCGTCTCGCGGGGCGTGGCGCACGTGCCCGAGGGTCGCCGCATCTTCAACCGCCTCACGGTTCGCGAGAACCTGATGATGGGCGCCTATCTCCGACGCGACACGGGAATCGCCGCCGACCTCGAGCGCGTCTTCGCCCTCTTCCCGCGGCTCGCCGAGCGCATCGGTCAGGTGGCCGGCACCCTCTCGGGCGGCGAGCAGCAGATGCTCGCGATCGGCCGTGCGCTCATGGCGAACCCCCGGCTCCTCCTGCTGGACGAGCCGAGCATGGGGCTGGCGCCGGTCCTGGTCGAGCAGATCTTCGACACGATCAGCGACATCAACCGTCAGGGCATGACGATCCTCCTGGTGGAGCAGAACGCAGCGATGGCGCTCTCCATCGCTCACCGGGGCTACGTGCTCGAGACAGGCTCGATCGCGCTCACCGGAACCGCAGCCGAGCTGTCGGACAACGCCGATGTCCGGCGGGCGTATCTGGGCGAATAGCGCGGTCACGGGGCTCCGGCTCCTCGTTACCTCTGGGACGACGAGGCCGAGACGGCTCTCCTCGCGAAGAACGTCTTCGCTTCGGTGTTCCCGCCGCGTGGGACGGCTTCACGTCGGACCAACGGGCGAAAAGCCTCTCGGGAAGCGGCCATCGCTACGCTATGCTGTTTGAACACCTTGAACTCCTCGGCATCCCGTGGTTCTTCAGAATCACGAAGCGCTGGAATCCGTGGCGGAGTCTGATCCCCACAGGTCGCGCGTGTGGCTGACGCTGCTCTGTCTGCTGGCAGCTCTGCGGGTCTGGACGTTCGCCGCGGCATTGCCGCCGTTCCACCCCCTCGACGAGGCGTTCCACTACGACCTGGTCGTCAAGTACGCGCGCGGCCATGTTCCGGTTCGGCTCAGCGATGAGCCGCTGGATGCCGAGGTCCGTGAAGCCATCGTCCTCTACGGCACGGGCGTCTCGAGCCCTGGCCCCGGCTCCCTCCTTCTGCACCGTAGTCCTGAATACCTGAATCCGATTCCGCCTGATGGCGTGGCGCCACCGGTGTGGACGGCGCCTCCCGCCATGCGGGCGGCCGCGGTGCCGTGGGGGATGCGCGAGTGGGATCGCGTCAACTACGAGGCGGTCGAGCCGCCGCTGTATTACGCGGTCGCCGGCGCCTGGCATCGGCTGGGGGGGGCGCTCGGGGTCGCGGGTGGGTCGTTCTTCTACTGGACCCGTTTTCTCAACGTGTTGCTGGCGACCGTGACCGTGGTGGTGGCGGCGGCGGCCGCGCGCCTCGCCTTCCCCGAGTCGCCGGCGCTCGCCGTCGGAGTGGCGCTCTTCGTCGCCGTCGTGCCGCGGGGGAGCTTCTACGGCGTGAGCAATGACGCCCTGGTGCCTCTGACGAGTGGCCTCGCGTTCTGCGCCGCGCTGCGGCTCGCGCGCGAGCCGGCGCCCTCGATGGCGCTCGCGATAGGAGCTGGGGCCCTCGTGGCTGCGGCGGTGCTCACGAAGACCACGGCAATCGCGATGGTCGGGGTCCTCGCGGTCGTCTTGATTGCTCGCCGTGCGTGGGCGACACGCTCGGAAGCGGTCCGCGCTCTCGCGACGCTCGCGAGCGCGATGGTCCCGATCCTCGCGTGGCAGAGCCACTACTGGATGGCGGGAGAGCCGTCGGGGGGAACGCAGAAGGTGGCGGCGCTCGGGTGGACGCCGAAGGCTCTCGGCGAGCTCTGGCCGCACCCGATCTTCGGGCTCGAGTTCGTCACGGTGTTTCTCCGCGGCCTGCTCGCGACTTTCTGGCGGAGTGATCTCGTCTGGCATCAGGTCCCGATCGGCTGGCCGAGTCTGGATGTCGTATACGTCGGCTCCACCCTCGTCTGTGTCGCGACCGCCATCGCCCGGCGCCCGAGGTCCGACCGGCTCGCCACCTGGAGCGCCGCCACCGCCGTCCTCGGTACCGTCGCCTTCCTCGCTTTGCTCTCCATCCGATACCACTTCGGTAGCCGGACACAACATCCGTCACCGAGTTCCCCGTATTTCATGACAGGCCGCCTCCTGTTCAGCGTGCTCGTGCCCATCGCGGTGCTCTACGTCCAGGGTCTCGCCCGGATTCTGCGGGGCGACCGCCGCGCCCTTGCGGCCCTTGCGGTTCTGCTCGTCGTGGTCACTGGTGCCGAGGCGGTGACCACGCGTTCGATCTTCAGCAGCGCGTACAACTGGTTTCATCTACCCTAGCCGGCGTGCCGCTGAGCGGCGGGCGCCGCGTGCGTGCACCGATCAGGAATCCACATGACCTCATCAATGTCGAGTCGCGCCCCGAATCTACTTTTACGCGAGCGGTGCTGGACGACCGGGTATATCTATACGTAGCCGCGCATGGAGCTCCAGCCATACGCGGCGGGACGCCGGACCAGACGATCCGGGAGATCGAGGCCGCCGACCCCAGAATCTGGCCGTCATCAGCGCAACCGAACGGAGGAGGACCCCATGATCGGCGAAGGCCTGCACTTCGAGCAGCACGAGATCGGCGCCACCTTCCGCACGCTCGGCCGGACGGTGTCGGAGACCGACATCGTGAGCTTCGTCAACCTGTGCGGCTTCACCGAGCCGCTCTTCATGGACAGGGAATACGTCGCGCGCGAGTCGATGTTCAAGCGGCGTGCGGCGCCCGGCGCACTCACGTTCGCGCTCTCCGAGGGGCTGATCATGCAGACCGGGCTCATCCATGGCACGGGCATGGCGTACCTCGGCGGCGAGCTGCGCGTGACGGCGCCCGTGCTCGAGGGCGACACGCTCACCGTGGAGGTCGAGGTCGCCGACAAGCGTGAGACGAAGAAGCCCGACCGCGGCATCGTCACGTATCGCCACCGTGTCTTGAACCAGCGCGGCGAGCTGGTCCTAGAGGCTCGTGTCCAGCGGATGATCCGGCGCGGCGCGCGCTGAGCCTCGCGTACAATCGGGCCAGGGGCAAACGACGGAACGGAGGTTGCCCGTGAGCGGAAGAATCGTCCAGATCAGCGTTTCCCGCGGTGGCGTCCCGAAGACGGGTGTGGCGCAGGCGCGGGTCACGGCCCTCGGACTCGACGGCGACGCGCACCGCGACGCGGAGCACCACGGAGGCCCGGAGCGGGCCGTGTGTCTCTACGCCATGGAGGCGATCCGGAGCCTCCAGGCCGAGGGCCACTGGATCGTGCCCGGCGCCATCGGCGAGAACGTCACGGTCGAGGGATTGGACTGGTCCGCCGTCGTTCCGGGGTCCCACCTGCTGCTCGGTGAGACCGTGCTCCTCCAGGTGACCCGCTACACGAGCCCGTGCGTGAACATCACGCGGGCCTTCAAGGACGGCGACTACGCCCGCGTGTCCCAGAAGCGCCATCCCGGCTGGAGCCGTGTCTACGCCCGCGTCCTGGCTCCGGGCTCGATCCGCCAGGGCGACTCGGTGCGTCTGCTGGACGAGGCCGAGGCCGCCGAGGTGACCGCCGCCGCGTCCAGGTGATCCGCCACGCCGAGGTCATCATCATCGGAGGCGGCGTCACGGGCGCCTCCATCGCCTTCCATCTGACGGCGGTGGGTGCGCGCGACGTCCTCCTCCTCGAGCGCAAGTTCCTCGCCTCCGGTGGCACCGGGCGCTCGGTCGGAATCGTCCGCCAGCTCTACCCCACGCCAGAGACCAGCCAGATGGTCGTGCGGTCGCTCGCCGTGTTCCAGGGTTTCTCCGACGCCGTCGGCGGCGAGTCGGGCTACGTCGACTGCGGCGTGCTGATCGGCGTCTCCACCGCGATGCGTCCCAAGCTCGAGGAAACGGTCAGACGCCAGCGGTCGTTCGGCGTCCGCGCCGAGGTGCTCGAGCCCGGCGAGCTCGCGCGCATCGAGCCACGGATCGACAGCGAGCATCTCGGCGCCGTCCTCTACGAGCCCGAGTCGGGCTACGGCGACCCGACCGCGGTCACGACCGGCTATGCCGCGGCGGCGCGACGGCGGGGCGTCCGCATCGAGCAGGGCGTCGAGGTGGTGGCGATCCGCACGGCTGGCGACCGCGTCACCGGCGTCGAGACCGCGGCGGGCGACCGCATCGACGCGCCGGTCGTCGTCAACGCGGCCGGCCTCTGGTCCGGCGCCGTCGCGCGCCTGGCCGGCGTCGCGCTTCCAATCGTCGTCGGCCGCCATCCGGTCTTCGTCGTCGAGCGGGACGCCGGGTTCGGGCGCCCGCACCTCGTGTACCTCGATCTCGCGGGCGGCAGCTACGCGCGCCCCGAGACAGGCGGTCTCACGCTGACGGGCTCGCTCACCGACGACGAGGCGCAGCATCCGATGGAGCCCGAGCTCCTCGGCGGTGACGTGAGCCTCGAAGAGGCGACCGAGGTCCTCGAGCGCACCGGCCGCGCGATCCCGCGTCTCGCCGACGCGCGCTATCGGCGCGGCTGGGCCGGCGCCTTCGACATCACGCCGGACTGGATGCCGATCCTCGACGAGTCGCCGATCCGTGGCTTCTGGATCGCGACGGGCATGAGCGGCCACGGCTTCAAGCTCGCCCCGGCGGTCGGGGAGATGATGGCCGCGCTGATCACGGGAGCGGCGCCGCCGGTGAATCCGGCGCCGTTCGCGTTCGGGCGCTTCACCGCGGAGAGCCCGAGCGGGACGTTCGTGGCGTCCTACCTCGGTTGATGGTCGTCGCGGCTGAGCGTCAGGGTCGCGCGAGCGGCAACTCGACTGCGAACGTCGTGCCGGCGCCCTCGACGCTCTCGACGCTGATCCGACCTCCGTACGCCTCCACGATACTCTTGGTGATGGCCAGCCCGAGGCCGGTGCCGGCGATCTCGCTGGTCGCCTTGTTCTTGACCCGGTAGAACTTGTCGAAGACGTGCGGCAGGTCGCGGGCGGGGATGCCCATCCCCGTGTCGGTCACCCGGATCCTCACCGTCTCCGCTCCATCGACGTCGGTCGCGAGCGCCGCCGCGACGGCCACGCGGCCGCCCGCCGGCGTGTACTTGACGCCGTTGTCGATGAGGTTGATCAGCACCTGCCGGACGCGGCTCGGGACGGCCGAGATGGTCGCCTCCCCCGGCAGCTCGGCGTGGAGCTCGATGGTCTTCGTCTCGGCTCGCGGCCTCACCATCCGGAGCGCCTCGCCGATCACCGGAATCAGATCCATCGGCTCGCGGGCCGCGTCGAGCCCGGCCTCGATCCTGCCGATGTCGAGCAGGTCGGAGACGAGATCCGCCATGTGCTGGGCGGTGTCGCGGATGTCTTCGCACCGACTCGCGTGGTTTTCGTCTCCCGGCCCGGCCATCCGCATCAGGTCCGCCATGCCGGCGATGACGGTGATGGGACCCTTGAGGTCGTGGGAAACCGTGTTCACGAAGTCGTTCTTCATCTGCTCGAGGTTCTTGAGCAGCGTGATGTCGCGAAGGACCGCGGCCAGACCGACCGGCTCGCCGAACGGCGTGGCCACCCGCACGAGACTCGCCTGGGCGGTCCGTCCGTCGGGCAGCGGCAGCTCGTAGATGCCCGGGCGCCCGGCCAGGAACAGCTCACGCAGCGGTGCCCAGTCGACGGCCTCGGCCAGAGGCCGTCCCTCGATGGCATCCGGAGCGAGGCCCAGCATCGGACGCACCGCCGCGTTGGCGAGCAGCACGAGACCGGCCGGATTCATCGTGATCACGGCGTCCGCGGTGCTGCCGAGCACCGCGAGCATCGTCATGCGCTCTCCGCCGAGCTTGTCGTACGCCCGCGACGTCTCGAGCGCCGACGACAACCCCGACGCCATCAGCTGGGCGATCTCGAGATCGTCGGCGCCGTAGACGATCGGCGGCCGCCCGGCGAAGAGCAGCGCGCCGAGCACGTCGAGGCCGCTGCGGATCGGCACGACCAGGGCCGCCCGCAGGCCTGCGGCGGCGAGCACGCCTTCGAGATCGGGCGCGCCGTCCTCGGCGGCGAGATCCTCGACGAGGTACGCCTTGCCCGTGCTGATCGCCCGACCGGGGAGGCCCTCGTCCGGCGAGAACACCCGCCGGCTCATCGCGCCCTCCTCGAGGTCGACTTGCGAGTGCACGAGGTAGCCGCCCCTCTCGGGATCCTGGAGACAGACGGCGAGGTAGTCGCAGGGCACGGCGGCCCAGGCCTGGTCGCCGAGCGTCTGGAAAAAATGGCTCGGGATCGGCGAGCGGAACAGCTCGGCGAGGATTTCGCTGAGCCGGGTCAGGCGCTCGACCTGGCTCACGCGGGCACCGGGCTCGCGCCGCAGTGAGTCCGGGCGAGGTCCGCCAGCTCGCCACCGCCCGGCACGGGATCGATGGGACCGACGACGGTGAGGTGGCGGATCACACCTTCCTTGTCGATGACAAAGATCCCCTGCTCCTGCGCCGTCATGGCGTGGTGATGGAGGCGACGCAGGAAGTTGCGGTTCATCACGTCGAACCAGGCGCCACGGATCTGGTTGACGGAGTCTCCGTGCGTGAAGGCATGGGCGAAGCTCACCACGGCGGTGCGGGTCGCCTCGAGCGCCCTCAAGTCGCCGAGGCCGTACACGGCGTAGAGGCGCTTGTCGGGATCGCAGACGAACGGAAAGGGCAGGATCGACTCACCGAAGTACCGTCGAGCGCTCTCGAGCAGGTTGGGCGCCACCTGGATCACTTCGGTGTCGGCGGCTCGCAGCGCGTCGTACCCGGCGCGCACGCCGTCCGTGTAGACGCGGCAGAAAGGGCATGTGAACCCACGCGAGAACCAGACCACCACGTTGGAGCGACCGCGGTAAGACGCGAGGTCCACCATCGCCCCATTGAGCGAGGGCAACGAGAAGCGAGGCGCCATCTCGCCCACGCCCGGACGCTCGACCTGGGGAGTTACAGGTGCGGTCATGATTTCTATGCTGTTGGAACCCTTGACGTTTTGGCCCTCATTGAGATCCGGAAGCACGCAAGACGCATACCAGCGAGCAAATCCTGGTCATTCAACACTTTTCAACCGATTCCGAGCCACGTCGCCTGATTAATTTCCGGCTATCTGATCAGGATTTATCCGGCGATGGGGATCGGCCGACGAGGGACGGGGACCGGTCCCAAGCGTCGGACTTGTTCTCGACGATTGCTGGCTCGCCGCCTCCAGACATAGGCTCGCACGGAGGAGTGTGATAGCGTTGCGCTCTGGACCGCCGTCATGTCGCCGACCCTCGAGACCGTGACCGATCTCGGCGCACGCCGGTCTCCCACCAGCGAGACGCTCTAGAGGAGCCAGACGATGCCGATCTTCCTCGACACGGGCAATCTCAAGGAGATCGAGCGCTTCCTCCGCATGGGCGTGATCCGCGGGGTCACGACCAATCCGACGATCCTCTTCAAGGAGGGCGTGACGGGGGGCCTGCGCGGCATCGAGGAGCGCTCGCGGCACATCGCGAAGCTCGTCGCGCCGCACCCGCTTTCGGTCGAGGTCATGACCACCGAGCGGGAGGCGGTGCTGCGCCAGGCGAAGGAGTTCGCGAGCTGGGGCGACAACGTCGTCGTCAAGGTCACCGTGCACGGCCCCGACGGCGAGCTGGAGAACATGGAGATCATCCACGAGCTCGAGACGCGGCACGACATCCGCGTCAACGTCACCGCGATGATGAACGCCCAGCAGTGCTTCCTGGCCGCGCTGGCCGGAGCCAGCTACGTGTCGCTCTTCGGCGGCCGCGTCAACAACATGGGCTACAACGTCTGCGGCGAGATCACGAAGCTCCGCAAGCTCCTCGACCAGTTCAGCCTGAAGGCGCGGATCATCGTCGGCTCGACCCGCGAGGTCCTCAACATCGTCGAGTGGCTCGAGGCGGGGGCCCACATCGTGACCGCCGTCCCGAGCCTGGTCGAGGGCATGCTCGTCCATCCCTACACCAAAGAGACCGTCAAGATGTTCCTCCAGGACGGGGCCAGGCTCGAGGCCAAGCTCAAGGCATGACCGTCGGCTTCGAGAGGTCATGGTGAATTCCTGATGTCCTACGTCGAGGCGTACTTGAAGGATGCGGCGGCCATCCTGGGACGGCTCGACGTCGCCACGATCCAGAAGATCGTGGACCTGCTGGTCGCGCTGCGCGCCCGTCATGGGCGGCTGTTCTTCCTGGGCGTCGGCGGCAGCGCCGGGAACGCGTCTCACGCGGTGAACGACTTCCGCAAGATCGCCGGCATCGAGGCCTACACGCCGACCGACAACGTCTCGGAGCTGACGGCGCGCGTGAACGACGACGGCTGGGCCTCGGTGTTCGTCCGATGGCTCGAGGTGAGCCGTCTCGGCGACCGCGACATGGTGTTCGTCTTCTCGGTCGGTGGCGGCGACCTCGAGCGCAACGTGAGCCCGAATCTCGTCGAGGCGCTCCGGTACGCGAGGGACAAGGGCGCGACGATCTGCGGCGTGGTGGGACGCGACGGCGGCTACACGGCCAAGGTCGCGGACGCCTGCCTCATCGTTCCCACCGTGAACCCGGCCACGGTCACGTCCCACACGGAATCGATCCAGCCGATCGTGTGGCACCTCCTGGTGTCCCACCCGGCGCTGCAGGCGTCGCCGATGAAATGGGAGTCTATCTCGCGATCCCTTTCTCCCTGAAGAATCGCTCGGCACCGGGGTGCAGAGGGAGCGGCATCCCGACGAGCGCCGTCTGTAGCGTGAGGCTCCGGGCGGCGGGGTGAGCGGCGTGCAACTGGGGCAGGTTGTCGAACACGGCCCGGGTGAAGCGGTACACGAGATCGTCCGGCAGGCGGGCGTGCGCGACCAGCATGGCCATCACCGCGGGAACGGCGACCGCGCGCTCCTGACCTTTGTACGTGTTGGCCGGGATCTCGCCGGACGTGTAGAAGGGATAGTTTCGCTCGAGTGTCTCGGTGGCGGCGCGTGCCACCCCGACCAGCGTCAGCTTGCCGGACTCGAGCGCGTCGGCCACCGCCGGGGCGCCGAGCGCCGTCGTGAAGAATGCGGCGTCGGCGAGGCCGGACCTCAGCTGCTCGGCCGCCGTCGTAAAGGGGAGGCGTGCGGCGACCCGCAGGTCCGGCTCGCCGATCCCGTGCGCGCCGAGGATCTGGAGCGCGTTCTGCTCGGTGCCCGAGCCGATCGGCCCGAGAACGACACGCTTGCCCTTGAGGTCGCGGATCGATTTCACGCCCGACGCCTGCGTCGCCACGATGTGCACCAGCTCGGGATACACCGTGAAGACACCGGCCATGCTCTTCACGGGCTTGCCGACGAACGCTTCGAGCGCAACGCCGTTGAACGCGTAGTAGGCGACGTCGTTCTGGACGAGGGCGAAGTCGGCCTCGCCGGCGCGGATGAGCTGGACGTTCGCGATCGCGCCCCCCGACGACGCGACCACCGCGCGCACGTTGAGGTCCTTGGCGTCGGAGGCGATACGCGACATCAAGCCGGCGATCGGGAAGTACACACCGTCGACCGCTCCCGACGCGATCGTCACGACTCGCTTTGGTTGGGCCCACGGCGGGGACGGAAGCGCCAGCGTCCACGCGAGGCTGGTCACCAGGACGACAGCGCTGAATCGCTTCATGACATCCTCCCTATGAGAATCGACGCCATCCATCTTACCCACGTGGGTCACGAGGCTCGGGTGATGGACAGTCCGGCAAGAGGCTGACCATTGGTGTCATCTTTGTCAACGCGCACCGGCGCCCGAAAAGGACCCGGCCGGGATGGTCAGAGACGATTCCCGTAGGATCAGGTACTTGTGTCTTGGCCGCCTCGGTCATCGAGACTCGAGCGGTCGCCCGTCCGAGCCCGGGCCTGGCGCATCCCTTGCAAATTCTGGCTGGAGGATCAGGGGGATCCGCGGACCTCACGACCAAAATGGCCAGCAACGTCACCGTGATCGGGCGAATCAACCAGGCGCATTGGGCCGTCGTCTATGGATCGCTCGCCATCCTGCTGGCGGCCGTCTTCGGCCCGATGTCCCTCTTCCGGATCGTCGACGGGGACGACGGTACCTACCTGCTCGTTTCGCGGCTCGTCAGCGAAGGGCAGCTTCTCTACCACGACTTCTTCTACCCGCAGACGTTCCTGCTCCCTTACGTGTACGGGGGCTGGATGAAGCTGATCGGCTATTCCTGGTACATGGCCCGCGTGCTCTCCGCCGTCTTCTCGATCGCGTTGGGCCTGCTCGTCTATCGTGAAGCGGCTCGTCTCGGCGGCGCGCGAGCCTGGGGCGCCCTGGCCGTCGTCTTCTTCACGTTCTCGAGTCTCGTTTTCGGATGGTACCCGCTCGTCAAGACCTTCGTCTTGCCCACGCTCCTGCTGTTCGCGGCGTACGCGGTGCTCTCGTGGGCGTCGCGCTGGCGGTGGGTCGCGAGCGGCGTCCTGATCGGCCTCGCCGTGGATTGCCGCGTCTACCTCATCGCGGTCGTCCCGGCGTTTCTGCTCGAGCTCTATCTGACCGAGCCGGACGCCAAGAGCCGCCTGAGCCAGTGCACCCGGTTCGGTGTCGGCCTCGTGCTCGCGCTGCTTCCCAACGAGCTCTTCCTCCTGGTCGAGCCGCGTACGTTCATCTTCAACATCGTCGGCAACCAGGTCATCCGAACGGACTTCGGGTTTCTCGGCTGGATGGAACAGAAGGGCGACGTCGCGCTGCAGCTGCTCGCGATCAACAGAGCGGACGGCGCGGCCAGCTTTCAGTTCCTCGTCCTCTTTGTGCCGAGCTTCGTGTCCCTGGTGTCCGGCGCGCTCTCGAGAGAGCGGCCGTCGCTCGTGTCGATGACGGCGGTTTCCCTTCTCCTCGTGAGCCTGGTGCCGACGCCGGTGTACACCCAGCACTTCTGCATCCCGATCCCGTTCTTGGTTGTGAGCGCCGTCGCGTTCCTGGCCACGCTGGCCCGCGAGGCCTCGGGCCCGCGGCTCCGGCACCTCTTCGCCGTGCTCGCCGTCGCCTACGTCGTCATCTCGCCGCTCGACTTCTATCGCTATACGATCGGCGGGGATTCCGTTCCGGGGATCATGGACAAGGCCGACGTCATCAACTGGAAGCTGCCCACGATCCGGGCCGTGGGCCGGGCGATCGACCGGGAAGTCCACGTCGACCGGCCCCTCGCGATCAGTCTCTGGCCGGGATACTTCGTGGAGACGAAGGCCGCGATTCTCCCGGGCATGGAGAACCACTTCGCGCTGATGTTCTCGAGGCGAGTGAAGCCGCTCGAGGTCGTCCAGTTCAAGCTGATGTCGTACCCGGAGTTGGTCTGGCACTTCCGGAGCCACACGACCGACGTCATCGTCCTCGGCAATTGGACGAGCTGGAGCAACGCGCCATGGATGCGGAGCCAGATCGTCGAGAATGGCTACGTCGTGAAAGAGCGGATCGCCGGCGCTGAGATCTACACGCTTCCGCCCAATGGACACCGATGAGCGGGCCGGACGCGACGCCGATCTCGGTGATCCTTCCCGTCCTCAACGAGCAGGACAATCTCGAGCCGCTCCACGATCGCCTGACCGAGGCGCTCGATCCGATGGGGCGCGACTACGAGGTGATCTACGTCGACGACGGCTCGACCGACGGCTCGTGGGAGACGCTGAAGAAGATCGCCGCCCGCGACCGCCGCGTCCGTCTCGTGCGGCTTCGGCGGAACTTCGGGCAGACCGCGGCGCTGGCCGCCGGCTTCGCCCACTCGCGTCATCCGATCGTGGTCACGCTCGACGCTGACCTCCAGAACGATCCCGACGACATCCCGCGGCTCGTCGCGAAGCTCGGCGACTCCAACGATGTCGTGTCGGGCTGGCGCCGTCACCGGAAAGACCCCTGGCTCACTCGCCTCCTGCCGTCGCACATCGCGAACTTTCTGATTCGCAAGGTGATCGGCGTGCGGCTCCACGACTTCGGCTGCACGCTCAAGGCCTACCGACGCGAGATCATGCAGGACCTGAACCTGTACGGAGAGATGCACCGATTCCTCCCCGTGCTCGCGACGTGGGTCGGCGCGCGCGTCACCGAGATGGAGGTCACGCATCATCCGCGCACACGCGGCGCGTCGAAGTACGGCCTCATCAGGACCTACAAGGTTCTCGTGGACCTCATCACGCTCAAATTCATCGGCGATTTCCAGTCGCGGCCGAACTACATCTTCGGAGGGTTCGGGCTCCTCTCGTTGATGCTGGGCTTCCTGTCCCTCGACGTCGTCGCCTACCGCGTGTTCGTACTCAGGCGGCTCGAGGCGACGCCGATGGTGTTCCTGATGGTCATCTTCTTCCTGACCGGCGTCTTCTCGCTCTTTATCGGCTTCCTCGCCGAAATCGTCATCCGCGGCTTCTACGATACCCAGCGCAAGCCCACCTACTACGTCCGCGAGACGATGGGCGTGGATCCGGAAGACTAAGCGCCGTGTGCGGGATCGTCGGCAACGTCGTGGCCCGGGCCGACCGGACGCCGGACCGGGCCGTGCTCGCGCGGATGAACGATCGGATCGCGCACCGCGGACCCGACGACGACGGCGTGTTCGTGCGGGGCCCGGCGGGGCTCGCCATGCGACGACTCAAGATCATCGATCTGGCGACCGGGCACCAGCCGATGGCCGGCGAAGAGGGGCGCGTGTGGGTCGTCTTCAACGGCGAGATCTACAACTACCACGAGCTCCGGGAGGCCCTGGCCGCCCGCGGCCATGTGTTCACGACGCGCTCGGATACCGAGGTCATCGTGCACGGGTATGAGGAGCGCGGCCTTGCCTCGCTCGGCGACCTGGCCGGCATGTTCGCCTTCGCGATCTGGGACGCACCCGCCCGCACGCTCGTGCTCGCCCGCGATCGCCTTGGGATCAAACCTCTCTACTATGCCGTTCTGCCGGACCAGATCGTCTTCGCCTCCGAGCTGAAGGCGCTCCTCGAGCATCCGGCGATCGAGCGGACCCTGGACCTCACGGCGTTGAGCCGCTATCTCGCCCACGAGTACGTCCCGGCACCCCATTCGATCCTCCGCGCGGTCCGCAAGCTCCCGGCCGGCCACTGGCTCACGTATACCGACGGCCGCGTCAAGCTTGAGCCGTACTGGGACGTCCAGTTCCAGGGGGACAGCGGGATCGGCGCGGCCGAGGCGGCAGAGGCGCTCCGCGGCGCCCTCGACCGCTCGGTGAAGCAGCACCTCGTGAGTGACGTGCCCCTTGGCGTGTTCCTCTCGGGGGGAATCGACTCGAGCGCGGTCGCCGCGTTCGCGGCGCGACACTTCCCCGGCCGCCTCAAGACGTTCTCGATCGGTTTCGAGGACCCCTCGTTCGACGAGACCGCGCAGGCGCGTCGCGTCGCTCGCGCCCTCGGCACCGACCATCAGGAAGAGATCTTGAATCCGCGTGCGGCCCTCGACCTGGTCGCGCGTCTTCCGGAGCTCCTCGACGAGCCGCTCGGCGACGCCTCGTTCCTCCCCACGTACCTGCTCTCGCGCTTCACGCGGCGCTCGGCGACCGTCGCGCTCTCGGGCGACGGCGGCGACGAGCTGTTCGCCGGGTATCCGACCTACCAGGCGCACCGTCTGGCCAGCGCCCTCGAGCTGGTCCCGCGCTGGGTACGGCGCCGGCTGGTGTGCCCGGCCGTCGAGCGCCTTCCCGTCTCGCTCGACAACTTGAGTTTCGACTTCAGGCTCAAGCGCTTCGTCGAGGGCATGGACTTCGCGCCAGTCGACCGGCACGCCGCGTGGCTCGGGTCCTTCACGCCGGACGAGCAGCGAGGGCTCTTCACACAAGACGCGCTCGCGCGCATGGAGGCGCCGCCGTCGTACGCCGCGTTCCACGAGATGCTGTCGCACGCGCCGTCGGCGTCAGAGCTGGAGCGCATGCTCTATCTGGACCTCAAGGGATACCTGGGCGAGGGCGTGCTGGCGAAGGTGGACCGCGCGAGCATGGCGTGCTCGCTCGAGGTGCGGGTGCCGCTTCTCGACCACCGCGTCGTGGAGCTCGCGGCCAGTCTCCCGATGCGTCTGAAGCTCCGGCGTCTCACGACCAAGTACGTGCTCAAGCGCGCGCTCTCGGGCGTGCTGCCGCACGACGTCCTCGTGCGCCCGAAAAAGGGCTTCGGCGTGCCGCTGGGGCGCTGGTTCCGCGGGGCCCTGGCGCCGCTGCTCAGGGATGCCTGCGCCCCCGACGTGGTCCGCCGGGCCGGTCTCTTCCGACCCGATGCAGTCGAGCGTCTCCTCGCCGAGCACGCGGACGGGCGCCGCGACCACCGCAAGAAGCTCTACACGCTCCTGGCCTTCCAGCTCTGGGCCTCGCGGTACCATCCGGCGTGAAGCGGCGTCTCCTCGACTGGCTTGCCTGTCCAGCGTGCCAGGGCACGATCGCGCTGACCCGGGCGGTGCCCGACGCCGGCGACATCCGTGACGGCGAGCTCACGTGCGTCGCCTGCGGCGCGCGCTATCCGATCACGCGCGGAATCCCCCGCCTGCTGCCCCCCGCGCTCGCCGTCGAGGCGATCGCCACCGCCGAGCGCTTCGGCTACGAGTGGACCCGCTTCGCAGAGATCCGCCCGGAGTACGAAGCCCAGATGCTCGGCTGGATGGCGCCCGTCGGTCGCGACGCCTTCGGCGGGCGGCGCGTGCTCGACGCCGGCTGCGGCAAGGGACGCCATCTCCGCCTCGCCGCCGCGTTCGGCGCCAAGGACGTCATCGGCGTCGACCTGGGCCCGGCCGTGGACGCCGCGGCCCGGAACACCGTCGACCTCGACAATGTCCACGTCGTCCAAGGGGACCTCACTCGTCCGCCCTTCCAGCGAGAGAGCATGGACCTGATCTACTCGATCGGCGTGCTCCACCACCTGCCCGAGCCCGAAGCGGGCTTCCGGGCCCTCGCGCCGGTCCTCCGTCCGGGCGGACGGTTCGTCGCGTGGCTCTACGCCAGTGAGGGGAACGGGTGGGTGTTGGCGCTGGTGGACCCGGCGCGGCGCCTCACGAGCCGGCTGCCGTTGCCGCTGGTGAGCGGGCTCGCGTGGGTCGTCACGGTGCCGCTCTGGGTCGCGCTGCGCCTGCTCTACGCACCGGCACGAACGCGCGATCGGCTCGGGCGGGCTCTCCCGTACAGCAGCTACCTGAAGGATCTCGTCCCGTTTCCATTCCGCGAGGTGCACTCGATCGCGTTCGATCAGCTCCTGGCGCCCGTCGCACACTACATGCCGCGCGCGCGTGTCGAGCGCTGCTTCGCCGAAGGGGGACTGACGCTCGAGTCGCTGCGCTGGCACCACGCGAACAGCTGGGCCGCGAGCGGCGCGCGCGGCGGGGCCCACTGATGGAAGAAACCTTCTACCGGACCGTCTACGAGATCGAGAAGGTCCATTGGTGGTGCGTGGCTCGCCAGCGGATCGTCGAGGACGTGATCGACCGGCGCCTCCAGCTGCCGCCGCGCGCGCGCGTGCTCGACGTCGGCTGTGGCTCGGGTGCCGTGCTCGAAGCGCTGGCGGCTCGGTTCGAAGCCTACGGAACGGACACGTCGGAGGTGGCCATCGACCTCTCCCGCCAGCGGGGCCTCACGAACGCCTTCTGCTGCACGTTGGCGACGTTCCCGCGCGCCGAGCTCCGGTTCGATTTGACAACCTTGCTCGACGTCATCGAGCACGTGGACGACGATCTCGCCATTCTCAGGGCCGCGCATCACTATCTGAAGCCCGGCGGCTGGGCCCTCGTGACGGTGCCCGCGTACCAGTTCCTGTGGGGTCCGCACGACGTGGTGAACCATCACAAGCGGCGCTACACACGCGCCGGCCTCCGCCGGGTCGTGCAAGCCGCGGGCCTCGAGCTCCGGCTACTCTCCTACTTCAACTCGATCCTCTTCCCGGCCGCCCTCGTCGCCTGGGCGGGCGAGAAGCTCGCCGGGATCGGGTCCGACCCGCGGCCCGGGGTGCCGCCGGCACCGCTCAATACACTGCTCACCACGGTCTTCTCGCTGGAGAAGTACCTCCTGCGCGGCCTCACGCTGCCGTACGGGCTCTCGCTTATCGCCCTCGCCCGCCGCCCGTTGTAGACTTCACGCCATGCCGGCCCGGCTTGGCGTCGACATCGGCGGGACCTTCACCGATCTGGTCGTCATCGACGAGGCGACCGGTACCACGCGCGTGGGCAAGGTCCTCACAACATCGAAGGATCCGGCGCACGGCGTCGAGCAGGGCATCGCGTCGCTCCTGGACGATGCGCGAATACCGGCCGGCGCCGTTCGGGCCGTCGTCCACGGCACGACCCTCGCGACCAACGCGCTCATCGAGCGCAAGGGCGCGCGGACGGCGCTCCTGACCACCGAGGGGTTCCGCGACGCGCTCGAGATCGGTCACGAAGGTCGCTACGACATGTACGACCTCTTCATCGACCCGCCGGCGCCGCTCGTGCCACGGCGCCTGCGGCGTGAGGTCCGCGAGCGGCTCCTGGCCGACGGCTCGGTCCTTCGCGCCCTCGACGAGGACGGAGCCCGCCGAGTCATCGCCGAGCTGGCCGCCGAGGGCGTGGAGGCGCTGGCGATCTGCCTGCTGCACGCCTACGTGAACCCCCTCCACGAGCGGCGGCTGGCAGCCCTCGTCCGCGAGGTCGCCCCGCAGATGGCGGTCGCCTGCGCGTGGGAGGTCGTGCCCGAGATCCGCGAGTACGAACGGGCCTCGACGACGACCGCCAACGTCTATGTGGCGCCGCTGATGGCCCGCTACCTCGAAGATCTCGAGCGCCGGCTCGCCGAGCACGAGATCCCCGGCCAGCTCTACATCATGCAGTCGTCGGGTGGTATCGCGTTGCCGCCCCTCGCCCGGCGCCTGCCGGTCCGGCTGGTCGAGTCAGGGCCCGCCGCGGGCGCCCTCGCGGCCGCCCAGGCCGCGCGCGAGCGCGGCGAGCCGAAGCTGCTTTCGTTCGACATGGGGGGCACGACGGCCAAGGCGTGCGTGATCGACGACGGCGCGCCGCTCGTGGGACGCGAGTTCGAGGTGGCGCGCGCCGATCGCTTCAAGAAGGGCTCGGGACTCCCGATCCGCGTGCCGGTGATCGAGATGATCGAGATCGGCGCCGGGGGCGGCTCGATCGCGCGCGTGGATCGCATGGGGCTCCTCAAGGTCGGTCCCGACAGCGCCGGGGCGGATCCCGGCCCCGCCTGCTACAACCTCGGCGGCCGTCTACCAACGGTGACCGACGCCGACCTGCTGCTCGGCTATCTCGATGCCGAGTTCTTCCTGGGCGGACGCATGCGGCTCGACCGCGACGCCGCGCGCCGGGCGATCAACGAGCACGTCGCCCGTTCCCTCGGCCTCGACGTCACGCAGGCCGCGTGGGGCGTCCACCGGGTGGTCAACGAGAACATGGCGGCGGCCGCCCGCATCCACGGCATCGAGCGTGGGAAGGACCTCCGCGCGTATCCGCTCTTCGCGTTCGGCGGCGCCGGCCCCGTCCACTGCTGGCAGGTCGCGCGCGTCCTGAGAGTGCCGCGCATCCTGCTTCCGTTCGGCGCCGGGGCGATGTCGGCCTACGGCCTGCTGGCGGCGCCACTGGCCTTCGACTTCGTGCGGACAGGCCGTCAGCGGCTCGACGGCGCCGACTGGGCCGAGATCAACCGGCTCTTCGCCGAGATGGAAGACGAAGGGCAGGCACTCCTGGCGCGGGCCGGCGTCGCGGCTGGCGAGGTTCGCGTCTCGCGCGTCGCCGAGATGCGCTATGTCGGCCAGGGCCACGAGGTCGAGGCCGCGGTGCCCCTCCGCGCGTTGTCAGCGGAGAGCCTCCCGGAAATCACCGCGAGCTTCGAGGCGGCGTATCGCGCGCTCTACCACCGACTCCCGCAGGGCGTGGCGATCGAGGCGCTGAACTGGCGGGTGCAGGTGTCGGGACCGGAGCCGCGCATCGCGGCGACCCGACGCGCTGCGGCCGATCGCGCGAGCGCAGTCAGCGTCGCGATCAAGGGAACGCGCACGGCGTACTTCGCCGAGAGCGACGGCTTCGTCGAGACGCCGGTGTACGATCGGTACGCGCTCGCCGCCGGGATGACGCTGGCCGGCCCGGCGATCGTCGAGGAGCGCGAGTCGACGGCCGTGATCGGTCCCGGCGGGCGCGCGCGCGTCGACGACGGATTGGCGCTGGTCGTCGAGGTCCCGCGATGATGGACCCGATCACGCTCGAGATCTGCTGGAACCGCCTCGTCGGCGTCGTCAACGAGCAGGCGGCGGCCCTGCAGCGGACGTCCTTCACCTCGATCGTCCGCGAGGCGGGCGATCTCTCGGCCGGCGTCTTCGATCGCCGCGGCTTCATGGTCGCCCAGGCCGTGACGGGCACGCCCGGCCACATCAACTCGATGGCGCTCGGGATGAAGCACTTCTTGGCCGCGTGCCCGCTGCCGACGCTCCGGTCGGGCGATGTCCTGATCACGAACGATCCCTGGCTCACATCAGGCCATCTCAACGACGTCACCATCTGCTCGCCGATCTTCCGCGGTGACGAATGCGTCGCCTTCTTCGCCTCGACCTGCCATACGGCGGACATCGGCGGGCACGTCCTGTCGGCGGAGGCGCGTGAGGTGTACGAGGAAGGCTTGCAGATCCCGATCATGAAGCTCTACGAGGCCGGGCGGCCGAACGAGGCGCTGATCGCGATCATCCGCGCGAACACGCGCCTGCCCGAGATGGTGCTGGGCGACTTCCACGCCCAGATCGCCGGCGGCGCCGTCGGTGGCGAGCGGCTGCTCGAGTTCATGGCGGAATTCGGGCTCGAGCGACTCGAGCCGCTGGCCGACGAGATCATCGGCCGCACCGAGCGCGCGATGCGCGGGGCGATCCGCTCGCTCAAGCCCGGGGTCTACACGAACGAGGTCACGTCCGACGGATTCGACGAGCCGATCACGGTCCGCGCGCGCTGCGAGATCCGCGGCGACGAGCTGCTCGTCGACTACGCGGGCTCGTCGCCGGCGAGCCGACGCGGCGTGAACGTGGTGATGAACTACACCGAGGCCTACACGACCTACGGCGTGAAGGTGATCGTGAGCCCGGACGTCCCCAACAACGAGGGCGCGTTCCGGCCGCTTCGCATCACCGCACCCGAAGGGTCGATCCTCAACGTGAAGCGCCCGGCCCCGGTCGCCGCCCGCCACATCGTCGGCCACTTCCTGCCCCACGTCATCGCGGGCGCGCTCGGCCAGGCGATGCCCGACCGCGTGATGGCCGAAGGCTCGGCGAATATCTGGGGCATTCAAGTCTCGGGCAAGGACCTCGCGGGCGAGCCCTTCAGCTACATCTTCTTCTCGTCGGGTGGGACCGGAGCGCGCGCCAGCAAGGACGGCCTGTCGGCGACGGCGTTCCCGTCGGGTGTCCTCGGCACGCCGGTCGAGGTCATCGAGAACCTCTCCCCGCTCATCGTCGAGAAGAAGTGCCTGCGCGACGACTCGGGCGGCCCGGGCAAATACCGTGGCGGCCTTGGCCAGACCATCGCCTTCCGCGTGCGGACGCGCGAGCCCTTCGCCACCTCGATCCTCTGCGATCGCACGGTGCACCCGGCCGCCGGGTTCCTCGGCGGGCAACAGGGAGCGCGCGGCGCCGTGCTGATCGACGGCGTGGCGCCGGCGAATCCGAAGGCCGAGCAGATCGTGCCGCCCGGCGCGCTCGTCGAAGTTCGACTCCCGGGCGGCGGCGGCTACGGGCCGCCCGGTGAGCGCGACCCGGAATTGATCGCGCGGGACCTGCTCGACGGCTACGTGCGCGGCGCCTGACGGCACCGCTCATCGGGTCGGCGCCTCATACCACCTCGATCCTCCTCCGCGCCACTGTGGAGCCTTTGCCGAAAAGCGCCAGTTCCATTGACACGCTGTCCTGCCCTCTGGTTCGCCGGCTCGCCTGGAGCACCTAAGGCACTGATTCGTTGGGCGTGATTCCTGGCACACGCGTTGCTCCTCCTCCGCCGCGTAGCGCTCGGATCACCCGGTTTTCGCGATATAGAGGAGGTTTCGGATGCCCGCCCCTACACCTGGTACCTGTCGTGCGGATCTCCCCTCGTGGTGCCACCCGAATCATTGTTTGTAGCCATCCGACGCCCACGCTATCTCTGGATAGCGGGTTGTGCTCGGCCCTCGGCGCTGGCCCTCGGCGCCCTCGGCCTCCTCACGGTGCTCGCTGGCTGTGGAACGTCGCGTGACGCGCGCGCGGCGCTCGACGCGGGACGGCATGCGACGGAGCAAGGCAGTCTCCGCGAGGCCCTCGAGCACTTCCGCACCGCCACGAGGCTTGCTCCGGACTCGGCCGCGGCGCAGCTCGCGCTGGGAGAAGCCGCGGAAACCCTTGGCGAGTTCGACGAAGCGCTGAGCGCCTACCAGGCGGCGGCTCGGCGCTCTCCCTCGACCACGACCTGGCTCCGCCTTGGCGAGATAGCCGACCGTATGGGGCACGTGGACCTGGCGATCCAGTCGCTCGAGGGAGCCTCCGGCCCGTGGCACGAGCACATCTGGCTCGGGCTCAAGGTCGGCGCGGCGACCCTCGCCGCCTGCGTGCCAAGGGCTTGGGCGAGCATCTCTGCGCCGTGGGGCGAGTGCCTGCCGGCCGCCGTCGGAACGGGGCGCGCCTACTTTCGTGCCTCGCAAGAGAGCGTTCCAGAGTACGGCTTCCGCATCCTGGTCGAGACCGGGCAGCGCGAGCGGGCGATCGCCCTCGCCCGAGGGCGTGGGTGGCTTCGGGACGACGCAGACTACTGTCGGGCCCGCGATCTGCAGGTGTCGGGCGAGACCGCGGGCCTGCTCGCGATGATGCTCCAGCCCGACCGCGCCGACTGCCTCGTGCCGCTCGGCGCACGGATCGCGGACGACGGCCTCGCGCGTCTGGGGAGGCTCGTGCTGCTGGATCGGGTCAAGAATGCGCCGCGGCCCGAGACGCGCGCGCAAGCGGAGTGGGTGCTGCGCCATCGCCTGCCGGACCACGAGGTTCCCAAGATCGCCGAGTCGCTCAACGTCGCAGGCTGGCGGCTGCAGAACCGGTTGAACCAGCCGGCCGAGGCGCTCGAAGCCTACAAAAAGGCGATCGCGGCCGATCCCGGCTTCTCGTGGCCGTATCACAACGCCGGCCGCGTCTACCTGTCCCAGAACGACAACGAGCAGGCGCTGGCGTGGCTCACGAAGGCCCTCGCGGTCAACCCGAATCACCTGCGGGCCCAGTTCAACCTGGGCGTCGCCGCCACCCGGCTCAAGCGGTATGAGGACGCGCTCACCGCGTATAGCCAAGCGCTCGTCATGAACCCGGCCGACGCCGACGCTCACGCGAATATCGGCTGGATCCTTCTCAGGGTCGGCCGGCAGGCTGATGGACTCCACGAGCTTCAGGTCGCCGTGCGGCTCGATCCGAACCTCGAGCGGGAGCGCAGCTATCTCAACGCGCAGTTCGGGCGCGACGCCCGTCAGGGCCCCACGCCGTTCAGCGTCCGATGAGGAGCCCGACGACGATCATAGTTTCTCGTCGCACGACCGGCTCGAGGCGCGTCGCGGCCGCGATCGTCCTGGTGCTCTGCACCGTGCTCGTCGCGGCGGCTCAGGAGCGGACCGCGGCGACGTTGCCCCCGAGCGATCTAGGCCGCGCCCAGGCGGCGTTCCAGGCAGGCCGACACACGGAAGCATTGGCCGCGGCGCGGCGAGCCGCGGACGCCGCGCCGACGTCGGTCCGCGCGCTGACCGCGCGCGCGGGGATGGCAGAGTTCATGGGCGAGTTCGACGAGGCGCGGGCCTTCTATGACCGGGCCGCCGCGCTCGCGCCCGACGACGCCGAGGTCCTCTATCGCACGGCGTCGTTCGCGGTGCGCGTGGGCGACTACGACCGGGCCCTGGCGCAGCTCGACCGCCTGCTGGCGCTCCACCCGCGACACGTACGCTGGCTCTTCCAGTGGGCGCCGACCAACATGCAGCCGACGCTGCTCCGCGACAACCCGTCGCTCGAGCACATCGTCCAGATCAAGATCGACATCCTGATGGAGAAAGGCGACCTCGCCCAGGCCCGGTACCTGGCGCGCGCGTATTCGATCGTGAAGACCGGCGAGAACTACTGCGCGCACGCGAACGAGAAGTCGCGCTCGGGCGCCGCGCGCGAGGAGGTCTTCACAGCGTTCCGGCTGGCCACCCTCGGCCAGCCCGACGCCGCGGATTGCATCTGGTGGTATGGCCAGTGGCTCGCGGACGAGGGGTACGTGCGCCTCGGGCGGCTCATGGTCATCGAGGGGACACGCGTCACCCCGGCGGCGGGCAACAAAGAGTCGGGCGCTCGCTATCTGCGCATCCGCCTGGGCGGCAAGCGCGAGGTCGGCAAACGCGCCGAGCAGCTCTTCCTCATCGCACGCCAGCGCTACCTCCGCGACGGCGACATCGACGGTGCGGTGCGGCTCTTCGACGAGTCCATTCGGCTGGCGCCGACGTTCGCGCGCCCGTACATCTATCGCGCGATCATCGCCTCGGACCTGGGCGATCGCGAGGGAGCCCTCACGTGGCTCCAGCGCGGCCTCAAGGCCGACCCGGACTCCTGGCGCACTCACCGCAACCTCGGCAAGCTCTTCGCCGAGCTGGAGCGGTATCCCGAGGCGGAGATGCATCTCAGAAAGACCGTGCAGCTCTTCGGCGACGACGCGGGCGGGCGCCTGGCCCTCGCGCGCGTGCTCTACGCGCAGGGCAAGTACGACGACTTTGCGAAGGAGGCGCGAACGGCCGTTGCCTTTCTCGCGAATTTCAAGGCGCCGGTGCCCGAGGTGCGCGACTTTCTCGCGAAGTTCGACCGCTGGGGCCCGGGTGCGGCGCTGCCGCCGGCGCCCGACCCTGACGTCATCATCGGGTGGAACTATGACTGATCGAATCGGGATAGCTCTGCTGCTGGGCACGATCCTCGCTCTCGCCCCGGACCCGAGCGCTGCGGAGACGTACCGCTGGGTCGACGGGCAAGGCAACGTCACCTACTCCGATCGCCCGCCGCAGTCGCAGGACGCCCGCACGCCCGCGCCCGAGACCAGGCCCGCGTCTGCCCTGCCGGCGCCCATGGTCACGCCGGCTTCCGCAGCGATGCCAGGCCCCACGGCGATGCCGGTGCCCGCGGCCATGCCCGCCCCCGAAGCCAGGCCGATGCCCGAAGCCAAGCCGGCGCCCGAACTGAAGGCTCGCGAGGTGACGGCGCCCGAGGTCAAGGCGCCCCCGGCGAAGGTGCCCCAGGCGAAGGCGTCCGTGCCGCCGCTCGCGGCCGCGAGAACGAGCCCGACGAAAGTGGACGAGCTACTCGAGCTGTCCGGCCTCAAAGCCCAGCTGGTCGGCCTTCTGAGCCGGATCGCCGGAGAGCTACGGCCGGCTCCGGGCCAGATGAGCACAAGCGACCAGGCTTCGGTCGATCGGGTCCTGGGCCAGGGGCTCCGCCACGAGGCGGTCTATGCGCTCGTGCGCGACGCGTTTCGCCTCCAGGTCGACAGGCCGAACCTCGAGGCGACGGCCACGTGGCTTCGCTCTCCGGTGGCTCGCAAGATCGTCGCCCTCGAAGTCGCGTCCTCGGAGCCGGGCACGGAGCCGCAGGTAGCCACCTACGCCGCCAGCCTCAAGGCGAGCCCGCCGGCGGCGCGCCGGGTCGAGCTGCTCCAGCGGCTGGATTGGGTCACCGGGGCGCACGAGACGTCGGCCGACATCGTGGCGGCGATCTCGCGGGGTGTGTCGACGGCTGTGTCCGCGGCCGGGCAGCCCGAGCAACGGTTGCGGCCGGGCCAGATCGAGGACCGGGCGGCGCAGGTGCGCGCTCGCGTGAACGAAGGTCTACGTGAGGTGCGCATGACGTCGATGCTCTACACGTACCGCTCCCTCGGGGACGAGGAGCTGATGGAGTACGTGCTCTTCTCCGGCTCCGACGCGGGCCGCTGGTACAACGCGGCCATGCGCAAGGCGCTGGTCAGCGCGCTCGGCAAGGCCGTCGAGCAGACATCGGCCGAGCTGGTGCGAACCGTACCGCTCGAGCGCTGGGCGCGCGCCGCGATGTCGGCACCGCCACCGGTGAAGTGATGACGGCCAACTGTCCTCGCTGCGGTGCTCCTGCTGTCGACCGGGACAAGTGCGCGCAGTGCGGCGTCGTCGTCTCGGTATACGCCGCCGCCCTCGAGAAGATGCGGCGCCCTCCAACGCCGCCGGGGGCCTCGGCTGGCGGGGCTCGGGTTGAGGCGCTCGCAGCGGCCGCGCCCGCCATGGCGCCAGCAGCAGCGGCCCCTCGGCCGGCGGGCACGAACGGATCCGCCCAGGCGGCGAGAGCATCCGTCCCGGCGATCGCGACGCCGACGCCTACGCCGGGAACCGTGGCTCCCAGCCGTCCGCGAAAGCTCACGTTCCACGGGTCGGCTGGCACGCTGTTCGGTATCTACGTCGTGAACGTCCTGCTGACCATCGCCACGGTGGGCTTCTATCGGTTCTGGGGCAGGGTCAGGGTGCGGCGCTTCATCCTGAGCCAGACCGGGTTCGAGGGCGACCGCTTCGCCTATCACGGCACCGGCAAGGAGCTGCTGCTCGGCTTCTTCAAGGCCGTCCTGTTCGTGGTCATGCCGATCACGGTGCTGAGTATCGCGGCGAAGCTCATCGAGGACAGGACGGTCCACGCCGCCACCCAGGCGTTCACCTCGGTCCTCGTCTTCATGTTCGTCCCTATCGCGATGGTCGGCGCCTGGCGCTATCGGCTGAGCCGCACCTCGTGGCGCGGGATCCGCTTCTCGTTCCGCGGCCGCGCATGGGCGTTCGTCCGGCTCTTCGTGGGGGGGTCGCTCTTGAGCACGCTGACGCTGAGCCTCTACTACCCCTTCTTCCAGGCGCGCCAGCAACGCTTCATGATCTCGCAGTCGTACTTCGGCCGGCGACCGTTCCGCTTCGACGGACACGGGCGCGATCTCTTCGGAGCGTACGTCGTGACCCTGCTCCTGTTCCTGCCGACGCTCGGGTTCTACTGGTTCTGGTTCCAGGCGAAGAAGACGCGCTACTTCTGGGAACACACCTACTTCGAGACCGCGCGCTTCCGCTCGACGGTCACGGGCCGTCAGATGATGAACCTGATGATCGGCAACCTGGTGCTGCTGGTGTTCACCCTCGGCTTTGGCTGGCCCTGGGTGCTCGTGCGCAGCACGCGGTTCGCGTTCACGTACCTGACCGTCGAGGGCGCCCTCGACCTCTCCGGGATCGTCCAGGAACCCCAGCTCGCTACGGCGACGGGCGACGCGCTCTCGAGCCTCCTCGGCGCCGACGTCGACTTCGCCTAGCGCCCTGCGATGCCTGGCGCGTTTCTAGGCCACTATCTGGACGGCCGCACCGCCGCGCGCCGGCCGGCGTCGATTCGCCTGGCGGCGACGGGGCTCGAGATCATGATCGAGGGCGGCGCCCGTCTCTGGTGGCCGTTCAGGGAGATCCACCAGACGCAGGGCTTCTACGCGGGCGAGCAGATCCGCCTGGAGCGCGGCGCCCCGCTCCCCGAGATTCTCCTCGTCGACGACTCCGCGTTCCTCCAGGCGCTCCACACCACCGCATCCGGACTCGGGCGCCGGTTCCACAACCCTCGCCGACGAAGGGCGCGCCTGCTGTTCACGATCGGCGCGGCCGCCACCGCCATCGCCGCCGGCGCGGCCCTGTACGTGTGGGGCATTCCGGCGGCGGCGGCCATACTCGCCGCCCACGTGCCCGTGTCATGGGAAGAGCGGCTCGGCCAGGCGGCCGTGGAGCAGCTCACGGCGTCGAGACGCCGCTGCGTGGACCCTGAGCGGGAAGCGGCCATCGACGCGATCGTCAAGCTGCTGCTGGCGCCACGGCCGAGCGTCCCTTACACGTTCCGCGTGACCGTGGTCGACGATCAGACGGTGAACGCGTTCGCCGTCCCGGGCGGCCAGGTGATTCTCCTCCGTGGGCTGCTCGAGCGCACGCGGACGCCGGAGGAGCTCGCCGGTGTGCTGGCACACGAGCTCCAGCACGTGCTCCAGCGCCACGCGACGCGCCTGCTGCTGCAGCACGCCTCCACCGGGCTTCTGCTCGCCGCCGTGTCGGGCGACATCACCGGGGTGATGGCCTATGGAATCGAGAGCGCCCGCGTGCTCGGTACCCTGCGCTACAGTCGTCACATCGAGAGCGAGGCGGACACGGAGGGGCTGCGGATGCTGCTGGCCGCGAAGGTCGATCCACAGGGAATGATCGCGTTCTTCGAGACGCTCCACGCGGGCGAGCGCGGCCTGCCGACCGCGACGCGCTACCTCACCTCGCACCCGCTCGCGGCGGAGCGGGTCGAGAACCTCAAGCGGCTGGCGGCATCGGCGCCGAAGAAGTTCCGGCCGCTTCTGCCCGACCAGGACTGGCGCGACGTCAGGCGAGTCTGCGGGGCTAGGAGTCTGTCCGAGCTTCGCTAGCGGCGGGGAGCGTCGCCGAGCGCGACGACGACCAGCGAGCCGTAGGCGTCGACCGGACGGACACCGCGCCCGTACCCGGCGACGTGATCGCAGAGCCAGCCGACGCACGGCGTCCGCGAGTCGATCTCGCTCTTGATCGCGGCCCATTCGTCGGCCGCAGCGCCGCCGAGCGCGCGGTGGCGCGCGTTCGACTCGATCACGAGGACCAGCCGCGCCCCGTCGCCTTCGAGCCGTTTGAGCGCCGTCCGCGTCGCCTCGACCGTCCCCTGGATGAGGGTCTCGGGGTCGGGCACCGCGCGCGTCTCGAAGCCTTCGGCGTAGCCGAGCCCGGTCGAGTAGGCGGCCTCGAGGCAGGCCGCGCTGGCGAGCGGCTCAGCCGCCGAAGCGCCGTACACCACGGGCGAGGAAAGGACGCTGCAGACCGTCCGCATCTTGGGGCCCATCAGAACGCGCCACGGCTGCAGGAAGGCTTCTGCGGGCGTCCCGAACCCCGGCTTCACGAACGCGAGGCCGAGCCCCCGCGGATAGCGCATCCTGAACGGCCAGCCCGCCAGAATGAGCCGGGCGGCTCCTTGCCCTGCCTCGGTCAGATCGCGGCCCCCAGCGGCCGCCACGCCGCTCACAGCGCCTTCACCGTTGGTGAGGCAGACGACCAGCGCCCCCGCCGTCACGGCGCCGTTGTGCGTAAGAATTGCCGAGGTCGCACCGCCGGCAACGCCGACGGGACCGAGCACGCCCCGGATCAACGGCACCACGTCCTGCGCTGGCACACCCGCGGTGACGAGCAGCACGAGGTCGGGCGAGGTCCCGTGGAGCCCCGTGCGCGCCATGGCGGTCGCACGCACGGCGGCCCAGATCGCATCCTGATGCGAAGCGAATCCGATGCCGATCTGGAGAGATTTGGACTCGGTCTCGACGGGGATAGTCGCGTACATGGTCCGGAGCGACTGCAGCCGGGGTGCCAACCGCAAGAGGCTGGAAGATCAGGGGCTTTCTTCGACGAATGACGGGAGTGGGTGTCAGTTCGGCAACATGTGTGCCTTTTTAGAGCATGCCGTATTCCTTGAGACGACGGTAGATCGTCCGGCGCGAGATGCCGAGGGCGCTCGCGGCCGCCTCCTTGTCGTCCTTGTAGAAGGCCAGCGCGCGCAGGATGAGGTCTTTCTCCACGTCGGCCAGCCGTGGAACGTTCCCGCTCGGCGAAGCGATCGTCGCCGAAGGCACCGACGCGGTGCCGAGGACCGGCAGATCGGCGAGTGTGATCTGCTCGCGAGCGCCCATGGCGAAGGCGCGCTCGATGACGTTCTCGAGCTCGCGCACGTTGCCCGGAAAGTCGTATCCGCTGAGCGCGGCCAGCGCGTCCGGCGTCATGCCCTTCACGTCCCTCCGGAACCGCCGGTTGTAGCGGCGCAGGAAATGGTTCACGAGCGCCGGAATGTCCTCGCGCCGAGTACGCAGCGGCGGCAGGCTCACGCGGACCACGTTCAGGCGGTAGTAGAGGTCCTGCCGGAAGCTTCCGTCGGCGATCGTCCGATCGAGGTCGCGGTTCGTGGCCGCGATGACACGGACGTCGACCGGATGCGCCTTCGTCGAGCCGACCGGGCGCACCTGCATCTCCTGCAGGACCCGCAGCAGCTTGACTTGAAGCCCCGGCGACAGCTCGGCGATCTCGTCCAGGAAGATCGTGCCCTCGTGCGCGCCGCGGAAGAGACCGAGCGCGTCCGACACCGCGCCCGAGAAGGCACCGCGGACGTGACCGAAGAACTCGGACTCGAGCAGGTCTTCCGGGATGGCGCTGCAGTTGACCGGGATGAATGGCCCCTTGGCGCGACCCGAGAGCCGGTGGATCGCCGCGGCGACGAGCTCCTTCCCGGTGCCGCTCTCCCCCTCGATGAGCACCGGCGAGTCGGTGGTCGCGACCTTGCTGATGATCTCCTTCACGCGCTGCATCGGCTGCGCGTTGCCGACGAGCTCGTTGACCGTGAGCTCCTCGCCCAGGCGCGCCCGGAGCGACTGGACCTCGCCCTTCAGGAAGCGCTTCTCCGTCACGCGCGCCATGAGGTGGCGCAGCTCGTCCAGGATCAGCGGCTTGGAGAGATAGTCGTAGGCGCCTTCCTTGAGGGCCTCCACGGCCGAGGCGATCGTCGGGTAGCCGGTCATCACGATGACTTCGATGGATTCGTCGTGGCGCTTGATCTCGCGGAGGAGATCGAGACCGCTCATCTCCGGCATGCGAATATCGGTGATCGCCGCGTCGAACAGCTCGGTCCGGATCGCCTCGAGCGCCTCCGTTCCGGTGCCGACGCACGCCACCTGGTAGCCCCACTGAGTGAGGGCTTCCTTCAGCAGCTTCAGGATCGAGGGTTCGTCGTCAACGACGAGGATCTTGGCGACTTCCATGTTCGTTTATCGACTCTAGCACGATCTGGGTGTCAAACTGACAAGCTATCTGTTGGATTTCCGGGCGCGCTCGCTTGCGGTCTGGGGGCGGCCATGTTAGCGTGGTCGTTGACTTTTTACTAGGAGACCGCACATGGCGAACACCGGGATCGTCCACCTGACCGAAGAGAATTTCGACGCCACCCTCAGCAATGATACCGGGCTCTTGATGGTGGACTTCTGGGCGGAGTGGTGCGGCCCCTGCAAATCCATCGCGCCTGTCCTCGAAGATCTCGCCAGAGAGTCGGCGGGCAAGGTGACGCTCGCGAAGGTCAACGTGGACGAGAGCCCCGGGCTCGCCGCGCGCTACGGAATTCGCTCGATCCCGACGATCCTGTTCGTGAAGCACGGCAAGGTCGCCGATCAGGTCATCGGCGCGGTGCCCAAGGCCAAGCTCCAGGCGAAGCTGGACGCGCTCGCTTAGCACGCCCCCGGCGGGAACCCGCATCAGCACCTCCGGCGTAGGCATCCCGTCCCTTTCCCCGAGCCGTGACGAGTTCAGGGCGCTCGCGGCGCAGGGCAATCTTGTGCCCGTGTTCGCCGAGCTCCCGGCCGACCTCGACACGCCCCTGTCCGCCTATCTCCGCCTGCGGCCGGGACCGTACTCGTTCTTGCTCGAATCCGTGGAAGGCGGCGAGGTGTGGGCGCGTTACTCGTTCCTGAGCGCCGATCCGCTCATGGTCCTGACCGCGAAGAACGGCCGCCTCACGCTCAGCCGGAACGGCCGGACCGAGCGGTTGCCGGAGGGTAACCCGCTCGTTGCCGTGCGGGATCTGCTTCGTCAGTTCCAGCCGGTGCCGGTGCCGGGGCTCCCGAGGTTCCAGGGCGGCGCCGTCGGCTACCTCGCGTACGACATGGTCCATCACATGGAGCGGCTGCCGCGCACCACCACCGACGACCTGGCGCTGCCGGACGCCGTGTTTTTGTTCACCGACGCGCTGCTCGTCTTCGACAACCTCCGCCACCGCCTGCTCGTCATCGCCAACGCCGTCGTGGACCGACGCGATCCCGCGTCGCTCGACCGAGCCTACGACCGCGCCGCCCTCCGCATCGGAATGACGCTCGCGAAGCTGGCGCGCCCGGCTCGCGCCCCCGCCCCGTTCTCGCTGGCCCCGGCGGCGCCGCTCCTGGCCGAGGGGGAGGCGGGGTTCACGTCGACGATGACCGAGGCGCAATTCACCGACGCGGTGCATCGGGCCAAGGAATTCATCGCCGCCGGGGACGCCTACCAGATCGTGCTCTCGCGGCGGCTCGACTGCCGCCTGACGGCCGATCCGTTCACGGTCTACCGCGCGCTCAGGACGATCAACCCGTCGCCGTACCTTTTCTTCCTCCGGCTCGGTCCGCTGTCCATCGTGGGCTCGTCCCCCGAGGTGCTCGTACGCGTCGAAGGCGATCGCGTCGACCTGCGGCCGATCGCCGGGACCCACCCGCGCGGCGCCACGGACCCCGAAGACCGCGAGATCGAGGAACGGCTCAAGAGCGACCCCAAGGAGCGCGCCGAGCACGTGATGCTTGTCGACCTTGGCCGGAACGACGTCGGGCGCGTCGCCGTGCTCGGGTCCGTCAAGGTCACCGAGTTCATGGCGATCGAGCGCTACTCCCACGTGATGCACCTGGTGAGCCACGTGACCGGCAAGCTCAAGCCCGGGAGTGATGCGTTGGACGTGCTGCAGGCATGTTTCCCGGCCGGCACGCTCAGCGGGGCGCCGAAGATCCGGGCGATGGAGGTCATCGACAAGCTCGAGCCGACCCAGCGGGGGCCCTACGGGGGTGCCGTCGGATACGTTTCCTACTCGGGCAACCTCGACTCGTGCATCACCATTCGCACCGTCGTCTGTCACGGCCGGCGCGCCTCCGTCCAGGTCGGCGCCGGCATCGTGGCCGACTCCGATCCCAAGAGCGAGTGGCTCGAGACGTGCTCCAAGGCGCGCGGCATGGTGCTGGCGCTGCGGCTGGCGGCGGGGACGTCACGGCAATGATCCTCGTCATCGACAACTACGACTCCTTCACCTACAACCTCGTCCAGTATCTCGGCGAGCTGGGCGCGACGCTGGCGGTCGTGCGCAACGACGCCCTGAGCTGTGATGAGATCGCCGCGCTCGAGCCCGAGCGGGTGGTGATCTCCCCCGGACCCGGCAACCCCGATCAGGCGGGCGTCTCGCTCGAGGTGATCCGTCGACTCGGGGCCACGACGCCGATCCTCGGCGTCTGTCTCGGCCACCAGTCGATCGGCCAGGCCTACGGTGCCACCATCTCGCGCGCGAAGGCCCAGATGCACGGCAAGACCTCGGCGATCCGCCACGATGGCCGCGGCGTCTTCGCCGGCCTCGGCAACCCCTTTGTCGCGACGCGCTACCATTCCCTGGCGGTCCTGCGGGAGACCGTGCCCGACGCGCTCGAGGTGACGGCCTGGGCCGAGGACGGCGAGATCATGGGGCTCCGCCATCGGCGCCACCCCGTCGAGGGCGTTCAGTTCCATCCCGAGTCGATCCTGACGGTCGAGGGCAAACAGCTTCTCCGGAACTTCCTCAGCGGCCCTGGATGACCGACCTCGCAACTGAGCGGCGCCTGATTGAGATCATCCGGCGGGCGGCCAGGCCGGCGCCGGGGGTCCGGGTTGGAATCGGCGACGACTGTGCGGTCCTCGAGCCCGACGTCGGGAGTCTGCTTCTGGCGACCACCGACCTGCTCATCGAGGACGTGCACTTTCGCCGCCGCTGGGCCACGCCCACCGACATCGGATGGAAATCGCTGGCGGTCAACGTCTCCGACATCGCCGCGATGGGCGGCCGGCCCCGGTGGGCGCTGATCGCGCTGGCCTGCCCGGAGGCTGTGCGTGTCGACGAGGCCGAGGCCTTCTACGCCGGCGTTCAGGCGCTGGCGACCGAGTATGACGTGGTGATCGTGGGCGGGGACACGTCGGCATCGCCCCGGGGCTGGATCGTCAACGTGACGCTCCTCGGCGACGCGGCCCAGGCGCCCCTCGTCCGGTCGACGGCCGGTGTCGGGGACGTGATCGCCGTCACGGGGTCCCTCGGCCGCGCCGCCGCCGGGCTCGCCCTGCTCGAGGCAACCCCGCCCCCGACCGATATCGGCGCCGACGCCCGCGCCGATGTGACGACCGCACACCTGCGGCCGCGTCCCCGGACCCGGGAGGGGCGTTGGCTCGCTGCAGCGGGCGGGGTTACCTCGATGATCGATCTCTCCGACGGCCTCGCGACCGACCTCGGCCACGTCTGTGAAGAAAGCGGGATCGGAGCGCGGGTCGAGCTCGAACGGGTCCCCGTGGCCTCCACGGTCGACGCGGTCGCCCGGGCGCTGGATCGTGACGCGCTCGCCTGGGCTACCAGCGGCGGGGAGGACTACGAGCTCTTGCTCACCTGCAAACCGGCGGCGTTCGAGCGCCTGGCCGAGGGGCTCGCGCGCGCGACCGGCACTCGGCTCAGCGCGGTGGGCGAGATGACGGCAGCCGCCGAGGGCGTCCGGTACCTCGACGCCGGCGGGCGCGTCGTTCCGATCCGCCCGGGGTTCGAGCACTTCGTGACGGGACGCGCCCGTGCCTGAGAGCCTCGGCTTGAGACTCCTGGTGCTCGGCGCGCTCATCGTCTGCTCTGCGATCCTCACAGGCGCCGAGGCCGCGTACTTCTCCCTCGGCCGCGCGCGGCTCAGACACGTCGCCCCGAAAGGGGAGACCCAGGGCGAGCCGAAGCCGCTCATCGAGCGCCCGCACGAGCTGCTCGTCACGCTGCTCGTCGGCATCACGGTGATCAACATCGGGGCGGCCGCCCTGGCCGCCGCGATCGCCGACGATCTCTTCGGACCGAACTGGGGGCGGATCGTCCAGATCGTCGTGCTGATCTTCGTCCTCACGACCTTCGGTGAAGTCCTCCCGATGACGCTCGCGGTCAAGTACCCCGAGGGGTTCCTGGCCTTCGCCGGCCGGCCGGTCGCGTGGCTCGGCGTGCTGCTTGCACCGGTGCGCGCCGCGCTCGCGGCGCTGTCGACGCTGACGGTGCGGCTCATCGGCCGCCAAGCGGCGGAGCAGGCGATGTTGAGCGAAGAGGAGCTGCGAACGCTCGTCGACGTCGGCGCCAGCGAGGGCGTCGTCGAGCGCGAAGAGCGCGAGATGATCCACAAGGTGTTCGAGCTCGAGGACACGCTCGTCCGCTCGGTCATGGTGCCGCGGCCCGACATGGTCTGCCTCGACGTCGAGACGCCGCCCGCCGAGATCCTGCCGGCGCTCCGCCAGCACCTGCATTCACGCGTGCCGGTGTACGAAGGCTCGATCGACGTCATCGTGGGGCTCCTGTACACGAAGGACCTGCTGCCCTACTTGGACGGGCTGCCGCCGGACTTCGAGCTCCGCGCGCACCTGCATCCGCCGTACTTCGTGCCCGAGTCGAAGCGCGCGGACATGCTGCTCCAGGAGTTCCAGGCCAAGCGCCTCCACATGGCAATCGTCGTGGACGAGTACGGCGGCACGGCCGGCCTCGTCACCCTGGAGGACCTGCTGGAGGAGCTGGTGGGCGAGATCGCCGACGAGTACGACGAGCCCGAGCGACTGATCCAGCGGGTGGACGCGACGACCTTCCGGGTCGCCGGCAAGCTGCCGATCGAGCAGCTGAATGCCGTGACCGGCCTGCGGATCTCCAACGAGGGCTACGACACGGTCGGCGGCTGGGTCCTCGACCTGTTCGGGCGCGTGCCCCGACGGGCCGAGCGCACCGAGACACCGGAGCTGCGGGTGACCGTTGAGAAGGTCGAGCGGACGCGAATTCTCGAGGTGCTCGTCGCGCTCAAGAAGCCCGCGCCGAAGGAGGCGGCCGCGTGAGCTTCCTCTGGCTCGCCGCCCTGTGTCTGCTGCTCACGATGTTCTTCTCGGCGACGGAGATGGCGTTCATCGCGGCCAACCGGCTCCGGCTCCGCCACCTCGCCGAGGAAGGCAGCAGCACCGCGGCCCTCTACCTCGAGGCGTTCCGCCAGCCCGAGCGGGCGCTCTCGACCGCGATGATCGGCGTGACGGTGGCCCACATCGTCGCCGGCTCGGCGGTGACCTGGAGCCTCCTGCCCGTGCTCGGGGCGTGGGCACCGCTCGTGGCGACATTCCTGTTGACCCCGGTGATGCTGGTCTTCGGCGAGATCATCCCGAAGGCCATCGCGCGCGAGTGGGCGACGAGCCTGATCCTCAAGCTCTACCGGCCGCTGACCTGGGCCGCGACACTGCTGGTGCCGTTCGTGGCGTTCGCGAACTTCGTCGTCGGGGCGCTCTTGAGGACCTTCGGCGGGCGCCAGCTCGACATGCGCGCGTTCGTCTCGCGCGAGGAGCTGAAGGCGCTGCTCCAGATGGAGCCTGGTGAAGCGGATGTGACGACCCACGAGGCCCAGCTGATCGACAAGATCTTCGATCTCGGCGACACGACCGTGCGCGAGGTCATGGTGCCGCTGGTCGAGGTCGCCATGCTGCCCGACACCGCCACGCCGCGCGAGGCCATCGCCTTCGTCAGGGACCGCGGGTTCTCGCGGATCCCCATCTACCGGCAGCGCGAGACCAACATCGTGGGCGTGGTCGGGGCGAAGGACCTCCTGAGCCGCGGTGCGTCGGTGGGGATCGTGGACGCGCTCAAACGCCCGCCGTACTATGTGCCGGAAACCAAGCGTATCGACGACCTGCTGCGCGAGATGCAGCGTAACCGCTCGCACATGGCCGTGGTCGTGGACGAGTACGGCGGCTCGACCGGCGTCGTGACGCTCGAAGATATCCTCGAGGAGATCGTGGGCGACATCCACGACGAGCACGAGCGGACGCCCGCGCCGGCCGAGCGGCTGCCCGACGGAAGCTACCGGGTCCCCGCGCGCGCGAACATCGACGAGCTGAACGAGGCATTCGACTGGAATCTGCCGAAGCGAGACTATGAGACCGTCGCGGGGCTCGTGCTCGCGACCCTGCACCGGATTCCCCGGGCCGGCGAGGAGTTCCAGATCGGGGGCTACTCGATCACGGTGCTCGAGTCCGACGCGCGACGCGTCATCTCGGTAAAGATCGTGCCGGTCGCCGGCACCAACCAAGGAGGGTCCTGAGCATGGCTGGAACGATGGTCGAGTTCGCGTCGAATGGTAGCAAGACCGCGGCGTACCTGGCGACCCCTGCCTCCGGAAAGGGGCCGGGCGTGCTGGTGCTCCAGGAGTGGTGGGGTCTCGTCGGACACATCAAGAACGTCTGCGACCGTTTCGCCGCCGAAGGCTTCACGGCGCTCGCCCCGGACATGTACCACGGCAAGACGGCCAGCGAGCCCGACGGCGCCGGCAAGCTCTTCATGGCGCTCAACATCGCGCAGGCGGAGCGGGATCTGCGAGGCGCCGCGACCCACCTGCTGGGCCAGTCGTCGACGACGAAGATCGGCGCCGTGGGCTTCTGCATGGGCGGCCAGCTCGCCCTCTACGCCGCGACGCTCAACCCCGCGGTCGGCGCCTGCGTCAACTTCTACGGCATCCACCCGAACGTGAAGCCCGACTACACGAAGCTCTCGGGGCCCGTCCTCGGCCTCTTCGCCGAGAAGGACGGCTTCGTGACGCCCCAGGTCGCCAAGGACACCGACGCGGCCATCAAGAAGGCCGGCAAGCAGTCCGAGTTCCACATCTACCCGGGCGTGGACCACGGCTTCTTCAACGACGATCGCGCGGACGTCTACGACAAGGCCGGCGCGACCGACGCCTGGAAGCGCACACTGGCCTTCTTCCGCCAGAATTTGAAGTAGCCGCTCGGCGCAAAACGGCAACGAGGGGCGCCTCCGCCTTCGGCTCCTCGTTGCCGCGTTCCTTCCGGGGAGGCGAACCGACGCCGGATGAGCCGACGGTCTTCTCGGTGGACGGCTCCCGCACGCCGCTGGCGAAACGCTCGGAGCCGCATGAGTCGAACGCTGCGCGAATCGCGCGACAGGGCGGTGAGTGGATGCGCATCGTCGTGACGGGCCTCGTGGCCACCTACCCGCTGGGCGGCGTGGCCTGGGACTACCTGACCTACGTCGACGGCTTCCGCCGGCTCGGCTGCGACGTCCTTTACCTCGAGGACACCGGGCAGTGGATGTACGACCCGGTGCAGCAAACCTTCACGGAGGACGTGAGCGTCAACGTCCGTTACCTCAGCGAGGGGCTGCGCCTCATCGAGGCGCCGCACGACGCCTTTTCCGTCCGCGCGCCCGACGGCACCTACTACGGCGCGAGCTGGCAGGCGGTGGAGCGCTTCTGCCGGTCCGCCGACCTGTTCCTGAACATCTCCGGATCCTGCTGGCTCCGCGACGAATACCGCGGCGCCAAGCGCATCGCCTACCTGGACTCGGACCCGGGCTACACCCAGGCCAAGCTGCTCGCGAAGGAACGCGGGTATGCCTCGCGCGACGATCTGTTCTCGGTGGATCTGATCCATCAGCACGACCGCTTCTTCACCTTCGCCGAAAACATCGGTCAGCCCGATTGCCTCGTCCCCGCCTGCGGGCTGCGCTGGGTCCCGACGCGCCAGCCGGTCGTCCTGGAACGCTGGCCCTACCACCACGATCCCCGTGCCGAGCGCTTCACGACGGTCATGTCGTGGAAGACCGATGTCACCCCTCCGGTGATCGATGGCGTCCGCTACGGCGGTAAGGACCTCGAGTTCACCCGGTTCCTCGAGCTGCCACGGCGCGTGCGGGCGCCGCTCGAGGTGGCGATCGCGGGCGCGGCTCCGCTCGACCGCCTGCGCGAGCACGGATGGCACGTAGTGAGCGCGCCGGAGCGGTCGGCGACGATGCAGTCCTACCGGACGTACCTCGCCGGGTCCCGGGGCGAGTGGAGCGTCGGCAAGAACATCTACGTCGCGCTGCGCACCGGCTGGTTCAGCTGCCGCAGCGCCATGTATCTCGCCCTCGGCAAGCCCGTGGTCGTACAGGACACCGGATGGAGCAGCCACTATCCGACGGGAGAGGGCTTGCTCACCTTCGAAACCCTCGAGCAGGCCGCCGCGGCCCTCGACGCGGTCGACGGGGACTACGGGCGCCACTGCGACGCAGCCCGCGCGATCGCCGAGCGGGAGTTCGCGGCCGAGAAGGTCCTCTCCCGGCTGCTCACGGACTGCGGCCTCGGGTAAGGCCGCGACCGCCCCCGACGTGAGCGTCACGGTCTGCATTGGCACCTCCAACACTCTCGGCTATCCCCAGGGCGGGCACCTGTGGGTCTTCCTGAACTGGGCCCTGGGCTTCCGCGCCGCCGGCGCTGAGCGCGTGATCTGGCTGGACGTGGCCGACCTCGACGACCCGCCCGCAGGGCGGCGCGAGCGCATCGCACTGCTGAGGTCCCGGCTCGCGCCCTACGGCCTCTCCGACGCCGTCGCGCTCGTTACGCCCGACGGGAAGGCCCTCCCCGACGACGACGCGGGGTGTCTGGGGCCCGACGCGGCGGCGGCGGCCGACTTCCTGTTCGACCTGCGCTGGAACCTTCCCGGGGCGCTCGTGCGGCGCTTCCGCCGGTCGGCGTTCCTGGACATCGACCCGGGCATACTGCAGATCGCGATCGAACGCGGGCGCATGCGGCTGGCGCCGCACGACGTGTACTTCACGATCGGCGAGGGCGTTGGCGCTCCGGGATGGGCTTACCCCACCCTGGGGCAGACCTGGATCCACGTCCCGCCCTGCGTCAGCACGCAGCACTGGCCCGCGCAGCCGCCGCCGTCGGACGGCGCCTACACGACCGTCTCCCACTGGGAGATGAAGGAGTGGATGATCGACGCCGATGGCACCGCGTACAAGAACGACAAGCAGGCGGCCTTCCGTGCGTTCCTCGAGCTACCCCGGAGCGTGTCGGCGCGGCTCGAGCTTGCGATCCACCTGGCCGGCGACCGCGCCGAGCAGGCGATCGTGGAAGCGCACGGCTGGCAGGTCAGGGAGGCGCACGACGTCGCCGCCTCTCCGCAAGACTTTCAGCGCTATGTCCAACGATCGCGCGGCGAGTTCGGCTGCGCCAAGCCCGCCTTCGTGAGGATGCGCACCTCCTGGATCAGTGACCGGACCGTCTGCTACCTGGCGTCCGGACGCCCGGTCGTGATCCAGGACACCGGGCCGAGCCGGTATCTCGACGGGCGCGCTGGCGTCCGGCGGTTCCGCACACTGGAGCAGGCGATCGCGTGCGTGCACGACGTCGAGGCCGCCTACGCCGCCCACGCCTCCGCAGCCCGGGCCCTGGCCGAAGAGCACTTCGACGCCCGCGCGGTGGCGTCGCGCGTGCTGGATTACGTGATCGGATGAGGTATCACCTCGGCGACTTCTGGAAGACTTGGTGGCCCCAGAGCCACTCGTCCTGCCAGACACGGACGAAGCCCAACGCCTTCAGACGCTCGAAGGTCGGTCCGAAGTCGTGGACGATGTGCTGCGGCCGGTCCTCGTCGGCCTCGGCGGCGATCCGCGCGTAGAGAAAGCCGCCCGCCTTGAGCGTGGCCGCGAGTCGATCGACCGTTTCCACCGGATCGACGAGATGTTCGAAGACGTCCATGGCGGTCACAAGGTCGAACGCGTCGGCGGGAAGGTTCGCGGTCTTGAGGTCGACGTAGGTGGCCGCCAGCTGGCGCAGGTCGAGGCGCCACGCGCTGAAGCGGAGCAGCGTCGAGCTGATATCGGCCAGGGTCACGTCGAACCCGTGCCTGGCGAAGAGGATCGAGCCCGAACCCACCCCGGCACCGAAGTCGAGATAGCGGCGGCCACCGTGGCTTCGCGCGAAGTGCAGCGCGGTGACATAGGAGAGCGGCGAGGCATCCTCGGTCAGGGTGTGCCACCACATGAGTTCGTAGATGGTGTTCCGACTCTGGTCATAGAACTGCTCGATCGAGTGGCGGCTGCCCGGGATCACCTGCGCCTGCCACTCGCCCTTGAGGACGGCGACGGCGCGCGCGCACCGGGCCTCGATCTCGGCCGGGTCCGCGCACGACATGTATGTGCCGAGCTCAGAGAGGAGGCTCTCGCGCAGCGTCGGGTGCCCTTCCAGGATGAGGGCGTCGGCCCACGTGCGACGGTAGTTGTCGAGCAGCCGCTCCTGCTCACGGGTGAACGCCTCCACGCTGAGCTGCTTTTCGTCGACCGCGCGCCATAGCTCCTTCAGACGATCGGGCAGCAGCTGGTCCATGGCCCCTCCCTGGTGAGCGGATGACCGGACGTCGGCGAGCGACTTCCGCCAGTGAACGCCAGGCCCTCGTGGACGAGTCTCACCTGAAGTTCCCTGCGAACTCGGTGGACCAGATCAGAAGCTCGATTTTGATCTGTCGAGACAATCCAGATCCGGCCCGACTCGTCGAGCCCGTCGACGGCACGGCCCACGCGGTCTATCTCATCGTACAATTCGCGTCCGACCTCCGCAATGCACACAGCTTGACTCGCTCCCGCGGTCCGCATCAGGTGTGTCGCGAGCGAGGATGTCGAGGCCATAGGGTGCGCGTCCCCCGAGAGGTTGGGCAACTATCAGCCCGATGGCAGGCGCCGGGCCACGACGTCTTCTGCATGAGCTCGCGGCCTCGAGCGGAGACCGCGGGCAGGACCAGACCGGATGGTTCAGCGATCGACGACACAGTGCGGGGCGCTGAGACCAACTACGCGGACGCGGCGGCGGCCTTCTCTTTCCGCTTCCGCTTGCCGGTGGCGCCGGCTTCGCCCCGGGGCGCGCGTTCCTTCTTGTCGCGCTTCTGGTCCTTGTCCTTCGGCGTCTCGACGCGGTCGACCAGCTCGAGGAACACCATGGGCGCGGCATCGCCGGGGCGCGGGCCGGCCTTGATGATCCGGGTGTAGCCGCCGTTCCGGTCGGCGAAGCGCGCGGCGATCGTGTCGAAGAGGCGGCCCACCACCTCGGTGTCGGGGACCATCGACAGCACCTGGCGACGCGCGTGGAGGTTCTCGCGCTTGGCCAGGGTGATCATGTGATCGGCCAGGCCGCGCACCGCTTTGGCCTTCGCCTCGGTCGTGGTGATGCGCTCGTGCCGGAACAGCGCGACGAGCAGGTTGCGGAACAGCGCCCAGCGGTGCTGCGTGAGCCGGCCGAGCTTGTAGCCGGCGTTCCGGTACCTCATCGCGTGACGCCTCCCTCGATCTCTGAAGGGTTCGGCTCGCCGCCGCGGTGGCGGCTCACCTCACACTACCCCGGCCGAGCGCGCCGAGCACGTTGGGATCGATGCGCATGCCGAGTGACAGCCCGAGCGCGCCGAGCGCCGTCTTGATCTCGTCGATCGACTTTTCGCCGAGGTTCTTCACGTGCTCGAGGTCGCCTTCGTTCTTCTGGACGAGATCGACGACCAGGTTCAATTCGGCGTTCTTCAGCGCATTGATGGCGCGCGCCGGCAGCGCCAGCTCCTCGAGCGTCTTGCCGAGGGCATCGCGGAGGAACGCCTCGCCGTCCGCGCCCTCCGCCTCTTCGTCTTCGCGCGGCACGCCGGCCGCCAGCGGGTGGAAGTGGTCCTTGAGATAGGTCGACGCCCGCGTCAGCGCGTCGTCGGGGCTCACCGAGCCGTTCGTCCAGACCTCGACCACCAGCTTCTCGTAGTCGGTGATCTTCCCGAGCCGTGACATCTCGACGTTATAGGCCACCCGCGTGATGGGCGAGTACGCGGCGTCGAGCGCCAGCGCGCCGGCCGGGACGGCCACGGTGGCGCGATCGACCGCCTCGTAGCCCCGGCCGATACCCACGCCGAGCTCGATCGTCACTCGCGTGGCGGACTCGATGGTGAAGAGGTGGATTTCGGGATTCACCACCTCGATGTCGGTCTCGGGGACGTCCGCGCCCGTCACGGTCTTCGGCCCGCTCACCTCGATCCGGAGGATCTTGGACTCTCCCGACGGCACCTGGATCGAGAGCTTCTTGAGGTTGAGCAGGACATCGACGGTGCTTTCCTTGACCCCGGGGATCTTGGCCTCGGCGCTCTTCACGCCGTCGATCCGCACCCAGGACACGGCCGCGCCCGGCACGACCGCGAGCAAGGTCCGCCGGAGCGAGTTCCCGACGGTGAGCGCATAGCCCTTCTCGAAGGGCTCGGCGACGAGCCGGCCGTACTGGTCGCTCAGGATCTCCCACTCGACCTTTTTCGGCTTCTGAAATGGAATCCGTGGCATAGCCTTCCTTACTTGCTGTACAGCTCGACGATGAGCTGCTCGGCGACGGGGATCTGGATGTCGTCACGCAGCGGCAGGCTCCGGACGACGCCCTTCTTCTCGTTCGGCTCGAGCTCGAGCCACTGCGGCACCTGGCCGCGGCCGGCGTTGAGGTTGTCGTCGAGCCGCGCCTGCAGCTTGGACGTCGGTCGCAGCTGAACCGCGTCGCCGACCTTCACGAGGAACGACGGGATCGACACCTTCCGGCCGTTCACCTGGAAGTGGCCGTGGGCGACCATCTGCCGGCCTTCCCGACGCGAGGCCGCGAACCCGAGCCGGTGCACGACGTTGTCGAGACGCAGCTCGAGGAGCCGCAGGAGATTCTCGCCGGTGACGCCCTTCTCGGCCTCCGCCCACTGGAAGTACTTGCGGAACTGGCTCTCCAGCACGCCGTAGATCCGTTTCGCCTTCTGCTTCTCGCGGAGCTGGACGCCGAAGGCGGTCAGCTTGCCGCGGTTGAGCCCGTGCTGGCCGGGCGGGTAGTTGCGTCGCTCGATCGCGCACTTGTCCGTGAAGCAGCGCGCGCCCTTCAGGAAGAGCTTCATACCCTCGCGTCGGCAGAGTCGGCACTTCGCGTCGCGATACCGCGCCATCGCCGCGCCCTACACCCGCCGCCGCTTCGGCGGGCGGCACCCGTCGTGGGGGATCGGCGTCACGTCACGGATCGAGGTGATTTCGAGGCCGGCGGCCTGCAGCGAGCGGATGGCCGCCTCTCGACCCGCGCCCGGGCCGCGCACGAAGACCTCGACCTGCTTGAGGCCGTACTCCATCGCCTTGCGCGCGGCGAGCTCGGAGGCCGTCTGGGCGGCGAAGGGCGTGCTCTTGCGCGAGCCCTTGAACCCGGCGCTGCCGGCGCTCGACCAGGACACGACGTTGCCCATCCGGTCCGTGAGCGTGACGATCGTGTTG
>Ga0066709_100000019_pt1 | contig 45207 bp, 37 predicted proteins | sample GraSoiAngelo_158_FD_79665 | JGI IMG/M metagenome (GOLD analysis project Ga0066709, IMG submission 79665) | Grasslands soil microbial communities from the Angelo Coastal Reserve, California, USA - 14_1009_16_30cm | ecosystem: Environmental > Terrestrial > Soil > Grasslands | place: USA...
CCCGCGCCACGGTCCTTTCCGATTTCCCTGGTTCGGCCCGGTCGCCCTTGCCGTCCTGACCGCTCTGGTCTACGCGCGATCGTTCGCGGTCCCTATCCATGATTCGGACGACTACGTCTATTTCTTCCGGGACGCCCGCGTGGAGCATCTCTCGTGGGGAAATATCTGGCGCATCCTGACCGAGCCGTTCTTCGCGAACTTCCACCCGCTCACGACCCTGACCTTCGCGATCGATCGCGCGGTATGGGGCACGTGGGTGCCCGGCTTTCATCTCACCCAGCTCGCCTTTTACCTGGGCGGAGTCCTTGGTCTCTATTTCCTCTTCTCGCGGATCTTGGAATGGCGCGCCGGCGCCTTCGTGGCGGCGGCGCTCTTCGCGACCCACACGATCCACGTGGAGTCGGTCGCCTGGCTGGCCTCGCGGAAGGACGTTGTCTGCCTGCTCTTCTACGCGTGGGCGCTCTACTCGTACGCCCGCTACGCCGCCGCTTCGGAATTTCGTCTGGGGCCGTACGCGGTCACCTTCGTCCTCACGGCTGCCGCGATGCTCTCGAAGGGCTACGCGGTCGTCCTCCCGGCGACGTTCCTGGCCTACGACCTCTGCTTTACCGACGGCCTCACCCGCCGCCGGATCCTGGACAAGCTGCCGTTCCTCGCGCTGACCATCGCGACGATCTTGCTGACGATTCACGCCCAGGACCGGGACAGCGCGCTCATCCAGACGGCGATGACCGGGGAACGACGCGTCGCCCTGCTGGCGAAGATCCTGGCGCTCTACGTCGGCCGCTCGCTCCTTCCGATCCAGCTCTCGGCGTTCTACACGATCGCGGGGCAGCCCATCGGCCCGATCGCCCTCGCGGGGATCATCGCGGCGCTTCTGCTTGCCGCGGGCTTCTTCTACCTGCGCCGGCGGATACCCGCCGCCGCTTTCGGGATCGCGCTCTTCCTGCTGCCTCTTGGAACCGTGATGAATCTGTTTTTCACGCTGCGGATCTGGATGGCCGACCGCTATCTCCTGTTCCCCACGATTGGATCCTCGTTGGCCCTCGTCGCGGTCGCGGCGCCCCTCTACGGGAGGCTGCGCGGGGCAGGCGCGAGAGCCGCCTCTCGGCCGCTACGGAACGCGATCGCCGTGGCGGCGGCGCTCGCGATCGGGCTCTATTCGTACCTGACCGTCATGCGGACCTCCCTCTGGACGAGCCGCGTTGAATTGTGGAGCGACGTCGTACGGAAGGCGCTCCACCTGGGCGGATCGGGACCGGTGACGTCGGGCGAGCTGGGTCTGGTGACGACCCTCCCCACCGCGGTCACCGGCCCGATCGTAAGCCTCACGCGGGCCTATGAGGCTGAGGGCAAGGAGGCCGAGGCGGGACGCATTTCCGCGATGCTGAGCCGGTCCGGCAGCGGCTCCACCGAGGAGAAGGAGCTGGCCTTGGCGCAGAAGGACATCGAGGCGGGGCGGCTCACGGAGGCGATACGGCGCCTCCAGCCGATCTCGGACGGCCGGTCGTGGATCGCGCCGATGGCGACGCTCTGGATCGGCGCGGCGGAGAGTCGAATGGGAAACGAGGAGGCTTCGCAGGCGACGTTCCAGCGCGCGATCGAGAAATACCGCCAGACCGGCCAGCCCGCGACGGATGCCCACTTTGCCATCGGCACCATCGAGCTCAACAAGGGGCGCTATGCGAAGGCCGCGGAGTGGTTCCGACTTGCCGAGAGCGAGTCGCCGCACGAGGCCAAGTCAGCGTTCTTCCTGGGGAGAGCCCTGGTGCAGGGCGGAAACCCCGCGGAGGCGATGCAGCTCTTCAAGCGGATCGCCGCGGGCGAGCTTCCCATCCTCTCGGGTAGCCAATTCACGATGCCCGACGTATTCGTCCAGCTGGGCGTGGCGGCGCAGAAGCTGGGCCACAACCAGGAGGCGATCGGCTACTGGGAGGAGGCCCTACGCCGCGCGCCGGACCACCCGGAGCGGCAGGCGATCCTCGCCGGGATCGCGTCCCTCCGCGGCGCTCCCGCGCACTGAGGTCTCAGCCGAGACCTGGCTCTATCGCACCGTCAGGCTGAAGCGAAACGTGCGATCGGGGAAGTTCCGCTCCCACGAGCGCCGGTACTCGAGCTTCACGGTTTCCCGTCCCGTCCCGACCGTGCGGAAGCGCCAAGTCTCGTTGCCGCCGCTCAGGATCTTCCCGGACTTGCTCGTGTTGCGAGCGTAGACGGACTTTCCATCCTGCTTCACCACGGCGCCGATATCCTCACCCAGCGACCAGCTGAATCCGGACGAGTGATTGGAATCCAGCTTCACGACGATCACCTCGCCTTGCCTGACGTCGAACGACCTGCCGTTGTCGGACATGGTGAGGACGCCCGGATGCGTGAAGTGGAGGTTTGAGGCTTTCTCATGCGAGGTCTCGGCCTTCGCGCTCGACGACTTCGTGCTTGAGGACTTCGTGCTCGAGGTCTTGGCGCTCGAGGACTTCGTGCTCGAGGACGCCAATTTCGCGCTCTCCTTCTTGGATGTCGCGGTCTTCCCCGCGGGCTTAGCGCTGGCGTTCTTGACCTTCGCGCTCGTGCTCGATCGCCCCTCCTTCGAGGCCGCGGCCTTCTGCCCCTTCTGGCAGCCGGACATTGCCGCGAACAGGATGGCGAGGATGAGGATGCGGGAAGTCCATTTCACCTTGATCCTCCTTTGGTTGATTCCATTCGAGCCGCCTCCCCAAGCGCATCGATAGCCGCCCGGAGCTGCTCGTCGGCAATATAGGGCGCGGGCCCCACCCGGAGCAAGTCGCCTCGGTAGTCGGTCAGGACGCCCCGATCGTGCAATCCCTTGTAAAGCTCACGGGCATACGGACTCCGGAGCGAGAGAAATCCCCCGATCTTCTCGAGCGGAACCGAGCGATCCCGGTCGACGACGCCTGGATCGAGGCCGAGCGAGTCGAAGCGCTCGGCCAAGAGTCCGACCTGGTGGCGGCTCACTCCACGCAGAAGCTCCGGCGTCAGCCCCTGCTCCTCGAAGAAATCGAAGACGCGGGCGGCGCGATAGTGGCTCGTGGGATCGTACGTCGCGCCCGCCCACCGCGCCGGCCCGGCGCCGTAGGGGGTCCGGCCGCCCGGGCGCTCCGAGAGCCGCGCGAACTCGCTGAACCAGCCCGTGAGAACCGGACGGAGATTCTCCCCGTGCGGCGGAACGCGCAGGTAGGCGTTCCCTTCTCCGAGCTGGCAATACTTGTAGCCGCCCCCGACTACGAACGCGTCTTGAAGGCCCTCCCCCTTCAACGAGAACGGAACGATGTTCAGGTGGTGGTAGGCGTCGACCATCAGCTCGGCGCCCGCCTTGCGGCAGGCTTCGAGCACGCTGCTGAGGCCGGGCACGATGTGCGCGTTCCCGAACAGCACGGATGACGCGAGAACCGCGGCCGTCTTCAAGTTCACGGCCGCGCGCAGCCGCTCCGCGATGGAGTCGGCGGGGGCGGAGGCGACCTTCACGACCTCGATGACGCCCTCTTCCGCCAGGCGATCGAGTTGCCGGCGGAGCGCGTGGAACTCCCCGTCGGTGGTCACGAGGCGCGGCCGCTCCCGAAGCGGCAGGGCCGACAGGAAGCGGGTTAAAAGCTCGTGTGTGTTCTGCCCGAGAGCGATCTCGCCCTCGGCGGCCCCGAGGAGCCGCGCGTAGCCGCGCCGCACCCGGCTCGCCTTCTCCCCGGCCCGCGACCACTTGTCGTCGACCTGCTCGGCGGCCTCGACCCAAGCATCGATCTGTCCCTCGAACGCGACGTCGGGCCACGCCTGATGCGAATGCCCCGTGAGGAGGATGCGCTCCGTGACCCGGAATCGCGAGTAGTGCGCGGCGAGAGGGTTGGGGCTCTTTACGAGGTCCGCGAGTGTGGGCATGCGCCGCGCTCCTAGAGATCCGTCCGGATCGCCCAGAGGTCGGGAAAGAACGGCTTGTTGAGCGTGGTCATCAGATACTCCGCCCCCTGGGACCCACCCGTTCCGTGCTTCGTTCCGATCGTGCGCTGGACCATCTTCACGTGGCGGTAGCGCCATTCCTGGAATCCCTCGTCGAGGTCCACGAGCCGCTCGCAGAGCGAGGCCACGGTCGAATCGCGCCGGTAGACGTCGATGAGGACGGGCCGGAGCTCGGGGTCGGAGGGAATGGGCTCGCGCACGTCGCGCTTCAGGAGGGCGGGCGGGACCTTGTATCCCGACGCTCCGAGGAAGCGGAGGAACGCGTCCCACAGGGTGGGCTCTGCGAGACGGCCCTCCAGGCGGCGCCGGGCCGGGCTTTCCTTCGGATAACGCTCGAGCGCGGCGGCGTTCTTCATGCCGAGCACGAACTCGAGCTCCCGAAATTGGAACGATTGGAACCCGCTCCCCGACTCGAGCCGCTCCCGGAACGAGAGGAACTCGAGCGGGGTCATGGTCTCGAGCACGTCGATCTGGGCGACCACCACCTTCAGGATCGTGAGCACGCGCTTCAGGGTATGAAGGGCGCGGGGCGTGTCGCGCTTCTCCAGAAGCACCTTGAGATAGTCGATCTCGTGCAACAGCTCCTTGAACCAGAGCTCGTAGACCTGATGGATGACGATGAAGAGCGTCTCGTCGTGCTCGGGTCCGTCCGAGATCGGCTGTTGGAGCGAGAGGAGCTCGTCGAGCTTCAGGTAGCTGGAGTAGGTGACCGGCATCGGCATGCTCCTCAGGTGAATCGCGGCTTGTAGGTGTTGAGCGACTCGTACGGGTCGGGCCAGCGCAGGGGATATCCCAGCTCGTGGGCCGCGTGGCGCGTCCAATACGGGTCCCACAGGTGGGCGCGCGCCAGGAGACAGAGATCGGCGCGCCCCGCCGCGAGAATCGTGTTCACGTCCGCGTACGACGAGATATTGCCGACAGCCATGGTCGCGATCCCCACCTCGTGGCGAATCCGGTCGGCGAACGGAGTCTGGAAGAGCCGCCCGTATACCGGCCGCTGGTCCGGCACCGTCTGTCCCGCCGAGACGTCGATGATGTCGCAGCCGTGCGCCTTCAGCATCCGAGCGACCCCCACCGCGTCCTCCGGCCCGTGGCCGCCAGGGTACCAGTCGACGGCGGAGATGCGCGCCGACATCGGCCGTTCCTTGGGCCACGCGGCCCGGACCGCGTCGAAGATCTCGAGCGGAAAGCGCATGCGGTTCTCGAGCGGGCCTCCGTACGCGTCATTTCGCCGGTTCGTGAGCGGCGAGATGAAGCTTGCGAGGAGGTAGCCGTGCGCCATGTGGATCTCGAGCATGTCGAAGCCGGCCTCCATCGCGAGCCGGGTCGCGCGGGCGTAGTCGGCGATCGCGGCGTCCATGTCGCCGCGCGTCATCTCCTTGGGTACCTGGCTGTGCGGATAGTAGGCGATCGCGGAGGGCGCGACGATGGGCCAGTTTCCCCCGGGGAGCGGCTCGTTGTCCCCCTCCCAGGAGCGCCGGGTCGACGCCTTCCGCCCGGCGTGTCCGAGCTGGATCGCGATCTTGGCCGGGGTCGTCCCGTGAACGAACTTCACGATGCGCCCCCACGCCGCCGCGTGCTCCGGCTTGTAGAGCCCGGTGCAGCCGGGCGAGATCCGTCCCTCGGAGCTCACGTTGGTCATCTCCGCGAAGACCAGCCCCGCGCCCCCCATCGCGCGGGAACCCAGATGCACGAGGTGCCAATCATTCGGGGTGCCGTCCTCCGCCGAGTACTGGCACATGGGAGAGACCACGACGCGGTTCGGGAGCACGAGGTCGCGCAGCCGGAACGGGGTGAAGAGCGGTGGTGGCGGGGCGGGCGCGGCGGAGGCGGCGATCGCGTGCCCAGCGAGAGCGGGTGCGGGCAGTGGAGCGCCCGACTGCCGGGCTGCCTGCCCCGCGAACCAGCCGTCCACGCGGGCGACGAACTTGGGGTCGCGCGCCTTCAAATTTTGATGCGTTACCCGGAGGCTTCGGGTCAACAAAGCGAACGAGAACTGGAGCGGATCCAGCTCCATGTAGCGCTCGGTGTCCTCGAACCACTGGAGGCTGGCCTGCGCCGCGCGCTGGAGGCTCTCCACGGCCGGACGCCTCGCCGTCTCATAGGCGTCGAGGGCCGCCGGGAGATCCCGGTGCGCTCCAATCGCTTCTACCAGCGCGATGGAATCCTCCATCGCCAGCTTGGTTCCGGAGCCGACCGAGAAGTGGGCCGTGTGGGCGGCGTCTCCGAGAAGCACGACGTTCTCGTGACGCCACCGCTCGTTTCGAATCGTGGGAAAGCTCCGCCAGATCGAGCGATTGGAGAGCAGCCGATGCCCCTGGAGCTCATCGGCGAAGAGCCGCTCGCAAAGGGCGATGGTCTCCTGCTCGGTCGCGCGCTCCATCCCGGCGGCGCGCCACGTCTCCTCGCGGGCCTCGACGATGAAGGTCGAGTGCGTGCGGTCGTACTGGTAGGCGTGGACCCGCCAGAGGCCGTGGGGGTCGTGCTTGAAATAGAAGGTGAAGGCCGGAAACGGCTTCGTCGTGCCGAACCACGCGAACCGGTTCGGCCGCACGTCCACGGCCGGCCGGAATTGATCGCGGTAGCGCTCCCGCACGACGGAGTTGGCCCCGTCGGCGGCGAGGACGAGGTCTGCGCCGCGCACCTCTTCCGGGTCTACGATCTCGCGCTCGAAGCAGAGACGCACGCCCAGGGCCCGGCACCGGTCTGCCAGGATCTTGAGGAGCGCCTTCCGCGACAGGCCGGAGAAGCCGTGCCCGGTGGACGTGAGCGTGGTGCCGCGGTAGTGGATCTCGATGTCGTCCCAGCGGTGGCTCGCCGCCGCCATGGCGGAGACGGTCTCCCGATCCCCGTGCGCCAGGGCCTCCTCGGTGGCGTCCGAGAAGACGACGCCGAAGCCGAAGGTGTCGTCGAGGCGGTTCCGCTCGTAGACCTCGACCTCGTGGCGCGGGTCGAGCTTCTTGAGGAGGATCGCGAAGAAGAGGCCGGCGGGTCCGCCCCCGACGCTCACGACCCTCACGACTCCCCGTCCTGCGTGATCTGGCCCGCGATGACGAGGTGCTGGATCTCGGTCGTCCCTTCGTAGATCCGAAGCGCGCGGACGGCGCGATAGAGCCGATCGACGGGGTGCGACGCCAGGACGCCGGCGCCGCCCAGGATCTGGACCGCGTCGTCGACGATGCGCTGCGCCGCTTCGGTGGCGAACGCCTTCGCCATCGCGGCTTCCAGCGTGACGCGCTCGGCTCCCCCGTCCGCGGCCCAGGCGGCGCGGTAGACGAGGAGGCGCGCGGCCGAGAGATCCGTCGCCATCCGGGCCAATTTCTCCTGGACGAGCTGGAATTCGGCGAGCGGCTTTCCGAATTGCCGGCGGCCCCGCGCGTGATCCAGCGCCTCGTGCAGCGCCCGTGCCGCCATGCCGCAGGCCGCGGCGCCCACCGTCGCCCGCAGGCGATCGAGCGTCTTCAGGCCGAGCGCGAACCCACGCCCCTCCTCGCCGAGCCGGTTCGAGGCGGGTACACGGCAATCCTCGAACGCGATCTCCCCGAGCGGATGCGGGGCCGACATGACCTGGGGTCCCACGAACCGGAGTCCGGGAGAATCGGCGGGCACGACGAAGCAGGAGATCCCCTTCCCGCCCGCCGCCGGGTCGGTGGACGCGAACGTGACGTAGAAATCCGCGATCCCGGCGTTCGAGATGAAGGCCTTCGCGCCGTTCAGGATGTAGCTCTGGCCGTCCCGCCGCGCCACCGTCGCGATCGCCGCGATGTCCGACCCCGCCTCCCGCTCCGTCATGGCGAAGGCGGCCATCGCGCCGCCGGCCACGGCGTCCGCGACCCACCGCTCCCGCATCGTGGCGTTGTCCGCGAGGAGAATCGGCACGGTCCCGAGACCCTGGAGCGCGAAGACCGCGTCCGCGAGCGGGGAGGCGGCGGCCAGCGCCTCGCGGACGAGGGAGCAGCTCCGCCAGTCCTGACGCCGGATCGGCTCGAGCCATCCGCCGGCGCCGAGCCGGGCCAGGATGGCGCGCGCGTCCCGCCTCGCCGCGGCGTCGTCGACCGGCGGGAGCAGGGGCGCGAGCTCCTTCGACGCGAACGTGCCGATTTCCCTGGCGAAGGCAGCGTGCCGGTCCTCGAGGAAGGCGCGGATCGGCCGCGGGTCGGGGATCTTCATCAGCGGAACTTCGGCTCCCGTTTCGCGCGGAAGGCTTCGTAGGCTTCGCGGAAGTTGGCGTGCTCCATCAGCTCGGCCTGCGCGTCGGCCTCGAAGCGAAGCGCTTCCTCCAGACCGAGTGTGGCCTCGAGGTCGAGGGCCCGCTTCGTGACGGCGAGGGCCGGCGAGGGGCCGCGCGCGAGCTTCTCGGCGAGCGCGACCGCTTCGGGGAACACCTGCTCCTGGGCGACGACGCGCTGGTAGAGCCCGATCTCGTAGGCGCGCTTCGCGTCGATGAAGTCGCCGGTCATCAAGAGCTCCGTCGCGCGGCCCAGCCCCACGAGGCGCGGGAGGAGCCAGGAGGCGCCCATGTCGGCGCCCGAAAGCCCTACGCGCACGAAGAGGAAGGCGATCTTCGCCGACTCCGCCGCGACGCGCATGTCGCAGGCGGCCGCGATCACCGCCCCGGCGCCGGCCACCGTGCCGTTGAGCGCCGCGACCACCGGGCGGCCCACGCGGCGGATATTTCGGATGAGATCGCAGGTCATCGTCGTGAATTCGCGGAGACCCGCCCGGTCCCGCGCGAAGAGCGCCCCGATAATATCCTCCACGTCCCCGCCCGAGCAGAACGCGCGGCCCGCGCCGGTGAGCACGATCGCGCGCACGCCGGGCTCGGTGTCGAGCGCCGCGAAGGTGTCCCGGAGCTCGGCATAGACCTCGAACGTGAGCGCGTTGAGGCGCTCGGGGCGATTGAGGGTGATCGTCGCGACACCGGTCGGGGCATCCAGCTTGTAGAGGAACGATCGAGGCGAGAGCGGCACCCTACCGGCTTCCCGTGAGGACCGCGGTGGCCTCGATCTCGACGACCGCTCCGCGATCGACGAGCCCTTTGACCTCGAGCATCGCGACGGCGGGGTAGTGGTTCCCCATCCGCGCGCGCCACGCCTCGCCGAGCGGCTTCGTGCTCGCGCGGTAGGCCGAGAGATCGGTCACGTAGATCGTGACCCGCGCGACGTCGACCGCCTGGCCTCCCGCGTCCCGCACGACCAGGAGCACCTTGTCGAGCGCCCGCGCGAACTGCTCCACGAAGCCCGGCGCCTCTCCCGGCGCGCCGGTCTCCCATCCGGACTGGCCCGCGACGAAGAGGAGACGCCCCCCGTTCGGGGCGAGGAGCCCGTTGTTCCAGCCCCTCGGCTCGCCCAGTTCTCGAGGATTGAAGATCTCGAATGTCACGGGGTGCGGACGCCCCCACGGAGCAGGATCGCCTGGCCGGTCACGCCGCCCGTGTCCTCCATGCAGAGCGCGAGGACCGATGCCGCCACCTCTTCCGGGGTGATGAGGCGATCCTGGCCCGTCGTCGCGAGGACCGCGGCGAGCGCCATATCGTGCGAGAGGCCGGCGCGGGATTCGACGATCGCGAGCGTGCGGTCGGTCATCTGGGTGTCCACGTAGCCGGGGCAGATAGCGTTCGCGGTGACCCCGGACGACGCGAGCTCGACCGCGATCGAGCGCGTGAATCCCACGACGGCGTGCTTCGCCGCGCTGTAGTGCGCGATGTACTTGGCGCCCTCGAGCCCGGCGACCGACGCGACGTTGACCACGCGGCCCCACCGCCGCTCCACCATGGCGGGCGTGAACTCGCGGGTGACAAGAAACGTGGCCGTGGCGTTCGCGAGGAGCATCCGGTTCCATTCCTCGAGCGTGGTCTTGTGGAGGGGCGCGGAGGCCGAGGCTCCCGCGTTGTTCACGAGAATGTCGACCGCGCCGAGGTGGTACCGGGCCGCCTCCCCCAGGCGCTTGACGCTCTCCTCATCGGTCACGTCGTAGGCGACGGCGTGCGCGCGTCCTCCGCGCTCGCGCAGCGCTGCGGCGACCTTCTCGACGTCACCGGCCGTTCTCGCGGCGACGACCACTTGGGCTCCCGCTTCCGCCAAGGCACGCGCGACGGCGGCGCCGATCCCGCGTCCGCCGCCGGTCACCACCGCGCCGCGCCCGTCGAGCGGGCCCGACGTCACGCGGCCCTCCCAGGGGCGAGGGCGCCCAGGACCGCCTCGGCCAGGACCGCTCCGAGCGTCTCGACGCTCGACCGCCCTTCCTCGACCGTCGCATCGGCCGGCCAGCCGAAATAGGCGCGCGGGCCTCCCGCTTCCTCGAACGTGCGCTTTCCGTCCCGGATCGCGTGGGAGAGAGAGGCCGGATTCGCCGGCAGGGCTCTCCGCACGTCGTCCCGCACCAGCTCGGGGCGGGCGGCGAGGACGATCGAGCCCTCGTACCGCCCGGCGTGGCAGGCCCCGCCCTTGAACTCCTCGGTCAGCCTTGATACCCATGGCTTCTGGGTGATGTCGGGGCAGACCACCGGGAGGAGACCCTCCTTGCGGGCGGTGAGGTCCGCGGCCGCGAGCGCGTCCCGGTGCGCCGGATCGAGATGGGCGTTGGCGATGGCCAGCGCGGCGAAGCCTTGGCGGGTCAGCTCCCTCGCCAGATCCAGCAACAGCGCGGTCACCGTCGAGGGCGTCACCGAGAGGGTCCCCGCAAAGCCGGCTCCGAACGGAGCGGCGGTGAACGGAAGCGGCGGCAGGATCACGACCGACTTGCCCTGGGCCGCGATGCGCGCCGCCCCGGACCCGGCCATCGCCTGGGCGATGATGACGTCCGTCCCGAGCGGAAGATGGGGTCCGTGCGCTTCGATCGCCCCCACCGGGAGGATGGCCACCGTCCGGCTACGGTCGAGGTCCCGTGCCTCTTCCCACGTCATCTCGGCCAGCTCGCGGATCGCCATCGTCCAGATCTCCCGTCAGTCCGGTGTTGCTACCCGCCCGGCGGGCGTACATCATGGGGCGGCGCCCCTTCAACTTATCATGACCTACGAGCCGCCGGAACGCTTGAACATCGCCGACTATTTCCTCGACGCCCGCGTCCGGGAGGGCCGTGGCGCGCGCGCCGCCCTCCACACGGATGCCGGGACGCATTCCTATTCCGCCGTCCAGTCGCTGGCCAACCGCTTCGGCCGCGCGCTCCACGCGGCCGGGGTCGAGCCGGAGCACCGGGTGGTGATCGCCCTGCCGGACGGCGTGGAGTACGTCGGGGCGCTCTTCGGGACGCTCAAGGCCGGCGCGGTGGTCGTGATGGTGAATCCGGCGCTCCCCGGACCCGAGATCGAGTACATCCTGGCGTATTCGAGAGCGCGCGTCGTCGTGACCCACCGCGAGACCGCGGCCGCGTTTCGAGCCGCCGCCCGCGATGGGGCCTCGGTGAAGGCGATCCTTGCCGTGGGCGAGGAGGAGCTCGACCGGTGCCTGGCCGGCGCGCCGCCCTCCCTCGAGGCGCATCCGTCCCACCGCGACGACCCCGCGATCTGGCTCTTTTCGGGAGGCACGACGGGACGCCCCAAAGCGGTGGTCCAGACGCACCGCTCGTTCGCCAACACCACCGAGTGCTACGCGAAGGGCGTCATCGGCTACACGGAGACCGACATCACGCTCTCGGTGCCCAAGCTCTACTTCGGCTATGCGACCGGCTCGAACCTCTTCTTCCCGTTCTCGGCGGGCGGGGCGGCCGCCCTCTTCCCCGAGCCGCCGAGCGCGGAGGTTCTCTTCGAGCGGATCCGGAAATTTCGCCCCACCGTTCTGATCAACGTGCCGACCATGATCCACAAGATGGCCTCGCACCCGGACGCCACGAAGCAGGACCTGTCCTCGATCCGGATCTGCACCTCGGCGGGAGAGGCGCTCCCGGTCGAGCTTCATGAGCGTTGGAGAAAGACATTCGGCGTCGAGCTCCTGGACGGGCTCGGCACGGCCGAGATGTGGCACATTTTCATCTCGAATCGGCCGGGCGCGGCACGACCCGGGACCCTGGGCACGGTCGTGCCGGGGTTCGAGGTGAAGGTGTGCGACGACGAGGGGCGGGAGCTCGAGGCAGGCGAGACCGGGTGGCTCTGGGTGCGCGGCGACTCGCGCGCCATAGGCTACTGGCAGCAGATGGAGGCCACGGCGCGTGCCTTCCGGGGCGAGTGGTACGTCTCCGGCGATCTCATCCGGAAGGACGCCGACGGCTATGTGACCTACTGCGGCCGCGGGGACGAAATGCTCAAGGTGTCCGGAAAGTGGCTCGCGCCTCAAGAAGTCGAGGGATGCCTCCTCCAGCACCCGGAGGTGACCGAGGCGGCGGTCGTCGGCGCGACAGACCCGAACGGGCTCGTGAAGCCCCGCGCCTACGTGGTGCCTCGTGCCCGCCGTGCGGGCCTGGACGAGGAGCTCCGGGCGTTCGTGCGCGACCGGCTGGAGCCTTACAAGCATCCCCGCGAAGTGATCTTCGTGGAGACCCTCCCCCGGACCCACCTGGGCAAGGTGGACCGGGGCCGGTTGAGGCGGGAATGACCCCCACCGTATACTCTGCGCCGTGATCCATGGAAAGCGAGTCATCGTCGTCCTGCCCGCGTACAACGCGGCCCGGACCCTTCAAAAGACCTACTCCGAGCTTCCCCGAGAGGTGGTCGACGACGTGATCCTTGTCGACGACGCGAGCCAGGACGACACGTCCCGCCTCGCCCGGGAGCTCGGAATTATCCCGATCGTCCATCCCAAGAACCTGGGCTACGGCGGGAACCAGAAGACCTGCTACCGGAACGCGCTCCAGCGCGGCGCCGACGTCGTCATCATGGTGCACCCCGACTACCAGTACACGCCCGCGCTCGTGACCGCGATGGCGTCGATGGTGGCCATCGGCCTCTACGACGTCGTGCTGGGCTCGCGGATCCTCGGCGGGGGCGCGCTCCGCGGCGGGATGCCGCGGTACAAGTACATCGCGAATCGAGTGCTCACGCTCACCCAGAACGCCGTCACGGGCCGCAAGCTCTCCGAATATCACACCGGGTATCGGGCGTTCAGCCGCACCGTCCTCGAGACGCTCCCCCTCGATGAGAATTCGGACGATTTCGTGTTCGACAACGAGATGTTGGCGCAGGTGATCGCCTTCGACTACTCGATCGGCGAGGTGAGCTGCCCCACCCGGTACTTCGACGAGGCGTCGAGCATCTCGTTCCCGCGCGCCACGCGGTACGGGCTCGGCGTGCTCGGGGTTTGCTTGAAGCTCTGGCTCCACCGCGCCGGAATTCGGCGAATCCCGTTGTTCGAGCGGAACGGCCGCAGGCTCCAGATCGAACCCCTGGCCGCGGCGTCCGTCGAGGGCGCCAACCCGAAGACATAGCCCGCCGAATGCTCACCCGGCAGGAGCGCCGATTTCGGAGGCGGCGCCGGAGCGCCAGGCCGGCGCCGGAAGCACTGCGACCGGCCGAGAGCACGCCGCTTCTGCTCCAGGCGGCCGCCTTCCTTGCCGTGTTCGCGGCGGCCATCCTGGTAAATCTAAAGACGCTTCACTACGGGTTCCTCACGAGCTGGGACGACCCCACCTACGTCGTCGACAACCCGTGGATCCGCGGATTGTCGCGCGAGAATCTCATCTACGTATTCACGAAGCCCTACTTCGCGAACTATCTCCCGCTCCACCTCGTCTCGTACATGGTGGACTACACCCTCTGGGGCCTGAATCCGTTCGGATACCACCTCCAGTCGGTGCTCCTGAACGGCCTGAACGCGATCCTGGCCCTCTTCGTCACGCGGCGGCTCTTCGGCAATTTTCTTCTCGCGTTTCTCGCGGCGCTCCTCTTCGCCGTTCATCCTTCCCACGTGGAGGCGGTCGCCTGGATCTCGATCCGGAAGGATCTCCTCTCCACCGCCTTCCTTCTCTTGACGGTCCTCTTCTACCATCGCGCCACCGGCTCTCGATCGCTGGGACGCGGCGCCTACGCCGCCTCGATCGGCTGTTTCACGCTGGGCCTCCTCTCGAAGGTCAGCATCGTGGCCCTCCCGCTCTTCCTCCTCGTCCTGGATTGGTTCCCTCGGGCCGGCCGGCGGCGGATTCCCTGGAAGGCGGCGATCGCGAACAAGATTCCCTACGCGCTGATCGGCCTGGTGCTGGTGAGGATCAACACGCTCGTCCAGGTGAAGGCCAAGGCCGCCTACGCCCAGGATCCGATCCCCTACCTCATGGTCAAGGGACACGCGGTCTGGAACTACCTGGCGCTCCTGACCGGAATCCCGAGCGGGAGGCCCGTCTACGACACGCCCGAATTCGCGTCCGGCCTCGCCTCCGTGGCGGCGAACCTTGCGGGGATCCTCGTGCTCCCCGCGGTCCTCTGGATCGCCCATCGCCGGAGGTGGGATGCGCTGGGCCTGGGCGCGGGCTGGGTGCTGGCCCTTCTCCTGCCGGCGATCCTCTTCCCGCTCGTGACCTACATGGCGGACCGGTACCTCTACGGCCCGTCGCTTGGCTTCTGCTGGCTGCTCGCGGCGGGAATCGTGGCGGTGGGCCGTCGGATGGAATCCATTCGGTTGCGCGCGGGCGTCACGGCGATCCTGACCGCCCTGCCGCTCACGCTGTTCGCCTACAGGACGATCGAGTACGACCGCGCCTGGGCTGGATCGGAGCCGCTCTGGAAATACGCCATCGCCCGGAGCAAGGACTACCGCGTCCGGAACAACCTGGCCCAGGCCATGATGATCGAGAAGCGTTGGGCGGATGCCGAGCGGCTATACAGGCAGGCGTCGGCGGTCGAGAATATCGTCTCCCATCAAGGTCTCGCCGCGGTCTACTACGACACGCACCGGTACCCAGAGGCGCAGCGGGAGATCGAGAGGGCACTGGAGATCGCGCACAAACACGGGGCCGCCTACACCGACCTCACGGACGCGACGATGGAAGACCTGGCGGAGATCGAATACACGGCGGGGGCAATCTACTGGGTTCAGTCGCAGAATCAGAAGGCGATCGAGGCCTGGGAGGCGGCCCTGCGGGCCAACCCGCGCCACGCGGGCGCGGCCCAGTGGCTCAGGACGGCGCGCGGAGAGCCGGCGCCGGTGACGACGAAATAAAATGGGGCGCCGCGGCACGGCGCCCCGAGATCCTGCTTCCGCCCGCTTCGAAGGTCTCTACCGGAAGCTACGAAGCCTTCTTCCGCTCCAGGTCGAACTTGTGCACCTCGACCTTGTCTCCCATCTTGTGGCGCCACTCCTGGACCAGATGGTCCTTGTCCTTGAACGTGAGCGTCAGTCCCTCCATGTGACCGGCCGAGACGGCAGGCAAGTTCGTGATGTCGAACATCGTGAAGTTCAGCGACTTGGCGTCGCCCTCACCCCGCATCCGCGGCTGATTTCCCTCGGCGCAGTAGTGGGTCATCATCACCTTGTCGCCGTCCGGATGGTAGACCGACACCATGGAATGGTCCGTGCCCGGGTCCATCCGCTCGAGCAGCGCTGAGCCGCCGGCGACCAGCTCGTAGCTGACGACCGTCCCCTTCTCTCCCTTCCCCACCTCCCGCCATTCTCCGACCAAAGCTTTGAGCGCGTCGAACGAGGCCGGCGTCTTCACCGCGGGCATGTGCTCCTCGACGGCGAAGCACGGCGTCGCGGCGAGAACGAGAATCAATGCGAGCAGCTTCCTCATGGAATTTCCTCCCCTTTGGACCTTCGAGAGATTCACCATCCCCACCTCCTCAAGGCCGCGGATTCTACCACCGCCCTTGCCCCGGGCCCAGACGGCGCGTACGATTCCGTCATGCTCTCGCCGCTGATCGTCGAATCCGAGGAAGAGTTGAAATCGATCGTCCGATCCGCGAAGACGGTGGCCGTGGTCGGGATCAAGGACGGGACCGATCCCGACGCGCCCGCGTACCATATTCCGATGATATTGCAGTCGCGGGGGATACGGATCTTCCCCGTGAACCCCAAGTTCCAGACCGTGCTGGGGGAGCGGGTCTATCCCGATCTGGCCTCGGTCCCCGAGCGCGTCGATATTATCGACATATTTCGCCGGCCGGATGCGATCCCGGCCCTCGCGGATGAGATCCTCGCGCTCCCGCCGGAAAAGCGCCCCACTGTGGTCTGGATGCAATCCGGAATCAAGAACGACGCCGCGGCCCAAACGCTCGCGGAGGCCGGCATCCGCGTCGTCCAGGATCATTGCCTCGGAGTCTATTCCGCTCGCTATCGCCTCCCTGCCCCGGAAACGACCCCCCGAAAATCCTGAATTGGCAGCAAGGATCGGATAGACGCTTCCACGCCTGCGCACTAGCCTTTACGTCATGAGCTCACGCGTGGTTGGTGCCAAGGCGGTTCGGACCGAGATCCCGATCTCCACGGACGAGATCCGCTGGCGGGCGGTCCTGGCGAGGGACGCGAACCTCGATGGGATCTTCGTCACGGGCGTCCTGACCACGGGGATCTATTGCCGCCCGTCCTGCCCGGCGCGGCGACCCAAGCGGGAGAACGTCCGCTTCTTCGGGGCGCCGGAGGAGGCCGAGCACGCGGGCTTCCGCGCCTGCCTGCGTTGCAGGCCGAGGGAGGGAGGCCGGCCCAACCCCCACGCCGACATGGTCCGGCAGGTATGCCGGATCCTGGTGGAGCGTCCCGAGGAGCGGGTCACGCTGACCGCGCTCGCGCGGGAGGTCGGCGTGAGCCCGCATCACCTGCAGCGGACCTTCAAACGGGCGATTGGAATCTCCCCCCGACAATATGCCGACGCGCTTCGGCTCGGACGGCTCAAGCAGCGGCTCCAGGGAAAGGACTCCGTCACCATGGCTCTTTACGAAGCGGGATACGGCTCGAGCAGCAGGCTCTACGAGACCTCGACGCAGCGCCTGGGCATGACCCCGGGCGCCTACCGGGATGGAGGGCGCGGGGCGCGGATCCGGTACGCCGTCGCCGACACGCCGATCGGCCGGGTGCTGGTCGCGGCCACGGAGCGAGGGATCTGCAGCGTGCGAATCGGAGCGTCGGAGAACGCGATGGCGAAGGAGCTCGGACGCGAGTTTCCGACCGCGACCATCGAGCGCGACCGGGAGGGCTTGGCGGAATGGGTCAAGCGGCTCACCCGGCACCTCGAAGGCCGCGCGCCCGAGCTCGACGTGCCGATCGACGTGCGCGCGACCGCGTTTCAGTGGCGTGTCTACGAAGCGCTCCGATCGATTCCGTACGGGGAGACGCGCACGTACCGGGAGGTCGCGCGGTCGATCGGTGCGCCCCAAGCGGCCCGCGCCGTGGGGCGCGCCTGCGCGACGAATCCGGTGGGGATCGTCATCCCCTGCCACCGTGTGGTGCGTGAGGGTGGCGCCCTGGGCGGCTACGCCTGGGGGCTTGGGATCAAGAAGCAGCTGTTGGAATCGGAGCGTCGAGGAGCAGGGCGAGCTCGGCGGCGCTCGTGACCGGCGCGCGGCAGGCGTAGTTCTCGCACAGGTAGGCCGCGGAAGCGCCCGCGACCGGGGTCTGCGATTTCACGAACGGCGCGAGCTGGTGGAGCGTCTTGGCCTCGTCCGGCGCGTTCCATAGGATCACCTTCCGCGGCAGGAACCGCCGCGCCACCTCGCCCGCCATGGAGCGCGCTTCCACGTCGGCCCTCTCCCCCACGATCACGATCTCACGCGTCGGCCCGAGGGCGAAATCGAGCGCCGAGAGAAGCTGGGCGTGCGCGGTCGGCACGCGCGCGGCCGCGCCGGAGAACGCCTGGAAGACCGCCGCGGCGCTCCGCTCGAGCCCCGTATCCCCCGTGACGCGGCCGAGGCGGAGGAGCACGAGCGCGGCGACCGAATTCCCCGAGGGCGCGGCGCCGTCGTAGATCTCCTTCGCGCGGGCCAGAAGCGCCTCGCCGTCTTCACCCGTGAAGAAATAGCCCCCGGCCTGGGGATCGCGGAAGAGCCGCTCCATCTCGCGAACCAGCCGGAGCGCCGCGTCGAGGTGGCGGGCGGCGAACGTGGCCTCGTACAGCTCGAGCAGCCCCCACGCCAGGAAGGCGTAGTCGTCGAGGTAGGCCGGGTGGGCCGCCTCGCCGTCCCGGAAACGAGCGAGGAGCCGGCCGTCCTCGCGCACGAGCTTCGCGGAGAGGAAATCGAGGGCGCGCCCCGCCGCCTCCGCGTAGGACGGATCGTCGAAGGCCTGCGCCCCCTTGGCGAGCGCGACGATCATGAGGCCGTTCCACGAGGTCAGGATCTTATCGTCCTTGTGCGGACGGACCCGTCGCTCTCGAGCCTCGAAGACCTTCTGTCTCGCCGATTCGAGCCTGCGCGCCAGCTCCACGGGCTCGATCTCAAGCTCCTTCGCGATGGCGGCGGGATTCTCATCCAGGTGCGGGATGTTCGTTCCCGGGACGCGGCCGCTCGCCTCGTCCCGCCAGTTCCCCTCTGCCTCGATCTGATACGCGCGGCAGTAGAGCGCGGCTTCGTCGGCGCCCAGGATCGTCTCGATCTCGGACCGCCGCCACACGTAGAACTTCCCCTCTTCGCCCTCGCTGTCGGCGTCCTCCGCCGAATAGAACGCCCCCTCCGGGGAGGTCATGTCGCGCAGAACGTACGTGGCGATCTCCTTCGCGACCGCCCCGTAGACCGGGTTCCGCGTCGCCTGGTACGCCTCGACGTAGGCGATCATCAAGAGCGCCTGGTCGTAGAGCATCTTCTCGAAATGCGGGACGAGCCACTCGCGATCGGTGGAGTATCGGTGGAACCCGAATCCCACGTGATCGAAGACGCCGCCGCGCCGCATCGCCTGAAGTGTCGTCTCCACCATCTCGAGCGCGCGCTGCGCTCCGGCGCGGAGCCAGAAGCGGAGAAGAAACGTGAGGACGTGCGGGGTCGGAAACTTCGGCGCGACGCCGAAGCCGCCGTGCGATTCGTCAAAGCGCGACGCGAGCTGATCGAAGGCGAGGCGGAGGGCCTCGGCGCCCAGCGCCCCGCCGGGGCTCCCCGCGAACTGGGGCTGGATCCCCTGGGTGATCCGCTCCGCCGCCTCCGACACGCGGTCCCGCTGCTGCTCCCACGCACTGACGACCTGGTAGAGAACCTCCTTCAGCCCGGGCCGGCCGAAGCGCGCCTCGGGAGGAAAGTACGTTCCCGCGAAGAAGGGCCGCCGATCGGGGGTGAGAATCACGGTAAGCGGCCAACCTCCGCTCCCGGTCAGCGCCTGGCAGACGGTCATGTAGATCTGGTCGACGTCCGGCCGCTCCTCGCGGTCGACTTTGACCGGCACGAAATGCTGGTTCAGGATCCGGGCGACGTCTTCCTGCTCGAACGACTCCCGCTCCATGACATGGCACCAGTGGCACGTCGAGTACCCGATGGAGAGAAAGATGGGCCGATCCTCGCGGCGGGCGATCTCGAACGCCGCCTCGCCCCAGGGATGCCAGTCGACGGGGTTCGAGGCGTGCTGGAGAAGGTAGGGGCTCTTCTCGTTGGCGAGGCGGTTTCGGTGCGGGGGGGCGTTCACCCGACCTGCTCGATCAGGCCCCCCGCGACGACCCGGTCGTCTTCGTAGAGGACGAGCGACTGACCGGGAGTCATGGCGCGCTGAGGCGCGTCGAAGCGGACATCGGCGAGACCGTCCTCGAGCGGCGTGAGAACCGCCGGCGCGGGCTCGTGCAGGTAGCGGATCTTCCCCCGGACGGCGAGCGGGCCCGCCGGGTCGGCTCCGGACGTGTAGGAGACGCGCGCGATCCGGGCGTCGCGGCGGAACAGCGCGCCCTCGCGGTCGACCTCGACCGTCCCGGTCGCGGCATCGATCTTCGTCACGTAGAGCCGCTCCTTCGCCGAGACGTTGACCCCGCGGCGCTGGCCGATCGTGAACGCGTGGATCCCGTCATGGCTGCGAAGCGCCCGCCCCTCGGCGTCGCGCACTTCGCCGCGCGGGGAGGCCGCGAGGCGCTCCGGGAAGCGCTCCTTCATGAAGTCCGTGTAGCTCCGCCCCTCCACGAAGCAGATGTCCTGGCTCTCGCGCTTGTCGGCGACCGAGAGCCCGTGCTCGCGCGCGGCGGCGCGGACCTCCTCCTTCGACCGGTGCCCGATCGGGAAGAGGGACTTTCGGAGCACCTCCTGCTTGAGCCCCCAGAGGACGTAGGACTGATCCTTCGCCCCCTCCCGGGCCTGAAGCAGCGTGGCGCGCCCCTCCGCGTCGAACCCGCGGCGCGCGTAGTGCCCCGTCGCGACATAATCGCAGTCGAACCGCTCCGCGGCGCGCATCAGCTCTCCGAACTTGAGCCAGTTGTTGCACTGGACGCAGGGATTCGGGGTGCGCCCGCGCAGGTATTCGCCGACCAAGTCCTCGATGACGTGCTCCCGAAACGCGTCTTCCAAGTTGAGGACGTAGTGCGCGAACCCCATGCGGTGCGCCACGGCGCGGCAATCGTCGATCGCCTCGAGCGTGCAGCAGCCGCGACTCGGCGAGGGGCCCTCGGCGTAGCACCAGAGCTTCATCGTCACGCCGATCACCGTGTGCCCTTCGGCCGCGAGGATCGAGGCGGCGACGGAGCTGTCCACGCCGCCGCTCATGGCGACGAGCACGGTCGAGGGGCGATCCGGGAGAAAGTTCTGCATCGCTTCCCTCGGGGCGCTACGAGGCGAGCGTCGGAGAGCCCCGGCGGAGCTTCTCCACGACGCCGGGCAGGATCTCGAGGACGCGGTCGATGTCGGCCTCGGTGGTGGAGCGGCCGAGGCTGAAGCGGACCGCCGACTGGGCCACGTTCGCGGGGACTCCCATCGCGAGAAGTACGTGGGAGGGATGGGATGAGCCCGCCTTGCAGGCGGCGCCGCTCGAGACGGCGATGCCCTTCATGTCGAGTGAGAGGATCAGATGCTCCCCCTCCGCGCCGACGAAGGAGATGTGCGCGGTGTTGCAAACCCGCGGCGCCGCGGCGCCGTGACGGACCACGTGCGGCACGCGCGACTCGATCCCGGCCTCGAGCCGGTCGCGAAGCGCGGCGACGCGCGCCGGGACCGTGGCCAGATCGGACGACGCAAGCTCCGCGGCGCGTCCCAGGCCGACGATCGCGGGAACGTTCTCCGTGCCTGCCCGTCGGCCCTTCTCGTGGTCGCCGCCCACCTGGAGCGGGGCCGGCCGGAATCCGCGCTTGATGAAGAGCGCGCCGGCGCCCTTCGGCCCGTAGAACTTGTGCGCGGTGATCGTGGCCATCGTCGCCTGCCACGCGCCGACGTCGATCGGGATCTTCCCTGCCGCCTGGACCGCGTCCGTGTGGAACGCCACGCCCTTCGCGGCGCAGATCGCGCCGATCTCGGCCATCGGCTGGATGACCCCGCTCTCGTTGTTCGCGGCCATCACGGTGACGAGGATCGTCTCGGGCCGGATCGCGGCATCGATCGCCTGAGGCGGGACGCGTCCGTCCGGGCCCGGGGCGACGCGCGTCACCTCGAACCCGTCCTGCTCCAGGAGATCGCCCGCGTGCCGGACCGCGTCGTGCTCGATCGCCGTGGTCACCACGTGGCGCCCCTTCGAGCGAAGCGCGCGGGCCGCGCCGATGACGGCGAGGTTGTCCGACTCCGTCCCGCCGCTCGTGAACACGATCTCACCCGGGGTGGCCCTGAGGAGCGCCGCGACGCGCGCGCGCGCGTCCTCGACGGCGCCCCGCGCCTCCTGTCCGTAGGCGTGCGCGCTCGAGGCGTTCCCGTAGTGCTCGAGGAAATAGGGCTGCATCGCCTCGAATACCTCGGGGCGGATCGATGTCGAAGCATTGTTGTCGAGGTAGATGCGCGCCATGGAAGTCTCCGCTCGGGAATCCGTTCCGGTGGGTGCACTAAGCCTATCAAAATCAACGGGCCGGACGCAATGGCGCCCGGCCCGCGGAGTGCTCTATCGTCCCGAGGCTACTGGGTCTTGCCCTGGGCGGAATCGGCGGGAGCGGTCTCCTTCTCCGTGCTCTTCGCCGTCTCGGCCGCCTCACCCGTCTTCTCGCCTTCCTTGGATTCCCCAGCCTTCGCCGGGGCCGCGGCCTTCTCGGCGGGCTTCGTCGACGCGGCCTTCTTGTTCATGCCCGAGATCCCGCTTCCGGCCGCCGGAATCTTGACCTTCGCCGCCGGAGCCGCGGCCGTAGCCTTCGAGAGGGCGGCGGACCGAGCCATGATCTTCACCGACTTGAGGGTGGTCCACTCGAGCGGCTTCGATTGCTCTCCGCCCATCATCGGGTTCGGCCCGACCGGCGTGTTCGCGATGTCGTTCAACACGGTCATCCCGTCGATCAGGTGGCCGAACGCCGTGTATTTGCCGTCGAGGAACGGCGCCGCTCCGTGCATCAGGAAGAACTGCGAGCCGGCCGAGTTCGGCGTCCCGCTGTTCGCCATCGAGATGACGCCGGGGACGTGCTTGTGGGCGTTGAACTCGTCTTTGATCTTGTACCCTGGGTCTCCCGTGCCGAGATCGGGGGCCTTGGGATTCTTCGACTTCGGATCGCCGCCCTGGACCATGAAGTTCTTGATGATCCGGTGGAACCCCGTGCCGTCGAAGTAGCCCTGGCGCGCGAGCTTCTTGAAGTTCGCGACCGTCTGGGGCGCGTCCTTGTCCCAAAACTCGATCACCATCCGTCCCTTGGTCGTCTCCAGAACGGCGACCTCGTCGGCCGTCTTGGGCGCGGCCTCTTTCACGGCGGCCTCCTTCGGCGCGGTTCCCTTCGCGGGAGCGGCCTTCGGTGTGGCTTCCTTGGCGGCGGCCGCCTTTGGCGCGGCCTCCTTCGCCGGGGTCGCCGCTGCCGCCCCGGCCGGATCGTCCGCCCGGGCGGTCGAAACTGTCAGAAGGCACGCGGCGGTGATGGCAAGCCCTAAGGTGCGAACTGGTGCGCGAAGCATTGATCCTCCTTGATTCGGGTTTGTCCGACCCACGCTCATTCTCCGCCCCTCTCCTTCGATTTGAGAAGGCGGACGATGCGCCGCTGGCGCTCCAGCTCGCGCTTCGCCGATTCGGCGTAGGCCGGGTCGTTGAGGACGGTTTCAAAGACCGGGATCGCCTCCTCGTGGCGGCCCAGCTTGTCCAGCGCCTGGGCCCAGCAAAAGCGGAGACAAGCGCTGCTCGAGTCCTTGGCGAGGCCCTCGCGCGCCACCTCGATCGCTCGCTGGTAGCGGTTGGCCTCGTAGTACGCGTACGCCATGTTGCAATAAACACCTTTGTAGTTATCCGGGTCGATCCTCACCACATCCCGGAAGAGCTCCACCGCCCGATCCGCGCGGTTCGACTTCGCGTAGGCCTGTGCTAAGTAATACCGGTCGACTGTGCCCAGGGAGTCGCCGACCGCTTCGTAGTGCTTGATCGCGATCGGATAGCGCTCCATCTTGAAATTGACCCAGGCGAGCTGCTTCTTCGCCTCCACGTCGAGCGGGGCCAATTTCAAGACGCGGGCATACGCCGCGGCCGCCTCGGCGTAGAGCCCGGCCCGCACGGCGCAGGTGGCGAGGCTCTTGGCGGTCTGGGGGTTCCTCGGATCCAGCTCCGCAGACTTGTAGAGCGAGGCGAATCCCTCCGGGGTGTTGCCCTCCCGCGAGTAGACCTCCCCCATCTGCCGGTAAGCTTGCGACAGCGTGGTCGGATTCCCCTTCGCGAGCCGGATCGCGTCCGCGCAGGCGGATCTCGCCTCCCCGTATTCCCCGATCTCGGTGAGGGAATGGACCAGGGCGAGCCGCGCTTCGAGGTCCGTGGGCGCGAGCGCCACCGCCTGGCGATAGGCCGAGGCAGCGCGGGTCGGGTCGCCGGTCGCGGCGTACGCGTCGCCCAGCGAGCGGAGCGCCGAGACCATCTGACTCGGAACCCGGGTCGCGCGCTCCAGGTGCGCCATCCCTTCCGAGTACTGGCCGCGCGCCACCTCCACCTGGCCTAAGCCCGCGACCGCCTCGAGATCGTTGGGGTCGGCCTCGATCGCAAGGCGGAACTCCCGCTCGGCCTCGTCCAAAAGCCCCCGCCGGAGCAGATCGCGCCCGGCGGCGACGTGGGCCTTGACGGATGCCGCCGCCGAGGCCGGCTTGGCCGCGGCCGTCATCCCGCTGGTCGGCCCCTCCTGGCGCGTGGTCTGGGACGCGCATCCGAGTGCGGCACAAAGGGCCGCGAGACACACGGTTCGCAATGCGCCGGGCACGGTCAATGGTTCCCGGGCGCCGGGGCCGGGGGTGCGTTCGGATTCTGCGGCGTGCCCGGCTTCTGCTGATTGAGGAAGTCTTGGAGTACCTGGATGCTGCTCTTGGCGCTCTGGGCGATCACGGCCGTGGAGTCGATCGACACGACCTGTTGCCAGTAGTTGATCGCCTCCCGATAGATCTGGGCGTCGGCGAACGCGACCCCCATGTTGTAGATCGCCTCCTGGTTCCTGGGATCGATCTTCAGCGCCTTCCGATAGAGGGAGGTAGCCTCGGGAATCCGCCCCATTCCGTACTGTGAATTCCCCAGGTTGCAGAGCGCGCGAACGTTGGTCGAATCGATGGCCAGCGCCTTCTTGTAGGACGCGATGGCCTCGTCGGTCTTGCCGATCTCCGCTTGGATCAGGCCGAGGCTCACCCACGCATCGGGCATCGGTGGCTTCAGCTCGGTCGCGCGCTTGTATGCCGCCGTCGCGTCGTCCCGGCGGCCGGCCTGGATGTAGTAGTTCCCGAGGTTGTAGTGCGCGGCGCCGTCGCTCGGGTCGAGCTTGATCGCCAGCTTGAATTCCTTGAGCGCCTCCGCGTTCCGCTTCAGGTCCATGTACGCCGCGCCGAGGCTCACGTGCGTCGCGGAAGCGTTGGGCGCGAGGGCCGCCATTTTCTGAAACGCCTCGAGCGCCTCCCTGGACCTCCCGGCCCGTCGATAGGCGGAGCCGAGGACCATGTAGCTGGAGGGATCCTTGGGCGATTTCCGAACGCCCGCCTGGGCTTCCTCGATCGAGAGGAGCTGCGGCGGCGCGGTCGCGGCGGGCTTCGTGGGTTTGGACGCGTCCGCCTGGGCAAGCGCGGTCCCCACCAGCGCGAGAAGCGCGGCGGAGGCGATCAGAGCTAAGGGGAAGAGGCCGGGGCGCTTGGCGTTCATGCGATGGTTGCCCTCGCGAGAAGGAGAGCGACGGCAACGCTATCGACTCCGTACCCCGAAGTCAACCCGGTTCTCCCTCTGCCCTTGCGCTCACCTCGGGTCCGGCAGCCCCGACCCGCCCGCGCAGGCCGCGGCGCGGTCGAGGAGCATCACGCGCTCGCGACCGTTCCGCGTCAAGGCCGCCGCGCGCTCGAACTCCAAGCGCGCCTCGTCGAGGCGGCGGAGCTTGGCAAGAAGGTCGCCGCGCACGCTCGGCAGGAGGTGGTAGGCCCTGAGGGTCGGCTCCGAGGTCAGCGCATCGACGATCTCGAGGCCCGCCGCAGGGCCGAACGCCATCGAGACCGCGACGGCGCGGTTCAGCTCCACGACCGGGGACGGGGCGAGGCGGGCCAGCACCTCGTAGAGGGCCGCGATGCGCTTCCAGTCCGTCTCCGCCCCCGTGCGCGACCGCGCGTGGCAGGCGGCGATCGCCGCCTGGAGCCCGTACGGGCCAAGCACGCCGCTCAGCTTCTCCGCGCGCTCGAGCGCCGCGAGGCCGCGGCCGATGAGCAGCTGGTCCCAGCGTCCGCGGTCTTGATCGAGGAGCAGCACTGGCGCTCCCGACGCGTCCACCCGGGCGGCGGCGCGCGACGACTGGATCTCCATCAGCGCGACCAGACCGTGGACCTCCGGCTCGCTCGGGGCGAGCTCGGCCAGGATGCGGCCGAGGCGGAGCGCGTCCTCGCAGAGCGCGGGACGCATCCAATCGTCCCCGGCGGTTGCCGAATACCCCTCGTTGTAGATGAGGTAAATGACCTCGAGGACCGACGTGAGTCGGACGGCCAGCTCGGCCCCGCGGGGAACCTCGAAGGGGACGCGCGCCTCGGCCAGGGTTCGCTTGGCCCGCACGATGCGTTGGGCGACGGTGGCCTCGGGGACGAGGAACGCTCTCGCGATCTCCTCGGTCGTCAGGCCCCCAAGCAGGCGGAGCGTCAGCGCCACGCGCGCCTCGGAAGCGAGGATGGGATGGCAGGCGGTGAAAACGAGGCGAAGGAGATCGTCGCCGACATCGTCGTCGATCGCGGCGTCGAGATCCGGACCGGCGTTTTGGCGGGCCTCGAGGTCGCGCCCGAGCTCCTCGTGCTTTCGCTCGAGCAGCTTGTTCCGGCGCAGGCGGTCGATCCCGCGGTGCTTCGCGGTCGCCATGAGCCAGGCGCCCGGGTTGTCCGGAACGCCCGACTTGGGCCAAGTCTCGAGCGCGGCGACGAGGGCGTCCTGCGCCAAGTCCTCGGCGAGACCGACGTCGCGAACCATCCGCGCGAGGCCGGCGATGAGCTTGGCCGACTCGATCCGAAAGATCGCGTCGACCGCGCGATGGGTGTCGGTAGCCGTCACGGCTACCGATCACACCATCTTCACTCCCGCGGCGCAAGGCCGACGCTGCGGAAGGGGCCCCGACTATCCCCGGCGCTGTCCGGACTGCGCCTGCATCTCGGCAAACCCGGCCGCCGCCTTCTGGACGTCGGCGGGAAAATCCGACATCTCCTGCACCTGGCGAACCTCGATCGTCTCGTTCTCGGAACCGGGGCAGCGCTTTGCCCATTCAATCGCTTCTTCCTTCGACTTGACCTGGATCATCCAATAACCGCCGAGCACTTCCTTCGCCTCGGTGAACGGCCCATCGGTCACCTTCGCCTTCCCTCCCGGGAAGGAGACGCGCACGCCCATCGAGGGCGGGTGGAGGCCGTCAAGCGCCAGCAGCACGCCCGCTCTCTGCAGGGACTCGTTGTATTTCATCATCGCAGCGACGCTCTCGGCCGCCGGCGCGGTGCCGGGCGCCGCCTTCTCGTACCCTTTCGGGATCATCAGCATCATGAATCGCATCGTTATCGCTCCGTCTGATTTCGGGTGGTGAGCATCCGGGCTACCGCTTCTTCGCGGCCATCTGCTCGCGCAGGTTCATCTCGGACTTCCTGGCTTCGGGAGTCAGGGCAGGGCCGAAGTCCTCCAGCTCGAAAATCTGGCGGATCTCCACTTCGGTCTGATCGAACGGAGCGCGCTTCAGCCACTCGATCGCCTCTTCCTTCGACTTCACCTGCCAGATCCAGAAGCCCGCGATCAGCTCCTTGGTCTCCGTGAACGGCCCGTCGGTCACGGTCCGCTTCTTGCCGTCGAACCTGACGCGCGCGCCCTTCGAGCTCGCCTGGAGTCCCTCGGCCGCGAGCATCACGCCGGCCTTAGCGAGCTCCTCGTTGAACTTCCCCATCTCGGTCAGGATCTTCTCGTCCGGGAGCTTCCCTGCTTCCGAGTCCCGGTCGGCTTTCACCACCACCATGAATCGCATCGTCGTCTCTCCTTGTGGTTATGGGTTCGAAGTCGCGTTTCCGATCGATCTCGACCGGCCGAGCCTTCGCTCTACATACACGACGAGCGAGGGGGCGCGAGATCGACAGATAGCTGAGGAATTTTTGGGCCGCCCATAACTTATTGCTGCTTCCCTCGTTTCGCGTCGAGGCTCCACGGCCCGGCGCCCGCGGCCGAGAAGTAGAGCCAGACGAAGCAGTAGAGCGCGGCATCCACCCCACCGTTGACTACGGGCCAGAAGCCATTCGGGAAGTGGAACTGGAAGTAGGCCACCGCCATTTCGCCCGAGAGGATGAAGGCGACGGGGCGAGTGAAGAGGCCGAGGAGAATCAGGCCACCGCCGAACACCTCGAGGACACCGCCGATCCAGATCTGGGTCATGAACTTCGCTGTGCTGCCGTCCGGAGGCATCCCGATCGGGAACGCGAAGAGCTTTGTGGAGCCCGCCAAGATGAACATGAACGCGGCCACGATTCGGAGCACGCTCAGGAGCTGCGGGGCATGGTTCGGCCACCTCGAGACGATGTTCGGTGCGGCCACGATTTCCTCCTCTGTCTGGAACTTTCGATACGGCGCGCCGCCGAGTACTTGTAGGACGCGCGCCCTCACAAAGTGAGGCTCGGTGGCCACTCCCTCGTAAGGTTGTCGGAGAGCCTCTTTCGTAATCTACCCGACCCCAAATCAGTGATCCACCGAATATCAACGATGATCCGTCACTCGTACAATTCTCATCGTGCACGGGGACATCTCCCAAGGTCCACGAGGAGGAGATGCCCGAGATGCCCGATCAACACACACGGGGGGATGCAGAAGATGTTTGGGGGCCTGCAGGAAATGGAGGAGTTGAAACATGAGGACCATGAGGAGATGCACTACCAAAGCGAAGAAATCCCGGGGATCGAGATGGACGGCTAGGGCGCCGGCGTTCCTGCTTGCCGCCGCCGCGATGATATTCGCGTGCGGTCATGCGGCGTTCGCTCAGCTCCCTCCGCTCCCTCCGCTACCTCCGCCACCGCCGTTACCCTTGCCATTACCATTGCCCCCTCCGCCGGGTCTGCCCCTGGGACCTCCGGAGCTGCCCACGATTCCCTCGCTGCCGCAAGTCTGGCCCTCGAACGGACCCGGGACGTCCGGCTCGACCGAGCTGCCGGTCACGACGGCGACACTGGACGCGAAGCTCTTGGTCGTCTCCGCCGACGGAACCGAGCCCGTGCTCGGAGCCATCCGCCAGGCGGCGGAGTACGCGGGCATTCCGTACACGCTGTACGTCGCGACCAAGACTCCGGGCGGGTTCACGCCGGCCATGCTGTCCGACGGCGACGCTCACGCGTATTTCCAGGGCATCGTGCTCACCACCGGAAGCCTGGCGTACTTGAACGGAACGACCTGGACAAGCGCGTTCAGCGCTTCGGAATGGCAGACGCTGTGGGACTACCAGGCGAAATACCGGGTCCGCACGGCGATCGCCTACGCGCTCCCGACCGCGGACCTGGGCTACGGCCCGGCAACGGGGATGGATGCCACGACGAGCCCGATCTCCGCGCGGCTGACCCCATCGGGCCAGTCCGTGTTCTCGTACGTGAACGCGGCAAATCCGATCGTCATCACCAAGGCCTGGACGTATCTGGCCCAGGCGGCGGGTACCGGAACGAACGTGCTCCTGAACGACGCGCAAGGTGATGCGCTCGCGCTGGTCCGGACCTATCCCGACGGCCGCGAGGTGCTCTCCATGACGTTCGACGGGAACTTCTTCCTCGTCCATAGCCTGACGCTCTCGCACGGCCTCATGAACTGGGTGACGGGAGGGCTGTTCCTGGGAGAGCGCCACGTCTACGTGACGCCGCAGGTCGACGACATCTTCATCGACGACGATGTATATGGAGGAGGAATCTACCGCATCAATGCGATCGACTGGGCGGCCACCGCTGCCTGGCAGACGCAGAAACAGCTCCAATCGCAGACGTCGGACCTGCTTCTCCACATGGCGTTCAACGGGGAGGGCACGACCGGCACCTACAGCCCCGACCTGCTCACGCCTGCGGTGGACCTGACGGATTCCCAATTCCCGTGGATCAATCACACGTTCACCCACCAAAACCTGGACCCCGACTCCGCCAGCTATGACCGCGTCTATTGGGAGATCACGCGCAACAACCAAACGGCCGCGTCGATGGGATTCGCGAACTACGATCTCCGGGCGCTGGTCACGCCCGACGTCTCCGGGCTCGCGAACCCGGACGCCATGAGCGCGGCCTACGACGCCGGCGTCCGCTTCCTCGTCACCGACACGTCCAAGCCCGGGATGGACAATCCGACGCCTCAGGCCGGTATCTATAACGCCCTGGAGCCCGGCATCCTCATGATCCCGAGGCGGCCGGTCAATCTCTTCTACAACGTCACGACGCCGTCCGAATGGGCGAGCGAGTACAACTACCTCTACCGGAGCTACTGGGGACGCGATCTCAGCTACAGCGAGGTCCTGGACAAGGAGTCCGACGTCCTCCTCCAGTACATGCTCCGGGGCGAGATCGATCCCTGGATGTTCCATCAGAGCAACCTGCGCGCCTATGACGGCGTGCACACGCTGCTCGGCGACCTGCTCGATCGGACGCTGGACAAGTACGGCAGGATCTTTGTTCTGCCGGTCCGCACCAAGACGATGGCCGCCCTCGGCGAGTGGACGAGCGCTCGCATGCGGTACAACGCGGCCGGAGTCCAGGCTTCGTTCGTACCGAGCCAAGGGACGATGACGATCACCGCGTCCGAGTCGGCGGTCGTGCCGGTCACGGGACTCTGCTCCGCGTCGTCCGAGAGCTACGGTGGTCAGTGCATCAGCCACGTCTCGGTCGGTCCCGGACAGACCGTCACCTACAACATCAACGGAGGCGCATCCTCCAGCGGCCCGACTCCGGTCGGCGCCGTCAACCCGTTGATGGCCACCGTTTCTCCGAACCCGTTGAATCCGGAAGCGAAGCTCATCTTCCGCACGACACGGCCTGGATTCGCGAGAGTCCGGGTGTATGACCCGGTGGGACGCCTGGTCCGAACTTTGATCGATCAACCCAATCTCCCATCCGGATCCCACGACGTGCGCGTCGGCGACAAGAGGTTCTCATCGGGGGTCTACTTCTATCGCATCGAGGCGGCTGAGGGAGTGTCGGCCGGGAGATTCGTGGTGTTGAAATAGCCATGCCGCTCACGGGACCGGTGCGGCATCTCGGTCGCGGCTGGCTGGCCATTGCGACACTCGCCCTCGCGTTGATCGCGGCGGGCGGACGGGCCTCTGCGGAGGCGCCGTCCGCCTCGGCCGCCACGCTGGAGCGGGCAGAGGCCATGATCCAGGCGCGGGCGTTCGAACCGGCCGCGGCCATGCTCCGTCGCGTCTTGGCGGTCGATCCGTCGAATCGCAGGGCGAACGAGATGCTCGCGTTCGCCCTCGAATCGATGGGCGACCTCAAGGGCGAGCGTCGGGTCCGGTCCGCACTCGCCGCGAAGTTTCCCGACGACTCGCGCATCCAGGCCGACTATGGACGGGTTCTCGAGCGCTCAGGAGAGGAAGGCGAGGCGCTTCGGGCGTACCGCCGCGCGCGGGAGCTGAGCGCGGGCAGTCCACCTCCGGGGCTCGACGCGGCGATCGAGCGGATGAACGGCCGGACCGCCCTGGAGGTCGGGGCGCCGCTCTCGGTGATGTCCGATCCGGACGCGGAGGCTTCACGCGTCCAGGCCGGCGCCGCGGTTCCCTTCGGCTCGCGCCGCCACCTGGCTCTCCTGGGCACTCACTACGCCGCGGACGGAAGGACCAACCCCGCGAAAGCGGCGTCCGACGTGCTCGCGCTGACGTTCGTGCAGCGGAACGCGGCCGGCGCGTCGTTGGCGCTCGGTCCGCGCCTCCACGTGGTCACACCTCGGGGCGCCGCGCGAAAGGACCTCGGCGTCGGGGGAGCGGTCGCGGGGCGGGCGCCTCTCGGACGGACATTCGAAGCCGAGGCGAGAGGCGAGCTCGAAACCCCCTGGGACGAGGCTGCGATCACGGTGCTTCGCGGAGGGCGGACCACGGCCGCGGAGGGTCACCTGTATTCGCACCTGTTCTCCCGCCGCCTGCTCCTCCAGGCCGGCGGACGAGGGCGAGAGCTTTCGGTCCTGGACGCGGATCCCCGCTCGACGCGCCGCCCCAAGGCCTGGCAGTCGCTGTGGATCGCCGGCGCCGACTTCGTCCTGTGGAGGCAACCGGGCGCCGCCGTGCGGGGCGAGATGCTGGACGAGGCGCTGATCGCGCCCACGACGCTCTCGTCGGCCATGACGGTTGCCTACCGGCACTACGACATGTCCACGCGCACGACGCCCGAGTTCGCTTCGGTCATCGGGCTCGTCCCGCGCGGCTCGGTCGACGAGGCTTCGGCCGCCCTGACCGTCGCGTCGCCGGGAGGCAACTTGGGGCTGGAGCTGCGCACGGGTCTTGCCCACGACTCCGCGCGCGAGGCCCGTGCGTGGAGGACCGGAGGGAGCCTCGTCTGGGCGCCGACGCCCTGGACCCGGTTCGCGCTGGGGTACGAGGGGGCCACCGAGGTGGCCAGCGGGCTCGTCGGACAACGCCGGGAAGGATGGTTGAGCTTCCATGTTGATCGCTAAGGAGCGGATCGTGAGACAACCCCTTCGTCAGATTCGGCCCACGCTGAGGAGGCGCGCCATAGACGCGCTCTGGCTCGCGGCCGCTCTCGCCTTCCTCCCCGAGCTTTTGGCAGCGCGTGCCGGCACCGTCCTCGAGCCGCACCCGGGCTGGATCGTCGTGCTCGTCCTGGCCTCGCGATACGGCAGCGGCGGGCTCTATCCGGGCCTGATCGCGGCCGCATGCGCCGGCGGAGTCGGAACGGCTGTCGCGGGCACCGGGCTCGTGACCGCGTGGAGCCGCCTCGACTCGGGACCCAATCTGATCGCGTTCGCCGCGTGCCTCGCGGTTTCCTGGGTGGCCTCGTGGCATTTGCGAACCCAGACGGAGCTTCGTGAGCGGCTTTCCACGGCTTCCAGCCGAGCCTCCGAGGCCGAAACGAAGAACGAGACCCTTCGCGATGTTGTCGCGACGCTTCGCGCGCGGGTCGATCGCACGTCGACCTCCATTTCCTTTCTGCGCGAAGTCGCCGCAGGCCTGGATGGAACGGATCCGATCGCCGCCGCCGAAGGGGCAGCCGACCTTGCGCTCGCGCGGACCGAAGCCTCCGCCGCGGCGGTCAAGGTGGGCAGGAACGGATACCAGCGGCTCCTGGCCGTTCGGGACGCGAGGGGGCCCGAAGCGCTCACGCCGCTGGCGCTTCGCGACGCCGATCTGACCGTGCCGATTCTCAGCGGGAACGACCGGATCGGGGTCATCGCCCTTTGGGGGATCCCTCGATCCGGGCCGGACGAGGCGACGGCACACGATCTCGAGGTCATCGCCTCGTGGTGTGCGCCGGCCATCGCCATCGGTCGATCGCGCCCGAGCGGGGCGAACGGCCACGCGCGGAGGCACGAATGATCGCCCCGGTGCGGACGATTCGAGCGATCGCGGCTCTACCGGCGATCGGAGCGACCGCGTCCCAGGAGCGCGAGGAACCCCAGCGCGGCGCCGCGCTGCTTGCCTCGTGCGTCGCGATCGATGCCGTCGCGGCCGGAATCCTGCTCTTCGGCGCACCGCTCTCGCCCTTGTTGGAGGGCTCCGCGGCGGCGGTCTTGCACGCGACGGCGGTCCTGCTCCTGTCCGGCATGCCCTACGCACGGCCCAGCCGACGGTGGCTCTGCGCTGCGGCATTGCTGACCGTCCCTTGCGTCGGAGCCGCGGTGGCCGCCGCGGCGATCTTTACGAGCGGACGCGGCACCACCACGGCTGGCCGTCGCAGGAAGGCGCGCCGGCGACCCGAGCTCACCGTGGCCGCGATGGAACGCCTCCGCGACTCGCTTTCGCCCTACGACGCGTTGGACTCCGGCGACGACGAACAGCGCCGCGCCGCGCTATCCACGCTTTCGCGACGCGGCGACCGGGGGGCGATCGCCCTGCTGCGCCGGGCAGCGTCGGGTCGTGATCCCGATCTGGCCCTGTCCGCCGCGCTGGTGCTGGACGAGATCGGCGAGCGCGCCGAACGTCAGGCGGGCCAACCTTGATCCCGACGAGATCCGAGCCGGCCCCGGTTGACGGCCAGAATGCCACCGCGCCGGCGGACGTCTGCCTCGTGCTGGAAGGGACGTACCCGTACGTGAAGGGCGGCGTGTCGGCGTGGGTCCACGATCTGATCGCAAGCCTCCCGGACCTCCGATTCGCTCTGGTGCACGTTGCCCCCGACCGAGGGACCTACACCCGGTCCGTCTATTCGCTGCCGGCCAACGTGGTCAGCTTGACGGACCTCTATTGTCGCGAGCCGCTGGCGCGCGGCAACGATGCCGCCGCCCTGGTGCGGGCGGCTCGTGCCGAGCGTCGCCGCCACGCCGATGTACTGCGGTCCTCCCGCGTCCTTCACGGCATCCGCCGGCTGCATCTCGAGGATCACGCCGACTCGTCACTGCTGGACGACCTCGCCGCCGACGATCTGTCGGTCGGCGCCTTTCTCCACGGCCGGGCATCGTTTGAGCTGATGACGGAGCTCTGCGAGCGGCTGGCTCCGGACGCTTCGTTCCTGGATTTCTTCTGGCACTTCCGCTCCATGAACATGCCGCTCGTGCGCCTGCTCGGCGCCGAGCCGCCGGCCGCGGCCACGTATCACGCGCTCTGCACCGGCTACGCCGGGATCCTGGCGGCCGTGTGGAGCCACCGGACCGGCCGGCCATTCCTTCTGACCGAGCACGGAATCTACACGCGCGAGCGGAAGCTCGAGCTGGACCAGGCCGCCTGGTTCCGCGGAACCCGTGACAGCCGGCGCTGGAACGGAACCGACGGAGCGATCGACAGCGCGACGGCCTCGGCTTTGCGCAAGATGTGGGTCCAGTTCTTTCGCGCCCTGGCACGATGCGCGTACACGCGGGCCTCGAGCGTCGTCTCGCTGTCCGATGGCAGCCGGAAGAGGCAGATCGCCGACGGCGCCCCGGCCGGCAGGACGCTCGTCGTCCCCAACGGGATCGACCTCGAAGAGTTCCAATCGCGCGTCGGCGGGCGGCCGTCCCAAGCCGCGGAGCGGAGCCCGGTGAGGGTCGGCTTTGTTGGCCGACTGGTGCCGATCAAGGACGTGGTCACCCTCATCCGTGCGTGCTTCCTGGCGCTCCGCGCCGTCGAGCTGGATGTGCGCATCATCGGTCCGATCGAGGAGGACCCGAGGTACGTCCGGCGGTGCCGCCGCCTCGTGGCGAAGCTCGGCCTCGCGGATGTGATCCGCTTCGAAGAGGCGCGGCCGATCGAGCGCATCTACCCCGCGATCGACATCGTGGTCCTCACCAGCTTCAGCGAAGGACAGCCGCTTGTCATTCTGGAGGCCAACGCCGCGGGGATTCCGGTCGTTGCTTCCGACGTCGGCGCCTGTCGCGATCTCCTCGAGGGGCGGACCGGCGCCGATCGACGCATCGGCCCGAGCGGTATCGTGACGCGGCTCGCCGCGCCCGAGGAGACCGCGGCGGCGATCGCTCGACTTGCCTTGGATCCCGAGCTGCGGCGTCTCATGGGGGCGGCCGGTCAGCGGCGCGTGGCCGTGTACTACCGGAAGAACGCGACCGTCTCGACGTACCGGGCACTCTACAGGGCCGGACCATGGCCGGCATCGGCTGGCGCCTCGAGCGCCTGATCCATCGAGGAATTTCCGGAGCGGCCGCCGCCTACGCGACGGGCGCGGCCGTCATGGCCTTGCCGTGGGTGCTGACCACGGCGGTGCTCATCTCGCTGCCGGCGGTCATCGGCCGCGACCGGGCCGATCTGGCCACCGGCGGAATCGTGGTGAACGTCGCCTACGCCGTCGCGCTGCTCGTGGCCGGACCGGTCCAGATCGTGGTCTCCCGCTACGCCGCGGATCGCCTGTACGAGAGGCACCTTTGGGCAATCGCTGCTCCTTTCTGTCGCGGACTCGCCGCGACGTTTGTCATCTGCGTCGTCGCCGCCGGCCTCACGCTCCTCGCCTTGGACCTGCCTCTTCGCATCATCCTGTGGGGCGCGGCTCTTTCGGCGGCCGTCGGCGCCCAGTGGACCGCGTTGTCGGTGGGCAACGGGCTCTGCTCCCCCGGCCTCGTGCTCGGCGCCGTGGGAGCCGGATGGGCGCTGAGCTTCTTCCTGGCGGCCCTTCTCGTTGCCGTGGCCGGCCTCGGCCTTCCGGAATACCTCTTCGGGCTGATCTCGGGGCAGACCCTCACGCTCGTGATCCTGCTCGTCGGCATCTTCCGGGCACTGCCGGATGAGGCCGACGAGAGAGCCAGGCTCCTGCCCGCGTTTCGCGACTACGCGGCGCTCGCGGGGGCAGGACTCGCTTTCAACGCTTCGCTGTGGGTCGACAAGCTCATCGCCTGGACCCTGGTCGGCGGCGAGGCGGCCGCGTTTCACGCCGGGGCGTCGACCATCGCGTGGTTCTCGACAATCCCTTGCCTGGCGTGGATTTTCGTGGAGGTCGAGACGACGTTTCACCGGCGCTTTCAGGGGTTCTACCTTTCCCTGGAGGAGGGAGCATCTCTCATGGAACTTCGTCGCGGCGGCCGAGCGCTCGTGGACGAGGCGGCACGGCTGCTCCGCGGCGCCGCATCGGTCCAGGGAGGGGTGACTGGGTTCCTCCTGCTCGCGGCCGAGCCTTTGGCTCGTTGGCTGGGGCTGCCGCCCGGCGCGATCCTGCCCTACCGGCTCCTTCTCGTCGCGGCCGGCGCGCAAGCCCTCGGCCTGCTCGGACTCATTCTCCTCTACTACTTCGACCTCCGGCGCGAGGCTTGCCTTGCCGCAACGGGCGTCTTCCTGGGGGTCGCGGCGTTCACCGTGGCGGCATCGCGGTCAGGGCTACCGCCGAGTGTCGGAACGCTGCTGGGCTGCTACCTCGGCGCGGTCCTGACCTGGCACCGCGTATTTCGCGGGCTACGCGCGGTGCTGAAGCACACGCTGCTCGGTCAGCCGTTTGGCGCGGAACGGAGGGGAAGAGCGGAACGACGGCAGCCCATTCGCTAGCGCCCTGGAGTAGGGCTTGGGACCCGTGAGAGCGCACGGCTCGACACGCAAATCGAGGAGATGCGAATGAAACCTACCCAACCTAACGGCTACCTCGCCGTTCCGCCCGGCGGCGAAGGCAGCGGTGTCCTGGTTCTCCACGCCTGGTGGGGGCTGAACAACACGATGAAGGCTTTCTGCAAGCGGCTGGCCGAATCCGGTTTCGTCAGCTTCGCCCCGGACCTCTATCACGGCAAGATCGCGGACAGGATTCCCGACGCGGTAGCCCTCAGCAATGCGCTCGACGCCAACCTGGCCAAGGCGGACATCGCGGACGCGACACGGTTTCTCTGCGAACGCGCCGGCCGGGCCAACCATGGGCTCGCGGTGATCGGCTTCTCGCTGGGGGCCTACTTCGCGCTGGATCTCTCGGCTACCGATCCCGAGCACATCCGTTCCGTGACCGTCTTCTACGGGACCGGGCCCGCCGACTACAGCCGCTCGAGGGCTGACTACCTCGGTCACTTTGCGGAGACCGATGAGTTTGAGCCGCAATCCGAGGTCGACAAGCTGGAGGCAGCCCTGCGTCGTGCCGGCCGGCCGGCCACGTTCCACCGTTACGCGGGCACGGGACACTGGTTCTTTGAGCCTGACCGCCCGAATGCATTCAACCGGGCGGCGGCGAGCCTGGCGTGGGATCGAACCCTGGCGTTCCTGAGGCGCCCCTTTACCTAGCCGCCGCCTTGCAGGACCCCGGCAGGCATCCGGTATTGCAGAGCCTCCGCCACGTGCTCGGGGCGCACGGCCTGCGAGCCCGCCAGATCGGCGATCGTCCGGGCCACGCGACGCACCCGAATGACGCCACGAGCCGTGACCCGAAGCGTCTCGGCGGCGTGCCTGAGGAGAAGCCGGGTGCCCGCGTCGAGGGGCGCGACCCTGCCCAACTCGCTTGCCGTAAGCGACGCGTTTCTCCCCTCGAATGGAGTCCGCAGAACCGCCGCGGCGCGCGCGCGAACAACCCGCCCGCGAACCGCCTCCGATCGCTCGGCCAGTTCCAGGGCGAAGAGATCGTCCATGGGAACGGCCGGCACCTCGAGGATCAGATCGATTCGATCGAGCATCGGGCCCGACACCTTGGACCAATAGCGCGCGACCGCGTCGGGCGCGCAGCGGCAGGCGCGCCGCGGATCGCCGCGGAAGCCGCACGGGCAGGGATTCATCGCCGCGACGAGAGAAAAAGCGGAGGGGAAGGTCACCGATCCGCCCACGCGGGTCACGGTCACGACCCCTTCCTCGATCGGCTGGCGGAGCGCTTCCAGGGAGTTTCGGGCGAACTCGGGCAGCTCATCGAGGAAGAGCACGCCGCGGTGCGCCAGGCTCGCCTCCCCCGGATACGGCCCGCGACCGCCGCCGATCAGCCCGGCGGGCGAGATCGTGTGGTGCGGCGCGCGAAACGGAGGGAGCCGGATCAGCCCCGCGCCGGGCGGGAGGCGTCCGGCCACGGAATGGATGGTGGTGACCTCGACCGCGTGATCCGCCGCCAGCGGAGGAAGGATCCCGGGGAGGCGGCGCGCGAGCATCGTCTTCCCCGCGCCGGGCGGTCCGACGAGGAGCAGGTTGTGCCCTCCGGCCGCGGCGATCTCGAGCGCGCGCCGGGCGAGGCCTTGGCCGCGCACCTCGCCTAGATCGGGCGGCGGCGCGTCGGAGGACACCGCCGCCACCTCGGCCGAGTGTGCCGACGCCGGTCGATCCCCCGCGTGGCGCGCCGCTCGGCGCGGGCGCAATCCCCCGCCCATCGTCTCATCGCCCCGGAGCGCCGCGAGCGATTCGATCGGCTCGATCGGGACATCCGGGAGCGCGCGCGCTTCGGCAGCGTTGTCGATCGGAACCCAGACCGGGCCCCGACCCTCGCGACGCGCGGCCGCCATGACGGCGAGAATCCCTCGAACGCCGCGGAGCGTGCCGTCGAGCGCCAGCTCCCCGACGAAGATCCCTTCCTCGACCGGCCTCCCGCGTGGGATCTGACCCGACGCCAGAAGGAGCGCCACGGCGATCGGAAGGTCGAACCGCGCCCCTTCCTTCCGCACGTGCGCCGGGGCCAGATTGATCGTGATCTTCCGCGTCGGGAATTCGAAGCCGCAGTTGCGCACCGCCGCGAGCACGCGCTCGCGGCTCTCGCGGACGGCGGCGTCCGGCAGGCCCACGATCGTGAAGGTGGGGAGACCCACGCCGAGGTCCGCCTCGACCTCGACGAAATGCCCCTCGATACCGACGGTCGCGCAGCTCCAGACGCGCGCGAGCATGGAACTCCGAGCGGGGAATGTGGGAGGGAGGATAGGCGAGGAGAGCTGAAGTCTAGGCGCGGTTTAATTCACGTGTCAATGCGACCTCTCACGGGACGGTCCGCCGCGGCTTGAGCCCCGCGCGCTTTGCCGCGGCGATCACATCGGTGCCCTCGGAATCTTCCGGAGCGACCTGAAGCAGACGCTCCGCATACCAGGCTGCCTGCGCCAGTCCCCCTTCTCTCTGAAATCTGCCCATGACCCACCGGATTGCCTCCGGGTCATCGCTCGAGAGGCCGAAGGCCTCGAATGCGGCCCCGTCCAGCCTTTCGCTGGCGCTGGTCTCGGTCAGCATGGGCTTCAAGGCCCAAAGCGCATCTTCCTTCGAGAGTGCAGGGACTGTGGCCAGGATCGTCGTGGCCTCTTCCCTGTGGCCCGCAGCCAGGAGGATCATCGCGGAGGTCCGCTGCACGTAATCGCGGTTCGCGCCGGTCTCGGCTTGGGCAAGACCCTGCACCATGTGAACGGCGCGGTCATAGTCACCGCCGGCCGCGACCGCGCGCGCGTAATTCACGACCGGCCGGCCGATCTCGGTCAGGTCGGGCGCCGTTCTAGTCGTGGATCGGATGCGACGAGTGTCCGGATCGATTGAAATCACGTCGAGGTCGGTTGTGACGCGAACCAGAAACTCCGCCGGCGCACCCGGTTGCCTCTGCAATGTCGCCACGGTCCGGAGCGTCGGATCCCGATACCACACGCTCAGAGCCTGACCTTCGATCAACGTGCTGTAAACGCCGCGGACGCCAGTCGAGGAGACCGACACCACGACCTGACTGGCCCTCGGAAAGCGCGGGAAAATGGTCCGGAAATTCGCCCGCACCGTGCGCACGGCGCTTGCCGCGTCCGCAAACACCCGCTCGGTCCAGACAGGCTCGTTCTCCGCGCGAAGTCCGCGGTAGCGGATTCCGAGCAGCAGAAACACTCCGAGCACCGCGACAACCACGGCCGTCCGCTGCCTCGCAAGAAGGGGTCCGACGAAGATCGCCGCCCCAACGGCCGGGATGAAGGCGAAGTACGGTGCCCAGTGGCGGATCAGAACGGTCGGCATCAAGAGGGTCGGGACTCCAAACAACGCGGAGATCAGCGCGACTCGGCCGATCGGGAGCGGCTTCGATGCCTGATCGCGTGGCTGGCGAGAGTCCAGGTACAGGAACCCAGCGACGAGCAGCGCCAGGGCGGCGAGACCATACTTGGCTCTCTCGCCCCACCAGGAAACGGTGAACCCCGGGGGCGGCAGGTTCGCGAGGGTCATGATGTACCGGATGAGGTACGACCCCCAACGATCCGGATGCTCCATCCCAACGTATCCGGCCGAGCCGCTCTGAAATCCGTGAGCGGCCAGGAGTCGGATGCCGGGATGGATGACCGCCCACAGAAGGGCAACCGCCGCGTAAGCCACGACCTGAAACCGGGGCCGCGAAGCCGGCCGCCCGATTAGGTGATCCCAGAGGACGAGCACCGGAAGGGCTGCGATGGCGGGTTCCTTGCAAAGCACAGCGGCCGTCGCACAGGCGAGCGCTTCGATGTCCTTCCCTCGGTGGCGGAGCAGGAGAGCGGCCAGCACCAGTGCGACCGCGAGCAGGTCTTGGCTACAGCTGATCCAGGCGACCAGGCCAGGTACGAGCCCGAGGCTCGCGAGAGTGAGCCCCGAGAGGAGTCCGGCCCTGGGACCGCACAACCGCGACACCAGCAGGACCAAAAGGAGAATTGAGGTGCCCAGAATGGCCAGGTTCAGAGCGTGGCCGAGGATCCCGTTGGTCGGATCTGCCAGCCGGAGGAACAGGAAGTAGAGTCCTTGCGAAATCGGCCGGTAGAAGGCGGCGTGCCGGTCCGGTAGAAGATAGGTTCGGTAATCCCCACTCCCCCGGAACGTCAGGAAGTAGTAGTCGTCCCAGATATACCCGAGAGGGAGGCACGGGAGGCAGAGCACGACGGCCACGAGGGACGGGAGGAAGATTCCCCAGCGGACAGGAGCACGCGACGAGGAAGGGCGCCGATCGCTCGGTCGCTGCCCACGATCACGCTTCTTCCCCATGCGTTCCAGTATACGTTTCCGTCAGGCCGAGAGACGGATCAGGAGCTGCGAGAGCTCCGCGTGCGACGCAGCGGTCCAATCCGGCCGGACCGCCGCCCGGTGGGCGGGTTCGCTCGGATTTTCGATCGCCGTGAAGTGGATCGTCTGGAGGCCCAGCTGTCCCGCGCCGGCGACGTCGTGGTAGAGGGAATCTCCCACCATGGCGACCTCCTCGGGGGCCAGCTCCCAACGATCGAGCATCGGCCGGAACGCCTCGGGGAGCGGCTTTCGAGCGCCGATGTCGGCCGAGACCACGAACGGGTCGAAGTATCCCTCCCATCCAAGTCGACGGACGACCGTCCTCACATAGTCTCCATCGGTGCAGTTGGAAAGGAGCGCGAGCTTGAGGCCGCGCCGCCTCAACATGTCGAGCGTCTCCGTGGCGCCGGGAAGCGCTTCGACGGCCTCGATCTCGGGGACGAACGACTCGGAGACCGCCTTGCGCAGCCTCGCCTCCGAGGAGGGCGCGACCGCCGCCGGCGATTCGAGCGCCGAGATCAAGGATTCGCGCGCGGTGATTTCCCTTCCGGTCTCCTCGGCCAGAGCCCGGTTTCGCTCCCGGATCTCGAGGTAGCGGTTCACGAAGTCGCCGGCCGCGCTCTCATCCCCCAGTATCCCCGTCGACACAAGGAACCGCGCGAGGCGCTCGGCGCCGGGCCGGGCCACGACGTCGGCATAATCGGTCCGCGTCGATCTGCGCTTGGGGCCGAGCCAGATCAGCGTGTTGCCATAATCGAAGATAACGCCGCGGAGCGGTGTCTTGGGATTCATCATTCAGTTGTATGATCGGGGGAGACGATCGATGTCCGAGAGGAGTGAAGCGTACCTCCTGACGATTCCCCTGTCAACGCACCGATGGAGACGACATGGCGGAAACCATCGGCGTGTTGGGCGCCGGCGCGCTCGGCACGCTGCTCGCGACGCGGCTCCATCGCGCGGGACATACGGTCCACGTGTACGCGCGGAGTCCCGCGCGGCGTGAGGCGCTGAGCCAGGAGGGATCGCAGCCGCTCATCGAGGATCGCGCGGAGGGACTCAAGCCCGCGACCCTCGTCTTCCTCTGCGTCAAATCGTACGACACCGGGACCGCCGCGCGATCGATCGTCGAAGCGGGGATCGCCGCCGCGATCTGCTCGCTTCAAAACGGTTGGGGCAACATGGAGATTCTGGAGGCCGCGCTCCCGCGCTCGCCCCTGATCGCGGGGGCCACGTCCCTGGGCGCCTACCTGGACGAGACCGGCGCCCTTCACGCCTCCGCGCGCGGGCCGACGCGGTTCGCGTCCTGGCGGAACACCGAGTTTCGCTGGGCCGAATACGCGGCCACGCTGTTCGAGGGCGCGGGCCTCACGGCCGACGCGAGCCGGGACGCGAATGGGATCTTGTGGCGGAAGCTGGCCCTCAACGCGGCGGTCAACCCGATCTCCGCGCTCTCGGGCAGGCCGAACGGCGCGATCCTCGAGTCGGGGCCTCTTCTCCGGATCGCGGAGGCCGCGGCCCAGGAGGCGGCGCGGGTCGGGGTCAGGGCCGGTTACGTCGAAGGCGGGTTCGATCCGATTCCCCTCCTCAAGGCGGTCCTCGAAGACACGTACGCGAATCGCTCCTCCATGGCGGAGGATCTGTCGCGCGGCCGGCGGACGGAAGCGGAGGCCATCATCGGAGCCGTGGTCCGGGCCGCCCGTCAGGTCGGGGAGCCCGTCCCGGTCCTGGAAGGGATCCGCGCGCTCGTCCTGGCTGCGGAATCGATGGCCGCGGAGGCGCCACGCCCCTGAAGCGCCGCCAAGGCGACGCCGCAAACGAAAACGGGGCGGCCGTGAGGGCCGCCCCGCTCGTCTTCCTTCGGACTACTTGAGAACCGTGACGCGCAGTCTCTGCTCTCCATCGAGTGAGATCATCTTCACGAAATAGACCCCTGTGGCAACGTGGGTGCCATTGTCAGCCGACCCGTCCCACCGGACCGAGTTGAATCCGGCCGGCATCGTCCCGTCCTGCAGGGTCTTTACGAGCCTTCCCGAAGTGTCGAAGACGCGGACCGTGACGGGACCCCTCTGGGTCGTCGTGAAGCTGAGGATCGTCTCCGGATTGAGTGGATTCGGCTGAGCTGCCAGGCCGCACCTGCCGGTGCTGCTGGTGCTGAACACGAAGACGAAATGGTTCACCGTGTCGCCGAACCTCGCGCCCGATTCGAGATTCCCCTCGATCGCGACCTCGACTCGGCTCAGGCCACGCGGGAGATCGCTGAACAGGGACCGAAGGTCCTCCTTCGAAAAGCAGGCTTTGATCTCGCGGACCCCGTTGTGGTTCTTGTCTCCGTTGAGGTCGGTCCTGTCTGCGAGCGCTGAAATTTGCTTGCCCGCATAGATCATCACGATGCTGGAGAGATCGACATCGTCGTTCGAGTACGAGTTCTGCACCGGCTCGATCTCAACGCAAGTAGCCCGATTCGCGTCCAGGACCGTAATTATGTTGGGTCCGGCGAAGAACGCGTTGGCCGCCAGTGTCTCCCCGCCGCCGCCACCGACCGTGATCGTGATCGCCTCGAAGTCGTCGAGTGCCGGGGTGCCGTTGTCCGTCACCCGGACCGTCGCGGCGAAGCTTCCCGTAGCCGAAGGTGTCCAGCTAAAGGCGCCCGTGGAGCCGTTGATCGCCGCCCCTGCCGGTGCGCCGGCATCCAGCGAGAAGGCGAGCGTCTGGCCCGCGTCGGCGTCCGTCGCGGTCGCCGTGAAGGCGACTTCGACCCCCACCGTGCCGGACTTGTTCCCGATTGCGTCAAGCACCGGCGCGTGATTCACCACCGCCTCGGTCACGTCGATCGAGATCGCCTCGAAGTCGTCGAGTGCTGGGGTGCCGTTGTCCGTCACCCGGACCGTCGCCGCGAAGCTTCCCGTAGCCGAGGGAGTCCAGCTGAAGGCGCCCGTCGAGCCGTTGATCGCCGCTCCGGCCGGAGCGCCGGCATCCAGCGAGAATGTGAGGGCATTGGCTGGAACGTCGGCGTCCGTCGCGCTCGCCGTGAAGGCTACTTCGACCCCTACGGTCCCCGCCTTGTTCCCGATGGCCGCCAGAACCGGCGCCACGTTCACCTCGTTCACGTCGATCGTGACCACCTCGAAATCATCCATCGCAGGGCTACCGTCGTCCGTCACGCGAATGGTGACCGGGTAGCTGCCGGGGCCCTGCGCCTCGGTCGGCGTCCACGAGAACACGCCGCCCGCGGTGATCGCCGCGCCTGAGGGGCCGCCGGTATCCAGCGAGAACGTGAGGGTCTGGCCCGCGTCGGCGTCCGTCGCGGTGGCCGTGAAGCTGAGAAGCAGCCCCTCGTCCACCGCCTTGTTCCCGATCGCATCGAGCACCGGCGCGTGATTCACCGCCGCTTCGGTCACGTCGATCGTGATCGCCTCGAAGTCGTCGAGCGCCGGTGTGCCGTTGTCCGTCACCCGTACCGTCGCCGCGAAGCTTCCCGTGGCCGAGGGCGTCCAGCTGAAGGCGCCTGTCGAGCCGTTGATCGTGGCTCCGGCGGGACCGCCTGCATCCAGCGAGAACGTGAGGGTGTTCGCAGGAACGTCGGCGTCCGTCGCGGTCGCCGTGAAGGCGACTTCGACCCCCACCGTCCCGGCCTTGTTCCCGATGGCCGCCAAAACCGGCGCCACGTTCACTTCATTGACGGTGATCGAGATCGCCTCGAAAGCGTCCATCGCGGGGCTGCCGTTGTCCGTCACGCGGACCGTGACCGGGTGGCTACCCGGACCGTCGGCTTCTCCAGGCGTCCACGAGAACACGCCGCCCGCCGCCGTGATCGCCGCGCCGGAAGGGGCGCCGGAATCCAGAGAGAACGCGAGCGTCTGCCCCGCGTCGGCATCGGTCGCGGTGGCCGTGAACGTCAAGGGCGTCCCCTCGTCCACCGTCTTGTTCCCGATCGCCGCGAGCACCGGAGCGTGGTTCACGACCCCCGCGCCTACGTTGATCGAAATCGCCTCGAAGTCATCGAGGGCAGGCGTGCCGTTATCGGTCACCCGAATCGTGACCGCGAAGCTGCCGGTAGCCGATGGAGTCCAGCTGAAAGCGCCCGTCGAGCCGTTGATCGTGGCTCCGGCGGGTGCGCCGGCATCCAGCGAGAAGGTGAGAGTGTTGGCTGGAACATCGGCATCCGTCGCGGTAGCGGTGAAGGCGACCTCGACCCCGACGGTCCCCGCCTTGTCCCCGATCGCGGCCAGGACCGGCGCCACGTTGACCTCGTTCACCGTGACCGAGATCGTTTCGGAATCGCCGAGATTCGGGGTCCCATCGTCGGTCACCCGCACGGTGATGGAATGGCTACCCGGTCCGTCCGCCTCCGCCGGCGTCCAGCTGAACGCGCCCGTCGAGGCGTTGATTGAAGCTCCGGCCGGCGCGCCCGCGTCCAAC
>Ga0066709_100000021_pt1 | contig 44857 bp, 68 predicted proteins | sample GraSoiAngelo_158_FD_79665 | JGI IMG/M metagenome (GOLD analysis project Ga0066709, IMG submission 79665) | Grasslands soil microbial communities from the Angelo Coastal Reserve, California, USA - 14_1009_16_30cm | ecosystem: Environmental > Terrestrial > Soil > Grasslands | place: USA...
CAGGCGCCGCTGCGGTTTCTGGCGCAGCTGCGTCAGCAGCTGCGGGGGTCGATTCCGGCATGGATCGTCTCCGCGGCGGGTGGCTCGAAGCTCGGGACCGCAGTGCTGATGGCGGGGGTGGGGTGGGAGTTTTTGGGGTGGCCCGCCGGGCCCGCCGGGACGACCACACCGGCGCCGTCGCGCGGCAGTTCAACCGCTGGCGCGACGGGCACTGCGTCGGCGCTGCTCCACGTGGGCAGCGTGGGTGGCCCCATCGCCGACACGCGCACCTGCTGCTGGCTGCGGCGGCGGCCCAGCCGCGCGAGCGCCTCGCTCAGCATGCCGTGCGGGACGCTCGCGAGCAGACGCACCAGCAGCGCCAACTGGTCGGCGTAGGTCAGGTGCACGTCCGCGCCGCCCGCGCTTGTGCCCTGCATGTTCTCCAGCTGCCGCACGGCAGCTACGATCTCGGCCCCGCTGACACCGTCACTGCGCAGCAGCTCAGTCAGGCGCCGGGCGCGCTCGTCGCGATCGGCGATGGCACTCAGGGCGAGGGCGCGCGGGGCTGCGAGCAGCGGGTCTACCGCCTCGGGGCGCGTGCGCGAGGGCGGGGGGAACAGGCGCGCGTTGCGCTTGGGGAAGCTGTTCTTGCTACCGCGCGGGCGGCCGGGCAGGCGCGTCGCCGCGCCTGCGAGCGCCTTGTCGAGCGCATCGAGCGAGTCGTCAGTACGCGTATCGTCGGGTGCGCGCATGTCGCCATCCGCCTCGTCAGTGCGCGTATCGTGGGGGTCGTCAATCACGTGCGCGAGCGTGCGCACGCGCGGTGCGCGTGTCAACTGATTTCGCGCCACCGACACGAACTGCGTTGCGCAGCGCGGGTGGCGCGAACGCTATTTTCGCGGCAGCGAAAATGTGCGCCCTCCGACGCGCCCGGCCGCGGGGCCGCACCGCGGGATCGTTCGCGTCTCGGGGCGCACCCACGCGCTACGCACCATCGACCGCACCGCTCGGGTGCCGCGCAAGCCAGCTGCGCCGCGCGTACGCGCTGCGCTTGCGCGCTCCGTCGTAGCGCGCCAATGCGCGCGCCAGCGCACCCACGAGCTGGCGTGCGTTGTCCACGTCGAGCGTGAGGACACCGCCCGCGCCGCTCGCGCTCGTGATGACAAGCCCAGCGGCGCCGAGCACGATGCGCACTTCCGCGCAGGTCTCAATGATGGGCTTCAGGGCGGCTTCACGCTCGCGCGCGCTCGCAGCGATAGGTTCGGGCGGCACCCGCGGGGTCCTCGCGTGGTGGGGTGCGCAGCGCGCTGCGCGACGGGTGCTCGGCGCCGCGGACGAACTCACACGACGCCGAGCGTAGCGAACAGCCCCGCGCACGCGACTGGCGCCGGGTGCAGCGGTGCACCCACTACGATGCACGCCGGTGCCGCGTGCTGTCAACATGTGCGCAAGCCGCGCCAGCAGCGGACGCAATCGTTGCTGCCACTGCGGGCGCGCAACGCCGGTGCGCACAACGAAGCGGTGGCACCGCGCTTCCCAATTGCGCTCGTGCCACCGCTCGCGTACCGCGCCGCCGGGGGACACCGGAGGTGCCGCGCATGATACTGCGTTCGCCCCACGCTGCGTCAAGGACGATCACGCGCACGTGGTGCCGGTGTGGTCGGCGCGCGGCGGTTCGTGCTGCCGCGGCGTGCACTCCCTCCGGAGCCCAGTATGAAGCGCAGTATACGCTGAGGTTCGTGCACAGCGCGCCGGGCGCATACCCCTCCGGGGGCATTATGCGTAGTATCACGCGCGCTGGCCGCGCGTCAAGGGAAATTTTGTCCCGGGTTTGTAAATTGAGCTAGCGTCTGGCGGGTGTGTGGGGGACTAAGTACCAGTACTCGCGCGCGCCGTTGGGGGACACCCGGGGACGGCGCAAGCGCTGCGGCGACTGCGCAAGCCGTTGCGGCGCAAGCGGTTACGGTATCGCGCGAGCGGTGTTCCACGTGAAACATGCGCACACGCGGGCACCGCGGAAGTGTCGATATATCTACACCGGGACCACGGCGAGACTAGCGAACTATCTCACTGTCGCACGCAGAAACCGCTTGACAGCGCCCAGGAAGTGTACTACCTTACCCGCAGTAACGCGGATGGACTCGCTCGCAAGATCGCAGAGGCGCCCGCCTCGGGTCGGCAGCGACCGCGCTACGGGAGCGAACGTCATGCACGCCAAGCCGTTGCCGGGCTGGGAAGCTAACTTTCCTGCGCCTGCGGCGCCACGCACACGCGCCAGCGCCATCGAGCAGTCTGAACCGCCGAACACCAACGCGCAAGCCACGTTAGACGCGCCAGCGTTGCAGCCGTGGCAGATCCCCACATCGGGCGACTGCGAAGAGATCCAGCCGACCGACGCGAACGTCGAGATGTTCCGCCGCGCACATCGAGATGGTCTGATCGACTCGGACCAGCCATTCGAGCGGTGCATATGGAAAGCCTAACGCACGATCAGGAGCTGGCGCAAGCGGTTGTGCGGGCGCTCGCGCGGCCGCCGCAGCCCGCGCCGGACGCCGCGGCGCTCGCAGCGCTGGTTGATGCGCACGGGCTTCGCAGAATTATCGTCACGCTCGCAGTGTGCTGCGAGAAACGCGCCGGACAGGTCCCGGCGATGGAGCCGAACTCGGCAGAGCAGGTCACAGCGTGGGCGTACGCATCGCGGCGGCTGCTGCTGCTGAGTCACGCCCTCATGGTGTGATAGATCGTGGGGCGTGCGGTGCGCATCCAACGGTGCCGCACGCTTTCGCGATGCGAAAGTTTGGGTCGCAACGTGAGGGGTATCAAAATGCCGAATGTCAAGCCAGTGAGCGAAACGATCGAAGCAATGATTGCCCGCAGCAGCCTGAGCGCGGTTCTGGCCGCGCTTGCGACAGTGTGCAGTGAGAAGGCTGCGCACATTGGCGCCAGTTTTGCCGATGCCGCGCTAGCACGCGAATGGGACGCAGCGGGCCACGCAATTGACGATTTGATTGCGCGCTTGCCGCACACGCCAGGGATCGTCTAGCGCCCGGGTCAAGCGCAAGCGCGATTCCGCTTGACAGCAATTTCAAGCGCACGCGTACGTGAGGTACGCACGTACGTGAAGAGCATGACGCGTACCAAACGGGGGGAGCGAACATGAGTCACGCAAGATGGACCGACGCTGATCAAGAATCAGCGTATCGTCAAGGCTGGGGAATCTTTAGCGTAGATTATCTCGGCGGTACAACACGTGTGATTCAACGGCTGGACGATGCAATAGTAGTAAATCAATCCACCGATCGGTTTTTTGACGATCATGCTGCAGCGGCTTATGTTACAGGCCGCGCCGATGCTGGAGATCTATTGGCTAAAAAGGCGCTCAAGATGATCGGGACTCCATTGCGCAGCGTGGGAGATTTGCGCAAATGGCACATTCAAGTTGCATGACAAACACGGGAGGTAGCGAACATGAGTCACGAACTGATTGAGAGCGCGAACGATGGTCGCGGCAGCATGTTCTACGTGGGCGAGACGCCGTGGCATGAACTGGGCGTTGGCTTAGCGCAGGCGCCGACGCTCAACGAAGCGGTCAAGCTTGCGGCGGCGGACTTCCACGTGCGCACAGAGCCGCTGTATGTCAAGCGCGGCAGCGCTGATAGCGTCACGTACGAACTGGCGCCTGGGCAGGCGATATCGCGTGCCGACACGGGCAGCGTGTTCGCCGTCACGGGGGAGCGCTACAAGCCGCTCCAGAACTGGGACGCGTTCCGCGTGCTGGAGCCGTTGCTGGAGCGCGGGATTGCGCACCTCGAAACGGGCGGTACGCTGCGCGAGGGAGCGGACGTGTGGATGCTCGCGCGGTTTGACGTGGACGATCCCGTCGTGAGGGAAGTGTTCGCAAACGAGGTAGTGCCCTATGCGCTTATCAGCAACAACCATAGCGCACGGCGCGCAGCGCGAATTCAGGAGACGCCCATCCGTGTTGTGTGCGCAAACACGCTGGGCGCTGCGCATGCCGCTGAGGGAGGTGTGTACGTCAAACACACGGGCGACGGAGCGAGCCGCATGGTCGAAGCGGCGCAGGAGATGTTCCGCAAGCTGACGGAGCGCTACGTTGCGATAGCGCAAGACTACAAGCTCATGCGCAAGACGGTGTTGAGCGTCGAGGCGTTCGAGCGGAGCGTGCTCGACACACTGGCGCCGCTACCGGCGAGCGATGCGCAGGGGTTTGTTAAGCAGCGTGCGCTAGATCGCCGTATAACGGTCGCAGGCGCGTGGGAGCAGGGAGCTGGACACGTGGGCGATCACAGCGCGTGGGAGGCCTACAACGGCGCCGTGGAGTGCCTAGATCATGACGTGGATACGTTCCCGGTGCGCGGCGACGCCATGTTGCGGCTCGCAAGCATGAAGGACGGGCGCATTGCGAGCCTCAAGGCCAGCGTGCTGAATGCGGTGCTCGTGGAGTGTAGGCGGTAGCAGGTAATGGGATGCGCGTACGTACGTTAGCGCGTACGTACGCGCTCTTTCAAGGGGGGGGGCGAACATGAGCTGGAAGGACTACGTGCTACTGGCGGAGGCGCTGTTGGATGCGCGTCCCAACGGTAACGTTGACATGGTGCTACACCCGGAGCGCGAGCTTGTGCACCGGCAATGGGAGCGCGATTGCGCGCAGATCGCAGTGGTGCTCGGACGTGATAACGTTAACTTCAACCGCGAGTGGTTCCTGCGCGCGTGTGGTGTGTCATGACCTACACCGTGCGCGTCAAGCGGCTGCTCGGGCGCATGGGTTGCGCGACCGTGGCGCAACTCGCGGCTGCGCTACCCAGCGAGGGCGAGACACTCACGTTGCGAGAACGCGAGCGTGTGGTCAAGCGCGCACTGCGGGAGCTGGGTGTGCATCCGCGCGTCATGGCCGGGCACGCAGCGGCGAGGCACCAGCAGCGCAAGCTCCGCGCCTTCGAGCTGTGGCGCCTCACACCGTGGCGCACGTAGCAGCTCACTGCGAGTGAGCATCCGCTGACGCTACCAAAAGACTGACTGTAAGCTCAAGCTACGCAGCACGTTAGACTGTAGTTTGTTCATTTTGTTGGGTTTTTGCGACTCACGAACCTCCCTGCAGGCGCACCCGCGTGAGCGGGGTGCGCAGCGGGGGGGGTGAGTATCGCGAGTGGTGTATAGGATCTGAATTTTATAGATTTCTGTAATGCGTTGCGGCACAGCGCGTTACCAAACGCGCGAAATATAGACAAAATGCGTTGTCATTAAACGAGTTAGCGCCAAACCGGCTCAGGTTTACAGTGACGAGTGTTATGCGACATTCGGACCAATTAGGGCACGCGCGGGCACGCACGATTGTAGTCAAGCTAGCTTTACATGCCGCAGCGTCGCGGCAGCGTCGCGGCGCAGGGGGTCTTGACGGTCAAACCGTGCGGACATACCTTGCAGATGCGCTACCACGTTTCAACGGGAACGCTCGCCAGGGCGCGCAACGCGGAAGGGGAAGGTGACGCTAACCGCCGTGCGCGGGGCGCAGCTTGCTGCGCCGGGGGGACGTTTCCATGCCGGACGATTGGGGCGACGGGATACCGAACATCATGGCGACATACGACGAGCGCGACCTAGCGCTTGCGGTGGCGCCGGAGGCAGTCAATCTGCTGCGCGTGCACGCGCTGCCCGAGCTGTGCCACAACGCCATGCCGGAGGTGCTGCTGCCCGGCTTGCTGGTCAAGGGCGCTGTGGCGCTGTTCGTGAGCGAGCCGCACGTCGGTAAGACCATGCTGGGGCTTGACTTGATGATGGCGCTTGCGCTAGGGCAGGAGTTCCTCGCGGTCAAGCCCGTGAAGCGCGTGCGCAGTGTTGCGCTGTTCGTGGACAGCCCGCTGTGGGGCATGCGCGCGCAGTTTGAGGCGCTCGCAGCGGGGCGCGGCCTGCGAGCGCCGTACGCTGAACTGGGCGACATGGTCTGCTACCGTGGGCGCGCACCGGACTTCCGGCTTGATCTGGCGACTAACCACGACACGGCAGCGCTGATCGAAACGTGCGTCAGTCAAAGCGCGGAATTCCTGTTCCTGGACTGCTTCAGCAATCTGTGCAGCGCCGATGAGAACAACCGCGGTGTGATGCAAGAAGTCATGGAGCGGTTGGCGTATGTGGCGCAGACTGCACGCGTGTGTGTCATGGTCACGGACCATACGCCAGTTGCGGGGCGTATTCAGCGCAGTGTGTACCAAGCGCGCGGCAGTAGCGTCAAGGAAGCGATGGCCGATACTGTGTGGCATGCGCAACGGCGCAAGGATCAGTGTGAACTGCGGGTTATGAAAGCGCGTGGTATGCCAAATGCTGGCGACACCTACAAGTTTGACTTGACTGTGAGTGCGGAAGGTGCTTTGGTAGTTGAGCTGGTGGAGCGCAGTAGTGATCGCGAGAAATTGCGCCTCAAGAGCAGCGCGCAGCGGGCGGTATACGAGCTGGTCGATGGATCGCGCAATCGGCAAGAGCTAGCAGCAGCATTGCAAGCGCAGGGACCATGGCGCATGGCACAGTGCAAGCGGCTGGTTGACGGAGCGCTTGGTAGTTTGCATCAACGGCACCGGATCATGCAGGTGCGGCGCGGTATCTGGATGAAGACACCTGAGCCATGGGACGGGCACGTGGTGTATCAAGGATTAGCGAAAGCCCGGGGCGAACACGAACAACGGGAGTGAATATGGACACGCATGACAAGTTGGGACTGGAACTGGTGCAGGCTGCGAGCGGCTGCGACGAGCCGCCGCCCGCGGAGGTCAGGCAGGACATGCTGCAGCTCAGGTTTGACCACGAGATGCAGATTGCGAATGCAGCGTGGGCGCTGCGCGATGCGCGCGGCGACGTGGCTGTCAGCGATGCGCTGCGCGGACTGCGCACGGCGATCAAGGAGCTGCTTGATGCACGGTATGGTGCGTTGTGAGCCGCGGCGTGGCGGGGCCTGGCAAGATCGCGCGCGTCAATGTGCTGGAGGACGTGCTGGCGCACTTCCGCAACAAGACACCAGTGCAGATCGCGGACATGGTGCGGCGCGCACACATCAAGGGGCGCACCGGCACGACCACCAAGTGCCCGCTCGCGCTGCTGATGGCAGGGATTGGAACGGGCACGTTCGTGATCGGGCGCAAGTACATTGCGCGGCGGACGCCACAGGGGGTGCAGCAAGTGCGCACGCCCGACAACGTGGCAACGTTTGTGCGCAAGTTTGATGTGGGCGGATTTCCGGAGCTCATGGCGCCGGCGCCGCGGTGCATTGCGAAGACGCGGTCGCATGGCGGTAGTAGCGGTACGCGTGGATATGGTGACAAGCGTGGCCACAAGCGCATCGTCAAGCACCATCTCGCGAAGCTGGTCGGCAGGTTCGCGGAGGGCGCATGAGCGCGCCCGCGACGTGCTTCGTGTGCGGCAGCGTGTGCGACGGGAACACCACGCGCTACGGAGTGCCCGTGTGCTCGGATTACTGTCTGGGCGTCATGCGGGGTGAGACTGCGTCTCACGAGGATGAAGAGGATTTCGAGGTTGCCGATGTGAGCTGGGACGAGGCGCATCCGCGTCCCAACCGGCCATGACGCGCGGGACGTTGCTCAAGCTGCGTGATCAGACGATCGCGGTGCAGATCGCGGGCGCCATCAAGACGTTCGTGGGCGGCGAGCACAAGCGCGTGTGCGCAACGTGCGGCGTCAAGTTCAGTGCGCACCAGCGGTATCACTTCTTTTGCTCGCGGAATTGCAGGCGTGCGTGGTATCGAGGCGTGTTCCGGCCGCGGGCGCATGACTAGAAAGGGACTCGCATGGCTAATCCAACAGGGGTGCAGGGGTGGACCGCGGAAAGCAAGCAGCGCATGCAGCAAAAGCTGCGTGCATCGTGGACGCCCGAGCGCAGACGCCGGCAAGCGCTGAGCATGAAGCGCAATCTCAAGAAGGTCCAGGCTGGGCGGGCGCGAGCGCGTGCCCAAGCCAAGCGCCTGAACGGGGCGGCGCGCGACGGCAAGCAGTATTCGCGAGCGCATGGTAGATACGTGCGCACGCCCGATGTGCGTGCGCGGCAGGCGCTGGCGGCAAGGCGGATGTGGCAGCAGCGGCGCGCAGCAAGTAATGCGCCACCGGCGGAGGCGTTCGCGCAAGCGCTCGTGGCACTGGTGGGTGAAGCGGTGCGCGCGGAGCTAGCGCGGATGTTTGCGCAGCCCGAGATTTGACGCTCGGCGCGCGCGAGTGTCGTGCTAGACTAGCTGCTCCTTCGGCGTGCCTCGTGCGCGCAAGCCCCAAGTACCCGCTGTCAGGGGGACTCGCGATCCCGCGGACCTTGCGCCGGAGGTTTGCGCTCGCGGCATCGTAGGGAGGTTCGTACTTGTGCGTAGTAGACATTCCATGACAGGCGTTTCTTGGCGAACGCCGAGACGCACGTGGCGGCTGGAAGCTAGCGCGTGCGTCGTACCGTACATACGGGCGGTACATCTGTTGAGCGTGGTAGCGCAGTGCGGGCAGGGGCGTGGCAAGCCCGACGGCGCGGGCTTGCCGGCGAAGGCAGCAGTATGAGCGAACGCGATGAGCTGCGGCACCGGCTGGACGTGGTACCGCTTGTGATCTTGGAACGCATACTCGTGGAGCTGTGGCAGATCAGGCAGCTGCTGCAGCGGGAGGGCGCGCAGGTGAGTGCAGAACTGGATGCGTTGAGGGCGCAGGTCGCGCAGACTGTGGGTGTGGAGCAGAGCGCAATTGCGCTCATACAGGGCGTGGCGGCGCAGATTGCGGCGCTGGCGGCGCAGGGCGGCACTGGGGCGGACTTCGTGGCGCTGTCGGACAGCTTGAAGGGTAGTGCGGATGCGCTGGCGGGAGCGGTGGCGTCGGTGCCCACGCCCTAGCAGCAAGCTGCTTGCCGGGCGGGCACCGCGGCGCACAACGGCGCGGGCGCTCATGCGAGTCCAGGCGCAGCCCGCTCGGCATTCGTAAACGAATTGGGCTCGACGGGAGCGAGCATTGTGACATCGCGCGTAGAACAGCTACAGAGCGATTTGAATCAAGCCGTGGCGGAAGTCGAAGAACTGCGTGAGGTTCTGGCACCCTTCGCGCTATTTGCTTCGGCTATTAAGGGCGTACGTCCGCAAGATCCGGTTATAGCGTACGGTGTACAAAGCCTATCGGCTAACGCGTTCTATGAAGCTCGGCGTATGTTCCCCGAGCTACCGCCAATCAAGGTGCCGGGTGCAATTTAGCGTTAGCGAAGCGCTCGACTGGATGCGGTGTCAGCGGTATTGGTACAACCGCAACGTGGTCAGGCGCAGCGTGCCGCCCACGCAGACCATGGACGACGGGACGTACTGGCATGAGCTGGCGCGGCACGCGCTCGTGCCGAGCGCTAACACACCAGATCCCGAACCGCTCAACGATGCGCAACGGGCGATGCATGCATTCATGCCAACGGCGCTCGCGGAGCTGACGCGTGACTGGGATGTTGTGGAAATCGAACGTCCGCACGCAATCAAGCTGGGGGCGCTGGGGGCGCATACACTCGTGGGGACGCCCGACGGCACGGTGCGCCAGCGCGCCAGTGAGGCGCTCTACCTACTGCAGTGGAAGACCACTGCGAGTGGGCAGCCGCTCGATCTGTTGTGGGATCAGGTGCGCGTGTCGTGGCATGAGTGTGCATATCAAGCGATGGTAGAGCGCGACTACGAGCGCAGCGTGGCAGGGACACTGCTCGGCGTGTGGCGCAAGCTCAGCGGTGCGGCGCGCGCGCGCGGTGAGCAGAGCTTTATGCTGATACCGCTTGCGCGCACCGCGGAGCAAGTGGCGACGGCACTGGCGGAGCTGGAGCGTGTGGGTGACATGATCATGCTGGAGCGCGTTGGGGCACTCGACCTGATTCCCAACCGGCGCAGCTGCACCACCTGGAACTCGCGCTGCCAGTATTTTGGCGTGTGCTACGGCGGGCGTGCGCTGACCGATAGTGAGTTTGTGCAGGTGGAGGAACGCTATGCACCGGAGGTAGCGACATGAAGTGGGCGCTGTTGGTGTTCGTGCTGCTCATGTTTGGACTGGTGGCGCGCGTGGTGCTGTGGCCGCTCGCGTTTGCACATCGCGCGGTCAGCGTCGTGAGTGCGCAGCTTGATCCCGCCGAGCTGCAGCGGCGCTATGAGTGGTTCAAGGATGCAGCGGCGCAGCTAGACCAGAAACGCGCGACGGTCAGCGTGTACGCTAAGCGGTTCGAGCAGCTGGAAGCGAGTTATGCCGGCAAGCCGCGCAGCGCGTGGGCGCGCGATGACCGGGAGCAGTGGGCGATCTGGCAGTCGGAGGTGGCGGGAGTGCGCGCCAGTTACAACACGCTGGCGGCGGACTATAACGCGCAGATGGCCAAGTGGAACTGGCGGTTCACCAACCGCGGCATGCTGCCCCAGGGGGCGACTGAGCCGCTGCCGCGGGAGTTCAAACCATACGTGGAGGAATGAGCATGCGCTGGCTGGCGGCAGCGGTAGGAGCAGTGGGGATTGCGTTGCTGGTGATTGCGGGGTGCGACCAGGCGCCGCGGCAGCTGTCGGCATCGGGACTCGCGCGGGCGCAGGTTGCGGTGCCGACCAACAGCGCGGGTCTCACGATCGAGCAGCAGAACATTCACGACAGGTTGCTTGCGGACAACAAGCCGGGCGCGATCAAGCATCTGTATGTGATTAGCGCGTACTCAGGGCAGGTGCTGATTTACTCAACGGTGCGCGGCAAGGTCACGTCAGGCGGCAAGCGGCTGACGCCCAGTGCGATCAATGGGCATGAGAGTGCGTGGGGTTTCCCGCTCGTTATTGGCGATAATACGTACTACACGGACGAGGTACTGGGTGATGATGGAACGTATGGCGCTTCGGGTGATTACCTGTACTGGTGGGACGCGAAGGGTGTGTATCATCAGCATTACTTGTCGGGCGGGCAGATCGTGCACATCTCGGACCAGCCGCTCGCGGTCAAGAGCGTGATCTTGAACATGGAGCTGTCGAAATGAGCGCGTGGGTGCTGGGATTGCTGGCACTGCTGGTACTGGGCGTTGCGGCGTACGCGCTGGCGGTGGTGGGTGTGGTCGGCTACGCGGTCAAGCTGCTGCGCCCGCCGCTAGAGCGCTGGAGCAAGTGCTGGGGAGGCAAGTCATGAAGATCCTGACGCCGGGTGAGATCATCGCGCAGCCGTACAAGATTCTGCTGCACAGTAATCCGGGGGACGGTAAGACTACGCTTGCGACTAGCTTGCCGTGGGGCAGCGAGATCTGGGGTGAGAGTGCGGCGTACGTGCCGTTCGACATGAAAGAGCGCAGCCTACTGGGCGTGCTGCCGGAGCATCATGCGCGGCTACACGTCATGGCACCAGCGGATGGGGCATACGACCCGTATACGTTCGCCATGGAGTGTCTGGACTGGAAAGCGCCGGCGGGGTGTAACACGATCATTCTTGATACCGTCACGAGCTTGAGTCGACAGGTGTTGTACGCCGCGGCCCAGTCGAGCTTGTATGGCAAGAAGTCGATCGGCACCGGCGCGTATGCGTTCGGCATGCCCGACAAGCCGCATTATGGCGTCACGCACACCATGATCAATAACGTAGTTACCAAGATTAAGGCCAGCCGGCTGAATGTGATTGCGTTGTTCTGGTCCGACTGGCAGGAGCCGCAGTCGGGTGAGCCGGGTGGGCTGTATGGCGGACCGGCGACCGTCAACATGACCATGTCGAAGGACATCGCGGGGGAGTTTGATCACGTGTTCTACCTGCGGCGTGAGTCGGACGGCAAGGGGATGCGGTACTTCGTGCACACTGCGAATCACGGCTTCTGGAGCGCCAAGATGCCGACCGGGGCGCTCGCGAATCCGATCCCGGTGACGGATGTGACGGGGGCGCCGGAGAAGTTCTGGGTCGCGTTTACCAAGATTCAGGAGGCGCGCCGCGAGCTGGCGCGACAGCAGCCGGCGATGCTGTGGCCGCCGGCGCCGGTGGCGCCATGAGCCACGAGCTGGTGCGTGAGGGGAAGCTGACGTATCGCAAGTTGCTGCAGGGATTGATCCTAGCCAACGATCCCAAGGTGAGTCAAGCGCTGGTTGGCTCTGCGGTAGCGGCGATTCTTGCAGAGCTGGGTGTTGATCTGGATACGCGGTTGCCGGATTTCGACGCGTTGTATTCTATCAAGAAGGGGGTGTCACAGTGACAGACTTCAGTGATCTGTATATCGCACCGGACGTGATGCAGGAAGTGCAGTCGCAGCTGCCGCTCAAGCCGCCGGGTGGGTGGAAGCCGGGGCAGACGGTACGGTGGACCGAGCCCATCAAGATCATGGGTGCGAATGTGAACGTGGGCGGGCCGGCGACCAAGCTGCCAGAGGGGAAGCTGGTGGTGGAAGTGAGCTTCAAGGTGGCGGACAACGGCAGCCGGGAGAATGCGCTGCAGGAGTTCAGGTACTCGTTTTGGATCACAAAGGCCAGCTTGCAGTCACGTGCGGCAATGGCGGACGATGAGCCCAGCAAGATCAGCGTGCGCACGCTGCTGGAGCTGGCGAAGGCCATTGATCTGGACATCACGCAGGGGCTGCTGCAGGCATTCAGCGGGATGAACGTTGCTATGCTGGATGGGCGTGTCGTCGTGGCGCGCATCAGCATCAAGAGCGACAAGGTGGACCCCGAGACGGCGCGGTTCAACATGAATGGCTTCAAGCGCGGCTAGCAGCGCGGCGTGGCCGGCGTGTGGGGCTATAAACAACACTCCCAATGGCGGAGGCAGCGAATGAGTACTACCGCGGTCCCGAACGCGGTGGAAGGGAACTTGAGCCTGGCAGCGGCACGCACGGTGCTGCGGCTGGTGTGGGCGCGCGCGGACATGCCACCGCTGCTGCTGGAAGGGCCGCCGGGGATTGGCAAGACCAGCCTCGTGACGCAGGTGGCGCGCGCGGCCGGATTGGCGTGTGAGGTGGTGGTTGCGAGCTTGCGCGAGCCCACGGACTTTGCGGGGCTGCCGCTCGTGGTGGAGGGCGGTGTCAGGCTGGCGCCGCCGGAGTGGGCGCGCCGGTTGGCGGGGCGCGCGGGTGTGCTGTTCTTGGACGAGGTGAATACGGCGGCGCCGGCAACGCAGGCTGCGTTGCTGCGCGTGGTACTGGATCGCGTGGTGGGGGAGCTGGCACTGGGGCCGGAAGTGCGGATCGTGGCGGCAATGAATGCGGTGGATGATGCGGCGAACGGGTGGGAACTGGCGCCCGCGTTTGCGAACCGGTTTGTGCACCTCAAGATCGCGGGGCCGGATGTGGCGGCGTGGACGCAGTACTTGGAGGGGACGACACTCGCGGAGGGCGAGGCGCTGCTGGTGCATGATGCGGATGCGTACGCGAAGGCATTTCGCGAGCTGGTGCGCGAAGCGCGCAGCGTGATGCAAACCAGTGAGCTGTACGGTAAGCCTGCGCCGGGGGCGTTTGCAAGTCCGCGCGCGTGGCACAATGCGCTCAAGCTTGCGGCGCTGTGTCAGGTGGCGCAGCTGCCGGAGCTGGAAGGCGTGCTCGTGGCGGGGTGTGTGGGCCAGGGCGAGACGGTGGCGTGGCAGCAGGCGCGACGGGATCAGAGCGTGGGTGTCAATCTGCACGAGATCGTGGACCCGGACATGGCACGACGAATGCTGCAGCGGGCGGTGGAGCGCGTGCTGAGCGGGGCCGAGCCGGACACGCTGTGGCAGGTGGCGGAGGTGCTGTGCGTGCTGCATGCGCCGGTTGTGTATACCACGCTCGGCAGCCATCAGCAGGCGCTGTCACGGCTGCCAATTACGGATACGCAGCGGCGGGTGTTCGAGGTGCTGGCGCAGCTGACGGCGGATGCGCCGCTTGCGGCGCCGCACGGCAAGCGACCGGCGGGTAAGCCATGAAGCAGGTCGCGTGGGTGTGGTTGATCTGGGCCTACGGCTGCGGGCTCACCATGGGATGGTGGATCTGGAGTGGGTGCGACAAGGTGTTTGATTGGCTTGAGCGCCGGCGGGGGCGCCAGTGAAGCAGCTCTCTAGTTCAAACGTACTGCGCAACATGTGGCTAGCGCAGGTGCATGCTGCACGCGATCTGCCCTACATGGCGCCCATTATTTTGCGGCTCAAGCCACGGTTGAGCGAGCAGGTGGAGACGTTCGGGACGCTGCCGGACCTTGGCATACTCGTTAATCCCAAGTTCGTGGAGCAGCTGGTTGGGCGCACGGGAGCAGTCGATGGTGTGCAGCAAGCGCTCATCCAAGTTATCAAGCACGAGGCGCTGCATGTGTTTCTAGGGTACTGGGAGCGACAGCTGGGGCGGCAAGCGCTGGCGTGGAACGTAGCGCATGATCTGGAGATTGCGCAGTACGTGCGACCACCGCAGTGCCTGACGCCGACAACGTTTGGGTTGCAAGATCGGATGCTCGCGGAGTGGTATTACCCGCGGCTGCCCAAACTGTTCGCTGTGGGCAAGCCGTGCGGGAATCACGCCGCGGGCGGTGTGGACAGCGAGCAGGCGCAGCGGGAGCGGCACGACGCGCGCGTCGAGAGTGCGCACGAGATTGTGCGTGGTAATGCGGCCGGCGTGGACCCGGGCATGCGCGACGAGGCGTTGCGCATTCTGGGGATTGGCAAGCGCAGCGGCATGATTGCGGCGATGCAGGGAGCGCTGACGGCGCGTGGGGTGCAGGACTATGCGTTCGGGCGCCCCAGCCGGCGCCAGCAGGCTGCGGCGGGCGTGGTGCTGCCGGCGATGGTGGCGCATCCGCTGCGGGCACTGTGCGTGCTGGATGTCAGCGGCAGCATGGAAGAGCATCTCGCAGCGGCAACGCAGGCGGTGCTCAGCGTGGTGCGCAGCGTGGGTGCGCGCGTGGACGTGGCGGCGTGGGACACCGTGTTGCATGTGCGGCAGGCGGTGCGCAGCGCGCGCGACCTGGCGAAACTCAAGTACACCGGGGGTGGGACCGACATGGCAGGGGCCATTGCGTGGGCGTGCCGGCAGCCATGTGATTGCGTGTTCGTAGTGACGGACTGTGAGACGGCGTGGCCACCACAGCGGCCCAGCAAGCGCGTATTGGTGGTGCGCGTGGGCGGCAACTCGGCGCTGGTACCGCCGGCGTGGATTCCGTGGACAGAGCTGGCGTGAGCGTCGGGACGCAGATTTTGCTGCTCGGGGTGGTGCTGACCGCGGTGCAGCAGACGGTGGCGTGGTTCAAACGCGTGCACGATGGAAGCGGGTATCGCAAAAACTGCAGGATGTGCAGGCGCGCGTGGCGCGGGTACGGGGATCTACCGCTGCACCTGCGCTTGTGGCATGGAGATCATGTTGACTATTGCCATGCGGTGGCGGCAGGTACTGTGCCGGACTTCCACTGGGACCCCGACGATGCGCCGGCGCAGGCGCAACCGATGCCGGGGGATGTGTGGACGCACGCTGGTTACCGCTGGCCGTGGCCAGCGTGCATGCTGCAGGAGCTGCGCAATCGGTGGATGATTGCGCATGGCAGGCATTATCACAATCCAGGGTGGCACCCGACGCCGGCTAGCCTACCGCAGCTACTAACTGGTCTAGAACCTGGGACAATGGCCGCGTGGATCATGGAGGTGACGCATGGGACTGACACCGCTGCAAACGATAGATCTGATCAACCAGCATGAGGGGCGCACGACGGGGCCACCCGCTGTGGGGTACGTGGATGAGCATGGCAGCCCCGTGGTACCGCAGTGGAGCGAGCTGGAGCCGGGGCGGATCGAGGTACCGGGGGAGGCGCGCGCGCAGCTCACGGCGCCGGTTGCGGACAACGCTGTGGACGAGCAAGCGATGGAGCGGTTGGGGGGTGGGGGTGTGGGGGGTGGGCCAACCGGGACGATCGCGCCGACCACGACAGCACTGCAGGGCGTCACCGCCATGGAGCACGTTGGCCTGAGCGACGGCAGGGGCTTCTGGCACGGTAGCGCGTTCGCGCTGACCGAGCGCGAGCTGGGGGAGGCGCGCCGGATCGTGGTGGGCGCGATTAGGCGCGAGCTGGAGGCGCGGGCGCAGGCGCTCGTGGCGGAGGTCGGGGGGCTCAAGCGCAAGCCGCGCGGGCCGCTTGCGCGGCCGCGGCGCCGGGCGCCCACGCCACCGCCAGCTGCGCCAGCGGCTGCGTCGTAGGGTGCTCGCAGTCCTGGGGCGCACGCCCGCAAGCCCGCGCTTGCGCCCGTTCGTGGCTGCGGGAGAGCGGCTACTGTGGAAGCTGCTCGGTGCCGCGGGCATCGGGACGAGCGCTGTCCAGTTTCTTGACAGTGCCAGCGAACTCGATGGCAGTGCGGGCGTTACCGTGCTGCTGTTGGGCGATGCCATTCGCGAAACTGGTCTCGTGGGCGGGATCGATGCGTGGCGCGGCTACGTGGTGCTGCCGAGCGAGCTACCGCAGTGGGTTAGCGTCAAGCGCACGGTGGAGGTGGCGCGCAAGTCGGGGCGCGCCTGCCGCTGCCGCCAGCCCGTCACGGCGGTGGCACTCCCGTCCGACCCTGCCGCACCAACTGCGACGGTAGCGGCTGGGGGGTGGGGTGGTGGGGTGGGGCCAGCTGGGACGCCCACACCGCAGCGGCAGCGCCGCCAGCGCTGGCTTGCCGACGCAGCGTGCGGCGTGTGCGGCGGCACCGGGTGGGCCGCACGCGCGGGCGACATGCGCCTGGTGCGCCAGACGATCGAGGTGGCACCCGAACTGGCACGCGCCGGCGTGAGCGCGATCCTGCCGGTGCTGCACCCGGCGGCGGTCGTGCGCAGCGGGTATGCGCTCGCGCCTGTGCTCGCGGCTGACCTCAGGCGCGCCGGTCGCGCGCTGCGCGGCGAGCTGCGGCTGGGCACGGTGGCGTTCGACGAGTTCGTGACCTACTTCGCGGGCACGGGACCGCTTGCGGCCGACATCGAGACCGACGGGGGCGGGGAGATCGTACGCGTGGGCGTGGCGGATGAGTTACGCGTCTGGAGCGTCGCATGGAACCAGCAAAACGCGCAGTCGGTGCGCGCCCACTTGGCGTCGGGGCGTGAAATCGTACTGCACAATGCGGCGTTCGATGAGCCGCGACTGCGCGCTGCGGGAGCGCCCATCACCGGGCCGCTGTTTGACACGATGCTCGCGACCTACCAGGTGCAGCCCGATGGCAAAAAGGGACTCAACTGGGCCATCTCGCTGTTTCTGGATGCGCAGCGCCACAAGCACCGCGCGGAGCAGGAGCCAGCGCGGTATAACGCGCTCGATGTGAGGCGCACGTTCGATTTGCGCGAACCGCTCGTGCGCGAACTAGTGCGCACCGGACAGCGCGCGTGGTTCGAGAGCACGATGATGCCAGCACTGCCGGTGCTGATCGGCATGACCGAGCGCGGATTGCGCATCGACCAGGCGGGACTGCCGCGCTGGATGCACGAAAGCACGATGCGCGAAGCTGCGGCACGGGCGCGATTCCATGAGGTGCACCCTGGCGTCAATCCGCAATCACCAGCGCAGCTCACACGGGCGCTTGGCGTGGACGCCACGGACGTGGATACGCTCGTGGACTGGATTGCGCGCGGGATGGACACGGCGGGCGCTGCGACGGCGCTGCTGGAAATGCGTGCTGCGGTGGCGGCACGCAAGCTGCCTGAGCGCTTCATTGGCGCGGATGGGTGCGTGCACCCCAGCTACTTGCCGGGCGCCAAGGACGACGACGCTGGCAACAAGGGGATTGCGTACTCGGGGCGACCCACGGCGCGCGATCCCAACGTGCAGCAGTTACCGCCCAGCGTTCGCACGCTCGTGGTGCCGCACGCGCCAGGGCGTGTGCTCGTGGCAGCCGACTGGAATCAGATTGAGCTGCGGTTGACGGCGGCACTGGCGGGCGACCAGGTCATGCAGGCGGACCTGGCGAGCGACATCCACGCGCAGGCGGCAACGGCGATCGGCTGCACGCGCAAGGTAGCGAAGACTGGCATTTATCTGTCCGCGTACCTTGGTACGCCCCGGCTGCTGCACCGCAAAATGCGCACTCACGGTATCACGATCACGTTTGCCGAGTGCCAGACATTCCAGCAGCGGCTGTTTGCGCGCTATCTGGCGTGGGAGGCGTGGCGCCGCGCGGTGATCGCCAGCGTGGAGCGCGAACGCGAGCTGCGGAACGTGTTCGGCAAGTGGGCGCCATTTCCGCGCGGGCGCCAGGATGCGAGTCGCGCCGTCAACTTTCACCCGCAGTCGGGAGCGGCGTGCATCTTGTGGCGCACACTGCGACCGCTGGCGGTGGCGCTAGCGCCGCTCGACGCGTGGATCGTGACCGTGGTGCATGACGAGGTGCTGGTGGATGCGCCCGCGGGGGCGGTGCGCACGGTCGCCGTGGTCATGCGCCAGGTCATGGAAGCCGAGTGGCCGGAGGTGGCGCCGGGATTCCGCGTGCCGGTCGTGATCAAGCAGGGTCCGAACTGGAACAAGGATAGCATGACGGAGGTGACGCCGTGAGCCGCCGCGCCAACGCGTCACGCAAGTCACTGGAGCAGAAGGCGATCCAGCTCGTGGTGGCGTGCTTGAAGCGCGCCCATGAGCGTCCCGGCACACTGGTGCTCGTGGGGCTGCGCGCGGTCGGGGATGCGGTGCAGGCAGTGGCGGTGGCGACTGATGATGCGAGTGACGTGGAGCTGGTGCGCGAGCTGCGCGCAGCGCTAGAGATGCACGCCGGCACGGTGCCACCTGGCGCTGACGATGCCGGCGACGAGCCGGTGCACTAATGCACATGCGCAAGCTGCAGGTACGGTGGTGCTGGCAGAACTGGACCGTGGGACTCGTGCTGCCGCATGGTGGCATGGTCGTGTGGTGCGTAGCGCTGGGACCACTGTGGATCGAGTTCTGGCCACTGGCGCGCAAGCTATCGCCATTATGACCACCGACGACATCCTGAGCGACGTGATCACGCGCGAGGGGGCGTTCGTGGATGCACCGCTCGACCACGGGGGGCCTACCAAGTATGGCATCACGCTTGCCACGTTGCGCGACTGGCACCACGCGCAAGCGCTCGGCGTGGACGCCGTGAAGGCGCTGGACGAGACCGAGGCGCGCATCATATTGCGCGCACGCTACGTGGAAGGGCCGGGGATCGACCAGGTGCGCGACCCGCAGCTGCGCGCCCTGTGCGTGGACATGGCGGTAGCGCATGGGCTGCGCGGCAGTGCACTGATCGTGCAGCGCGCACTGGGCCTCGCGGGTGACGGGATCTGGGGACCGCAGACGCTGAAGGCGCTCAACTCGACGCTGGTGGCGGCGGTGCAGGGGAGCGTGTACTACCGCGTGCTGGGTGAGCGCATCCGGCTGTATGGGCGACTGATCGCGGCGGACCACACGCAGGCAGTGTTTGCGGCAGGTTGGCTAAGTAGATGTGCAGAGTTCATGGAGCCGCAGCTGCCATGAGCATCCACCAGGACGAAGATCCGCGCGTGGCGGGTGAGTCGATATTCAGGTTCGCGCATGGGCAGGACGCGAAGGCGATCGTGGCGGCGCTGGCGCTGGTGGCGGTAGAGCTGCGGCGCATCTGGGAGCTGCTGGATGCACAGGCGCGCGCGGACGTGGCGCGCAAGCCATGATGGTGCAGCGCACCGTGCGCGAGACGCTCGGGTTTCTGCTCGACACAGTACACGTCGAGCTAGATGGCGATGCGCGCGACGAGCTGCTGATCCGGCTGGAGGCGTTCATCAAGCGACGCGAGCAGCGGCTGGTGGCGGAGGCGGTGCGGCGGGCGCTCAAGCGCCACGCCAGCGAGAATCGCTAGCCAGTGCGGTCAGCGCCCGAACAGCCGTGGTCCCAGTGCGCCGTGCGTTTGCGCCACGCGCACCGTGTCGCGCACGATCACATGGATGTTGTGCGGCATCACGAGGCCCTTCTTGAACGACTTGAGCGCGTCCACGATGTGGTCGTCAGCCTGGGTGCGCGCCACGCGCTCTTCGGTGACTTGGCGCGCAATCTCAGCCTCGATCGGTAGCATGACCAAGCGCGTCACGATACCCCACAGCGTGTAGACCGCGATTGCGGCGCCCGCCACAATGCCGGTGCGCTTGGCGAACATCACGAGCGGGCTGGAATTGCGCCCGCCGTTCAGCTCAAGCAGCTCGGGGCTCATGGCGCACGCGGTGCGCTAGTCGGGTTTGACGCGATGGAAGATCGCCATCAGCGCGGGCGCTGCGAGCCCGGTGATGACACCGGCGCCCACGGTGAAGCCCATTCCGAACGCGATACCCGCAATCAGCAGGCTCAGGAAGTTGTAACTCTGCATGGTGCTATCTCCGATCGGCCGGTTTGAACTTGATTTGCCGCGGCGGCCCGTGGCGGCGCGCCGGCAGCGCGGTAGCGGGGCCGAACGTGCGCCAGACGCCTTGGTAGGTCGTGTCGCGCCCCGTGGGTGTGGTTGTGTGTAGCGCCAGGTGTCCCTCCCAGGCGCCGTCTGCGTCGTAACCCCACATCAAAAGCGTGTCGCGCAGGTACATGCGAGCGCGCCACGCGACGCCCGGTAGTGCTGGCGGCTGCCCCGTGACCCAGGGCGGGATCACCGTGTCGCGCACGGCGCGCAGCTTGAGCGTAGCGCCGCCCACGTGGAGCTGCATCAGCGCCTCGCGTACGCTGGGCAGCTGCACGGTGAAGGTGTCGGTTTCGCCGCCGGTGGCGCCGGTGAGGGCAGCCATGGCGGCGTTGAAGATCGTCAGCTCGCCCCGCAGCGCGATACCGACGGCGTGGCGTGGGCGCGGGCGCGCGGGTATCTCAAACAGCGTGTCGATCATGCGGCCCAGGTTCGTGGGGTGGTCGTGCTGGATAATGACCATGCGTGCGCCGGGCGGCAGGGAGTCGCGGTGCGCAAGCGCGAGCAGCAGCACCGCCAGCAGGTGCGCAATCACGTTGGCCCTACGGCGACATGCTTGCCGCACCAGGGACAGAACTTGAGCGGCGGCAGGCTGCTGCCGGTGATGAATCCGCGGAACACACGATCGTAGTAGACGAGGGGTGCGTAGCCCTCGGTGTCGGTGCCCTGCGTTTGGGCGTGGTGCATTTCGTTGCAGCAGTCAATGTGCGGCAAGCGTGTCCCCCAGTCGGTGAGTTAGCGATAGTGGAGCTTGAGTGCGGACCAGGTGGTGCGACCGCGCAGAGTGGTGGGTGCGGCAGTGCGCCCGCCCCCGCCACGGTGCTTGCCGCGGTTGGTGGGCGCCGCCGCAGGATAGCTCACGAGCGCCTGACCACCCTGCGAGCGGAACGTGTACCAGAGCGCTTCGCACGGTGCGGTCACACCGTCGCCCAGGTTGTAGCTGTCGAGCTGCCACGCGAGATCGGTAGGGCGGCCGATCACCGCGGTCGGCAGGTCGATCGTGAGCAGCTGGCCCCCGCTGCTGACCGTGGCGTGGCCAATGATGCCCTCGGTGTCAGTGCGGATGATGTCACCGGTGGCGCCGTCCTGCGTCACGAAGTAGCTATAGGTGGCGCCGGCGGGGGCGAAGCCCAGTTTGTAGCCCCAGCCACCGCACGCACCAAGTGTCGCGGCGTCGCTGACCGTGGCGGTGACAGTGATGCCGGTTGCGGTGCCGGTCCAGGTTACGCCAGAGAGGGTGGTGAGAGCGTGGGCGGCGGGTGCCAGCACGAGCGCGGCCATGGCGGTGAGTGCTGCGATTGCAGTCTTGAACAGCATGGGTGTCCCCCAGCGGCAATGGTTGATGCGTGCGACCAGTTCATGACGTCAAGCGGGCCTGCCGCCTGCGCCAGCGCGGCTCGCGGGCTTGAGTCCCTGCAGTTTGCCACCGCTGCCGGTGCCGCCCTTGATCACGCCCGGCTTGGAGCCGGGGTCGGACATGTGCGGCTGGACCGCAGGGATTGGGGCTTCGTAGTTGTTCTCGGCGGTCATGCGCGACTTGTTGCGGACGGCGGCTACGGCGCTGGGCTTGGTGCGGGCCATGGTGGCCTCCCTGGAGCTAGTGGTGGAACTTCTTGAGCGTTTCGGCTAAGCGTGCGCGCTTGCCCAGTTTGCCGCCCGCCTTCGCAGCGTGGGCGAGCTTACCGGCGGGAATCTTCTCGCCCTCGGGCACGCCGAGTTCAGCGTGCAGCGCACCAGGGTGCTTGATGGCGCCGCTGATCCACTTGCGCTTGCCAGCGGCGTTGCTGGGCTTACTGCGCGCCATAGCGTGCTCCCTTCTTGCGCTTGCGCAGGAACGCTGTGCGCTCGGCGCGATCCTGGGCTGGCGTGTCGCCCCGGTCTTGGGCCACGGTTTCGCCCTCGCGGGCGGCCTTGGCGCGAGCGGCGCGTGCGGCAGTGGGCTTACTGCGGGCGGATGCCACGCTGGGGTACCTCCTTCAGGCTCGGTCGGCGCTCAGCGCCGGTGGGAGTGGACGGGCGTGCGGGCGCGCGGCGCAGCGTCACAGCGCTGCGCTCGGTTGCCGGCGGTAGTGACTGCGTAAGTGAGCCGTCGTCATTGGGCGCGAAGCGCGTATCCAGCGACTTGAAGTGCTTGAGGTAGCGACCGCGGATCGTGCGCACCACGCTCGGGAGCAGCCTCATGGGCGTACCGGCTCGGGCTTGCGCCAGCCCAGCCCCTGTTCGAGCGGGTCGTGCAGGAAGCCCTTGAACACGAGATAGCTCTGGAGCGCTTGCCATAGCGAGCTGGTCACGAGCCCCAGCACGCCCGTGCCGACCGCTGCGAGCGGGAACGCGAGCACGTGCAGCTCGGCCGCGGCGGCAGGCGTGGGCGACGTGAGCTTGATCATGAACGCGAGGACTGCGTTCAGGTAGGTGATGAGTGCGTTGGGCACGTTGCGCGCCTTGGGGTGGTAGGTCACGAGCAAGCCGAAGCCGATCGTGAGTGTGCTCAGGACGAGCGGGTTGTTCAGGAAGCCGAAGATTGCGTCCATGGGGTACCTCCGCGGCACGGCCGGGCGTGCGCTAGGGCGAGTATGCGGCGCCCGCGGTGCGCAATCCAGTCTGGAGCGCAAGTCGCGCTAGGACAGGGTTTTCGAACAGCTGGGCGGCGCCGGACCAGAGGTGGGGGTCCATCAGGGCGCGCGCCGCGGCAGCACCGCCGAAACCGCCCGCCCACTGGCCTGCGTGGTAGCCAGCGATGGCGCCAGCGCCCGTGGCACCGTACTGCGTGGCGCGACCCAGGGCGCGGGCGGCGGGCGAGCCCAGCGCAGCCTGGAAGCGCGCCGCTTTGGCGACGGGCACTTGCGCGGCGGCGTAACCGGGCACTTCGGTCGTGAGCAGGGTGCGCGCCAGTTCGCTGCGCTTGTAAGCGTCGATCGCCTCGGCGGGCTCGGTGGCGCGGATCTTGGACCACGGGAGGCCGCGCTTGAGATCGGCGTACACGCGTTGGGCCAGGGCGTCAGCGCCCTGGCGCAGCTCGTGCAACAGCGTGGGTGTCCATTCGCCACCGGCTTCGGCGAGCGCTTTCGTGTAGTAGGCACGGTCGGCGGCCGAGGGGAGCTGCGCGATCAGGCCGTCGCTACCGGGAATAAAGAAGCGCTTGCCTGCGGCTTCGGCAGCTGCGAGTGTGGCGCGCACCTGGCGTCCGCCCGCGCGCATCAGGGTGCGCAGCGGCTGGGCCACGAAACCGGCGCCGCGCGCCAGCGCCTGCTCGGCGCTCGGCAGCACCGCGGGTCCGGCGAAGCGCGCAAGCGGGTTAGCGAGGCGCATCGCTGGCAGCGCTGCGTAAGCTGCCTGCTGCCCACCGGTGCGCGCGATGCGCCCGAGCGCCTCGGCGGGTGACCCCGCTGCGTAACTGCGCAGCCCTTCGAGCCCGTGGCCCGGGAATGCGCCCAGCTGCTGGGCTTCGCCCAGCCCACCCAGCACCTGCGCAATGGCTTCGGTGCCGGCGCCCGCGAGTCCCGCCATCGAGGGTCCGCCCAGCGTGGCAGCGAAGCCAGCGGCTTGGGGTGCCGCCGCCATCCAGCCGGGCGCTGCGGGTGGTGGCTCGGGTGGTGCCGCGAGTGTGCGCGACTGGCGCAGTGCGGTCGTGTCGGCGGGCGAGAGGTCAGTGCGAAACTGGTCCCAGAAGTCAGGCATGGCGTGCTACTCCTGCACCGGCTCGATCACGAACTGGTGTGTCTTGTCGGCCAGCGAGCGCTGCAGGTACTGGACCGGGATCGGGATGGGCGCACGCTGCGGTTCGAGCATGTCACGCACCAAGATCGTGAACGGCTGGGCTTTGGCGCTGTAGGGCAGGCCCAGCGCCGAGCGCTCGCTGTTGTCCAGCAAGTGCGACAAGTTCGTATACTTGCGCATGATCGTGCCCCACGTGTCGTTGGCAGTGGGTTGCTGGCCCAGGGCGCGGTTGTATTCCTGCTGCGTGATGCGCAGGCCGCCGGGGCCGGCTGCGCGCAAGAGCTTGAGCGCATTGATGCCCCATGCTTTGAACGCCACGCGCTGGTCGTCGGTCTGAAGAAAGGTGCTGAAGGCGCGCTGTGGAGCGCCAGCGGCGCGGCGGATTGCATCGGCAGGCGCAATGCTCGCCAACACGTTGAGCATGTTGCGCAAGTTGGCGCGCGTACTGCTGATTTGACGCACGGCTTGGGCGTCTTGCGCATCCAGCACGGGGTATCCGCTGCGCTCCTTGTTGGGCTGCTGTGAGGCCAGCACGTTGAGTACGTTGCCGGTGTCGCCCGCAGGCAGGCGCGTCTTGTCGATCCATACGGTACCGGTGTCGGTCTTCTCAGCGTAGCCCACGAGCGGCTGCGGAACTTCGCCCGGCTTGGCAAGCTGTGGTGAGTTCATGTGCATGAGCAGCGCAAGTGGGCTCTGGGCGGCTTTCATGCCTTCGATTGCGAGCAGCGTCCGGTCGTGGGCGGTAGCGATGTCCTGCGCAGATTGGCGCCCTAGCCGTGCGCGCTCAGTCTCGCCCTGCTGCGCGTGCAGTGCAATCTCTTGCGTGATCTCGTCGTGCAGCTTGGCGCGCATTGCCGCGGTGCGCTCGCTCAGCGCGCGATACTTCATCTCGGTCTCGGTGTCAGCGAGCTTGCTCGCGCGCGTGGCTTGCTGCTCGTACACGTCGTGGAGTGCTTGCAAGTTTTGCAAGCGCCGCACCATCAGCTGCTGCTGGTGCTCGGTGAGGGCGCGCTGCGTGTCTTCGGGGGCCGCGCGCTGGCCCAGCCCCTGGGCCACGCGCGACAGGCCCTGCATCGCCGCAATCGCGAGCGGGTGCAGCGCAAATAGGTTATTGGGCGGCGCGAGCGTTGCGGCCTGGTAGGCGCTGCCGGACTGTGCGGCTTGCGCCTGGGCGGCCTGCGACGCCGCTGCGGCCTGCGCTGCGAGCACGTCCATGCCGGGATCGGTAGGCGGCGCCGTGGGTGGTCCCGTGAGCCCGCCAGGCTGGCCGAACAGCGTGTAGTTGCTGGGGTCTGCGACGCTCATCAGCGCGGGTATCCACTGTAGGGCGGGTAGCCCGTGGTTGGACCGTACGGCATGCTCGGCTGCCCGCCGCGCGGCAGCAGGTAGTTACCGAGGAACTGGCTGAAGTCCTGGATGCCACCGCCGATGCCCTGCGCGAACGCGCTCTGCGGTGGCGGTCCGGCAGCGCTCAGGCCGTGCAGCTGCCCCAGCAGCGACTCGAATGCGGCGTGCTGCGCTTGATCGTAGCCCTGGGTGCGCACTTGGCCGGCCATCCCGCTGGCAGCACTTGTCGCCAAGCCTGGCGCGATTGCTCCGATGCCGGTTGAGCCGAGCCCGCGCGCACCCAGCGATGCGGCTAGCGTGTTCTGGAGCGCGTTGCCGCCAGTGTAGGCGTGCTGCAGCGCCTGGGCGTAGGCGGGGGACTGCAGGAACTGACCATAGAACTGGTTCGTCGTGTTCAGCACGTTCTGGGGTGCGAACAGCGCCATTAGCTGGCGGCGATAGCGCTCTTGCGCAGACTGCTGACTGCGTCCCAGCAGTCCGCCCAGCAGTCCGCCGCCCAGGTCGAACAGGCTCGCCAGCAGCAGGGGATTGATGATCCACCTCCTATCCGCGTTTACGGTGCCGCCCGTGCCATATACTGCGAATGACTTCGGACGTTACACCGTATCGCTTAGCGACTAGATAACTAGACTTGGCCCAACCGTCAATGCGTTGCATAATTACGCCATAGCCAGATTTTTGCCGCGTACCCATCCATTCCCAGCAACCTGTTGCTTGGCGCCGAATCCGCTGTTGAATCGCAACAAGGTTCATGCGTACCTCACGTTATCGTCACCGTGATCGTTGCGCTCTGGACCGTGCCCGGCACCGCCGCGATCTGGGGTTTGATCAGGTCGATGGCGGCGTTGAGCGTGGCGATGCCGATCTCGGACTTCTGCACTACGTCGTCCACGCGGAAGGTGTAGATCACGGGACCGTTTGTGACGCTGCGGTCGATGCGCGCGACAGCGACACTCATGACAGCCCCTCCACGCGGATGTAGACGTTGTAGGTGCCAACGCCCGTTAGCGTCGTCGAGAACTGGATCACGCTGCCGCTCGTCGCGTAAAAGGTGATCTCGCCATCTTCCTCGGAGCCCGCGGCGGTATAGGCGACCACGTTGTTGCGGTTGAAGTTGATCGTTTGCGCCTGCTGCGGGTCGGTGTACTTGGCGGTTAGCGTTAGGTTGCCAGGAGTGGTGACAGCTGTGAATACCGCGTAGCCCGACATGCGGTACATGCCGGTGTGCGTGGTTGTGTAGACGGTGGTAGCGCCGATGCTTGCGGTCTGCGCAGTCTTGTCGGTGGTGGCACTCGTGGGCGCCACCACGAGCGGCATTGTCGCTGCGTCGTCCTGGCCCTTCCAGTTGCGCTGCGCCGTCAGCGTCGAGAGGTCGAGCATCGCGAACTGAGTGATGCTGTTGACGTTCTGGAACTTGACGCCGGTGCCAGTGGAGGTGGAGCAGCGGATACCGCCGGGCGCGCCAAGGGTCTTGTTGGTCATGGCGGCCGTGTTGGTATTCGACATCAGCGCTCCGGTGGCGTCAGTTGGCAGCGATAGGCGGATGTCGCCGGGCATGAGTCCGGCTAAGCCGAGCGTCATTACATGACCGCTGCCGACGCTGGAGGCGTCAGCGATCTTGAGGAAGTCGTTGCCACCAGTACCGGTGCTAAAGCGAGTCTGGAATTGTGGTATGGGCTCATCGTCAATGCTATTACCAAACTGCGCTTGGCCATTGATCTGGGTAGTGTTGAGCTGCGTCTGACCGCCCAGGAAGATGTTGCTCCCGGTGTAGGTGTTGCTCTCGGAGGGCAGATCGCGGATGAGCGGCATTAGACCGGGACCTCTTCCCAGGTGATCGACGCGAGCACGGTGACGGCGGTGGTGAGCGCCTGGAGCGAGATGAGCTGGCCCGGTGCGAGGATGAGCAACCCCGAGATTTCGTCGCGGATGAAGGGCGTGTAGGCCGTCGATGTCGCCATCGTCGCCGCACCGCCGCCGGGGATGACGCGCAAAATGTTGGCGGTGGCGATGGTGGCGGCCGAGTAGGCCAGCCCCACGCCAGTCGCTGCACCGCCTATGAAGCCGTTGCGTACCGTGAGTGCCGTCAGCCCAGTGGGCGCCGCGGTCTGCACGCCGCCCGTCCACACGAGCTGATAGGCGGCGGCGGGGAGCGATGCGATCTGGACGCTCGCGTCCAGCAGCGCAACGTTGCGGCCCGAGCCCGCGGGGTTGTAGAGGATGAGCCCGGTCGCCGTCGTACTGTTGACCGACAACGCCTGCGTGGCGCTGTTGGCGGCGATGAAGACGTTGCCCCTGACCACGGCTTCGTGATAGCGGCCGTGCGCATCGGCTACGACCTGCTCACCACTCCGGCCAATGCGGATCTCGCGCAGCACACCGTCCTGCAGCGTCGCGGGACCAACTCTGCCCTCTAGGATCATGCGCGCCCCCTAGGCGTATTCGGTGACGAGGTAGTTGCCCACGGTGGTGGTGCCCAGCGCATCGACTTGTCCAATCCACGGTGGCTGCGGTAACTCGAAGTAACTGCCGATGGGCATCTTGACGGTGTAGCTCGTGGTGGTAGCGCCGGCGCCGCACTTGACGTAGAGCGTGCCAGTCGAGTCGTTGACGATGCTCGCGGTGCGGCGGCTCGCGTTGGGGCGCAGCAGCGTGATGTTGACGCTCTGCGCTGGGATCGTGGTCGTCACCACGCTGGTCGTAATCGAGAGCCCGAGCAGCATGTTCTTGATGTCTTGCGCTGCGAACGGTAGCGATGATAGCTCGATCATGTCGTTCAAGTTCTTGAGCAGCGTTTCGATCACCTCGCTGCGCGTGTACAGCTCGCGGCGGCGCGACATGCGCAGCGCCCCGGCGTCGCTCTCGCCCACCATGTCGGGCGCGGTCTCGAACGCCACGCCACCCACGACCGTCAGACCGGACACCTCGGGCGTGAACACCGCGTCGTCGAACTGGCTCGCGGTCACGGCGATACGCCCGGCGGCATCGACCGCCAGCGCACCATAGTTCAAGTTGGTCGAGTTGATCGTCGCGAGCGCGTCGTTGCGCACCGCGAGCGCCAGTACGCCGGTGTCACCACTTGCGTAGAGCCCGGTCTGCACCGCTTTGCCCAAGCTTGTCGTGTTAACACCAGGCACGAGTGCGTCGATGACAGCGTGCAGTGCAGTGCCGGTGCCCTGGGTAACTGCTACCGTGCCGCCATTCACGTTGACCAGCAGCTCGTTGGCGGCGGTCACGTTGGCGCCGCGCTCGCCGCCGGCGGCGTCACGCAGCTGCGTGTACAGCTCGCGCCGGCTGCTGATGCGGAAGGTGCTGATTTTGTCTTCGAGTGCGATGACAGGCGCCGTGTCGTCGAACACGCCTGCGATGATCACGTCGCGCGACGAGCCCTGGGTCCAGCTCGTGTTGTCGAGCGCGCTGCCGGCAATCCAGACGCGGCCCGCGGCGTCCACTGCGAACGACCCGTACGCCAAGTTCGTGTTGTTGATCGTGCTGCTGAGCGCGTCGTTGCGAATGCCCAGGGCGGCGATGCCCACGTCGGCGGCAGCGGCAGCTACGTCGTGCTGCTTACCCAGGTTTGCCGCGGCCACACCGGGCGTGAGCGCGTCCAGCACAGCGTGCAGGTTGGTGCCGGTGGCCTGCGTGACGGTCACTGTCCCGCTGTTCACGTCGATGCTGAGCCTGCCGGCGCTCGACACGAGCAGTGACTGCAGGTTGGTACCGTCGTCGCCCAGCGCCAGGTTGCCCAGCGCCCCGGCGTTGCTGGTGCCGTCAGCGTACTGACTTGTGTATGTCGCCATCAGGCTGCCTCGATGATGAAGTCGTAATCCAGCGGTACGCCGGCTTCCACGGCGGTTGCGTCCACGGTCAGCCGGTCTCCGGCTGCGACGCTAACGCTGAGCGCCCCCGAGGTGTCAATGGCGTCCGTGCCGGCGGCGGCAGTCACGTTGCGCGTATCCTGTGTAACACCGTTCTGCTTGAGCACAACCGTGGTGGTGCCGCTGGAGCCCGCGGCGCGCCGGTGCAGACGCGTCTGGGTAATCGTGACCGCGTGTGGCGCCACGTAGGTGCCGTCTACGCTCGTGTCGATCTTGAACGGACCGTTGGCTTCCCAGCGGTGCTGCACGTTGGTGCCGCTGCCGCCCCCGCCGCTACTGGCGATCGTCACGTCCACGCGCCCGGCACCGGCGTTGTCGGCCATCGTGAGCGTGACGTTCGTGCCTTCGATCAGGTTGAGCGTGCCGCGCGTGCCCACGAGCGTGCCGTTCTTGTCTACGCTGATGCTGGTCGGGGCGGCGGTCCACGACGTGACACCCGAGCCATCCGTCTGAAGGAAGTTGCCGGCAACGGGGGCGCCGGGGAGTGTCAGGGTGTGGGTGGTCGGCGCGGCGGGCGGCTTCACCGTGATGGTGCCGCTCGTGCTGCCATCGAGCAGCAGGCGCTGCGTTTCGTAGTAACCGGCGCTGGTGATGCGCGCGAGCACGTTGCTGCTGCCGTCCAGTATGCGTAGCATGTCGCCAGTGTGGCCGGCGTCCTGCGCCAGTGTGAGCATGATGTTGTTGATGCTGTCACCACCGCGCGGTCCCACGCGCGCCGTCCCCTGGAATTGCCACGCATAGTTGGCGGTGCCCAAGAACTGCGTGCGCGTTACGGCGCTGGTGTTGGTGCAGTCGATGAACAGGTCAGCGGCGCCACCCGAGATGGCGCAAATGCCGCTCGTGCCGTCCAGTCCGACGCGCAGCGTCCCGATCACCTTGACGTTGTCGGAGCTGGAGTTGCTCGTGAACGTGGTCACGCCAAAGTGGTCCATCTTCATGAAGTTGGTACCACTGTTCTGGACGCGTAGGATGTCTGCGGTGGCGCCCGGCGCGGAGTTGATCGTGAGTGCCACATTGCCAGGGCCGAGCGCATTGACGATCTGGTCGGCGGTGCGCCCCGGCATGTACACGTAATTCGCGAGCACGCTTTGGTCAAACGGCACCACAATCACGCTACCGCTGGCGTCGGGCTGCAGGTTCTGCGCCACGCGGTTGACGGTGGCGCCGATCTGGCGCAGGAAGTCGTCAATCACGGCGATAGCTTCGCGCGTGGGCGTGTCTTCGATGCGATGGAAGATCACGCCCTTGTAGTCGCGGCTCATGACTGGGCGCTCGCGCTGGCGCTGGCAGTCATGGCGCTGAGCTGCTGCTGGGCGCGCAGCAGCTGCGCCAGCAGCTCGTCCAGGCGCTCTAGCTCGCGCGCGTGGGCGCCCACGAAATCGAGTGCGTCTGCGTCACTCAGGTCGTCGGGTAGCATGGCGGTGTCCCCCGCTCGCGGCCCCGGTTCGTATGTGCGCAGCGTGTGCGCGTCAGCGGCCACTGTCTTCCTCGCCAAAGTTCTGACCGTCGATGATGTGGTGCTGCACGCTCCACGAGTTGTTGGCGCTGGCGGTGCCTTGCGCGAACGCCAGATCGACCGACTCGGCCAGCAGGTTGAACTGGTGCTTCCACTGCACCTCGCCACCCCAAACGTGGTTCTTGGTGGTTTGAGCGATGGCGCCCGCGAAGTTGGTCTTGGTCGTGGAGGGCGTGCAGTTCCAGTCCTGGGTGCTGGTCGTGTCGCTGAGTACGTTGTAGGTGTAGACTTCGCCCATTTGGAACTCACCACCTGCGCCAGCGAGGTACATCCGGCGCAGCGTGTACTGCATGGTCGGGTCGAATGCCGGCAGCACGTTACCGGTTTCGCGGTAGACGAAACCTGCACCTGCGGCAGTTGCGACCAAACCGGCGCCCCCGTAGCCCAGGTACACGTTTACGTTGCCGGCGGCGCGCGTCACCGACCAGGCGCTGTACAGGTCGGCACTGACGCCGGCGCCGCTTGCGTAGTTGCGCATGTTGACCTGACCGCCCAGCTTGAGACCGCCTTCGCGTGTCACGTGTGTCTGATCGTAGAACAGGTGCAAGCACTTGTAGCGCTCCTGGCCCAAGCTGTCGTTACGGTAGTAGAACAGCAGCTCGCGCTGCTCCTGGTCGTTCACGAGGGCGATCGGGCGCGCGTTGGCGGTGGCGGCGGTGGCCATGATCAGGCGCCAGTCCAGGTCGTTCGTGAGCAGGTTCACGGTGAACAGGTCAGTAGTGTGGATGCCGATGTTGGACACGAAGGCCAGCTCGGTGCGGCGTGCGGCACCCGTGTAAGTGCAGGCGCACATGGCGTTTACGCAGCCAACGTCGGGGTTGACTTCTTCGAACGCCGGCCCGCCGCCCGACTGGAAGTTGCTGTCGGCCTCGGTCGGCAGGTAGTTGACGCGGAACAGGCGCTGCGTGGTCATGACCGCCAGCCTGTTATTGAGGCGCTTGATGTTGGTCACGCGCTCGCCGTGGCCCATGTTGTAGTCGATGAAGTAGATGCTGGGGAAGTAGTCGTACGCGAGCGGTAGCGAGTGGCGCGTCAGGTTAGGCGTGGCGATGTCGTTCGTCACGAGCGAGCCCTGGAAGAAGTCCGCGGTGGTGGCGATCGGCGGCTGGCCGTGCGAGCCGACGTGGCCCAGCGTGGTGCCCGCGATGTCGATGTTCAGGGCCGGGAACGGCGTGTCGGTGGCGATCGTAGTGCCCGCGGTACCGCCGCCATAGATCTTGAGCTTGACATAGTCTACGAGCGCCGTCGCGGCAGCTTGCATGTTCTCGCTCGTGAACAGAACCGAGAGCGCGAAGTTGGCACTGGCAAAGTCGGACGACAAGAGGTTGGGGCCGTAGGCGCTGGCGGTACCGGCGCCCCACACGTCACCGTTGCCACCCACGATGTAGTCAACGTTTGCGCCGCTCACGAGCGGGACGGTCTTTTGAACGCTGCTGTAGATCGAGCCTGCGACCAGGCGGTGGAAGCGCACGCCCAGGCTCGTGCCAGTGGCGTTGACGCTGCCGCCGACTGCGACCTCGACACCGGTGATTGGGTCTGTGAGACCTGTCACGTTGGTGCCGTTGACGAAGAATCGCGCGAACGGCGGTAGACCGGTGGGCAGCAGCACGCCACCGCCCAGGGTCACGTGATCGCGGATTGTGGCGGTGGCGCTAGCGTTCGTGGCGTCCTGAGCGGTCACACGCTCAGCGGTGATCCAGCTCGCTTCGAATGCGGTGGCGCTGCTGTAGGGGAAGAGCGGCGCCGGGACACCGCCGAAGCCGGTGGCGGTGGCGTTACCGAAAAAGTATCCACCGCCCTGACCCACGCCGTCGATCATGGCGGTGGCACTCATGGGAGCTTCCGACACGAAAAAGCCGGTGGGGAAGTTGCGGTCGGCGACGGAAGTGTTGGGGGCGCTGTTGCGGTAGAGGCGCCAGCGCGTGGCGTTGGCGTTGGCGGTGGGTGGGCGCACCACGCGGACGGCGCTTGCGGTCGTCGCCACGAAAAAGTTCGTCGTGGCGCCGGTGTAGGTACTTTCAAGTTGCGCAGCAGCTCCGTCGCGCGTGTAGTCGAACACCTCGGTCGTCCAGTATTCGAAGTAGCCGGTGGCACTGGCGCTGAAGGTGCCGGCGGTGGCGCTGGCACTGATGCTGCCGCTCACGGGGACCAAGCCGTGGGGGCGGAAGCTCACCGGCGTACCCGCGGCGGTGGCGGACACGTACATCGCAAGCCGGTCCACGCCCGTGAATAGGTACCACTCGTCGTTGGCTTGGACGGCGTCGAGCGCTGTCGCAGCGCTGGTCGATAGCGTGGTTGCGAGAGCGAACGTCCCGGTGTCGCCCAACGTTGCGGTCGAGAGGGCGCTACCCCACAGCGCGAGCAGTAGGTGATCGCCGTTCAGGAACACGGGGTCGCGCAGGCCGTTGATGGCCGACGCGTTGGCGTTGGCGGCGCCGAACTGGGTGCGGCCGGTGGCGCGCCTGAGCGCCTGGCTGCCGGGGTCGTAGACTGCGTTCTGCAGGAACTGCAGCTCGCCGGGCGCGAGCTGCGCTGGGTCGCGCGCGGTGATCAGGCCGCCTTGGACGGTTTCGATCAGGCGGCTCACGCGCACCTCGCGCAATACATTAACCGCACCGTGTAACTCATTCTACCAGAATGAGTCCCACCAAGGGGGACTTGCGTTGGGGTTGGTGTAGTTGTAGACGCCCTGCCAGGGGGCTTCGAGTGCCAGCAGCTCGTCGGGTACCCAGTGCTCGTCGCTGCGGATCTGCGCCATGCCAGCGCGGGCGTACTCGGCCCAGTACTGGACGCGTGGTAGGTCTTCCTTCTTGTCGGCCAGGAAGTAGGCTTTGGCGGCGGCGAGGAATACGTCTTCGTAGTCCTGGGGCACGTCTAGCACTGCGGCGGTGGCGCTGGACGGCATGCTAATGCGGCGCATGTAGCGGATGTGGGCCACGTCGGCGGCTGCGGGCGGGGCGATGAAGCGGATCTGTCCCGCGGCGCCCTGGCTGTAGAGTTCGTAGGCTACGGTCGCGGCAGCGGACTGCTGGTCGCTGATGAGCCGGTCGTAGATGCGGCGCTGCAGGTAGAACAGCGGGCGCGGGTTGTCGGCGAGGCGCACGTCGTAGACGGCTTTGAAGTCGCTTGCGAGGCTGTAAACTGCGCGCTGGAATATTGCCGTGGCGCCCGTCACGGTCGTCCGGGCGCCCACGTTGAGCGTAAGTGCAGTCGAGCCCGTGGCTGCGACTTGCGTGTCGCCGTGGAATACGGTGCTGCCGTCGAGCACCATGTCTTGCGCCAGCACACTCGCGAAGCCGGCGGCGACGCTGGTGGTGATCGTGGTTCCGCCTGCGGTGGTCGAAACGCCCGTCACGGTGAAGGGCGCCACCAGCACCAGCATCTGCTCCTGCTGCAGGAACTTCCACTTTAAGCGGTTCCAGCGCTGGGCCGTCGCGTCGAGTGCACGCAGCGCCCGCGTCAGCATGTCCGTGTCGGCTTGGGCGCCCGCGGACTCAGCGACCACCGACTGCGCCGCCGTCACGACCAGGGTGCTAGGCGTGAACAGCGGCATCCGCGGGCTCGCCGTTCGGCACAGGCGTGTTGGCCAATTGCGCGGCGACCGCCGCCAGCAGCTCCTGCTTGCGCGTGGCCCAGGCTTCGGGTGTGGGCAGCGGCGTGTCGCGCTGCTTACGCGTGCGCACCTCGCGGTAGAACTCGTATAGGCGAGGGGCGAGCTTCATGGCGTCGCGGTGCTCGCTGAGCCAATCACGCGAGTTGGCGGCGAGACGCTTGCGCTCGGGGGCGTCTTCGATTAGGCGCGATAGCTGCTCGACGAACTGCTGCGGCGTGTCCCAGATCGCGCCCGTCTCGCCATCGAGCACTTCGTCGCTGTAGGGCGTGCCACCGCCCTGACCCAGGAACGCCACCGGCGGCGTCAGGACTGCGGCTTCGTAGAACTTGATGGCGCTGCGGCAGACGTTGAAGCGGTGCGGGCGCAACGGGGCGATTGCGATGTCGTGGCCGATTGTCGCGAGGCGCAGCTTGTACTCGGCGTAGTTGCACCACGGGATGTATCGAAAGCGGTCACTGGGCATGTTCTGGATGATCCAGGGGTGGAGTGCGCCCCAGAACATGAACTTCACGTGCGGATAGCGCCGCACAATCAGCGGCAGCGACTGGCGGATGTCGTAGAAGTCTTCAAAGTGTGTGGTCGAGCCTTGCCACAGGATGCGCACCTCGTCTGGGTGCGGGCGCAGATCTACCGGCTCGTAGTGATCGAACCGGACCATGTTGGGAGATATGAATGTGCGATCGTTGCCGGATTCGGTGCGGACGTAGTTCTCGACGCGCGGGGTGCTGCACGTGACACCGGCTGCTGTCGCCAGAATGTCGCGATAGCTCTGCAGCTTGAGCAAGTTGTCAGCGATGTTGAAACCGTCAACGCCGTCTTTCCACAGTACGCGGCGTGCACCGGTTTGGTCTACGACACCCACCTCGTCGCCTTCGCGCAGCAGGCGCCCGTCGGGCATGCGGATGCCCAGGGTGCGGTAGGCGGGATTCATGGGGTGCACCTGGAACAGGTTGTCGTCGGTGTCGCAGATGAATGAGGGTGGGTAGTGCCAGTCACCGGTGGCAGTCTTGGCGGGGAACAGGCTGTCCAGGCGCAGGATCTGTTCGCGCAGCGAGGGCGAGACGGGTTGGTAGAGCAGGTTGATGTCGCTTTGGCAGACTGCGAGGATGCGGTTGCGGTTTGGGATCGTGGGATCGCCATTGTCTACGATTGGCTCGACCGGCAAGCCCAGCTCTTCCATGGTCGTGAGTGGCACGTCCAGGCGATAGTAGGTACTGGCGTTGTAGGTCAGCGTGTTGATCATGGTGTAGATGCGCAGGGGCTGTGTCACTTGTCGGCGTCCTTTAAGGCGTATTGCGGGTTGCGCCCAAGCCAGGCGTAGAACACACGCTCGTCCCAGAAGTCAACGCCATCGAGCTTGGCGGCGCGTTCGGCTGCGAACAGGATGCGCTGCGGGATCGACGCGACGTGCTTCATGCCACCTGCGCCGCCCACAATCGAACCGTGCGAGGTAATCTTACGCAGATCCCAGTAGTGGTCGCGCAACGATCTAATGGCAGCGAACTGGGTTGCCATGCTGGGAAAGCGGTCGGTGATCCAGCGGGCGTCGGTGACGGTGTCGAGTGCGCTGCGGTCGGGGTTGCTGACGTAGAACTCGGCGGCTGGAGGCGTGTCGGGCCAAGACTTGGTTGCGGGTACGTCGGGGGCGAGGGACTTGCGCTCCATGGCGTTAGAAACCTTTCGTACCGGCGCCGGGCGCAGCCGCGGCGCCCGTCTTGGGCGGGCGCGCCTGGGGGATCGTCGGCGGGTCGAGCTGCGGACTGGGATCGTACGTAACGCCCTGCGACTCGTCGGGACCGCCGATCGTCAACTTGCCCTCAGCGGTGATCGCGAGGCCCGCGTCAGGGTCCATGCCCCACGAGCGCGTCACGCGCGCCAGCGCTTCAAGCTGAGCGTTGATGTCGTAGCGGTTGTTCGCGTCCAGTACGTTCGCCGGGGGCTGGACCTTGCTCCGGTCAGGGCGGCGCGGCTTGCCGTGACTCGTGTATGCCATTGGTGTCTCCCTTGCTAGCAGCTTGTAAAAGGCTTGACATGCAGTGATTGTGGCCACGCCCGTCAGGGCGGTGACGCGGCAGGACGGCTCGCACCGTCCTGCTCGCGCCAGCAACTGCCCGTCCCTCGACCGGGCAGCCACCTTCTGCTACGTACCAACTCCGGTACCGACACCGACTGCGTAGGGATGCTGCAGCTCTAGCGTCAGCTCGGTCACGACCAGGCCGCGCGTGTGGTCGCCACTCTTTCCCATCGGCACGTGGTGCATCGGACGCAGCACTGCGAGCCGCGCCTTGCTGCGCTCGATCAGGAACCAGGCAGCACTGGCGCTCGATGCCGACAAGCCAGTGGCCTGCGGAATGAACCGGTCGGTGATGATGGGCAGCACGCCGAAGTCGCTGTGGAACACCTCGATATTGTTGATCATCGTGTTGTCGGCGGCTGCGATGTTGAGACGGAAGTTGCCGCCCGCAGCGACCAATGCACGCGTCAAGTCGGCCTTGACGCCGGGGCTGCACCACAGCGAGTCGGGCTTGGCACCCAGTGTGTACATCGTCTCGTGCAGGTTAATGATGTTAGCGGTTGAGATCAGGAACGACGCGTTGCCAGCTTCGTTGATCTGCTGGATGTTGAATGCCGGGGTGCCGGTCATGCCAACGAAGCCGCGGAAGCCCTTCAAGACGCGTGCGGCGCTTGCGTCATCGCCCGTTGCCGACGCGGTTGCGGCCTTGAACAGCGCGGCTTCGATGTTGCGCGACTCTTCCTGCATGCCGTACATGATCTGCAGCATGTACTCATCGGACACGCCGGCAGGGTCAACGGCGCGTGCGGTGTCCGACACGATCACCGGCACGTTGAAGATCTGCGTCAAGTTCTGGAGCCGCACGCGCGCAGTGCGGTTCGCGGATGTGAAGTCGAAACCCTCTGCGGTGCCCGCGGTCGAGGTTGCGGCCAGGGCGGCTGCGACCCACTCGTGGGCGGTGTTCTTGGCCACGGTCTTGGCGAACGTGCTCCAGCCGGGCGTGTCGGTGGGATCGATATTGATGACTACGTCAGCGAGATCTTCCTTGAGCACGCTGGTGCCGCCCGCGAACGGGCCACCCAGGTCGTAGACTGACCAGAGGTTGGTGTCGTTAGCCACGGTTTATGTCTCCACGGCACGCCTTCAGGGTGCGCTCGCGCTCACGGGTTCGCGGGGATCTCGGGATGCGGCTGGTTGCCGAGCCGCATCTTGACGAGCGCGATCTTGGCGCGATCGTCGCCGGCGCGGGCGCGTACGAGCAGCCGACCGATCTCTTCGGGCGTGGGCTGCGGCACGGTCGTGCCGCGCGCGGCAGCGGCGTTGCCCTGCGTTGCGGGCAGGCGCGCGTCGGTCGGCACGCGCGGCGGCTCCGGCGCGGGCGCCTGGGCGCGGGCTTGCTGCTCCCACAGTGCGAAGGCGCCGCGGATTGCTAGCTCAGCGCCGTCGGGGTCGCGCGTGAGCGCATCTTGAAGGCGTGCATTCAGGTCAGGATTGGTCGCGAGCCACGCATTGAAGCGCGGCTCGTGCGTGGCGAAGTCAGGGTAGGTTTGCTTGACGCGATTGATGGCAGTTGAGGTTTTGAGCATCGGGTCCAGGCGGGCGCTCACGCCAGCTTGGACCTTACGATCCAGGTAGGCGTCGAGCGCGTCGAGCGGGATGCCCAGCCGGTCTAACTCCTGCGCGGGGTCACCGCTGCGGCCGGTAAGCGTTTGGGCGAGCTGCTGCTGCTGGCCCTCCAGCTCGCGGACGCGCTGCGCCAGGCGCGTGCTCTCGTTGGCACTGCTGATCGTGGCCTTGACCCAGTCTTCGTAGTTGCCATAGCCCACGCGCGATAGGTAGGGGTCGGGTGGCGCAGCGGGCGCGTTCTGCGGCGGCTGCGGCGCAGGCGCGTTCTGCACCGGTGCCATGGGATCGACTGCCATTGTGGCCTCCATGTGTGCGCCAGCCGGTGACCTAGTTCTTAGGTGCGTCGCGTTCTGCGACGCAGGCTAGCTCGTGGCGTGAAGACCACCACTGCGGCGGGGGGTGCTGTCAATCGGGGAATTGGGCAGCGCGCGCGGCGCTGGTGACACGCCGCTTGCGGCGCTCCCCTCGGTTACCTAGGGCAGTTACCCGCTTGTCACGCCCCGCAGGGCGGCGCCGCAACGTGGTGCGCTAGCTGAGGATGCGCGCTTGCTCCGGGTCCACGTCAGGGGCGTGGGGGTGACCGATACCGCGCTCACCATCCAGGTCGCTGGCGCGCTGTTGCGCCAGCAGCGCGCGCGCCGCATCGTGGCGCTGGATCGCGATCAGCCACACGTTGCGCGCCCAGCCCAGGCCCTGGACCATGCCGGCCAAGCGCTCGTTCGAGAGGTCCTTCCACTCGCCGGTGCGCAGCTCGGGCGGCAGCACGAGCGCTTCCTTGGCTTGGTCCATGCGCTGCGAGAGCTGCGGCAGCATGATCTCGGTCCAGCCGCGCGACAGGATCGTGCCGCGCAGGCTTTCGATCTGCTCGCTCGGCGGGGGTAGCGGCTGCTCGGGCATGAGCGTCTCCTAACTGTGATTTACTGCAGTCGTTTACGACTGCTACCGCGTCAGCGGCAGCATGGGCTGGCGCGCGCCGCTCGCTGCCATCATCGCCATCATGTGTGCGGGGTCGAGCGTCTCAGGGCTGCCGGAGGCGCCGTCGCCGCCGCCCGCGAAGCCCTGCTGTGGCCACAACGCTTGCATCTGCTGCTGGATTGGCACACCGGCGCGTGCGGCGCCCTGCGTTGCGTCCGTCAGCTGCTGCTGTTGCGCTGTCTCGTTCAGCATCTCGTTGATGTTGCGGAAGCCAAACGTTTCCAAGAGCTGGCGCGCAAAGTTTGTCCAGTTGATGAGTTGCATGAGCGCAGGGTTGGCCGATGCGGCTTGCAGCAGCTGGATCACGTTCTGCTGCGTCGCGGCGCGCATCATGGTCTGGTTGGCGCCCACGGCGCGCGCCCGGTAGTCGGGCCACAGGTCATGATGGTCGATTGCGAGCGTGTCGGGCGGCAGCGGCGCACCGGTGATCGGATTGGTTCGCGCGAGCGAACCAAGCATGTTGATCTGCTTCGGCACCGTCAAGAATTGGCGGTTCAAGGCACGGCACAGGTTGGCACTGGGCTCAAGCCAGCCCTCTTCGAGCTGGCGCGACTCGCTCATCAGGCGCGTCATAACGGCTTCTTGGCGACCTTGGAACTCGTGCGCCGTCTGACGCGAGCTGGCGCCGCCCTGCACCGTGTCCTCCACGATCCCGCTGCCCTGCTGCATGTAGCGCCACAGCAGCTCGACCTCGGGGCCGACCTGCTGGATGCCCGTTCGATCAATCAGCAGCGGCCGGATCACGTCCTCGCCCACGGGTCCGTCGATCGAGATGATGCGCCCCGGCTGCGTGACCAGGTTCTGCGCCTGGACGATTGAACTGTTCGCGAGGAACACGGGCGAGATCGACAAGTCCAGCGAGTCGAGCTTGTGGTTGAGCAGGCGGTTGCTCGCGGCCTGCAGTTTCTCCAAAAGCTCGCTTTTGCCGACGCCGTGAAAGTAGTGCGGATCGCCGATGGCACAGGTCGTCCACGGCTTTTGCCCGTGCCAGTAGGGGTTGCCCACGTTCTTTGCGAGTACGCGCCCGTTCAGTACCACGAGCCGGCGCATGCGCTCACCGTCCGCCGGCAGCAGCTCGTCCGGCACTGTGCCCCAGTGGTCCCACACCTCGACCGGCTTCGCGTACTTCTCGCCCTTGCGGATCTGGAAGTCGGTGGCGTTGCGGTAGACGCTGATGCGCTCGATCAGGCGACTGCCGGCATCGCTCTCGCTCCCGGTTAGCGCCAGGTCTTCGAGTGCGCGCGGATCGAAGCTCAGCTCTTCGCGTGGCGTACCGGCGGCTTGCTCGGCACGCACTTGCGCGCGCATGTCGTCCAGATCACGCCAGTAGCGCTCAACCGCCCACGCCATGTCGTCGGGGTGGCGGAAGCCCGGCTGCGGGAAGAAGTCGAGTGGATCGACCACGTACCCGTCGGGACCGTCAAAGTAGGTCTGCCAGCGCTGGACCGTGCGCTCGAACGTCAAGCCGGGCGCTACCGGCAGCGGCTCGCGCACGCGCTGCTGGCGCAAGTCGCGCTTCCAGCCCCAGCGCATGATCGCAACGCCGTACAGGTCGAGCGTGGTCAGGAAGTCCACGGCTTTCAAGTACATGTGCAAGTCTTCCCACTGCACGCTGACCAGGATCTCGTTCTTGCGGGCGGTGGGCTCCTGCTCCGGCGGATAGCCCTCGAAGCTGATCAAGGGCCAGTTGCCGAGCGACATCTGGATCTTGCGCGCCACGTCCGACTGGATCACGCTATATATGAATGGTATGTGAATGTTGTTGCGGAACGCTGCGAACTTGCCGCTGTAGATGCCACGGTAGCGGTCGTACCACCTCGCCAACTTGTTGTAGTATGCGAGGAACGTGCGCTCGCTGTGGGCTTTGCGCTCGCGCACGAGCCCCACGAGCGAATTGGCGTCCAGCGTTGCGCGTGTGGCGTTGGCGGTTTGCGAGAACGTTGCGCTCATGGCGTGTGCCGCCACATCAGATACATGCCGTGGTTTGTGCCTAGTTCGGCGCCGGACCACTCAGGGTGGTGCGCGAGCCACGTGACCAGCGCTGCGCCCACCGGCGTCGTCAGGCTGTCGTGCCATGCGGCGGCGCGAGCGAACCGCGCGACCCACGTGTTGAGCCAGCCCGTGGTCTGGAGCGCGCTGTGGGGGTCGGTGTCCACGAACAGCAGGTCGATCGGGTCGCGCCAAGCGCCAAACGCGCTGGCGGCGTCAGCGTGGACGAAGGTGGCGCCCGCGGGGACGACGGCGCTGCAATCTGCGATGTCGATGGTCGTCAACGCCGCTTGCGGTGCGGCGTGGGCGACCACGCGCGTGCTGCGGGCGTCACGCGTGCCCAACTCGACGATCGTGCGCGGAGCGAGGGCGCACGTCAGTGCCCATAACGGCTGGTAGTCGCCGGCGCCGTCACCGTCGCACCACGCCAGCACCTCCGGGGGCGGCATGGCGGTGCGCACGGCAGCTAGGTCGATCGGTGCCGTGTTGCTGACCAGGTACGCTGCGCGACTCATGTGCGCCGCCCTGCCGTCGCGTAATGGCGGGCGCAGTTCCAGCACAGCGCGAACTCGCGCACCACGCGCAGCATGCCGATGCGTTGCGCGTGGCGCACGAGCCACATGCGGGCGGCTTCGCGCCCGCAGCGCACACAGCGCAGGCGCCCAAACGTGGCACTGGCGTGGGCGCTCGCGAGCATGTGTTCGTGGCGCTGCGTCAGCGCCGCCAGCTGATCGCGCGACAGGTAGGGTGGGTCTAGCGTCATGTGTCGTCGTCCTCGTCGGCATCGACTATGGGCGTGGGCTCGTGGTAGACCGTGCGCCACAGCACGGCTTGAGCGCGCTCGGTGGGCGTGAGCTGGCGGGGCTGCGCAGAACTGGTGGTGCTCATCCCAGACGCAGTTGCGAACGCACTTGCGAAGCCGGTTACGCTCGTGCTCGTCCACACGAGCGGCACGTTCACGCTGCCGGTGGTTGTTAGGCGCTGCTTCGCGAACAGGTTCATGGGCGGGGTAGCGGCGCAGCCGCGTGCGGGTCCAGCAGCTCCAGCACGCCCAGGTCGCGCTGGTAGATCTGAGTGGACGTGATGGGCATGCGTAAGGTGGACTGCGCGTTGTCCACGAACGTGATTGTGCTGCCGGCGCGCGGGTACAGTTCGTCCCAGATCGTGGGCGGTTGCGGCTGCGGCTGCGCTAGCTGCGATCCGATGTCCCACACGCACTGCTCTAGCTGCTGATTGATCTGCTGCATGGCGCCCGCGATTTGCGTCGCGTACGCGTCCTGCGCAAACCGCTCATTAAAGCCATCCCAGTGCACCGCGGGCTCAGACTGGCTCAAAGTTCACCTCGTCGCGTTTGACCCAGCTGTCGTAGAGCGCGCGCAGCTCATCGGCGTTGGCGGTGCCCTTGAGTATCACGTCCTGGGGCGATGCGAGCCACGGTGGCGTCTCGGGCTGGGCGAGTTTGCGCTGCGGCTGGTACACCGCGGGGTTGAACACGTCGGCGGCGGCGTCAGCCCAGTCGTCATTGGCGGTGCGGCCGATGCGCGACATCTGCTCCATCAGGCGATCCAAGCCAGGGGCGTCGCGCGTGAGCTTCACGTGGCCGTCAGCCCAGAACGCCGCGGCGGGGATGATGCGCTGCTGCAGCTTCTTTTTGCCGCCGCGGTGTAGTTCGATGATCTGCGGACAGGTGCGCTTCAAGCTGCTACCGTTGACGAACGAGCGGTAGCTGCGCGCAACCTCGTCGGGGCGCCCGGGGATCGCTTCGTCGGTGATCGCTGTGAGCTTGCGCCCGAGCCGTTCGTAGCGCTCCAGCAGCCTGACCACGGTGCGGTAGAAGTCCTCCCCGCGCCACAGGTTGCTGCCGTAGCCCTCGATGTAGATCACGTCACCGCTGCCATCGCGCAGGTGGCCCCAGATCTCGATTACCGTTTCGTCGCCTGACATGAGCCGTCCCGGCTGCACGAATGCCGTGTCCACGTGGGCGGTGTAGCGCAGCATCCCATGCGGCACGTCCTTCACGTCCACCAGGCAATCGCGGATCTGCTCCAGCGTCAGCGGGTTGTGCTCGCTCACGTCGGGGCGCAACAGGATCTGAGCGCTGTACTTGTCGGTGTTCTCGTGCTCGAACTCCTGCATGCGTTGCTCGCTCCACACGTTGGGGACGGTGGGTGCGCCGCGGGCGTCACGGCCGGGCAGGTGAAACACGTGCCAGCGGCCGTCAGCGCGCGGGCGGAAGTCAACCATCGGCATGCCGGTCAGCGTTGCGATGCCGTCACGCTTGAGCGTCTTGTGCAGGTGGTCGGCATCGCTGTAGGGCGTGCCCACGTAGATCACGAGCCCATCGGCGCGCACCACGGGGGTCAGCGAGGCGCAATGCTGCACCACGCGCTCGTACCAGCCCACGTCCGCGGCGGCGCGCTCGTAGGTGTTGGGGTCGTCCAGGCACAGCACGTCGGGATGGCTGCCGGTCAGGCCCGTCTCGACGCCCCACACGCCAAAGCTGGGTTCCTTGCGCGTCGTGGTCGAACGATGTGTGTGCACGATTGCGGTCTTGCGCGCAATGCCGTCGCTCGCGATCCAGTCACCATAGAGGCGTGTCCACTGGGCGTGCTTGTCGGTGCCGGTCAGGACGGCGCGGATGGCACTCAGCATGCCCGCCGCCAGTTCGACCTTTTCGCTGCCGATGAAGCAGCTCAAGTCGGGGTCTTGCAGGTGCAGCCACAGCAGACCCGCCTGCGTGATCAGTGTGGTCTTGCCGAACTCGCGTGCCACGATCACCATCAGGTGGCGCTGGGTTTTCTTGTGCGCGGCGCGCGCCTGCTGCCATTCGTGGATCTGCGTCTCAAACCACGCAGCGAGCGGTTCTGCGATCTCGGCGCGGTCGATCCACCAGTCGCGCGCATGGGGACCGTGCATCGTGCCCCACGCATGCATGAAGAAGGGCCAGAAGTGACTGCGGCAGACTGCACGCAGCAGGTCCAGCTCCAGCACGTCCGGTGCCCAGCGCGTGGGCCACAGCGTGCGGGCACTGGGCGGCGCCGACGTGATGCTAGCTGCGCTTGCGCTTGCCACCACGCCGCTCTTGCGCATAGCTGATCGCGACGGCCTGTTTCACGGCAGCTGACTTCGACGCTGGCGTCGAAGTCCCGATCTTCCCGCTCGACTGGTAGCTATCTACCAGCTCTTTGACGTTGCGACTGCGGATCTCGTTGCGCAGCTTGCTGCGCGCACTGGGGGGCGTGCGCTCAAGTGGCATCACGGTCCTCCACGAGCGGCGCGTGGTCTTGATACATGCACGTCAGCAGGTGGTCGATTACGGCGTAGCTCACGTCGTCGCGGTTGCCAGCGCGCGTGGCGTCCACGCGGGCGCGCATGTCGAGCGATAGCGCACACACGTACATGTAGATCGCGGTGGCAATGGCGTTGCGGTCAGCGGGATCGAGCGCCACAAGCGCATGCCACAGCTCGTCCCACGCGGTTTCGAGCGGCGAGAGCACGGGCGGCGTCATGGCGCAGACTTGAGTGCGCGCGCCGCCACGCCGTCGAAGTCGCTCATGACCTCGATCTGCGGGCGTGCATTCACGACCGCGTCCACGCGCTGCTGCAGCAGCACGTACTCGCGCTCGACTTCGTCTACGCGCTGGCGCATCAGTGCCAGCAGCCGGCGCAGCTCGCGGCAGTTCGCGCACTCGGCGGGTGCGGGCGGCAGCGGTTCGGGCGCCAGTTCCGCCCGCGCGACAGGCGCCGCTGCGGTTTCTGGCGCAGCTGCGTCAGCAGCTGCGGGGGTCGATTCCGGCATGGATCGTCTCCGCGGCGGGTGGCTCGAAGCTCGGGACCGCAGTGCTGATGGCGGGGGTGGGG
>Ga0066709_100000022_pt1 | contig 43699 bp, 41 predicted proteins | sample GraSoiAngelo_158_FD_79665 | JGI IMG/M metagenome (GOLD analysis project Ga0066709, IMG submission 79665) | Grasslands soil microbial communities from the Angelo Coastal Reserve, California, USA - 14_1009_16_30cm | ecosystem: Environmental > Terrestrial > Soil > Grasslands | place: USA...
ACGCGGATGGAGCGGTAGAGGTGGCGCGCGCGGGCGGGCAGGTCAGCCGCGGCCGCCCGGCGGGCGCGCCGGAAGGCGAGGCAGGGATGTACGCGGCGAGGGGCATGGTCACCGCGCGCGGGGGGCGGACGTCCCATGCGGCGGTGGTCGCGGGCGGGGTGGGCAAGGCCTGCGTGGTCGGCGCCGCCGAGATCGTCGTGGACGAGCATCGCCGCGTGTTCGAAGTCGGCGGTCGCATCGTCCGTGAGGGCGACTGGATCTCCGTCGACGGGGGCAGCGGCGAGGTCCTCCTCGATATCGTGAAGACCGTCGAGGGCGAGCTGGGTGACGAAGTCCAGGAGCTCCTGTCCTGGGCGGATCGGTATCGAACAGAAGGTCTCGGCGTGCGGGCCAACGCCGACACCCCGACCGACGCCCAGCGCGCCCGCGAGTTCGGAGCCGAAGGCATCGGGCTCGTCCGGACCGAGCACATGTTCTTCGCGCCCGAGCGCATTCCAATCGTCCGCGAAATGATCATGGCCGTCGACCAGACGACCCGTCGCGCGGCGCTGGAAAAGCTCCGGCCGTTCCAGCGGGACGACTTCATGGGCATCTTCCGGGCCATGGACGGCCTCCCGGTGACGATCCGCCTGCTCGACCCGCCGCTGCACGAGTTCCTCCCGAACCACAAGGAATACAAGGATCTCGTCGAGACGCGGAGCCGCCTGGAGGCACTCGGGATCAATCCCGAAGAGCAGGCGCGGCTCGAGGCGCTCATCGCCAACGTCGAGAAGCTTCGTGAGGCCAATCCCATGCTCGGCCACCGCGGCTGCCGTCTCGGGATCACCCACCCGGAGATCTACGGCATGCAGGTGCGCGCCATCATGGAAGCGGCATGCACGGTCACCGAGCAAGGCGTCCACGTCGAGCCGGAAATCATGATCCCGCTCACCGGGACCGTCGGGGAGATGAAGGAGACGTTCGAGCAGACCAAGCGGGTCGCCGACGGCGTCATCGCCGAGACGGGCGTCGCGGTGCGATACCTGGTCGGGACGATGATCGAGGTGCCGCGGGCGGCGCTCATCGCCGCCCAGATCGCGGAGCACGCCGAGTTCTTCTCGTTCGGGACGAACGACTTGACCCAGCTGACCTACGGCTACAGCCGAGACGACGTCGCGAAGTTCTTGCCGAAATATCTGGACATGGGCCTGGTGCCGCACGATCCGTTCTCGGTGCTGGATCAGGAAGGCGTCGGCGAGATGATCAAGATCGGCATCGAGCGGGGTCGGAGTCGCCGGCCGAACCTGAAGATCGGGATCTGCGGCGAGCACGGCGGGGAAGCCTCGTCCGTGGAGTTCTGCCACCGCGTGAAGATGACCTACGTCTCGTGCTCGCCCTATCTCATCCCCGGCGCACGGCTCGCCGCCGCGCAGGCTCGCATCAAGGAGCGTCAAGCGGGCGGCGGAGACTACCGTGCCTAGCTTCGAAGGCGTGTTCATCCCCGTCACGACGCCGTTCGCCGGCGACGACGTGGCCCCGGTGCGGCTCGCCGAGAACCTCCAGAAGTGGAATGCCACACCGCTGGCTGGCTACGTCGTCCTCGGCTCCACCGGCGAGTTCCCGATGCTGAACGAGGCCGAGCGCGACCGTCTCCTGGTCGCGGCGCGCGAGGCGATCCCGCGCGACCGACGCTTCCTCGCCGGGACCGGGACCCATTCGACGCTGAACACGATCCGCCAGACCAAGCGCGCCGCCGCGCTCGGGGCCGACGCCGCCCTGGTGATCACGCCCCACTACTTCACCAAGGCACTCGCGCCGGCCGCGGCCCAGGTGCGCCACTACCTCGCGGTCGCCGATGCGTCACCGATCCCGATCATGCTCTACAACTTTCCCCTCAACACCGGCATCAACCTCGACGCCGAAACGGTCGCGAAGATCGCCATCCACCCCAACGTCTGCGGCATCAAGGACTCCTCCGGCAACATCCCGCAAGCCGCCCAGATCATCGACCAGACGCCCAAGACCTTCTACGTGCTGGTCGGCGCGGCGTCCGCGCTGCTACCCTCGCTGGCCATCGGCGCGGCCGGCGGCGTCCTCGCCCTCGGCCTGATCGCGGCGGGCGAGTTCTGCGGGGTCTACGCCCTCGCGAAGGGCGGGCGGTGGGACGAGGCGCGCGAGATCGCCAGGCGGATGACGGTCGCCGAGCGCGGCATCGGCGGGCGGTACGGGATCGGCGGGCTGAAGGCGGCGCTCGACCTGCAGGGCTTCTTCGGCGGCCCGTGCCGCGCGCCGCTCGGCACGCCCGACGGCGACACGATCGAAGACATCAAGGAAGTCCTGGCGACGGCCGGACTGCTCTAGGAGGAACGCGCGGTGAGAATGCCTGGCGCACGCATCGTCCTCGAGTGCCTGAAGCGTCAGGGCGTCGACCTCATCTTTGGCCTGCCCGGCGGTGCGGTGCTGCCGATCTACGACGCCCTGTACGACTTCAAGGGCCTGCGGCACATCCTCGTGCGCCAGGAGGCGGCCGCGGGCCACGCGGCCGAGGGCTACGCGCGGACGTCGGGCCGGGTGGGCGTCTGCCTCGTGACCTCGGGCCCCGCCGCGACCAACCTCGTGACCGCGCTGCAGGACGCGATGATGGACTCCATCCCGATCGTCGCCTTCACCGGGCAGGTGCCCACGCACCTCATCGGCAACGACGCGTTCCAGGAGGCGGACAACGTCGGGATCACGCGGCCGTGCACGAAGCACAACTTCCTCGTGAAGGACGGCAACGACCTCGGCCCGATCATTCGGGAAGCGTTCCACATCGCGTCGACCGGGCGCCCCGGGCCGGTCCACGTAGACCTCCCGAAGGACATCCTGGTGAAGGAGTGGGACCTCATCTGGCCCGATCAGGTCCACATGCGGTCGTACAACCCGAACTACGAGGGCCACCCCGGGCAGATCAAGCGCGCCGCCAAGCTCCTGGCCCGCGCCAAGCAGCCGGTCCTCTACGTCGGCGGCGGGGTGATCTCGGCCGATGCGAGCGCCGAGCTCCGGGAGCTGGCCGAGCTCGGGCAGTTCCCGGTGACGCAGACCCTCATGGGCCTGGGATCGTTCCCGATGGAGCACCCCCTCTCGCTCGACATGCTCGGCATGCACGGGAGCTACTACGCCAACATGGCGGTCCATCACTCCGACGTCCTCGTCGCCGTCGGCGCCCGCTTCGACGACCGGGTGACCGGCCGAGTCGACGCGTTCGCACCCAACGCCGAGATCGTCCACATCGACATCGACCCGTCGTCGATCTCGAAGAACATCAAGGTGGGCGTGCCGATCGTGGGCGACTGCCGCCGAGTGCTGGTGAAGCTGGTGGAAGCCCTCCGCGAGGAGCTGCGGGACGAGTCGCCGCCCACCGTCCGCGAGGCGCGACGCCAGTGGGCGGCGCTGATCGCGCAGTGGAAACGGGACTTTCCCTTCCAGTATGAGTGGAGCGACGACGTCGTCAAGCCGCAGTACGTCGTCCAGGAGATCTCCAACGCGACCGGCGGCGAGGCCTTCATCGTCACTGGAGTCGGCCAGCACCAGATGTGGGCCGCGCAGTACTACAAGTTCAAGCACCCGCGCATGTGGTGCACGTCCGGCGGCCTCGGCACGATGGGCTACGGGCTGCCCACGGCGATGGGCGTCCAGGCGGCCAACCCGGGCAAGCTCGTCATCAACATCGACGGTGACGGCTCGTTCCAGATGAACAGCCAGGAGCTCGCCACGTGCTTCACCGAGGGACTGCCGGTCAAGACGGTGATCATCAACAACAGCGGCCATGGCATGGTCCGGCAGTGGCAGCGGATCATCTACAAGGAGCGCTACTGCGCGATCGACCTTCCGGGGATCCCGGACTGGGTGCGGCTCGCCGAGGCCTACGGCTGCGTCGGGCTCCGCGTGACGAAGCCCAGCGAGCTGGTGCCCGCGATCGAGAAGATGATCAGCACGCCGGCGCCCGTCGTCCTCGACGTGTGCGTGGACAAGGACGAGTGCGTGTTCCCGATGGTCCCAGCCGGCGGGGCCAATACCGACATGATCCTGGCGCTGCCGACCCGCGACGTGCGGGACAAGGCCGCCAAGTCGCAGACGGGCTTCTAGATGCAGAACGGCAACGACCCTCGCAAGCACACGATCGCGGTCCTGGTCGAGAACAAGTTCGGCGTCCTCTCGCGGGTTGCCGGGCTCTTCTCGGCGCGCGGCTACAACATCGAGAGCCTGTCGGTCGGCGAAACGCTCGACCCGTCGGTCTCCCGGATGACACTCGTCGTGCGCGGCGACGAGTTCGTCATCGAGCAGGTGACGAAGCAGCTCCACAAGCTCATCGACGTGATCAAGGTCACCGACCTGACCGACGAGAGCCACGTCGAGCGCGAGATGGTTCTCATCCGCGTGAACGCCGAGCCGTCGAACCGAGCGGAGATCCTCCGGACCGCCGACATCTTCCGGGCGAGGGTGGTCGACGTGACGCCGGTCTCGTTCGTCCTGGAGGCCACCGGCGACGAGGGCAAGCTCGAGGCGTTGATCGAGCTGCTGCGGCCGATGGGCATCCAGGAGCTCGTCCGGACCGGTAAGGTCGCGATCGCGCGCGGCCCGAAGACGCGGGTGCGACGCGTCGAGCCGCCGCGGAAGCCGCGCGTCACCGACGACCCGAAAGTGGTCGGCTTCGCCGATTAACACCCACCGAGGAAAGGACACGCGATGCCCGCGAAGATCTACTACGACCAGGACGCCGACCTCGGCCTGCTCAAGGGCCGGAAGATCGCGATCATCGGCTACGGCAGCCAGGGCCACGCCCATGCGCTGAACCTCAAGGACTCCGGGCAGGACGTCGTCGTCGGGCTCTACAAGGGCTCGAAGAGCTGGGCCAGGGCCGAGAAGGACGGGCTCCGGGTGGCGACCGTGAACGAGGCGGCCCAGGCGGCCGACGTGATCATGATCCTGCTCCCCGACCAGAGCCAGCGGCAGGTGTTCGAGTCGGAGATCCGCGGCGGCCTCGGCAAGGGCAAGATGGTCATGTTCGCGCACGGCTTCAACATCCACTTCAACCAGGTCGTGCCGCCGGCGGACGTCGACGTCACCATGATCGCCCCCAAGGCGCCCGGCCACGTGATGCGCGACCTGTTCACGCAGGGGCCGGGCGTGCCTGCCCTCCTCGCCGTGCACCAGGACGTGTCCGGCAAGGCGCGCGACCTGGCGCTCGCGTACGGCCGGGGGGTGGGCTGCACGCGGGCGGGCGTGATCGAGACGACGTTCAAAGAAGAGACGGAGACCGATCTGTTCGGGGAGCAAGCGGCGCTCTGTGGCGGAATCTCGCACCTCATCAAGGCGTCCTTCGAGACGCTCGTCGAGGCGGGCTACCAGCCGGAGGTCGCGTACTTCGAGTGCATGCACGAGATGAAGCTGATCGTGGACCTCTTCTATCAGGGCGGGCTCGCCTACATGCGCTACTCGGTCTCGGACACCGCCGAGTACGGGGACTACACGCGCGGCCCGCGGGTGGTGAGCCCGGCCACGAAGGCCGAGATGCGGAAGATCCTGGACGAGATCCAGTCCGGCCAGTTCGCGCGCGAGTGGGTGCTCGAGAACCAGGCCAACCGTGCCGGGTTCCTCGCGATGCGACGGCGGGACGCCGCGCATCCGATCGAGGAGGTCGGCAAGCGGCTGCGGGCCATGATGTCGTGGATCAAGCCGCCGAGGGAATGAGGTGACGAAGCTCCCCGTCGCGCGCGAAGGCTGGCCGTTCATCGTGGTCCCAGCGGCGATCGCGGCCGGGCTGGCGCTGACCGGCCGACGCGCCCTCGCCATGCCGTTCGCGGCGGCGTCGCTCGCCTCGCTCGGGTTCTTCCGCGACCCGGAGCGCGAGGTGACGGCCGTGCCGGGCGGCGTGCTGGCGCCGGCCGACGGCCGTGTGATCGCGGTCGACGAGCTGGACGATCCGTTCACCGGTCCGGCAATCCGGGTCGCGATCTTTCTCTCGCCGCTGGACGTGCACGTGAACCGCGCGCCCATCGCGGGCCTCGTCGTCGGCGTCAGCTACGTGCCGGGCCGGTTCGTCGCCGCCTACCGGCCGGACGCGGGCGACGTGAACGAGCGCTGCGTGCTCCACCTCCAGGGCGAGAGCGTCCGGGTGACCGTCATCCAGATCGCCGGCGTCGTCGCGCGCCGGATCGTCTGTCGCGTGGCACCCGGCGACAAGCTCGCCGCCGGCGAGCGGTTCGGCATGATCCGCTTCGGCTCCCGCACCGATTGTTGCCTGCCGCGCGGTGCCGAGGTGCGCGTGCGAGTCGGCGACCGGGTCACCGGCGGCGTGACGGTGCTCGGAGTGCTGGCGTGATGGCGGTGCCCCGTTGGCCATGATCAGGCGGCACAAGGGGACGCGGAGCCGGCGTTGGCACGAGCTGCGCGAGAAGCGACAGCGCGGCATCGTCCTGCTGCCGAGCCTCCTCACCACCGGCAACCTCTTCTGCGGCTTCTTCGCGCTGCTGCTCACGGTGGACGGGCGCTATAGCGACGCGGCGCTGGCGATCTTCGTCGCCATGATCATGGACCTGCTGGACGGCCGCGTGGCGCGTCTCATGAAGGCGACCAGCCAGTTCGGGGTGGAGTTCGACTCGCTGGCCGACGTCGTTTCCTTCTGCGTGGCGCCCGCGTTCCTCCTCTACTCCTACGCCCTCAAGGATCTGAGCCGGCCGGCCTGGTTCAGCGCCTTTTTGTTCGTGATCTGCGGCGCCCTGCGACTCGCCCGCTTCAACGTGCAGACGGGCACGGTCGATCGGCGCTTCTTCATCGGTCTCAGCACGCCGGCGGCGGCGGGCGTGGTCGCGGCGAGCGTCCTGCTGCTCGGCGACGGGCCGCCGGTTCGCTGGGTCCAGATCGCGCTCGCGGCGGCGGCCGGCGTCCTCGCGCTGATGATGGTGTCGACGTTCCGCTACTGGAGTTTCAAGGAGGTCGATTTCGTGCGGCGCCGGCCGCTCCAGACGCTGCTGGTCGTCGTCCTGGCGATCATGATCGTCGCCACCAAGCACGACCTCTTTCTCTTCCTGATCTTCACCGGCTACGCGCTCTCCGGACCGCTGCGTCGCCTGGTCGTCGGGCGCGCCCTCGCGGTACCGGTCGAGCTGGCCAGCAAGGAATCGCCTTAGGAGGACGTATGGATCGCGTCATCATCTTCGACACGACGTTGCGGGACGGCGAGCAGGCGCCCGGCTTCTCCATGAACACGATGGAAAAGCTCGAGATGGCCCGTCAGCTGGCCCGCCTGCAGGTGGACGTGATCGAGGCCGGTTTCCCGATCTCCTCCGACGAGGACTTCGAGGCCACCCGCGAGGTGGCCAAGCAGGTCGGGACGCTGGAGAACGCGCCGGCGATCTGCGGCCTCTCCCGGGTGGGGCTCGGCGACATCGACCGGTGCTGGGAGGCCGTGAAGTACGCCCGGAAGCCGCGTATCCACACGTTCGTCGCGACCTCCGACATCCACCTGAAGTACAAGCTGCGCAAGTCCCGGGCCGAGGTGCTCAAGGCGGCGGTCGACGCCGTCCGCCACGCCCGCGCGTACTGCGAAGACGTGGAGTTCTCGCCGGAGGACGCCTCGCGAACCGACTTCGACTACATGTGCGACGTCCTGTCGGCGACGATCGAGGCCGGTGCTAAGACGATCAACATCCCTGACACCGTCGGGTACGCCATTCCACGCGAGTGGGGCGAGCGGATCGCCCGCATCCGCGAGAAGGTCCAGGGGCTGGACCGGGTCGTCCTCTCCGTCCACTGCCACAACGACCTCGGGCAGGCGGTGGCGAACTCGCTGACCGCGATCATGCAGGGCGCTCGACAGGTGGAGTGCACGATCAACGGGATCGGCGAGCGGGCCGGCAACGCCTCGCTCGAGGAGATCGTGATGGCGCTCCGGACCCGGAAGGACTTCTTCGGGATCGACACGCGCGTCCGGACCGAGGAGATCTTCAAGACGTCGCGCCTGCTCTCCCACATCACCGGCGTGCACGTGCAGCCGAACAAGGCGATCGTCGGCGAGAACGCTTTCGCCCACGAGGCCGGCATTCATCAGGACGGGGTCCTCAAGGAGAAGCTCACCTACGAGATCATGCGGCCCGAGGACATCGGCCGTGCGTCGAACAAGCTCGTGCTCGGGAAGCACTCCGGGCGGGCCGCCCTGGCGGCGCGGCTCAAGGAGCTCGGTTTTCCGCTGGCCGGTCCGGAGCTCGATCGGGCGTTCAAGGCCTTCAAGGATCTCGCCGATCGGAAGAAGGAGGTCTACGACGAGGACCTGATGGCGATCGCCACCGACGAGGTCACGCAGGCGGTGGCGCCGCTCTACGAACTCGACTACCTCCACGTCATCAGCGGCACCGGGGTCGTGCCGTCGGCGACGGTGCGGCTGAAGAAAGAAGGGCAGACGTTCCAGGACTCGGGGGTGGGCGACGGACCGGTCGACGCGGTGCTGGCGGCAATCGACGCGATCACCGGCCTCAAGGGCCGGTTGCAAGACTACGCGCTGCGCTCGGCCACGTCGGGCAAAGACGCGATCGGCGAGGTCGCGATGAAGGTCGACTTCGACGGGACGATCGTGTCTGGCAAGGGCGCCTCGACGGACGTCATCGAGGCGAGCGCCCGCGCGTATCTCAGCGCCCTCAACCGCGTGGCCCAGCCGTCGGGTCAGCGCGTGAAGGAAGTCGGCCCCTGATGGCGACGTACCGGATCGCGGTCCTGCCGGGCGACGGGATCGGTCAGGAGGTGACGCCGGAGGCCGTCCGCGTGCTCGAGGTCATCGGCAAGAGCACGGGCGCCACGTTCGAGTTCGAGCGAGGCCTCGTGGGCGGCGCGGCGATCGACGCGACCGGCAAGCCGCTGGCCCCGGGAACGCTCGAGCTCTGCCGCGCGTCGCACGCGATTCTGTTCGGCGCGGTCGGCGGCCCCAAGTGGGACGACGTGCCTCACGAGCAGCGACCCGAGCGGGGGCTCCTGGCGATCCGCAAGGAGCTGGATCTCTACGCGAACCTCCGTCCCGCGAAGTGCTTCCCCATGCTGGTGGACGCCTCGCCTCTCAAGCGGGAGGTGGTCGAGGGGACCGACCTGATGGTCATCCGCGAGCTGACGGGGGGTCTCTACTTCGGCGAGCCCCGCGGCGTCGAGCGCTTCGCCGACGGCGGCGCGCGCGCGATCAACACGATGGCCTACACCTCGCGCGAGGTCGAGCGGATCGCCCGCATGGGGTTCGAGGTCGCGCGCAAGCGCCGGCGGCGCCTCACGTCGGTCGACAAGGTGAACGTGCTCGTGGTGTCGCAGCTCTGGCGCGAGGTCGTGACCAGCGTCGGCCGGGAGTACCCCGACGTGACGCTCGACCACCTGCTGGTCGACAACTGCGCGATGGCCCTGGTGCGCCGGCCGACGCAGTTCGACACGATTGTGACCGAGAACACCTTCGGTGATATTTTGTCGGATGAGGCCGCGATTCTCGCCGGCTCGATGGGCATGCTGCCGTCGGCGTCTCTCGGTGGATCCGTCGGCCTCTACGAGCCCGTGCACGGAACCGCGCCGGACATCGCGGGCAAGGGCATCGCGAACCCGATCGCGGCGATCCTCTCGGCGGCGATGCTCCTGCGGTACTCGCTCAATCTGGAAAAGGACGCCGATCGGATCGACCACGCGGTGCTGCGGGTGCTCGAGCAGGGCCACCGGACGGCCGACATCGCGGCGCCGGGGGCGAAGCCAACGGGGACGCGGGAGATGGGGGACCTGATCGTGCGCGAAGTGGAGCGGCAGTACTGATGGCAAGCGGCCTCTGCATCGCGGTCGTGGGCGCCACCGGCGCCGCCGGGCAGACGACGCTCCGGATTCTCGAGGAGCGAAAGTTCCCCGTGCGCGAGTTGCGCACGTTCGCCTCCGAGCGCTCGGTGGGCAAGTCCGTGACGTTCCGCGGTGAGCCCGTCGCCATCCGGCGCCTCGAGCCGGCGGCCTTCCGGGGCGTGGACATCGCCTTCTTTTCGGCGGGCTCGGCGCAGGCCAGGGAGTACGCGCCGATGATCGTCAAGGCCGGCGCGACCGTGATCGACAAGTCGAACGCCTTCCGGATGGACCCGGACGTGCCGCTCGTCGTCCCCGAGATCAACGCGCACGCCGCCAGAGGTCACCACGGAATCCTGGCGTGCCCGAACTGCACCACGATCGTGACGGTGATGCCGCTCAAGCCGCTGCACGACGCGGGACGACTGACCCGCGTGATCGCGACGAGCTTCCAGGCGGTCTCCGGCGCGGGGGTCAATGGGATCGCCGAGCTGCGCGAGCAGACCCTGGCGTGGGCGCGCGGCGAGCCGTTGGTTCCCCGACACTTTCCCCACCAGATCGCCTTCAATCTCGTCCCGGCGATCGACACGTTCGGGCCCGACGGCTACACCGGTGAAGAGATGAAGCTGGTGAACGAGACGCGGAAGATCCTCGAATTGCCCGGGCTCCGGGTCGCGCCGACCACGGTGCGGGTACCGGTCTTCACCTCACACTCGATTGCGGTCACCGCCGAGACCGAGGTCAAGATCACCGCCGCTCACGCCCGCGATCTCTTCGAGCGGTTTCCGGGCCTCACGCTCTGGGACGACCCCGCCCGGCAGCGCTATCCGATGCCTGTGGCGGTCGAGGGGCAGGACGACTGCTTCGTGGGGCGGATCCGCGAAGACCTCTCGAGCCCGAACGGACTGAGCTTCTGGGTGGTCGGCGACCAGCTGCGCAAAGGCGCGGCCACGAATGCGGTCCAGATCGCCGAGCTGCTACTCCGGTCGTAAGCGCCGACCCGGCCCGAGCCGGCCGCGACACGAGGCCGGCCGGACATGATGTCCCTTCGCCGCTACTACCATCGCCGCTTCGGCTACAGCGAGCGGTTCCACCTGGCGGTGATCCTCACGATTCTGGTCGTGGCGTACGTGGCGGTGCCGCTGGTCGTGAGGTTCATCGACGCCGTCCGCGGGTACGATCCCGCCTACTACGAGCCGAAAGACTTCGAGCGTCAGGACTGGCTCAAGCGCCAGGTCGTGCCGGCCGTGCTGCCGGGGCTCTCGTGGGAGATCGTGATCGACCTCATCCTCTTCCTCCTGGTCGCCGTGGTGTGGCTCACCTTCGTTCCGGCGCGCAGCCTGCGGCGCCCGCCGCCGCCGCGATAGCGCCGGCTCGTTCGACGTTCCGGCTGGTGCTGTCCTACGACGGCACCGACTACCACGGCTGGCAGGTCCAGCCCGGCGCCCGGACCGTGCAGGGTGTTCTGGTCGAGGCGGCACGCCGTCGATTCGGCGCCGACACTCGCGTCACCGGCGCCAGCCGGACCGACGCGGGCGTGCACGCCCTGCGGCAGGTCGTGTCGCTGACGACCGGGGCAAGGATCGCCAGCCTCGGCCTGCGCGGTGCCCTCAACGCCGATCTGCCACGTGACGTCCGCGTCGTCGACGTCCGCGAGGCGCCGGCGGCCTTCGACGCGCGGCGCGCCGCCACCGGCAAGCGGTACGCGTTCCTCATCGACAACGGCTCCGTCGCGAACCCGCTCCTCGCCCGCTACGCCTGGCACGTTCCCCAGAGGCTGGACGCCGACGCGATGCGCCGCGCGCTGGCGCCGCTCCGCGGCCGCCACGACTTCGGCGCGTTCTGCGCGGCGCCGGGACGCGCGAAAGATCCGGTCTGTGTCGTGCGGGCGCTGCACGTGGTTCGCCGCAAGGAGCGGCTCGTAGTGCTGCTCTCGGCGGATCGCTATCTCCACCACATGGCGCGGAACATCGTCGGCAGCGTGGTCGCGGTCGGGCGTGGGGCCCACGACGCCGACTGGCTCGGTGCCGTCCGGGCGTCGCGTGACCGCACGCGCGCAGGGCCGACGGCGCCCGCACAGGGGCTCACGCTGGTTCGGATCCTGTATCCGCGCTAAGATCGCGCGAGCGGGTCATGCGCACGTACATCAGGATCCACGGAAGTCGCGCCGACGAGATCACCGGCGAGGTCGTTCGCGAGCAGCCGCTGACGATCTACGTGAACGAAGAGAAGTTCCTCACGCTCCTCTGTTCGCCCCTCGACCTCGAGGCGCTCGTCGTGGGATATCTCTGGATGGAGAAAGTGATCGGCGGCCTCGACGACGTCCGTCACGTCGAGGTCTCGCCGGTCGACGGACGGGCGGAGGTCACGCTGGCGGGCCCGGTGACGTTGCCGACCGAGCGGATCCTCACCTCCGGGTGTGGCGGCGGGATCACGTTCCGCATCGACCACCGGCTCTTTCCGCGACTCTCGTCCGGGCTGCGCGTCCGCCCCGACGCGCTCGCCCTACGGATGAAAGACCTCTTTGCCGCCGCGGTCCACTACAAGGTCTCGCGCGGCATCCACGGTGCAGCCTTGACCGACGGTGAGCAGCTCCTGCTGGTCGCCGAGGATGTCGGCCGGCACAACGCGGTCGACAAGATCAAAGGCGCGGCACTCCTGCGGGGAATCCCGACCGAGGACCGCATCCTCCTCTCCACGGGGCGCATCTCCTCGGAGATGCTCCTGAAGGCCGCGCGGATGGGCGTGCCGCTGGTGGCCTCGCGGACGTCGCCGACCGAGATGGCGGTCGCCCTGGCCGAGCAGCTCAACGTCACCGTGTGCGGATACGTGCGGAGTGACAGTCTCAATCTCTACGCCGGGAACGGTGTCGTGCTCCGGGAGGACGTGGCCGCGGTCGCCTCTGACGCGCGCCCGACGTGAGCCGGCATGGCCGACGAGCCCGCGCTCGACGCGAAGTATGAGGGCCTGCGACGAGGCCTGCGGTCTCGCCGGCGTGACGATCACGCTCTGGACCTCTTCCGGCGGGCCGAGGCGAACCTCGCAGACGTCCGCCAGGTCGATCGCATCCTCCTCGAGCTCGGCCGCTTCTACAACCCGCTGACGAACCGGCCCATCGTCGACCTCGCGACGCGCCGCTCCATCGTCGAGCGACTCGAGGCGGGGCGTCTCGACGAGGCCCGGCAACTCCTGGACGACTGTGTCGCTCGCTACGCGCCGCCGGACGGGCCCGCCCCTCCGGCGGGTAGGTGAGCTTCGTCCGGTTTGCGAGTCTCCTCGGGTGTCGGGCGTGTCGCGGCGAGACTTGACTTTGTGGTCAGACCACCATAAGATACGACGAATTCAGGCCAAATCTCCCCGTCGCGAGGAGGTACCGGCTATGGCGCCGAGCCTGTCAGACTCGCTCCAGCACTCCCGCCTCACCGTCGTCGAAGTCGACAAGATCAGGGGTCGGTTGCGCGTGAGGGGGCCGGCCGACGCGTGTACGGACCTCGCGTGCTCCGATCAGGCCGTCGTCGTCGCCGAGGGTGAAATGCGGGCCGACCTCGCCCTCGTGAATCCGGGTGACATCATCAAGATCGAGCCCGCCGCGGGTCCCGCCGAGAGGATCGTCGTGCTCCGCCGAGCGTGGGAAGAAATCGCCAGTCCTGAGATCTAGGCGAGCCGTGGGTTTCGCGCGGCCCCAGATCGTCCAACGATGCCCCCGAAAAGGAGTATCGCCATGAGTCTGTCGCGACGCGATTTCTTGAAATACGGTGCGGGCGCCACGGGCGCGACGGTCGTGGGCGGTGGAATCGACCTGACGCCCGTCGAGGCCGCGGCCTCGACGCTCCGGATCAAGGAAGCCAAAGCGGTCCCGGGCGTGTGTCCCTACTGCGCGGTCGGCTGCGCCCAGCTCATCTACGTCAAGGACAACAAGATCGTCGACATCGAAGGCGATCCGGACGCGCCCCACACCGAGGGCGCGCTCTGCCCCAAGGGGTCCTCGACTTACCAGCTGTCGCTCAACGAGCGGCGGATCACGAAGTGTCTCTATCGCGCGCCCGGCAGTGACAAGTGGGAGGAGAAGCCGCTCGACTGGATGATGGAGCAGATCGCCCAGCGCGTGAAGAAGACGCGCGACGAGAGCTTCGTGGAATCGGTGACGGTCGCCGACAAGCCGGTCACGGTGAACCGCTGCGAGGGCATCGCCTGGCTCGGCTCGTCCGTTCTCGACAACGAGGAGAACTATCTGATCGCGAAGCTCTCGCGGGGGATGGGGCTCGTCAATCTCGAGAACTCGGCGCGTTTGTGTCACTCGGCCACGGTGCCCGCGCTCGGCGCCAGCTACGGTCGCGGCGCGATGACCACCAACCTGATCGACGTGCAATACGCCGACGTGATCATGCCGACGTCGAACTGGGCGGAGTGTCATCCGGTCAGCTACAAGTGGGTGATGAAGGCCAAGGAGCGCGGCGCCACGATCATCCACGTCGACCCGCGCTTCACGCGGACATCCGCCACCGCGGACTACCATGTGCCGATCCGCTCCGGCACGAACATCGTCTTCTTCGGTGGGCTGATCCGCTACGCGATCGAGAGCAAGAAATACTTCCACGACTACGTCGTCACCTATACGAACGCGTCGCTCCTGGTCGATCCGAATTTCAAGACCCCGACTGATCTCGACGGGTTGTTCAGCGGCTACGACGCGGGCAAGCGGAGCTACGACCAGGCGACGTGGAAATTCCAGCTCGATGCCGAGGGCTATCCGAAGCAGGACCCGACGCTCCGGGATCCGAGCTGCGTCTTCCAGCACCTGCGCCGCCACTACGCGCGCTATACGCCGGAGATGGTGGAGCGGGTCTGCGGGATCTCCAAGGATCTCTTCCTCAAGGTCGCGGACATCTACTGCTCCGCGTCAGGCCGGGAAAAGACCGGGACCATCTCGTACGCCCTCCAGCTGAACCAGTCGACGAACGGCGTGCAACAGATCAGGTCACTCTGCATGCTCCAGCTCATTCTCGGGAACGTCGGACGCCCCGGCGGCGGCGTGGTCGCGCTCCGCGGCCACTCCAACGTCCAGGGTGCGACCGACTTCGGGACCCTCTACCACATGCTCCCGGGGTATCCGGCGGCGCCGCTCCAGGCGCCCCACCCGACGCTGACGGACTACCTGGAGAAGACGACGCCGAAGGGCGGGTTCTGGGTGAACAACCCGAAGTTCGTCGTCAGCCTGCTCAAGGCCTGGTGGGGAGGGGCGGCGACGAAGGACAACGACTATGCGTACGACTACCTTCCCAAGCGGGAGAAGGCGGACGCGTACTCCCACCAGCACTTCATCGTCGGAATGCACCAGAAGAAGGTGAAGGGGTTCATTTGCATGGGTCAGAACCCGGCGGTGGACAGCCCCAACTCCAAGATGGGCCGGCAGGCGCTGCGCAATCTCGAGTGGCTCGTCGTCGCCGACCTCTTCGAATCCGATACGGCGGCGGTCTGGAAGGAGCCGGGAGTCGATCCCAAGTCGAGCCAGGTCGAGGTGTTCTTCATTCCCGCGGCGCCGGCGGCCGAGAAGGACGGCTCGATCACGAACACGATGCGACTGGCTCAGTGGCACGTGAAGGCGGTGGACCCGCCGGGCGATGCGCGCTCGGACGCGGCGTTCGTCGTCGACCTCGGCAGCCGATTGCAGGCGCTCTACAAAGGGTCGCAGGCTAAGAAGGACCGTCAGATCCTCGACCTGGTGTGGGACTACCAGCCCCAGGGGCCCAAGAAGGAGCCCTCGATGGAGCTGGTGCTCAAGGAGTGCAACGGGTACGCGACCGACGACGTACCCGACAAGGACGGCAAGCTCCAGTACAAGAAGGGTGAGCCGATGAAGACCTTCGGCCACCTGCGGGACGATGGGCTCACCGCGTGCGGCAACTGGATCTACACCGGTATCTATCCGGAAGAGGGAAAGAACCTGGCGCTGAGGCGCGAGAAGCCCAAGGCGGGCGACTACCTGGCCCACGGCTGGGGGTTCGTGTGGCCGGCGAACCGGCGGATCCTCTACAACCGTGCGTCGGCCGATGCCGCCGGCAAGCCATGGAGCGAGAAGAAGAAGCTGATCTGGTGGGACGCGAAGGAAAAGAAGTGGGTCGGCAACGACGTGCCCGACTTCCCGGCGACGATGGCGCCAGACGCGCCGAGACAGAAGGAAGGCGCCTTCAAGGGGATCGGCGGGGTCGACGCGTTCATCATGAACCCGCACGGCAAGGGGCAGCTCTTCGCATCGGTCCTCGACGGCGCGTTCCCCGAGCATTACGAGCCGTTCGAGTCGCCGACGAAGAACCTCTTGTCGAAGGTGAACAACAATCCGGTCGCGAAGGTGTACGACATCGGCGATCTGAACAAGCTGGGCACCCCCGACCAGTACCCGTACGTGCTGACCACCTACCGGCTCACCGAGCACCACGCGGCCGGCATGTCACGCCACGTGCCCTGGCTCTCCGAGCTCTACTTCGGCCACTTCGCGGAGATCGGGTCCGAGATGGCCAAGGAGCTGGGCATCCAGAACGGCGACATGGTGACCGTCTCGACCCCGCGGGCCAGCATCAAGGTGCGCGCGCTCGTCACCGAACGGATCAAGCCGTTCGTGATCAACGGCAAGAAGGTCTACCAGGTCGGTATCCCCTGGCACTGGGGCTACCAGGACGTGATGAACTCGGCCCGGGGCGACATCACGAACGACCTGGTCGCAAGCCTCGGAGACCCGACGACCTTCATCCAGGAGTCGAAGGCCCTCCTCTGTAACGTCCGGAAGGGGGTGGCGTAGCCATGGCGCGAACGCTCGCGATGTTCACGGACGTCTCGCTGTGCATCGGCTGCCGCGCCTGCCAGGTCGCCTGCAAGCAGTGGAACCAGCTGGCGCCCGAAGAGCCCGAGTGGACGGGCACCTACCAGAACCACGCCCACTTCACCGACAAGAGCTACCGGCTCGTACGATTCTTCGAAGAGACCGACGCCAAGGGCCAGATGAAGCAGTGGCACATGATGTCCGACGTGTGCAAGCACTGCGCCCAGGCCGGCTGCCTGGAGGCGTGCCCCACGGGCGCCATCTATCGCACCGAGTACGGCACCGTCAACATCAACCAGGACATCTGCAATGGATGCCGCTATTGCGTCTCGGCATGCCCCTTCGGCGTGGTCGCCTTCAACCACGATACCGGCACGGCCACGAAGTGCACGTTCTGCAACGACCGGATCCACAATGGTCTGGGCCCGGCGTGCGCCAAGGCGTGCCCGACGGAGTCGATCCGGTTCGGCTTCCGGGACGAGCTGGCCGTCAAGGCCAAGAAGCGGGTCGACGAGCTGAAGAAGCTCGGCTACAAGGACGCGCAGCTCTACGGTGAGGACAAGGACGGCGCCCTCGGGGGCCTCAACGCGTTCTTCCTCCTGCTCGGCAAGCCCTCGATCTATGGGTTGCCCGACAAGCCGAAGCTGCCGCAGCGCAACGTCATCGCCGATTCGCTCCTGGCGATCGGCTCGGCCTTGATGGTCGGGCTCGGTGCGCTCGTGGCGTTCCGGGACCGGGGCGGGAAGGGAGACGCCTGATGGAGCCCGGTCTGCTCCAGAGCTCGGACTGGCCACTGCTGATCGATCTCTACTTCTTCCTGGGCGGCATCGCCGGCGGAGCGTTCGTGATCGCCACGATCGCCAATCTCCTCGATGGGCAGCGGTACCGCGACGTCGTGCGCGTCGGGTACTACATCGCGTTCCTGGCAATCATCCCGGCTCCGATCATGCTGATCGTCGACCTCGGCCTCCCGACGCGCTTTCTCCACATGATGATGGTCGCCAAGCCGTCGGCCGAGATCGGCATGGACGCGATCACCGTCGGGCCGTTCCACTTCAAGCCGTTTTCGCCCATGAACGCCGGCGCGTGGGCGCTCCTCGGGTTCAGCGTGTTCGCCTTCCTCGCGGCGCTCGACGTCTTCCTGGAGCACCGGAGCGGGCGGAGCATGAGCGGGCTGCGGCTGATCGTCGGCGTGATCGGCGGCTTCTTCGGGTTCTTCCTGGCCGCCTACCCGGGCGTGCTGCTCGGGGCCACGGCGCGGCCGCTGTTCGTCAGCGCGCACTGGCTTGGCGCGCTCTTCCTCGCCGTCGGCGCGTCGACGGGAGGCGCCGCGATCGCCCTCGTCCTGAGCCTGCTCGGTGGTCAGAGGCGTGAGGCGCTGTCGCGGCTCATGCGGTTCACCGCCTTCACGCTGCTACTCCAGCTCGTCGCGCTGGCCCTCTTCATCGTGGCGGTGCGGATGGCGGGGTCGGCGCGGATCGGCCAGGCGCTCACGCAGCTCCTCTTCGGGCCGTACAGTCTCACCTTCTGGCTCGGGGCGGTCGTCGTCGGAATCGTGGCTCCGCTGGTGTTGCAGTGCGCCGGTGGCATCAAGAAGGCGGGAGCGGGCGTGGCCGCGCTCGTCTCGGTCTTGATCCTGATCGGTGGTTTTCTGGTCAAGCACGTGATCATCGCCGCGGGTCAGGCGACCTGATCACGGTCGAGGGTTCGACGCCCCAGGGGCCCCGGCTCGCGGGGCCTCTGGTGTCTCGAGGGAATGTCTGAGCTACGTGACGCTGCTCGAGGAGTGGAGCGATCTTCTGAGCCGCCGCCCGACCTTCCTCGGGCCGCTGGCCGTTTATCAGGCACTCCTGGAGTCATGGGCTCGTTGGTCGGGCGAGAGACTCCAGCCCCTCCTGTGGACGGCTGACGAGTGCGAGAATCGATGGCGTCGTGAGATTCCACTTCTTTCTGAAGCTGAGCCACGTATCCCCGCGACCGACCTCGAGGATCCACTCGGCGCCTCGCTCGAGTTCCTGACGGAGCTCGGCGGACACGAGGACGCCGTTCGGCGCTTCATCCGAGAGTGGGACGCGGGGGAGGTCACCCCGGCAATGCTGCTCCCGACACGGGGCCGGATCGGGGCGCCGCGACTCGAGGAGAGTGTTGGCCTGTCCCCGGAGGTCGTTGCCTTCCTGGCGTGCGGCGCGTTGCGCCCGATGCTGCACGCGTACCTCGCCGACTGTCGTCGGTACCTCACGGATCGGTCCTGGATTCTCGGCGTTTGTCCCTTCTGCGGCGCCCCACCGGGCTTCGCCGACGTGACGGAGACCGGCCAGCGACTGCTGGCGTGCCATCTGTGCGGAGCTGGCTGGGCATTTCCGAGACTGCAATGCCCGTTCTGCGGCCACCAGACACCGAAGGATCTCGTCCGCCTTGACGCCGAGGAGAAAGAGGAGGGCTATTTCATCTCCGCCTGCAGAAAGTGTCACGCCTACATTAAGGAACTCGACCGCAGGGTTCGATGGAACGCGGGCTCGGCCCTCATCGAAGACTGGGGATCGCCGCACCTGGATCTGATCGCCGTACGTGCCGGCTACTGGCGCCCGGTCCCCTCGCTCATCCAGTTGACGCGGGGCAACACTTAGGGGCGAGCTAATCCGCATCGGGAATGTGGTAAACTCTCGCTGCGCTTGAGTTTTTAGAGCTATGCACCAGACCCTGCTGACGTTCGCGATCATCGGATACGTTGCCGCCACGGGCCTCGCTCTGGCGTACCTGGTCCAGCGGGAGGAGGTGCTGCATCGCCTCGCCTCCCTGGCTACCCTGGCGGCCTGGGTCCTGCACACCATTGCCTTGCTGGCTCTGGCGATCGACCTCGGTCGGCCGCCTCTCGCCAATCTCCCGGACGCGGTCTCCGTCGCCGTGTGGGTCGTCGTTCTCCTGGAGATGTGGCTCGAACGCCGGTACGGTCTCTCGGTCCTCGGCGCCTTCGTCCTCCCGGTGGCCCTCGTGTTCAGTCTTCAATCGATGCCCACGCGCCCGCTGATCGGGCCGGCGCTCAGCGGTGCCTGGCTCTGGGTGCACATCGGGCTGGCGCTCGTCGGTATCGCGGCCTTCGTGCTCAACTTCGCCGGGGCGGTGATGTACCTGCTCCAGGAACATCAGCTCAAGGCCAAGCAGCGCCCCGGCGCTCTCTACTACACGCTCCCGGCGCTGGCGACGCTCGATCGGCTGACCTATCGCACGTTGGCACTCGGGTTCCCATTCCTGACGACGGGTTTGATCCTGGGCGTCCTCTGGGCGGGCACCGCTTGGGGCAGCGTCTTCACCTTCGACCCGCTGGCGTTCTCGTCCTTCGTCGCCTGGGCCGTCTACGCGGCGACGCTCGCCGGGCGAGCCGCCGGCGGCTGGCACGGACGCCGTGCGGCGTACTTCGCGATCGTCGGATTCGCGGCGCTCGTGCTCACGCTGGGGGCGGGTCTGTTCCTCCCGGGAAAGCACGGCAGCTAGATGCCGCTCTTCGTCGCGGGCCTCTCGCACCGAAACGCGCCGGTGGAGCTCCGGGAGCAGCTCGCCGTCGACGAGGACAAGCTGCGCGAGCTGCTCCGCGATATCGCCGGCATGGGGATCCTCCGCGAGGCCCTCATCCTCTCGACCTGCAATCGCGTCGAGGTGTACGCGGTCGCCGACGTGCCCGGCGAGGCCCGGACCGCCACGTTCCGCCAGCTCTGCCGCCACCGTGGCGTGGAGCCGGCCTCCGTGGAGGCGGTGCTGTACACGCACGCCGAGGGCGACGCGGTTCGCCACGCGTTCCGCGTGGCGTCGAGCCTCGACTCGATGATGATCGGCGAGCCCCAGATCCTCGGTCAGGTGAAGGACGCATTCGCGCTCGCCCAGTCGTGCGAGGCCATCGGCCCGGCACTGCACTCGCTCTTCAGCCAGGCCTTCGCCGTGGCAAAGAAGGTGCGGACGGAGACGGAAATCGCGCGGCACGCCGTGTCCGTCTCGTTCGCCGCGGTCGAGCTGGCCAAGAAGATCTTCGCGGGGCTCGACGGCAAGGCCGTCCTCCTCGTGGGCGCCGGCAAGATGAGCGAGCTCGCCGCCCGGCACCTCGTCGAGCAGGGCGCGTTCCCGCTGTACGTCGCCAATCGCACCTGGGCGCGCGCCCAGGAGCTCGCCCGCGCGCTGGCCGGCACCCCCGTGCCGTTCGAGGCGCTGCCGACCGCGCTCGCGACCGTGGACATCGTGATCGCCTCCACGGGCGCGCCGGAGCCGGTGATCCGGCTCGGGACCGTCCAGCGCATCGTCTCGGCAAGGCGCGGACGGCCGCTCTTCTTCATCGACATCGCAGTCCCGCGCAACGTGGAAAGCGCCGTCGGAACCCTCGACGGCGTGTATTGCTACGACATCGACGACCTCAAGCAGGTCGTCGACGCGAACATCCGCGAGCGCGTCCGGGAGGCGCACCGGGCCGAGGCGCTCGTGGAGCGCGAGGTGGCGAAGTTTCTCGCGAAGCTCGGCGACGTCGAGGTGATTCCCACGATCGTCTCGCTCCGGGAGCGGCTCGAGGCGATCCGTGCCGGCGAGGTCAAGCGCACGCTGACCCGGCTGCCCGACGTCACGCCCGCGACGCGCGAGGCGATCGAGGCATTGTCGACGGCGATCGTGAACAAGATCCTGCACGCGCCGATCACGAAGCTCCGGGAGTCGTCGCGCGCGGGCTCGCCCCGCTCGTGGCTCGAGCTCGTCCACGAGCTCTTCGGGTTGGGACGCAACCCATGATCAAGATCGGAACCCGGGGAAGCCCGCTGGCGCTGGTCCAGGCGCAGGCCGTGGCGGCGCCGTTACGCGCGCTGGGCGCCGACGTCGAGATCGTGCCGGTAAGGACCGAGGGGGATCGCCGCCTGGAGGTGCAGCTGGCGGCGATCGGCGGCAAGGGGCTCTTCGTGAGGGAGATCGAGGAGATGCTCCTCGGCGGCGCCCTCGATTGCGCCGTGCACAGTCTCAAGGACCTGCCGGCCGAGGTTCCGGCGGGCCTCACCCTCGCGGCATTTCCCGAGCGCGAGGACCCGCGCGACGTCCTGGTGACGCGCCGGGCGTCCCGTTTCGAGGATCTCCGCGCGGGGGCCCGGCTCGGCACCGGGAGCCCGCGCCGCCGCGCGCTGGCGCTGGCGCTGCGGCCCGACCTCGTCGTCGAGCCGGTCCGCGGGAACGTGGGCACGCGCCTCGGAAAGCTCGAGAGCGAGGGCTGGGACGGCGTGCTGCTGGCCGCCGCCGGTCTCAAGCGTCTCGGCGTCGCCCCGATGCATGTCCACCCGCTCGACCCGGAGGCCTTCGTGCCCGCGGTCGGCCAGGGTGTCATCGCCGTCGAAGCCCGCGCCGCCGATGCTCCCGTCCGCGCCCTCCTCGAGAAGCTCGACCACGCGTCGACGCGTGCCTGCGCGCTGGCCGAGCGCGCGTGTCTCGGACGCCTGGGCGCCTCCTGCAACTCGCCCATCGCCGCCCACGCGGTCCTCGACGGGTCGAGCCTCCGGATGATCGCCCTCGTCGCGAGCGAGGACGGACGCAAGGTTCTTCGCACGAGCGCCGTCGGAGCTCGGGAGGAGCCGGAGCGGCTGGGCCAGCGCCTCGCGGACGCGCTGCTCGATCAGGGCGCCACCTCGGTGACCCCACTCAAGCCGGTGATGGGATGGCGCGGGTAGGCCGGGCGACCGTGGAGCGGCCACTCGAGGGCCGGACCATCGTGGTCACGCGGGCCCGCGCCCAGGCGCAGCGATTCGTCGAGCTCCTGGAAGCCGCGGGCGCGCGGGTCTTGCAAGCGCCGACGATCGTCATCGAGCCGCCCGCGTCGTGGGAGCCGCTGGACACGGCCCTCGCCGGGCTCGAGTCGTTCACCTGGGTGATCTTCACGAGCGTGAACGGTGTCGCCATGGTGGATCGGCGGCTGACGGCGCGGGGGCTGCCGTGGGCCGCGATCGCGCGCAAGCGGGTGGCGGCGATCGGTCCCGCGACCGCCGACGCGCTCGCCGAGCACGGGGTCCGGCCCGAGGTGGTCCCCGCCGAGTATCGGGCCGAGGCGCTGGTCGAGCGGCTGCGCACGGTCGTCGGGCCGGCCGACCGGATCCTGCTACCGAGGGCGAAGGAAACCCGCGACGTGCTGGTCGTCGAGCTCCGCCGGCTGGGCGTCGCCGTGACCGAGGTCCCGGCGTACCAGACCCGGCGCATCGACGACGGCGTCGTCCGCGTGCGTGAAGCGCTCGCCTCCGGCGCCGTCGACGCCGTCACGTTCACGAGCTCGTCCACCGCCCGGAACTTCGCCGAGCAGTTCAGCGAGGACGAGCGGAGCTCGTGGCAGGGCAAGATCGCCGTCGCCTCCATCGGTCCGATCACGGCGGCGACCGCCGCCGAGTACGGCCTACCCACCGCCGTGATGCCGAGCGAGTACACGATTCCCGCTCTCGCGCGGGCGCTCGCCGACTACTTTTCCCGTGCCCCGAGGAATACCGGTCGCCGACCCAGAAGGAGCGAGTGATGGCGCATGCGATGTTCCGACCGAGACGTCTCCGCGAGAAGCCCTTGCTACGCAAGCTGATCCGCGAGACGGTGCTGGCCGTCGACGATCTCATCTACCCGCTCTTCGTCGTCCACGGGCGAGGCGTGCGCGAGCCGATCGGGTCGATGCCCGGCCAGTACCGTCTCTCCATCGACGAGCTCGTGAAGGACATGAAGGATGTCGCGAGCGTGGGGATCCCCGGCGTCCTCCTGTTCGGCCTGCCCGCCGAGAAAGACCCGCGCGGCTCCGAGGCGTACGCCGACGACGGCATCGTGCAGCAGGCGGTGCGGGCGGTGAAGGACGTGGTGCCGGACTTGCTGGTCGCCACCGACGTGTGCCTGTGCCAGTACACGAGTCACGGGCACTGCGGCATCGTGGAAGGCGGCACCGTCCGCAACGACCCGACGCTCGAGCTGCTCGCGCGCGTCGCCGTCTCGCACGCCGAAGCGGGCGCGGATCTGGTCGCCCCCTCCGACATGATGGACGGCCGCGTCGGCACCATCCGCGAGGCGCTCGACGACGCGAGCTTCACCGACACGCCGATCATGGCGTACTCAGCGAAGTACGCCTCGAGCTTCTACGGTCCGTTCCGCGACGCGGCGGACTCGGCGCCGCAGTTCGGCGACCGGCGCGCGTACCAGATGGATCCGGCGAACGCCGTGGAGGCGATGCGCGAGATCGCGCTCGATCTCGACGAGGGGGCCGACATCGTCATGGTCAAGCCCGCGTTGCCGTACCTCGACGTCATCTCGCGGGCGAAGGCGGAGTTCGGCGTGCCGCTCGCCGCGTACTCGGTCTCCGGCGAGTACGCGATGATCCGCGCCGCCGGGCGCCTGGGCTGGCTCGACGAGGAGCGCGCGATGATGGAGGCGCTCACCGCCATCCGCCGCGCCGGCGCCGACGTCGTGATCACCTACTTCGCCCGCGACGCCGCGCGCCTGCTCGAGCGAGCCGAGCCGTAGCGTGCGCATCTCGGCGAAGGGCGAGTATGCGATCCAGGCGGTGCTCGACCTGGCGCTCCACCGTGATCGCGGGCTCACGCCCATCCAGGAGATCGCGCGGCGCCAGGCGATCCCACAGCGCTACCTCGAACAGGTGCTGCTGGCGCTGAAGCGCGCGGGCTTGCTCACGTCCAAGCGCGGCTCGCTGGGCGGCTACCATCTCACGCGCCCGCCCGAGGACATCACGGTGGGCGACGTCCTGCGAGCGGTGGAGGGCGCGGGCGCGCCGTTCGAGGCGCAGCGCCGGGGGGGCCGGAGCACCGGCGAGCGGCACGACCTGGCCGAGCTGTGGGACGAGATCTCGAACGCGGTCTCGAAGGTCGTCGACCAGCTGACGTTCGGCGATCTCGCCACGCGCGCGCTCGCCCGCCGGAGCGCCGCGCGCCCGATGTACCACATATGATGCCGGCACCGAAGATCGCGAGCTCGGTGCTCGAGCTGGTCGGCCGCACACCGATGGTGCGGCTGAACCGCCTGCCCAAGCCGGGCGGGGCGAGCGTCGTCGCGAAGGTCGAGTCGCTGAACCCGGGCGGGAGCGTCAAGGATCGCATCGCCGTCTCGATGCTCGAGGACGCCGAGCGGCGTGGCGTGCTCAAGACGGGCGCCACCATCGTCGAGCCGACCAGCGGCAACACGGGCATCGGATTGGCGATGGCGGCGGCGGTGCGAGGCTACCGGCTGATCCTGACGATGCCCGACGACATGAGCGTCGAGCGCCAGCGCCTCCTCGCGCGGTTCGGCGCCGAGCTCCACCTCACGCCGGCGATCGAGGGGATGACCGGTGCCGTCCACGCGGCCCGCGAGCTCTGCCGCGAGCACCCGGACTACTTCATGCCGCAGCAATTCGAGAACCCGGCGAACCCCGAGGCGCACCGTCGCACGACCGCGCTCGAGATCCTCGACGCGGTCGGCGGCCGGCTCGACGCCCTCGTCGTCGGCGTTGGAACGGGCGGGACCCTGACGGGTGTCGGCGAGGTCCTCAAGGAAAAGATCCCGACGGTCCGCGTCGTCGCCGTCGAGCCCGCGACCTCGCCCGTGCTCTCCGGGGGCAAGGCGCGGCCCCACGCCATCCAGGGGATCGGCGCGTCGTTCGTGCCGGGCGTCCTGAACCGGTCGATCATCGACCGGATCATCCTGGTACGCGACGAGGATGCCCTCGCGTGGTCGCGACGGCTCGCGCGGGAAGAGGGGCTGCTGGTCGGCGTGTCGGCCGGCGCGGCCGCGTTCGCGGCGTGTCAGGTGGCGGCGGAGCTGGCGCCGAGCCAGCTCGTCGTCACGGTGCTCCCGGACACCGGCGAGCGGTACCTGAGTCCAGGAGGCTAGGGATGGCGGTGACCGTCTACATCCCGACCTCGTTTCGTCGGGCGACGAACAACCGCGCCCACATCGAGGTCGCCGCGACCGACGTCAGCCGGCTGCTCGACCAGCTCGAAGCCTCCTACAGCGGACTGAAAGGGCTGGTGCGCGACGAGGGCGGCGCGGTGCACCATCACGTGAACATCTACGTGAACAGCGAGGCGATCGAATCCCTCCAGGGGCTGCGCACGCCGCTCCGCGACGGCGACGAGGTCACGATCATTCCGGCGCTCGCGGGCGGGCGCGCGCGCACGCCAGGCGCGTCATGATCGTCACGGCCGAGGAGCTCGACGCGATCCGCCGGCAGGCGGTCGAGGAGTATCCCCACGAGTCGTGCGGCGTCATCCTGGTCCAGGGCCGGACGCGCCAGCTCGTCAGGTGCCGGAACATCCAGGACGAGCTGCATGCCAAGGATCCGCTGCGTCATCCGCGGGACGCCCGCACGGCCTATTTCATCGATCCCAAAGACCTGCTCCGCATCGGACGTCTCGAGGGGGAGGGGTTCTCGATCGCGGTGATCTATCATTCGCACGTCGATGCCGGCGCCTACTTCTCGCCGACGGACCGGCAGCAGGCGCTGCTCGGCGACGAGCCGACGTACCCGACCGCGACGTATCTCGTGACGTCGGTCGTCGGCGGACGGGTGGACGCCGTCGCCGGGTTCCGCTGGAGCGCGCGCGAGCGGGAGTTCCTCCGGGTCGACCTCGACGCCGCGGGCCGGCGCTGGCACGAGCGGATCCTCTTCGCCGCCGGTCGGCTCTGGGAGAGAGCCGGGATCGGCGCGTTGCTCGGCAGGAGCTCCTGAAATGCGTGACTCGAAGAGTCTGTTCGAGGCTGCGTGTCGGCTGATTCCCGGCGGCGTCAACAGCCCCGTGCGCGCCTTCCGCGGCGTGGGCGGCGAGCCGTTCTTCGTGGCGCGCGGCGAGGGGGCCAGGATCTGGGACGTGGACGGCCGTTCGTACCTGGACTTCCTCGGCTCGTGGGGCCCACTCATCCTCGGCCACGCCGCGCCGCCGGTCGTCGCCGCCATCGCCGAGGCCGCGGCGCGGGGCACCAGCTACGGCGCGCCGACGGGCCTCGAGGTCGAGATGGCGGAAGCGATCGCCGCCGCCTACCCTTCGATCGAGCTGGTGCGGCTCGTCAGCTCGGGGACCGAGGCCGCGATGAGCGCGATCCGCCTGGCGCGGGGCGCGACCGGCCGCCCGCTCCTCGTGAAGTTCGACGGCTGTTATCACGGTCACGCCGACAGCCTCCTGGTCAAGGCCGGCTCCGGCGGCGCGACCTTCTCGATCCCCGACAGCGCCGGGGTGCCGGGCCCGCTCGCGCAGCTGACGCTGACGGCGCCGTTCAACGACCTGGACGCCGTCCGGACGCTCTTCCGCGAACGCGGGCGCGAGATCGCCGCCGTCATCGTCGAGCCGGTGGCGGGCAACATGGGGGTCGTGCCCCCGCGCGCGGGCTTCCTCGAGGGTCTGCGCGAGCTCACGCGCGCCCACGACGCCGTGCTCATCTTCGACGAGGTCATCACCGGGTTCCGCGTCGCGTACGGCGGCGCCCAGGAGCTCTACGGCGTGCGTCCCGACCTCACATGCCTCGGCAAGGTCATCGGCGGCGGGCTGCCGGTGGGCGCCTACGGAGGATCGCGGCGCTTGATGACTCACGTCGCGCCGCTCGGCACGGTCTACCAGGCCGGGACGCTCTCGGGCAATCCGCTCGCGGTGGCGGCGGGGCTCGCGACCTTGGCGCGGCTCCAGGACCGCGACGCGTACCGTCGCCTCGATGCGCTTGGCGCAGAGCTCGAGCGGGGCCTGCGACGCGCCGCCGAGCAGGCCGGCGTCCCTTTGACGGTCAACCGCGTAGGGTCGATGCTGACGGCGTTCTTCTGCGAGGGCGCGGTGACCGACTACGCGTCGGCCAAGCGTGCCGACACGAAGCGCTACGCGCGCTACTTCCACGCGATGCTCGAGCGTGGCGTGTTCCTGGCGCCCTCGCAGTTCGAGGCGGCCTTCGTCTCTCTCGCGCACACTGACGCGGACATCGCGCAGGCGGCGTGGGCCGCGGCCGAGTCGCTGGCCGCCGGCTGATCCGCGACGCGGCTTGCCGCAGCCGGCGCGCGCACCGCGTTTCGCCACTCGGAACCGCGCGAATAGATTGACGGCCGCCGGGAGTGCGTGATAGCGTTCACGAGCATCCTGAGTTACGGCCGCGCCTCGGCCGGCGGGGCCGCGTCCCCGCGATGGCCTGCAGCGCGGAGAGGCCAATCCCCCGGAGGACGATCGACTGTCGATGACGGCCAAGGCGGGCGTGGGCGCACTCGGCGCGGCGCTCCTAGCCGTTTTGATCTTCCTGGCGGTGTCGTCGTGGAGCCGCCAGCCCGCCGCAGCGGCGAAGCCTTCGAGCCAGCCCATCAACTTCCCTCACAACGTGCACGCCGGGACGTACAAGATCGACTGCCAGTACTGCCACAGCGAGGCGCGTCGATCGGAGTATGCGGGGCTCCCGTCCGTCGAGCGCTGCATGGGGTGCCACAAGATCACCGGCGCGGCCCTGCCCGAGGTCAAGAAGCTCGCCGAGTACTATGCGAAGAAGGAGTCGATTCCATGGGTCCGCGTGAACAAGCTGCCGGAGTTCACCTACTTCCCGCACAAGGCGCATGTGCGCGCGGGGCTCAAGTGCCAGACGTGCCATGGCCCGGTCGAGACCATGACGACCTTCGCGGCCGAGACGGGTCCGCGCCTGACGATCGACCTCTTGCACCTCGTGGGCGCGAGACCCACGGCGCCGCCGCTCACGATGGGATGGTGCATCGACTGTCACCGGCGAGAGAACGCGACGGCCAGCAAGCACGCGCCGCTCGACTGCGTGACCTGTCACCACTGAAAACGGAGCCACACGTGCCTGTCATTCGCCACCCTCGGTCGGATCCGGGCTGGAGCTCTCGGTAAATGGAGCCCCACGTGCCTGTCACTCGCCACCCTCGGTCGGATCCGGGCTGGAGCTCTCGGTAAATGGAGCCCCACGTGCCTGTCACTCGCCACCCTCGGTCAAATCCGGGCTGGAGCTCTCGGTAAATGGAGCCACACGTGCCTGTCACTCGCCACCCTCGGTCAAATCCGGGCTGGAGCTCTCGGTAAATGAACCGACGCGACTTCTTCAAGATCGTCACGGTATCCGGCGCGGCCGCCGCGACCGGCGGTTGCCAGCAGGCCAGCGAGACCATCCTGCCCCTCGTGGTCCCGAACGAGCAGATCGTGCCGGGGGTGGCCTCGTGGTTCGCGACGGTCTGCCGCGAGTGCCCGGCCGGGTGCGGCGTCCTCGCGAAGAACCGCGAGGGGCGCATCGTGAAGCTCGAGGGGAATCCCGACCACCCGGTCAACGCAGGCGCATTGTGCCTGCGCGGACAGGCCGCGCTGCAGGGTCTCTACCATCCCGACCGGATCGCGGGTCCGCTCGTGCGGGACGGGAACGGCGCCTTCAAGGCCGGGACGTGGGACGCGGCCACGAAGCTCGTCGCCGAGCGGATCGGCGCGCTCCGGACCGTCGGCAAGGGTCGCGCGATCGCCGTCGTGTCGCAGCTCGAGAACGGAAGCCTCGCCGCGCTGCTCGATCGCTGGGTCCAGGCGCTCGGGACGCGTCCGCGCGTTACGCTGGAGCCGTTCACCTACGAGTCGATCCGCGCCGCGAACCGGACCACGTTCAACCGGGACGCGATCCCGTACTACGCGTTCGAGGACGCCGAGGTCGTCCTGTCTTTCGGCGCCGACTTCATCGAGACCTGGCTCTCGAACGTCCAGTACGCGCGGACGTTCGCGCGGATGCATTCGTTCAGGGACGGGCGCGCGGGGACGTTCATCCACGTCGAGCCGCGGCAGTCCCTGACGGCGTCGAACGCCGACGAGTGGGTCCGGAACGCCCCCGGGACGGAAGGGCTGCTCGCCCTCGCCGTCCTGCGCGTGATGGTCGACGAGGGGATGGCGGACCGCCGTTTCGCCGAAGCCGTGGCCAGGGTCGACCTCAAGCGGGCTGCGGACCAGAGTGGCGTCCCCGTCGAGACGATCAAGCACGTCGCGACGGTGTTCGCCCACGCCAAGCCCGGGCTCGCCGTCGGCGGCGGTGTGGCGGTCACCGGGTCCAACGCGACCGAGACGCAGATCGCGATCAACCTCCTGAACGCGGCGGCCGGCAACGTCGGCAAGACCGTACGCTTCGGCGCCGATTCGGCCTACGGCAAAGTCACGCCGCACGCGGAGGTCGCGGCGCTGGCGCGCGCCATGGCGGGCGGTGAGGTCGAGGTCCTCGTCCTGGGCCCCGGTGTCAACCCCGCCTTCACGCTCCCGTCTGGCCTCAAGCTCGCCGACGCGATCCGCAAGGTGGCGCTCGTCGTCAGCTTCTCGAACGTGCCCGATCAGACCAGCGAGCTGGCGCACGTCGTCCTGCCGGACACGCACTGGCTCGAGTCGTGGGGCGACTACTCGCCGCGCGAGGGCGTGGTCGGCCTGCTTCAGCCGACGATGGCGCCGATCCGCGACTCGCGGCCAATGGGTGACACGCTTCTCCGCATCGCCCGGGCCGCGCTTGGGGCCGAGGAGGGCAAGGGCCCGCTCCCGTGGCCGAGCTTCGAGCAGTACGTGAAGGCGGCGTGGGAGCCGCTGGTGAAGGGACAGCTCGAAGGGGCGCTCCGCCACGGCGGCCTCTTCGCCGACGTCGCTCCGGTCGCGGTGACCGCGAAGGTCAGCGCCGTCGAGCCGGCGCCGGCAAAGCTCGAGGGCAACGCCGGCGGGCTCACGCTCCTCGCCTATCCGTCGCTCCGGTTCTACGACGGTCGCAGCGCGGTCAGCGCCTGGCTCCAGGAGGCACCCGACACGATGACGCAGGCAGTGTGGGACGCGTGGGTCGAGGTCCCGGCGGAGACGGCGCGGAAGCTCGGCATCGCCCAGGGCGACATGCTCGGGATCAAGTCGCCGCAGGGGAGCCTCGAGCTGCCCGCGTACATCTCGCCGACGCTTCATCCCTCCGCGGTCGCGATTCCGATGGGCCACCGCTATACGCCCTACCAGCGTCCGCGATACGTCGGCGCCGACCCCCGCTCCCTGAACCCGATGGAGATCCTGCCGGCGGCGGCCGACGCGACGTCGGGTGGACTCTCGTTCATGAGCGTGAAGGTGACCCTGACGAAGCTCGGCACGCGCCGCCCGCTGGCCATTCTCCAGGCGACGCACGACCAGGACGACCGCGAGCTGGCGCAGTACGTGGACCTGCGCGCGGCCCGCGAGCAGGCGCTGCGGGGGCGTGGCCCCGAGCCACCTCTACCCAGCCTCTACGAAAATCAAAAATATCCGGGCAACCGCTGGGGCATGACGATCGACGTCGACGCGTGCGTGGGCTGTCAGGCGTGCGTGGTCGCCTGCCAGGCGGAGAACAACGTGCCGGTCGTGGGCAAGGCCTCGGCGGCGTACGGCCGCCAGCTCCACTGGCTCCGGCTCGAGCGCTGGGCGGAAGGCAAGCGGGAGCATCCGACGAACCTGTTCCTGCCGATGCTGTGCCAGCACTGCGAGGTCGCGCCGTGCGAGCCCGTCTGCCCCGTGTACGCGGCCTACCGCACCGATGAGGGACTCAATGGGCAGGTCTACAACCGTTGCGTGGGCACGCGCTACTGCGGCAACAACTGTCCGTATCACGTGCGCCGTTTCAACTGGTTCCAGTACGAGTTCCCGGCGCCGCTCGAGGTCCAGCTGAACCCCGACGTCACGGTCCGTCAGCTCGGCGTGATGGAGAAGTGCACGATGTGCGTGCAGCGCATCATCGTCGGCAAGGATCGTGCGCGCGACGAGAAGCGCGGGGTGCGGGACGGCGACATCGTGACGGCGTGCCAGCAGACGTGTCCGACTCAGGCGATCACGTTCGGTAACCTCAAGGACGACGCCAGCACCGTCGCGAAGCTGGCTCACTCGCCCCGGGCGTATCACGTGCTCCGCGAGGTCGGCACGCGGCCGTCCGTCACCTACCTCCGGAAGGTCGTCCGCGAGCACGCGTGAGCCGATGAGCGACGGCCGGACCACGTCCCCCACGTTCGCCGACGTCAACCGCGACGTCCTCCGCACGCTGGAGCCGCCGGGCAACCTCTATTTCGCCTGGATGTGCTTCGTGGCGCTGCTGCTCGCCGGGTTCTTCGTCGCCTGGACCGGGCAGGTCTGGTGGGGCATGGGCATGGCGGGCAAGCGCGTGCCCCAGATGTGGGCGATGTACATCACGACCTTCGTGTTCTGGATCGGCATCGGCCACGCGGGCACCCTGATCTCGGCCATCCTCTATCTCTTCCGCGCCCGCTGGCGGACGTCGATCTACCGGGCGGCCGAGGCGATGACGATCTTCGCGGTCATGACGGCGGGCCTGTTCCCGCTCATCCACGCCGGACGCATGTGGTTCGCGTACTTCCTGCTGCCGTACCCGAACCAGCGCTATCTCTGGCCCAACTTCCGGTCGCCCCTGGTCTGGGACGTGTTCGCGATCTCGACATACCTCTCGATCAGCACCGTGTTCTTCATCGTCGGGCTCGTCCCCGACATCGCTGCCCTGCGCGACGCCTCGAAGGGCTGGCGCCGCCGCATCTTCGGCATGCTGGCGCTCGGCTGGGAGGGCTCCGACACGCAGTGGCGTCACTACCGGCGCGCCTACGGGCTCCTGGCGTCGCTGGCGACGCCCCTCGTGCTCTCCGTTCACAGCGTCGTGTCGTGGGACTTCGCGATGGCGCTGGTTCCCGGCTGGCACTCCACGCTCTTCGCGCCCTTCTTCGTCGACGGGGCGATCTTCTCCGGATTCGCGATGGTGCTGATACTGGTCCTGCCGATGCGTCACTTCTTCAACCTCCACGCCTACATCCAGGAGAAGCACCTGGACGCGATGGGGAAGCTGATCCTCGTCACGGGCCTCGTCCTGACCTACTTCTACCTGTGCGAGATCTTCACCTCGCTCTACAGCGGCGAGCACATCGAGAAGGCCTCGCTCTTCTGGAAGGTGACCGCCACGTACGCCTGGGCGCTGTGGACCATGTACTTCTGCAACTGCATCGCCCCGCTGATCCTCTTCTGGAAGCGCGCCCGCACGAGCCCCGTCGTGCTCTACGTCGTGTCCATCCTGGTGCTGATCGGGATGTGGTTCGAGCGCTTCAACATCATCGTGCCGTCGCTCGGCCACGACTTCTATCCCTACACGTGGGGCATCTACTATCCGAGCCCGACCGACACGATGATCGTCATCGGCAGCTTCTCCTTCTTCTTCCTCCTGTTCCTGGGCTTCATCAAGCTGATGCCGTCGCTCTCGATCGTCGAGGTCAAGGAGACGATCCCACCGCCCGTGCGGGACAGGGCCCATGGCCACTGAGACGATCCTCGGCGTCTTCGCCCACGTAGACACGACGGTGCGGGCCCTCGAGGAGCTGCGCGCGCGCGGCTATCACGACCTCACGGTCTACACGCCGCTGCCGGTGCACGAGATCGAAGAGGTGCTCGAGCGCGACCGGCCGGTGAGCCGGGTCCGCCTGTTCACGCTGATCGGCGGGCTCGCCGGGATCGCCTCGGCCTTCCTGCTGACAATCTGGAGCTCGCTCGTGTGGGGGCAGGTCACCGGCGGAAAGTATCTGCAGCTCGTGCCCGGAGCCATCGTCGGCTCGTCGCTGCCCCCCTTCTTCATCATCGCGTTCGAGCTGATGGTGTTGTTCGGTGGGCTGGCGACGATCATCGGCATGGTCGTGCTCGGACGGTTGCCGCGTTTGTCGCCGAGTCCCACGTTCGATCCGCGGTTCACCAACGACCGCTTCGGCGTGGCCGTCCACTGCGCCCCCGAGCGCGCCGGCGCAGTGCACGAGCTCCTGCGCGCCGCCGGCGCCGAAGAAGTGAAATCCCGATGACAGGAACGAAATGAAATACGTCTTCATCCTCATGCTGTTGGTGGTCGGCGCGGCGGCCGGCGCGTGGGGCGCGGCGATCGTCGTGCGCTGGAACGACAACATGACCCAGACCGCCCGTATCGTGCCGGGCGAGCGCGTGTTCTCGATGCCCGCGGGCGTGGTGCCGCGCGGTGGCGAGCTCATCATCCCGCGGGAACAGCGCGACGTCGCGGCCAAGCGCCCGAATCCGGTGAAGGCGTCGGAAGCCTCGGTGGCGATCGGCAAGGATCGCTTCGCGACATTTTGCGTGCCGTGCCACGGTCCCGAGGGCAGGGGTGGAATCACGGGGCTGGTCGCGACCAAATTCATCCCGACGCCCGATTTGACGAACGCCGAGCTCCAGAAGCAGCGGACGGACGGGTACTGGCACAGCTACATCGTCGTCGGCGGCGCGGTGATGCCCGCCTACGGCGAGGCGCTCTCGTCGCAGGAGGCGTGGCACATCGTGAACTTCCTTCGGTCCATCGCACAGAAATGACCGTGTTCTGGAGTCTCGTGGCCGCGCTCGGCGCGGTCGTCTTCCTCGTCGGCGCGAACTCCGACGACGCGGCTCAGGTCTGGTCGATCTATCTGGTCAACCTCGTCTTCTGGTCGGGCCTCGCGGTGACCGGGCCGGCGATCGCGGGCATGATGCAAATCACAGAAGCTCGCTGGTCTCCAAGCGTCCGCCGCATCGCGCTGACGACGGCTGGCTTCCTGCCGACGGCGTTCGTCCTGCTCCTCGTCCTGTACACCGGCCAGGCGGTCCTCTATCCGTGGGTCACGACGCCGATTCCGGCCAAGGCCGGATGGCTCAACGTGCCGTTCTTCTGGCTACGCACGTACGGGTGCGCGGCGGTGCTGTTCGCCATCTGCTTCGCCTTCGTGCGCGCCCTCCTGCGCGACGCGATCCCGCAAGACGAGGAGCGCGAGCGCGTCCATCGCAATCGCGTCGCGGTGATTCTCTTGATGCTGTGGCTCGTGACGGTATCGCTGTGGGGATTCGACCTCGTGATGTCGCTGGATCCCAAGTGGTACAGCGGTCTCTTCGGCGGGTACTTCGCCGTCAGCGCGCTCTACACGGCGTTCTGCCTCTTGTCGATCCTCACGATCCGGGCCAACGCCCGCGGCCGCGCCTCGATCCCGCCGGCCGCGATCCAGGACGTGGCCAAGCTTCAATTCGCCATGTCGATCATGTGGATGTACTTCTTCTGGTCGCAGTATCTCGTGATCTGGTACGGCAACGTGCCGGTGGAGACGCGGTTTTTCGTCAAGCGCGTCTTCGTCCAGCCGTGGACGACGCTGGCCTGGGTCGTGCTGGTCGTAGGCTGGCTGATCCCGTTCGCGTATCTGCTCAAGCGCCTCACCGGGCGGCCGCCGCAGCGACACGCCCCGCTCGTCGTGGTGTCGGTCTTCGGCCTCGTCGCGATTTTCCTCGAGCGCGTGTTCGTCGTGTTCCCGTCGGTCTCGTCGAGCGCCCGGCTGCCGTTCAGCCTGCGCGACCTCGCCATCACCGCGGGCTTCCTCGCGCTGTTCGTGCTGAGCCGGCGCTGGTTCTTCGCCCGCTTCAAGCCCGTCCTCAATCTTCCGCACACGGGCCACTGACCTTCGCGTGGCTCTCCGCTGGGCGCGGGGCACGGAGGTGCCCCCGCGACCACGCTAGCCAACCTTCGTTGATGGTCGTTCTCCGCGCGGGAGCGTGGGACCGACCCTGACTACACGGGTCGCGGGGAGCAGCTCCGCGCCCCGCGCCCAGCGGAGAGCCCGTGTAGTAGAGTAACGGTGTGTTGACGGTCGAGGACGCGCTTGGACAGATTCTTTCACGCGTAGAGCCGTTGGCGGTTGAGCGGGTCGAGGTGATGGCGGCCCTCGGTCGCGTGCTCGCCGAACCCATCGTCTCGCGGTCGCTGATTCCCCCCTGGGCGAACTCGTCGATGGATGGGTATGCCGTCCGCGCCCGGGACACGCGGGGGGACCCGGTCGAGCTGGCCGTCGTCGGCCGGATCATTGCCGGGACGTTGCCGTCCCGCCCGCTCCGGGCAGGGGAGGCGATGCGGATCTTCACCGGCGCGCCGCTGCCCGAGGGCGCCGATGCCGTGGTGCCCCAGGAGGACGTCGCCGCCGACGGCGAGCGCGTCACGATCACCGGCCGGGTCGCCGCGGGCGCCTTCGTCCGGCCGGCGGGTGAGGACGTCCACGTGGGGGACGTCGTCGTCCAGCCCGGCGGTGTCATCGGCGCCGCCGAAGTGGGGCTGCTCGCGACCCTCGGGTACGCTCAGGTGCGTGTTTTCCGGCGTCCGCGCGTCGCGATCCTCTCGACGGGCAACGAGCTCGCGGACCTCGGGACCGAGCCGGGGCCGGGTCAGATTCCCAACACGAACACGTACTCGTTGATGGCGCAGGTGATCGAGGCGGGCGCCGAGCCCATCAATCTGGGTGTCGTCCCCGATCACCTCGAGGCGATCACCGAGCGTCTTCGCTGGGGCCTCGCGGCCGCCGACGTCCTCGTGACCTCGGCGGGCGTGTCGGTGGGCGAGCTCGACCTGGTGCGCGAGGCGCTGGAGCGGACCGGAGCCGAGCTCCATCTCTGGAAGGTCTCGATGCGGCCGGGCAAACCCATCACCTTCGGCACCCACGCCGGCCGCCCGGTGTTCGGGCTGCCCGGCAACCCGGTTTCGGCGATGGTGACCTTCGAGCTGTTCGTGCGCCCGGCGCTGCGCCGGATGGCTGGCGCCGATTCGGTCGACCGCCCGCGGCTCCGGGTGCCAGCACTCGAGATGATCGCCAACCCGGGGTCACGGCGCGGCTACCTGCGCGTCACGCTGACGCCAGACACCGGGGGCTACGGGGCCCGTCTCACCGGCGACCAGGGCTCGGCGATCCTCCGCTCGATGGTCCTCGCCGACGGCCTCGCCGTTGTCGCGCCGGACACGACGATCGCGGCCGGCGAACCGGTCGACGTCATCCTCCTCCGTTCGCTCGAGCCGAGATCGCGCTGAACGTTGACATCGTTTTCCGGCGCATGCTACGGTCGGCCCGGATGAGCCGAGCCCTGCGCGCCTTGGCCGCGGTGGCGATCCTCGCGAGCGGGTGCGCAAGTCGGGGCGCGGTGGGTCAACTCGAGTCCGATGTCGGCAAGCTCCGTGCGGAGCTGGCCGAGATGCGCGTCGCGCAGGAAGTCACCGCCCGTGATCTCGCCCGTGCCACGCCGCAACTCCAGGCGCTCGACGCACGAACGAGCCGAGCTGAGTCGGGGGTCACGGCGCTCGCCGACGAGGTGGCGTCCCTCAACAAGCGCGCTGACGCCGCGAACACGACGCTCGGAGAAACGCGCGCACGCGTAGACGCCCTCGCCCCCCCGGCCGCGACGCCACCGCCGGCCACGGCGGTCGAGCGTCCGCGCGTTCCCCCGGCGCCCGCGCCGACCGTTCCGACCGTGCCGCCCGCGCCGTCCACGCCGTCCACGACACCTCCGTCGCTGGCGCCGCCCATGCCGCCGGTGGCGCCGGCGCCCTCCGTGGTGCCTCCTCGGCCCGCGCCCCGGGCCGGCAACCCGGAGACGGAGTACGCCACCGCCCTCGCCACTTTTCGGTCGCGCGAACACGGACAGGCCGTGCTGGACTTCATCGACTTCATCGCGAAGTACCCAAAGCATCCGCTCACGGGAAACGCGCAGTACTGGATCGGCGAGGCCTACTGGGTCCAGCGCGACTACCGCCAGGCGCTGCTCGAGTTCGAGAAGGTGTTCGAGCACGGGCAGGCGAAGGCGCCCGACGCGCTAGTCAAGATCGGTCTCTGCTACGTGCGCCTGCGCGACCTTCCGCGCGCGCAGCAGGCGTGGCAGCGAGTCGTCAGCAAGTATCCGAAGTCCGAGGCGGCGACCATGGCGCAGTCGCTGCTGGTGACGCACGCCGTCCGCCGGTAGCGCCCCGCACCGTATCCGTTCCGACGCTTTGGCGAGGAGAGCCTCTTCGCTATACTGAGGCCCACTCCGCGCGACGTCGATGATTGAGCTGCGATCAGGAGACCCTCGCTACCCTGCGCTGTTGAGCGCCATTCCTTCGCCGCCCGCGCTCTTCGTACGCGGCGTGCTTCACGCCGACGACGCGCTGGCCATCGCGATCGTCGGCTCGCGCCGTCCCACACCGTACGGGATCGCCGTCGCGGAGCAGCTCGCGGGCGATCTCGCCGGCCGCGGCGTGACGATCGTGAGCGGCCTGGCGCGCGGCGTCGACACCGCGGCGCACCGGAGCGCCCTGGCGGCCGGCGGGCGCACCCTGGCCGTGTTCGGGTGCGGCGTCGACATCGTCTATCCACCCGAGAACGGCGAGCTGGCGCGCGCGATCGAGACGCGGGGCGCGCTCGTATCGCAGTTCGCGCCGGGAATGCCGGCGCTCCCCGGCAACTTTCCTGCGCGCAACCGTACGCTCGCCGGGCTGGCGCTCGGCGTCGTCGTCGTCGAGGCCACCGAGCGGAGCGGCGCTCTGATCACCGCTGGATTCGCGGGCGATCTCGGGCGGGAAACCTTCGCCGTTCCTGGCCGAATCACGTCGCCGACGAGCGTCGGCACCCATCGCCTCATCCAGGACGGTGCTAAACTCGTTACATGCTGGCAGGACATCGTGTCAGAATTGCCAGAACCGTGGCGCCGCGCCGTGCGCGGGTCGTCGGCGCCGTCGGGCGAGCAGCATCAGCCCGAGAACGGGAGTGACGAGGGACAGATGCTCAGGTTGCTGGCTCCGGACGAGCCGCAGCACATCGAGCAGCTCATCGCGCGCGCAGGGCTCGGTCCCGCGCGGGCGGCGGCGCTGCTCATGACCCTCGAGCTGGGCGGTTGGGCCCGGCAGCTGGCGGGACAGCGATGGGTCTCGGTCGAGTCGCGCGCGGGGAGAGCGTAGGTGGCGAAGCGGTCGCTGGTGGTCGTCGAATCGCCCACGAAGGTGAAGACGATCCAGAAGTATCTGAACTCGACGTATATCGTCAAAGCGTCGATGGGCCACGTGCGGGATCTCCCGAAGTCGCAGCTCGGCGTCGACCCGAAGAAGGGCTTCAAGCCGAAGTACGTCGTGTCCCCGGGCAAGAAGAAGGTCCTCGACGAGCTGAAGAAGGCCGCCGAGAAGGTCGACGCGCTCTACGTCGCGACCGACCCCGATCGCGAAGGCGAGGCGATCGGCTGGCATCTCGCCGAGGAGCTCCACGTCGCCAAGAAGAACGTGTTCCGCATCACCTTCAACGAGATCACCGAGCGCGCGGTCAAGGCCGCGTTCAACCATCCCGGTAAGATCGACCTGAAGAAAGTCGACGCCCAGCAGGCGCGGCGCGTGCTCGACCGCCTCGTGGGCTACAGCCTCTCGCCCCTGCTGTGGGAGAAGGTCCAGCGCGGGCTCTCCGCCGGTCGTGTGCAGTCGGTGGCGGTGCGGCTGATCGTCGACCGGGAGCGCGAGATCCAGGCGTTCGTCCCCGTCGAGTACTGGTCGCTCCACGCGCGACTCAACGCTTCACGGCCACCCGAGTTCGTGGCCACCTTGAAAGAGGTCGCGGGCGAGAAGGCGGCGCTCGCCAACGAAGAGGCGACGCACGCGCTCATGGCGTCGCTCGACGGGGCGCGCTTCGTCGTCAAATCCGTCACGCGCGGCGAGCGCCGCCGGAACCCGGCGCCGCCGTTCATCACCTCCACGCTGCAGCAGGAAGCGGGCAAGAAGCTCGGCTTCACGGCCCGGAAGACGATGACGATCGCCCAGCAGCTCTACGAGGGCATCGACCTCGGGGCGGAGGGCGCGGAGGGCCTCATCACCTACATGCGGACCGACTCGGTCCGGGTCGCGCACGAGGCGCAGGCCGCGGCGCGCGGGTGGGTGATCGCGCGCATCGGCATGGAGTACGTGCCCGAGGCGCCGCCGACGTACCGCTCGCGGGGGAGCGCCCAGGAGGCGCACGAGGCGATCCGCCCCTCCGAGCTGCGGAACGAGCCGAGAAACGTGGCGCGCTTCCTCACCAAGGACCAGCAGGCACTCTATCGACTCATCTGGGAGCGATTCCTGGGGAGCCAGATGACGCCCGCGGTCTACGACACCGTCGGCGCCGACATCGAGGCCGGTCGGTGCCTCTTTCGGGCCCAGGGAGCGACGCTCAAGTTCAAGGGCTTCACCGCGGTCTACGAGGAGAGTCGTGAGGAGGACGAGGTCCAGCCCGAGCAGGACCCGGAGGGCGCGATGCCCCCCCTGGAAGAGGGCGAAGTGCTGACGCTGGTCGCCCTCGACCCCAAGCAACACTTCACCCAGCCGCCGCCGCGCTTCACCGAGGCCTCGCTGATCAAGGCGCTCGAGGAGCTCGGGATCGGCCGACCGTCGACGTACGCGTCGATCCTGGGCACGATCATCAACGATCGGGGTTACGTCCATCGCGAGCGGCGCACGCTGACGCCGACCGAGCTGGGCATGGCGGTCACCGACAAGCTCATCCCGTACTTCCAGGACATCATGAACGTCGAGTTCACCGCCCAGATGGAAGACAACCTCGACAAGATCGAGGAGGGCGAGCGCAAGTGGGTCGATACGGTCAAAGAGTTCTACGAGCCCTTCAAGCGCGACCTCGCTCGCGCCAAGCGCGAGATGCGGAGCGAGAAGGTGGGCGAGCCCACCGGTGAGCTGTGCCCCGAGTGCGGCAGCGAGCTCCTGGACAAGCGCGGGCGCTTCGGGAAGTTCCTGGCGTGCTCCGCCTACCCCGATTGCCGCTACACCCGAAACCTCGACGGGTCCGGGCGCGCCGAGGACGAGCCCGCGAACGAGAACTGCCCCACGTGCGGCCGACCCATGGTGATCAAGCACGGGCGGTTCGGCAAGTTCATCGCGTGCTCGGGCTATCCGGAGTGCAAGACGACGAAGCCGGTGACCCTCGGGATCGCGTGTCCCGAGCCGGGGTGCTCCGGGCAGCTCGTGGAGCGCCGCTCGCGGCGCGGGCGCAACTTCTTCGGCTGCTCCGCATATCCGACCTGCAAGTTCGTGGTCTGGCGACGTCCCGTCCCCGAACCGTGTCCGAAGTGCGGGGCGGCGTTCGTCACCGAGCGCGCCCTGAAGAACCGTGTCGTCCGCAGCTGCGCGCGCGAAGGCTGCGACTTCGAGCGGGAGGTCGAGCTGCCGGTGGCATGAAGGATCCACTGGCTGCGTTTCTCCGCCACCTCACTCTGGAGAAAGACGCGTCGCCGCACACGCTTCGAAGCTACCGGAGCGACCTGCTCGAGTTCGTACAGTACGCCGGCGCCGGTGACGCCGGCACCTGGCTCTCCGACGTCGATCCACGCCTCGTGCGCGGCTACCTCGCCCATCTGCACGCGCGCGGGCTCGACACGGTCACGATCGCGCGGAAGCTCGCCGCCCTGCGGAGCTGGTTCCGGTTCCTGGTGCGGCGCGGCGTGCTCGAGCGAAACGTCGCGCGCGAGGTCCGGGGCCCCCGACCTCCCAGGAAGCTCGTCTCGTTCCTGCCGATCGATGAGGCGATGGCCTTGATGGACGCTCGGCTCGACGGTGCGACGCGCGCGCGTGACGTCGCCGTGCTCGAGCTCCTCTACGCCACCGGCCTGCGCGTCTCGGAGCTGACAGGTCTCGACCTCGACGACGTCGACCGGTCGCAGCAGACCGTGCGCGTCCTCGGCAAGGGACGAAAGGAGCGGATCGTCCCGTACGGAAGGCGGGCGGCGGGCGCGCTCGGCGCCTACCTGGCCGGGCGCGGCGCCGCCCGCGGGCCGCTCTTCGCCAACCGGCGCGGCGGGAGGCTCACGGTGCGCTCGATCCACTCGATCGTGCGGCGGAGCGCGTCGGCGTGCAGCATCACGCGCCGAGTGAGCCCGCACACGCTGCGTCACACGTTCGCGACCCATCTGCTGGACGCCGGTGCCGATCTCCGGGTGATCCAGGAGCTCCTCGGCCACAGCCGGTTGTCGACAACGCAGCGTTACACGCACGTGGGCGCCGACCAGCTCATGCGCGTGTACGACGCCGCGCACCCGCGCGCCCATGCCAAATGAGCGCACCGCGAAAGTCGGGCGTGCGGAGCCACGCCGTGGCTTGCTCAGGTCGCCCTCGGTGAAGCCGGCCTCACAGACGCCGCGACCACAATCGATTCACTCGACCACGGTCGTCGCGGTCCGTCACCGCAGTCAGGTAGCGGTCGCCGGTGACGGGCAGGTCTCGATCGGAAACACCATCGTCAAGGCCGGCGCCCGGAAGGTTCGAAAGCTCTACGGCGACCGCGTGGTCGCGGGGTTCGCCGGAGCCGCCGCGGACGCGTTCACCCTCTTCGCCCGATTCGAGGCGAAGCTGGAGGAGCATCGCGGCAACCTGTCGCGCGCCGCCGTCGAGCTCGCCAAGGACTGGCGCACCGACCGCGTGCTGCGGCGGCTCGAGGCGCTCCTGGCGGTGGCCGACCGCGAGCATACATTCATCGTCTCCGGGACGGGCGACGTGATCGAGCCCGACGACGGCCTGATCGGAATCGGCTCGGGCGGACCGTACGCGCTGGCGGCAGCGCGCGCGCTGGTGACCCATTCCGACCTGGACGCGAAAGCCATCGCGACCGAGGCGATGCGGGTCGCGGCGTCCATCTGTGTCTTCACCAACGACCACGTAACGGTCGAAGTCCTGTGAAACGGCGACGCATCGCTTCGCCGCGGATCGATCGGGTTGATCGGGCGTATCGGAGCCGGGTCGCACCTGTATCAGGCCACCCGCGGTCCACGCCGGCCTCAAGGACCCCGCTACAATGACCGAATTGACCCTGACGCCCGCGCAGATCGTCGCCGAGCTGGATCGTTACATCGTCGGCCAGGAGAAGGCCAAGCGCGCGGTCGCTATCGCGCTCCGCAACCGGTGGCGGCGGCAGAACGTCCCGCCCGAGCTGCGGGACGAGGTGGCGCCGAAGAACATCATCATGATCGGCCCCACAGGGGTGGGGAAGACCGAGGTGGCCCGGCGACTGGCGAAGCTGGCGCAGGCGCCGTTCCTGAAGGTCGAAGCCTCCAAGTACACCGAGGTCGGCTACGTCGGTCGCGACGTCGAGTCCATGATTCGCGATCTGACGGAGCTGTCGGTGAACATGGTCAAGGCGGAGATGACGGCCCGCGTGCGGGAGAAGGCGGAGCAACTCGCCGAGGAGCGTTTACTCGAGATCCTGCTACCCCGCCGCGCCCAGGAGCCCTTCTCGTCGAGCTCGCTCGAGGAGATCGCGCCGGACGCGTCGCGGGAGACGACCAAGGACAAGCTCCGCGCGCAGCTCCGGGCCGGGCGGCTGGACGACCGGCTCGTCGAGCTGGAGACGCAGCAACAGGCGATGCCGATGATCGAGGTCCTGTCCGGTCAGGGGATGGAGGAGATGGGCATCCACCTCAAGGACATGCTCTCGAACCTCATGCCGACCCGGACGAAGCACCGGAAGGTCCGCGTGGTCGAGGCACGGCGACTCCTGGCCCAGGAGGAGGCGCAGAAGCTCGTGGACATGGACGAGGTCGTGACGCAGGCCATCCGGCGCGCCGAGAACTCGGGCATCGTTTTCCTCGACGAGCTCGACAAGGTGGCCGGGCGGGAAGGCGGCCACGGGCCGGACGTCAGCCGCGAAGGGGTGCAGCGCGATCTCCTGCCGATCGTCGAGGGCTCCTCGGTCACGACCAAGTACGGGGTCGTCCGCACGGACCACGTCCTGTTCATCGCGGCCGGCGCCTTCCACGTGGCCAAGCCGTCGGACCTGATCCCGGAGCTCCAGGGGCGCTTCCCAATCCGCGTCGAGCTCGACCCCTTGACGCGCAACGATTTCGTCCGCATTCTTACCGAACCTCGAAACGCTCTGATCACGCAGTACGTGGAGCTCCTGAAGACGGAGCACGTGACCCTCCGGTTCGTCCCGGAGGCGGTGGAGGCGATCGCGGAGATCGCGATGCAAGTGAACACGAGCACCGAGAACATCGGCGCCCGGCGCCTGTACACGGTCATGGAAAAGCTCCTCGAGCAGATCTCCTTCGACGCGCCGGATCTGCCGGGTAAGGAGCTGACCATCGACGCCGGGTACGTTCACGTCAGGCTGAGCGACATCACCCGCGACCAGGATCTCTCGAGGTACATCCTCTGATGGCAGGGCGAGCCGCAGCCGAAGGCGAGGCGCGCCGGTGATGGCTTCGCGCAGCCGCAGCCCGAAGGGCGAGGCGCGCCAGTGATGGCTTCGCGCAGCCGCAGCCCGAAGGGCGAGGCGCGCCAGTGATGGCTTCGCGCAGC
>Ga0066709_100000023_pt1 | contig 43689 bp, 21 predicted proteins | sample GraSoiAngelo_158_FD_79665 | JGI IMG/M metagenome (GOLD analysis project Ga0066709, IMG submission 79665) | Grasslands soil microbial communities from the Angelo Coastal Reserve, California, USA - 14_1009_16_30cm | ecosystem: Environmental > Terrestrial > Soil > Grasslands | place: USA...
AATCCCCTTGGCGTGGTTGTTCCAGTACTTTCCGGTAAAGGCAACCTCGGTCCCGGCCTTGCGCGCCACTCGAAATTCCTCGGGAGTCAGGATCTTTTCCCACTCCGCATCGCTTTTCACGACCTTGTCCACGATGACGATTCCCCTCTTCTTAGCTGAGTAGATCTTGATCTTGGCGGGGGCTGCCGGCGCGGCGGCGATCGACGCCGCGGCCAAGAGCACCCAAACCCCATTCCACCACTTCATTCGCGCTCCTTCCTCCACCCCTTCATCCAACCAGCCGCGGTCCTTTCAGGACGATCTCGCGCAGATTGCCGCGCTCGGTTATGATGCCCCCGATTCCTCCACGAATCCACCAGACGGTTTCAACGCAAGGAGCCCTATGTCGACCAAGGAGGGGACCCGCGCCATCCTCGCACTCGAGGACGGCACCTTCTTTGAAGGCAAAGGGTTCGGGAGAAGCGCTGAGACATTCGGTGAAGTGGTCTTCAACACGACCCTCTGCGGATACCAGGAAGTCCTCACCGATCCATCCTACCGCGGCCAAGTCGTCGTCATGACCTACCCGCACATCGGGAATTACGGGGTCAACCGGGAGGACGTCGAGTCCCTCCACCCTCAGGTGGCCGGGTTCGTGGTCCGCGAGATCTCCACCCGGGCCTCCTCCTGGCGGGCGTCCGGGGAGCTCCACCGGTATTTAGACGAGGCGGGCGTCGTGGGGATCAGCGAAATCGACACGCGCGCCCTGACGCGGCACATCCGGACTCGAGGCGCGATGCGGGGGGTGATTTCGACCACCACGCTCGATGCCGACGTATTGATCCGGCGCGCGCGCGAGGCGCCCTCCATGGTCGGGCTCGACTTGGTCCGCGAGGTGACGTGCGACGCGGCCCACGCGTTCGAGGACCCGGACGTCGCCGGGACGCGCGGGCGGTTCCGCGTGGTGGCGTACGACTTCGGGATGAAGCGAAATATCCTTCGCATGCTCGCCGCCTCGGGCTGCGACGTGGCCATCGTGCCGGCGACGACCTCCGCCGAGGACGCCATGGCCGGCGATCCCGACGGGATCTTCTTTTCGAACGGCCCGGGTGACCCGGAGCCGTGCACCTACGCGATTCGCGCGGCGCGCGACCTCATCGGCCGCCGCCCGATCTTCGGCATCTGCCTCGGACACCAGATCCTCGGCCTGGCGTGCGGCGGGAAGACGTTCAAGCTCAAGTTCGGGCACCGAGGAGCCAATCATCCGGTCAAGAATCTGCGCACCGGCCAGGTCGAGATCACGGCCCAGAACCACGGCTTCGCCGTCGATCCGGCGCTCTTCTCGAAGTCGGAATACGAGCTGACCCACGTCAACCTGAACGACGGTACGGTCGAGGGATTCCGCCACCGGGAGCTTCCCGTTTTTTCAGTCCAGTACCACCCCGAGGCGAGCCCGGGCCCGCACGACAGCCACTACCTGTTCCGCGAGTTCATGGAGGAGATGGCCGCGCGCCGCGTGGCCTGACCGATGCCGCGAGACCCCTCCATTCGCTCCGTCCTCGTGATCGGCTCGGGGCCGATCGTCATCGGTCAGGCCTGTGAGTTCGACTACAGCGGCACCCAGGCGATCAAGGTCCTCCGCGCCGAGGGGATCCGGGTCTCGCTGGTGAACTCGAACCCCGCGACGATCATGACGGACCCCGAGTACGCGGACCGCACGTACGTGGAGCCGCTCACCGCCGACGTCGTGGAAGCGATCCTCGAGCGGGAGCGACCCGACGCGCTCCTTCCCACCGTCGGCGGTCAGACGGCGCTCAACCTCGCCGTGGAGCTCTCGAAGCGCGGGGTTCTCGACCGGCTTGGAATCCGCCTGATCGGCGCGAGCCGTCGCGCCGTCGAGGTCGGGGAAGACCGCCGGCTGTTCCACGCGGCGATGACCCGGATCGGACTCGACATGCCGCGGGGCGGGTTCGCGGGAACCCGCGATGAGGCCCTTGCGGTATTGCACGAGACCGGTCTGCCCGCGGTGATCCGGCCCTCCTTCACCCTCGGCGGCTCCGGCGGGGGAATCGCGTACAACATGGAGGAGTTCGAGCATGCGGTCGCGCGCGGGCTCGAGCTTTCGCCGGTTCACGAGATTCTCGTCGAGGAGTCCATCGTCGGGTGGAAGGAGTACGAGCTGGAGGTGATGCGCGATCACGCGGACAACTTCGTCGTGATCTGCTCGATCGAGAACTTCGACCCGATGGGAATCCACACCGGCGATTCGGTCACCGTGGCGCCGGCCCAGACCCTGAGCGACCGCGAGTACCAGATCATGCGGAACGCCGCCCGCGCCATCATCCGCGAGGTCGGCGTGGAGACCGGGGGATCGAACATCCAATTCGCGGTGGATCCGAAGACGGGACGGATGGTCGTGATCGAGATGAATCCGCGCGTCTCCCGGTCCTCGGCGCTCGCGAGCAAGGCCACGGGCTTCCCGATCGCCAAGATCGCGGCGCTCCTCGCCGTGGGATATCGCTTGGACGAGATCCGGAACGACATCACGCGGGTCACGCCCGCGTGCTTCGAGCCGGTCCTCGACTACGTCGTGGTGAAGATCCCACGGTGGGCCTTCGAGAAGTTCCGGGATGCGAGCCCGCTCTTGGGAACGCAGATGAAGTCGGTCGGGGAGGTCATGGCGATCGGGCGCACGTTCAAGGAAGCCCTGCAAAAGGGGCTCCGTGGGCTCGAGACCGGGGGCGACGGCTTCGGCCGGGGTGACCTGGACGACCTTCGGATCAAGGAGAAGCTGCTCTCGCCCGACCCCGACCGGATCCTCTACGTGAAGCGCGCGTGCGAGCTGGGCTGGGCCCACGACGAGATCCACCGGATGACCGGGATCGACACCTGGTTTCTGGACCAGATCCAGCAGATCGCCGACATGAAAGAGAGGATCGGCCCCGATCTTGATCCGGTCGTTCTTCGTGAGGCGAAGCGGATGGGATTCTCCAACGCGCGGATCGCGGCCCTGTCGGGCCATCGGGAGGATCAGGTGCGCGCCCGACTTCACGAGGCGGGGATCCGGCCGGTCTACAAGCGGGTCGATACCTGTGCCGGCGAGTTCGTCTCCCACACCCCATACCTCTACTCCACCTACGAACAGGAGTGCGAGGCCGACCCCACCGACCGGAAGAAGGTCATCATTCTCGGGAGCGGTCCCAACCGGATCGGCCAGGGCATCGAGTTCGACTACTGCTGCTGCCACGGCTCCTTCGCATTCAAGGAGGAGGGGTACGAGACGATCATGGTGAACTGCAACCCGGAGACCGTCTCGACCGACTACGACACCTCGGACCGCCTCTACTTCGAGCCGCTCACGTTCGAGGACGTGATGAACATCATCGAGAAGGAGCGCCCCGAAGGCGTGGTGATCCAGTTCGGCGGGCAGACGCCGCTCCGCCTGGCCCTTCCGCTGCATCGGGCGGGGGTCAAGATCCTGGGCACGAGCCCCGACGCGATCGACGCGGCCGAGGACCGCCGCCGCTTCAGCGCGCTCCTCTCCCAGCTCGGGATCCCGCAACCGGAGAGCGGTACGGCCACCTCGCTCGACGAGGCCAAGGCGGTGGCGGCCCGGATCGGCTACCCGGTGCTCGTCCGGCCCTCGTACGTCCTTGGTGGACGCGCGATGGCGATCGTCTACGACGAGGCGCACCTCGAGGAGTACGTGCGCGAGGCGGTCCTCGCCTCGCCCTCGCATCCGATCCTCGTCGACCGCTTCCTCGAGGACGCATACGAGGTCGACGTCGACGCGGTGGCCGACGGGGAGCGGGTCGTGATCGGCGGCATCTTGGAACACATCGAGGAGGCCGGGGTCCACAGCGGCGACTCCTCGATGGTCCTGCCCACGTTCAAGATTCCCCCTCACCATCTGAAGACCATCCGCGACGCGACGCGACGGCTGGGGATCGCGCTCGGCGTCAAAGGCCTCATGAACATCCAATTCGCGATCCAGGGGGAGCGGGTCTACGTCCTCGAGGTGAATCCCCGCGCGTCCCGGACCATCCCGTTCATCAGCAAGGCCACAGGCGTCCCGCTGGCCAAGGTCGCGGCGCGGATCATGGCGGGCCGGTCGCTCCGGGAGCAGGACATCGTCGACGACCTCTCGGTGGACCGGTTCTTCGTCAAGGCGTCCGTCTTTCCGTTTCTGAAATTCCCCGGCTCCGACATCCTGCTCGGGCCGGAGATGAAGTCGACCGGGGAGGTCATGGGGATCTCTGAGAACGTCGGGATCGCGTTCGCGAAGGCGCTGGCCGCGACCGGGTCCCACATTCCGACTTCGGGGACCGCCTTCGTAAGCGTGAACGACCACGACAAGGGCGGCGTCCTGCCGCACGCCCGCGCGCTCTCGGAGATGGGATTCCGGATCGTGGCGACCCGGGGAACCGCGGAGTTCTTGAGCCGCCAGGGAGTGCCCGCGGAGACGATCTACAAGGTCAACGAGGGCCGGCCCAACGTCGTCGACCGGATCAAGAGCCGGGAGATCGACCTGATCCTGAATACGCCGCTCGGAGAGGAATCGTTCTACGACGACGGGGCGATCCGGAAGAACGCGATCTTATACGGGATTCTTTGCCTGACCACGCTGACCGCGGCCGCGGCCACGGTGCAGGCGATCCGCGCGCTTCGGGAGCGCCCGCCCGAGGTGATCAGCCTTCAGGAGATCTACGAGAGCCGCGCGCGGCTCGCTCCCGCCCCCGAGGCCGCGACGGCCTGACCGCGCGCTACGCCTTGCCGGTCGGGTTGTCGATCGCTCTCCACAGATACCAGCTCGCCACCGTGCGAAACGGTCTCCATCGCTCCCCACGGCGGAGCACCTGCGCCGGCGTCGGGAGTCCCCGGGTGCGGAACGCGCGCTGGAATCCCTTCCGCACGCCGTAGTCGTGCGCCGGGAGCACGTCGGGGCGTCCGAGCCGTATCAGGAGCATCTCCACCGTCCATCGGCCGATTCCGCGGACCGCGGTGAGCCGCTCCACGATTTCCTCGTCGTCGAGCCGGCGGATCGCGGCCAGGGTCGGCACCGTGCCGTCGATGGTCTTCCGCGAGAGGTCCTTCACCGCCGCCACCTTGGCGCGCGAGAGGCCCGCCGAACGGAGAGCCTCGTCGCGCGTGGCCAGGAAATCCTCCGGCGACGGGAAGCGCTTCGGGCGATAGAGCGCGAGGACGCGCGAGAAGATCGTGGCCGCGGCCTTCCCGGTGAGCTGCTGGTAGGCGATCGCCTCGGCCAGCGAGGCGAACGGGCTTCGCGAAGCGTCGGCCCTCAGGCGGAATGGACCGTGCCGCTCCATGAGCGGCGCCAGCTTTGGATCGGAGGCGCGGAGGAGTCGCTCGGCTTCCTGAACGTCGAACGAGAGGGACACGCGTGGCGCCAAGGACCTTACGTCTAGAGGCGGCCCCGCCTGCGATCCGGACCGCGAACCGCCTTGGGACGCCGGCCGAAGCCGCCGCCGGCGGGTTGGCCGGAATGGGTCATGGGACGGCTGGGTCGCGACCCGCCGGAGCTCGAGCCGCCGCCGTGGTGGGCGCGGCCTCCGCTCGATCCGCGGGCGTTCCCGCCGGGTCTCCCGGCAGAGTGCCCGCCGCCGTGGCGGCCGCCGTGGCCACCCTGGGTACGGACGCTGTCCGCGATCTCGCGGGGGCGCATCTTGTAGTCGAAATCCGGGAGGAGCACGCGCGGGACGGTGCGTCCGAGGAACCGCTCGATCGCGGTGACGTCCTTCTGCTCGTCGGGGCTCATCAAGGTGAACGCGTCCCCGATCGCGTCGACGCGGCCCGTCCTGCCGATGCGGTGGACGTAATCCTCGGGCGTGTGCGGCACGTCGTAGTTGACCACGTGCGTGATCCCCTCGACGTCGATGCCGCGCGAGGCGATGTCGGTCGCGACGAGGATCTGGATCCTTCCGCGCTTCAGGTCGCTCAACGCCCGCTCCCGCTGGCTCTGGCTCCGATTCCCGTGGAGCGGCGCGACGGTGAAATTCCGGCGGGCCAGCTGGCGCGCGAGGCGGTCGGCGCCGTGCTTCGTCCGCGTGAAGACGATCACGCTCCGGACTTCCGTGCGCGAGAGGATCTCGTCCAGGAGCTCGGTCTTGAGATTGCGCGGCACCGGGTAGATCGCCTGCGTGATTCCCGCGGCCGGCCGGGAAGGCGGCGCCAGGTCGATCCGGACCGGATCCCGGAGCGCCTCTTTCGCGACCTTGTTCAGGTCGGGCGGCATCGTCGCGGAGAACATGAGCGTCTGCCGCTCGGTGGGCAGGAGTTTCAAGATGCGACGCAGATCCGGCGCGAAGCCCATGTCGACCATGCGGTCCGCTTCGTCCAGGACCAGGACCTCGACGTAGTCGAGCCGAAGCGCCAGGCGTCCGTGCAGGTCGAGAAGCCGGCCCGGGGTGGCGACGAGAAGCTCGACGCCGGGCGAGCGGAGCATCCGCTCCTGAGGCGGGAGGGGAACCCCGCCATAGACCACGCCGACGTTCACATTCGTGAAGCGCGCGTAATCCCGCGCGTTGGTCTCGACCTGCGCGGCAAGCTCCCGGGTCGGCGTCAGTACCAGGGCGCGAATCTTGCGCGGGCCGTCCATAAGCCGGGTCAGGATGGGGAGCACGAACGCCGCGGTCTTTCCGGTGCCGGTCTGCGCGGCGGCGATCAAATCCCTCCCGGAGAGCACGACCGGGATGGCTTTTCGTTGTACGGGGAGAGGCTCGGTGTATCCGGCGGCGCGGACGCCTTTGACGATGGCGGCGGGCAGCCCAAGGGCGGCGAATGGCAGGGGGTTTTCTCCTTACGTTTGAGAGTGTTGTAGCATCAGGGAATGGCACCATTGTGGCTGAAAGACTGGCCGAAAGATAGCGCGAAGCGCGCGGCCTACGTCGACGAGGTTTTTCTCCGCGTCGCACCCCAGTACGACCGCCTCACGCGCCTCCTCTCCTTCGGCCGGGACGAGAGGTGGAAAGAGGCGGTGATCGAGCTGCTTCCGCCCGGCGCGAGGCAAGCGCGGGTCCTGGATCTGGCGACCGGCACCGGTGCCTTCCCGGATCTCCTCCGCCGAGCCGGGTTCCAAGGGACGATCCTCGGGCTCGATCGCAGCCAGGCCATGCTCGCGCGAGCCCGGGCGAAGTGCGCCGCGCACGAGAGGGTCTACCTTGCCCGCGGCGACCTGAACGCCATCCCGGTCGCCGCGGGGACCTTCGATGCGATCCTGGTCGGGTACGGGCTCCGGTACATCGGCGATCTGCGCGGCGCGATGGTCGCGGCTCACCGGGCGCTTCGTCCCGGCGGAGTCTTCATCTCGCTCGACTTCGGACTGCCTCCCTCTCGCTGGTATCGCCGCCTCTGCCTCGCGTACCTCTTCCTCTTCGGCACCCTCTGGGGACTCGTGCTCCACGGAAAGCTGGACACCTATTGGCACATCGTGGAATCGCTCCGGGCCTATCCGGGGCAGCGGACGCTCGAGAACGCCCTCGAGGAGGCCGGGTTCGCGCGGATCGCGATCGTGGAGCAGCTAGGCGGAATTTCGGTTCTCGCGCGCGCCGAGAAGCTGGCCGAGGCGCCGGCAGCCGCGGCATCGGCCGCGCGCTAGCGCAGGAAGTAGAGGGCGGCCCCCAGGGCGACCGCCATCACGGCGAGGCACGCTGGCACCAGGACGCGCACCGCGCCTCGCCCCAGCACGATGGCGGCGGCCGACTTGAACAACGTGTTCGAGAGAATCCCGACCGCGATGGCCTGCGACGCGGCGGCCACCATGGCGGGCTCCGACGCGCTCTTGGCCATCGAGATCGTCAGCGCATCCATGTCGGTGAGGCCGACGATCGCGCCCGAGACGACGAGCCCCGTGTCTCCCCACTGCTCGCGCGCGGCGTGCACCGCGAGCAACACGACCTGGAACATCAGGGCCATCTGTAGCGCGGCGCGGAGCTCGAGAGGGTTCGAGGGCGCCTCGACGTGATCGCCGCCCCCATCCAGCCGTCTCCAGCCCAGAACCGTGATCACGATTCCAAGGACAAACGGAACGGCGATATAGGGCAGGAGGGCGGTCATGAGGTCCGGGTTCAATACCGCCGTGGCCACGAGGATGCGGAGGAACATCACCGTGCACGCCGCGATAATTCCGAAGGCGAGGGGCTTGCCGAGCGCCGGGTGCTCCGCGCTCTCGCGGGCGAAGGTGAACGTGACGCTCGTCGAGGAGACGATCCCGCCCAGAAGCCCGGCGAGCGGGTAGCCGTGGGTCACGCCGACGGCGCGCCGAGCGATGAATCCCGCGAAGCTGATGCCCGAAAAAAATAAGACGAGGAGCCAGAGCTCGCGCGGCCGGATCCCACCCCACGGCCCGTAGGGACCCTCGGGAAGAAGCGGCAGGACGACGACCGCCATGACCGCGAAGCGGATCGCCGCTCGGATCTCCGCGTCGTCCAGGCGGGCGATCGACGAGTGGAGGCGCGATTTCTCGACGAGGAGAAGGCAGGTCACCGCGATGATGCCGCTCGCGATCGCCAGGTAGCCGAGGCCCGCGAGGACGCCGGCCGCGAGCGTCACGAGGGCGGCCACCTCCGTGGTGCCCTCCACGTCGCGGCGGCTGACCGCCACGTAGCCGGCCAGCACCAACCCGACGGCCCCCGCCAGGAGGACCGTCGCGACCGCGGGCAGCCCGATCGTCCAGAGCCACCCTGCGAGCCCCGCCAGCCCGCCGAGGAGGGTGAAGGTGCGGACGCCGCCGATCCGCCCGGTCGGGCCGCTCGCGTGGCCGGACCACTGGCGCTCTACCCCGACCGCGGCTCCGCAGACGGCCGCCACCGCGATTCGAAGAACCCCGGTGGAATCGAAGTTCACGGGGTGCTCAGTGTTCGGTGGCGCCGAGGAGCTTGCGGAGCACGTAGGGAAGGATTCCGCCGTGCTCGTAGTATCGGGCTTCCTGGGGCGTATCGATCCGGACCAGGGCGCGGAACTCTCGCGCCGCGCCGGCTCCGTTCCGGACACGGACCAGGGCCTCGGCCCCGCGCTCGAGGCCGCGCCGGAGGAGGTCCGGAACTCCGAGGATGTCGTAGCGCTCGCGGCCGGTCAGCCCGAGGGAGTCGGCGGTCCGGCCGGCAGGGAACTGGAGCGGGAGGATTCCCATTCCGATCAGATTGCTCCGGTGGATCCGCTCGAAACCCTCCGCGATCACGGCGCGCACGCCCAGGAGCTTCGGACCCTTGGCCGCCCAGTCGCGGGAGGAGCCGGTCCCGTATTCCTTGCCCGCGATGACGATGGTCGGCACGCGCTCGGACTCGTACTTCATCGCGGCGTCATAGATCGTCAGCTGCTCGCCGCTCGGCACATGCGCGGTGAAGCCGCCCTCCACGCCGGGCACGAGGCGGTTTCGAATCCGGACGTTCGCGAACGTGCCGCGAACCATGACCTCGTGGTTTCCCCGCCGCGAGCCGTAGGAGTTGTAGTCGGCCGGCTTGACGCCGTGCTGCTCGAGGTATTGGCCCGCGGGACTGCCGCGCTTGATCGACCCGGCCGGGGAGATGTGGTCGGTCGTCACGCTGTCTCCCAGGAGGGCCAGGACCCGCGCTTCGTGAATCTCCTCCACCGCGGCGGGCTCGAGCGACATCCCGTCGAAGTATGGCGGCCGCTTCACGTAGGTCGAGCTTGGCTCCCACGCGTAGCGGTCGCCCTCGGGAACGGGAAGGTTCTGCCACGTCTCGTTGCCCGCATAGACGTTCGCGTAGGCCCGGCGGAACGTATCCGACTGGACGGCGGCGCGGATCGTATCCTCGATCTCCCGCCTCGACGGCCAGAGATCGCGCAGGGAGACCGGCGTTCCGTCGCTCCCGACGCCGATAGGCTCCCGGCTCATGTCGACGTCGATCCGTCCGGTGAGGGCGTACGCGACCACGAGCGGGGGAGAGGCGAGATAGTTCGCGCGAACCTCGGGGTGGATGCGCCCTTCGAAGTTCCGGTTTCCGCTCAACACGGAGGCGACCACGAGCCCGTTCGCCTCGACCGCCGCCGAGATCGGCTCGGGGAGCGGCCCGCTGTTCCCGATGCAGGTCGTGCATCCGTATCCGACGGTGAAGAAGCCGAGCTTCTCGAGATAGGGAGTGAGCCCCGCCCTTTCCAGATATTCGGTCACCACCTTCGAGCCGGGGGCGAGGCTCGTCTTGACCCACGGCTGGGTCTTGAGCCCCCGCTCCACCGCGCGCTTCGCGAGGAGGCCGGCTCCCACCATGACGGACGGATTCGATGTGTTCGTGCAGCTCGTGATCGCCGCGATCACGACCGAGCCGTCGTTCAAGGGAAACGTCTCCCCCGCCATGGTGACCTTGCCCACGGGCGGGGCCATGACCACGACGTTCCCGTCCCCACCCTCGCTCTCCCAGCGCCCGTCGGTGTCGGGGGTGGGCGGCGTCTTCGGCGCGACCTTCATCGTCGGGAGCGCCGTCTGGAAGTTCGACTTCACGTCGCGGAGCGGGACGCGATCCTGGGGACGGCGTGGGCCCGCGAGGCTCGGCTCGACGCGGCTCAGGTCGAGGTGGAGCTGGTCGGAGTATTGGGCCTCTGGATGCCCGGGGCCGGCGAAGAGACCCTGCTCCTTCGCGTATGCCTCGATGAGCCGCAACTGTTCTTCGCCACGGCCGGTGAATTCCAGATACCGGAGGGTCTCGGCGTCGATCGGGAACATCCCGCACGTCGCGCCGTACTCGGGGGCCATGTTGGCGATCGTGGCGCGATCGGCGACCGGCAGCCCCTCGAGCCCCGGGCCGTAGAACTCGACGAACGACCCGACGACCCCCTTCTGCCGCAGCATCTCGGTGACCGTGAGGACCAGGTCTGTAGCCGTCGCGCCCTCCGGAAGCGCGCCATCCACCCTGAAGCCGACCACGCGCGGCACCAGCATCGACACCGCCTGGCCGAGCATGGCGGCCTCCGCCTCGATGCCGCCGACGCCCCAGCCCAGCACGCCGAGGCCGTTGATCATGGTGGTGTGCGAATCGGTCCCGATCAGGGTGTCCGGGTACGCTTCAGGCTTCGGGCCGGGCGTCGCGAAGACCACGCGGGCCAGGTATTCGAGATTCACCTGGTGGACGATCCCGGTCGCGGGCGGGACCACCCGGAAATCGCGGAAGGCGCGCTGGCCCCATCGAAGGAAGAGGTACCGCTCGCGGTTCCGCTCGAACTCCTTCTCTGCGTTGATCAGGAGCGCGGCGCGCGACCCGTACTCGTCGACCTGGACCGAGTGGTCGATCACGAGCTCGGCGGGTTGAAGCGGATTGATCTTCTTGGGATCGCCCCCGAGCGTCGCCATGGCATCCCGCATCGCCGCGAGATCCACGACCGCCGGCACCCCGGTGAAGTCCTGGAGGAGGACGCGGCTCGGCGTGAACGCGATCTCCCGATCGGGCTCCGCGGCCGGATTCCACCGGGCGACCGCCTCCACGTCCTCGGCCCGAACGACGCGGCCGTCGAGCGTCCGAAGAAGGTTCTCGAGGAGGATCTTCAGCGAGTAGGGAAGGCGCTCGATCGGGAGCCCGGCGCGCGCGAGCGCGTCGAGCCGGTGGATCTCATACGAGCGGCCTCCGACCTTGAGCGTCGAGCGGGCGCCGAACGGATCGTTCATGCCGCATAGAATAAACGAGGCGGCCGTCACGGCCTCAGGAGAAATGTCGAAGCCCCGACGCGGCGGTCCGGTGTCGCGGAGGAAATTCCGGCTTCCGGGTCCCCGAGCGCTCGCGTAGAGTTCGCCCGAATGATCCCAACCCCGCGGCAGGAATCCGGAACAGAACCCGCGGGCCCGGCGAGGGGCGGGCGGCGCGGTCCGAGCATCGGTCTGATTTTGGCCGCCGTCGCCATCTTAGGCGCGATCACGGTGCTGGGATTCATGCTCGCGCCGTATTTCCAGCGGGAGCGGATCGAGGGTTGGGTTCGCGACGCCGGCGCGTGGGGCCCGTTCGTGCTGCTCGCCGTCCAGGCCCTGCAGATCCTGCTCGCGCCGATCCCAGGGTTCTTCGTGCCGGTGCTCGCGGGATTGTTCTACGGTCCGGTGATCGGCCCGCTCATCACCATGGCGGGATCGGTCCTCGGCTCGGCGGCCGCCTTCTGGATCGGGCGGAGCGGCGGTCGGCCCGTCGCGGAGCGGCTCGTGGGGACGGAGGCTGTCCAGAAGGCCCAAAACCTCTTCGCCGGGAAGCGCTGGATCGCGCTCGTGCCCTTATTTCTCTTCCCGTTCTCGCCGGCCGACGCGCTCTGCTTCGTCGCGGGGATCATCGGGATGGACGCGAAGCGATTTCTGCTCGCGGTCGCGCTGGGCCGGCTGCCGAAGGACGCGCTCGTGGCCGCCGGGACCGCCCTCGGCTGGAGCTTCCTCCGGCCCTAGCGGCCCTTACCTTTCGTCACGATCTTGATGGGAGTGCCGGCCTGGACCTCGGCGGTGGCGCGCATCCCATTCAGGATGGCCCCGTCTTCCACGCCGATCGCAAGCGGTCCGAAATCGGACCAGACCGTCGCGAAGGTCGCGGTGCGCTTCGCGGGCTGCACGGAGAGACGGTCCGGCGCAACGTTCAGCTTCGCCGGATCCCGGAGCGCCGCGATGCTTCGGATCGACTGGTAGATCTCGTCGTTGGCCAGGCCTGCCTTGGATTGTCCGATCACCTCCAGGAATTGCCCTGGGTGGATCCGGACGAAGCCCGCGGCGAACTCCGACTGCCCTCCTTGGCCCTGGAGGATGACGGTCCCGATCCACGCGGGGAAGTCCCGGAACTGCTCCGTCCGTCCGGTCGCGGTCGCGACCGACCCGCGGGCTCGCAGGGAATCCACGTACTCGGCGGGCGTCACCGACTGATCCTTCGTCGAGCCGAGGGTGACCTGCATCATCGCTCCCGACCCTTCATTGGCAGCCTGGAGCGCCGAAGGCAGATTCTGAGTCTTCCATCCGCTAGGAAGAATCATCTGAAACGCCAGGTCGGGATGGTAGAAGCGGTTGTCCTCGAAATAACCCGCCCGCGGATCGTCGCCGAACACCAGCCCCTCGATCCGCTTCCGGTATTCCGGGGCGCGGATGATGAGGTCGCCCTGCGTGCTCGAGACGGACGCGAGCGCGAGCTGGCGCGTGCGCACCTCGCGGTCGCCCGGGTCTGGGTGCGTCGACATGAAGCTAGGGATCGACTGGCCCTGCCGCTCCCCGATCCGCTTCAGCGTCGCGTAGGTCGCCGGGATCTCCCGCGGGTCGTATTTCGCTTTCGTCGCATAGGCGATTCCCAGCTCATCCGCCTGGGTCTCATGGTCGCGGCTGTACTTGAGGAAGAGGAGCCCCAGGCTTTGGGCCGCGATGCCGCCGAGCGGCCGGAACTGGGGCACGAAGATCGTGCCCGCGATCAAGCCCACCGAAGCGATCTGCTGCTGCGTCATCTGCTGCGCGGTGTGCCGCGCCGTGACGTGGCCGGTCTCGTGACCCAGCACGCCCGCCAGCTGGGCCTCCGAGTTCATGTACGCCAGGATTCCCCGCGTGATGTAGATGTAGCCGCCGGGGATCGCGAACGCGTTCACGACCGGCGAGTCGAGGAGGCGGTAATGCCACTCGAGGTCCGGCAGGTGCGAGGCCTTGCCGACGCGCTGGCCGACCCCGTCCACGTATTTGGCGAGCGAGGAGTCTCCGTAGAGGCCGTACTCGGCGACGATCGCCGGGTCGGCGTCCTTGCCCATCTCGAGCTCTTTGTTCTGCGAGACGAAGGAGATCTGCCGCTTGCCGGTCGCGGGATTGGTGGCGCAGCCGGGGTGCGTCGTGAGGAGGACGGCGAGCAGGGCCAGCGCGAGTCCGCTGCCCCTTGTCGCGAACCGCTTTCCGTGGCTCATTCGGGAGACTCCCTGTCCGTGGGAATGAATTGTGAATCCGATTATGATACACCGTTGGCTGGAATTCGCATCCCGCGAACGGCGCTTCGTCCCATCGGAGGAATGGATGCCCGCCATTTCCGTGGACATCGAACAGCTTTGCGTCAACACCATCAAGTTTCTCTCGGTCGACGCCGTGGAGCGCGCGAAGTCGGGCCATCCGGGGGCGCCCATGGGCGCCGCCGACATGGCGTTCGTGCTCTGGGCCAAGTTCCTTCATTTCGATCCGTCCGACCCGGCGTGGGTCAACCGCGACCGGTTCGTCCTCTCGGCGGGCCACGCCTCGATGCTCCTCTATTCGCTCCTCCACCTCTTTGGATTTGACCTGCCCATGGAAGAGCTCCGGCGCTTCCGCCAGTGGGAATCCAGGACGCCGGGGCACCCGGAGCACGGGATCACGCCCGGCGTGGAAGCGACGACCGGCCCTCTGGGGCAGGGCTTCGGCAACGGCGTGGGCATGGCGCTGGCCCAGCGGATGGTGCGGGCCCGGTTTCCGCGCCTCGGGCCGCTTCTCGACGGCCGGGTCTTCGGCATCGTGAGTGACGGCGATCTCATGGAGGGCGTGGCGTCGGAGGCGGCCTCGCTCGCGGGGCACTGGGGTCTTGGAAACCTCGTCTACCTCTATGACGACAATCACGTCTCGATCGAGGGACCCACGACGCTCGCGTTCAGCGAGGACGTGGGGCTTCGGTTTGAGGCGTATCGGTGGCACGTGCAGCGGATCGACGGTCAGGATCGCGGCCAGGTGGAGGTGGCCCTTCGCGCGGCGATCGCGGAGGAGGACCGCCCCTCGATCATCATAGCGAGGACCACGATCGGAAAGGGCGCGCCGACGAAGGAGGGAACCGCGAAGACGCACGGCGAGCCGCTCGGCCCCGACGAGACCAAGCGCGCCAAGGAGGCCGTGGGGTGGCCTCTCGAGCCGGCGTTCTTCGTCCCGGACGAGGCGCGCGACTATTTCAAGAAGGGCGCCGAGGAGAAGCGCCGCCATCGCGCCGCGTGGGAAGAGCGATGGGCCTCGCTCAGGGCCGAGGCGCCGGAGGAGGCGTCGCGCTGGGACGCGCTCTTCGGGCGCGCGATCCCGGACGATCTCGAGGCCCGCCTCGCGGCGGCGGTCGAGCCGGCCCTGGATCTCGCGACGCGCACCTGGTCCGGGAGAGTGATTCAGGCGGCGGCGGAGGCGGTGCCGTCCCTGGTCGGCGGATCGGCGGACCTCGCTCCCTCCACGATCACCGACATCGGGAAAGGGGGAAGCGTCGCTCCGGCGGGGCTCAAGCCCGGCGCCCCGATCGAGTTCGCCGGCCGCACCCTCCATTTCGGCGTGCGCGAGCACGGCATGGGCGCGATCGTGAACGGAATGGCGCTCCACGGCGCGTTCCTCCCGTTCGGCGCCACCTTCCTCATCTTCTCGGATTACATGCGCCCGGCGATCCGGCTCGCGGCCCTGACCGGGCTCCGGTCGATCTTCGTCTTCACGCACGACAGCGTCTTCCTGGGCGAGGACGGCCCGACGCATCAGCCGGTCGAGCAGCTCGCGTCGCTCCGTCTCATTCCGAACATCGAGGTCTGGCGTCCCGCGGACGGCCCGGAGACGGCCGCCGCGTGGGCGTCGGCGCTCAGGCGCAGCCAGGGACCGAGCGCGCTCGCGCTCACGAGGCAGAAGCTCCATCCGCTCGCCCGCGCGGGCGGAGCCGGCCTCGAGCCGGTCCTCCGCGGCGGCTACGTGCTTCAGGAGGCGGCCGGGGCGCGCGCCCACGCGATCCTCGTCGCGTCCGGATCGGAGACCCCGCTTGCCCAGGACGCCGCCGCGATCCTCGCGAAGAGGGGAATCCCGGTCCGCGTCGTATCGATGCCCTGCGTCGAGCGGTTCCAGGGCCAGCCCGAAGCGTATCGCCGCTCCGTGTTGCCGGAAGGAGCGCGCTACGTCGTGATCGAGGCGGCACAGACCGACCTCTGGTGCGCCCTCGTGGGGTCGGAGGCGCTCCGCCTGGGGCTCAATCGTTTTGGCGCCTCCGCGCCGGGCGAGACAATCGCGGAGAAGCTCGGGTTCACGCCGGAGGCGGTGGCGCGCCGAATCTCGCTCTGGCTCCGTCCCGAATGAGCGGAGCGTGACCGCTCCGGAACCGCCATTGGCGCCGCGCCACCCCTGGCATCCGCGTCACACGGCAATCCTTGTCGCGATCCTTCTTCTCGGCCTCGGACACCTGACGCCGTTCCTCGGCTACCTCACCGACGACACCTTCATCCACCTTCAATTCGCGAAGAACCTGATCGGAGGGCGCGGCTTCGCCTTCAATGCCGGGGAGCCGACGTACGGATCGACGAGCCCGCTCTGGGTTCTCCTCCTGGCGGGCGTCGGCCGATTCGTGCCAGGCGCCGGTGCGACCCCGGCGGACGTCGCCCGGATGCCGGAGATCGCGTGGGTCGCGAAGGCGTGCGGGGCCGTCTTCCTCGCCCTCTCGCTCCTCCTGCTCGCGCGCTTGGGAAGGACGCTCGGGTGGCGTCCCGCGAGCGCGCTTGCCCTGCCCGCGCTCCTGGCGGCCCATGCCTGGTCCGCGCGGTGGGCGATCTCCGGCATGGAGACGCCGCTCGCCGTCTTCCTTGTCGTGCTCGCGCTGGGGGCCGTAGCACGGGCCGCGATCGAGGGAAGGGGAGGGTTCCTCGCCGGGCTTTTTCTCGGCCTGGCGACGCTGGCTCGGCCGGAGTGCTGGATCCTCGCCGCGCTCGGGGTGGGCGCGGTCGCGCTCGCGGCCGAGGAGGGGCGCGGCAAGCGGACGCTCGCGGCGCTCGCGGGCGTCGCGGCCGGCGCCGGCCCATGGCTCGTGGACGCCTGGCTCCTGTTCCACCGGCTGCTCCCCAACACCAGCGCTGCGAAGGCGGGCGCACCGTTCGTGCCGGGCCTCATGATCTCGGCGCTCCGGGCCTCCCTCCGGATCCTGATCTCGACGGACGCGATTCCGATCGCGCTGGCCGTCGTGGCCATGGCGCTCGCGGGGCCGGGACTCCTACGCTCCCTGCCGCGGGGCCGGCGTGCGTTCTGGCTCATGGCCGGAGCGTGGCCGCTCCTCCTCGTGGCGGGGCTCGCCGCCGGCGGCGTTCAAGTGATCTCGAGATACCTCCTCCCCGCCGTTCCCTCGCTCCTCCTCCTGGGAGTCGCCTCGCTCCAATGGGCCTCCGGCCGGCTGGGGGCGCGGCGCCAGGTCCTGGCCGTCGTCCTCCTCGTCGCCCTCTACGCGGCGCCCAACGCGTACCTCACGCTGCGATATAGCGCGCCGCACGCGCGTCGCCATACGGCGGGACTCCGATCCTCGCTCGCGACGTTCGGGCTCTGGGCTCGCGGACACACGCCGCCGAAAACGGTGATCGCGACCCCCGACATCGGCGCGTTCGGATATTACTCGGACCGGCCGGTGCTCGATCTGTTCGGCCTGGTCACGCCCGCCATGGCCCCGATCGCGGTCCGCGAGGGGTACGACGCGATCGTCGACCGCCTCCTCTTCGAGAGGGTGGGCCGTCCGTCATACTTGATCGATCGCGCCCGTGAAGCCAACCGCCTCGCCCGGACCGACGATCCCGCCAACCCCTACGTCTTTACGGTAGCGCGCGAGATCTCCGACTTGGGGATCACGCGACCGGCTCCGTATGTCTACTCCCTCTACTCGATCCGGTGGGACGTGTATGACCGGATGCACCCCCGACTCGCCTTCCAAAACCGTTGAAATCCGGGCGCCGAAACGCTATCGTTTAGGGGTAGTAAGAGGGCCTACCTCTTGTCCTGGCGCCGCAGCTCTAACCTGATTAGATCCAGGGACTTCAATCCAAAACATTAACCTGAGCTCGAGGCGCCGCCGGATGATCCGGGCAGCGCCGGTCGTCGTCGCGTCTTTCGCGGCCGTGATCGGTCTTTCGGCGTCCGCCTGGGCGCTCCCGCCGCGGCCGGCGCGGCAGGCTCCCGACGCGGGCCGCGCGGCTCCGTTCGCCCCGTCGCTCCTCCCGTCCACTTCCGGCTCGCCCGTCGACTGCGTCATCGTGGCTCCCGACTCCATGGCCGACATCTACCAGCGGTTGGCCGACTACCAGACTCGGACCGGTCGGGCCACCGTGGTCCGCGGTCTCTCGACGATCCGCGCGCTCGATCCCAGGTCGAACGATCTCGCGCAGGCGGTCCGGAGCTTCCTTCGATCCGCGTACGAGCTCTGGGGGATACGCTGGGCGATCCTGGCCGGGGATCACGAGGCGATTCCGCTCCGGGTCGTCCGGGTCCTGTCGCCCTCCCCGGAGGACATTCCGAGCGACGCGTACTACGCCGATCTCGACGGGACGTGGGACGGGAACGGGAACGGAGTCTACGGGGAAGTCGCGGACAGCCTCGACATGGTCTCGGACATCGCGGTGGGGAGGCTGTCGGCCAACACGCGCGCCGAGGCCACCATCATGGTGAACCGCGCGCTGCGCTACGCCACCGGGGTCTCGACGGCCTCCGTCGGCCAGAACCTTCTCCTGGCGGAGGTCCTCTTTCCCTCGGATTGGCAGCCGGGGCAGTTCATCTCGAGCGACGGCGCCCAGCAGGCGCAGATGCTGCTCCCCCGCACGCCGGGCTGCGTCGCCTCGGACCGCTACTACGAGAACTACACCGCCTACCCTGGCTCCTTGCCCTTCACCAAGTCGAACGCGATGAGCGCGATCGGCCAGGGCTACCACGTCGTGGCGCACTACGGTCACGGCTCCCGATCCCAGCTTTCCTTCGGGAACGCGATCATCACCGCGCCGGAGCTCGCGTCGATCCCGACGGGGGAGTCGACCGCGCTCTGGATCGCGAACAACTGCGCGTCCGCGGCGGTCGACTTCGACTGTGTCGCGGAGCGGATGGTGCGGTCTCCGAACGGGGGAACCCTGGCGTACGTCGGTGCGACGAGGGATGCGTGGCCCGAGAACACGGCGCCGATCGCGAACGCGATTTTCGACCGGCTGTTCGGATCCTCCCCGATTCCTCTTGGGGACGCGATCGAAGGCGCGCGCGCGACGATGCTGCCGTCGGGCCGGTCCGAGACCCTTGCCCGCTGGGGCTACTTCGAGACCATCCTCCTCGGCGTCCCCTCGCTCGACATCTGGAAGTGCCCTCCCGTACCGCTCACGGTGACCCGGCCCAGCTCCGTTCCGATCGGCGCGGGCGGGTTCGCGGTGACGGTGCAGAAAAGCGGCGCCCCGGTCGAGTCGGCGCTCGTCGTCGCCTGGAAGGCGGGGGAGGACTACCGGGCGGTCTACACGAACGCTTCCGGGCAGGCGACCGTGCCGTTCCACCCCGCGTCGACCGGATCGTTTTCGCTCGCGGTGACGTCGAGAGGATGCGTTCCCTCCCTCGACTCGCTCACGGTGTCGGCTTCGGCCCCGGCGCTCTACGTCTTCCTGGGCGCGGCAGCGCGGGACGATCTGGGCGGGGACGCGGACGGAACCGTCGGCGCCGGCGAGCAGTTCGGGATCGGCGGCTCGATCCGGAACGCCGGCGGAAGCGCGGGGGCGGGGACCCTGCAGGTCACGATGCAGGCGCTCACGGCGGGAGTCGCCGTCAACGTTTCAAGCGGCGTCGCGCCGTCCCTGGCGGCCGGGGCCCAGACCGCGATTCCCTCGACCCTGAGAGCGCACGCGCTCGCCACGCCCCTGAGCGAGCGCTCCGAACGGCTCCGCATCATCGTCGGGGACGGCGTCCGCTCCGATACCACGCAGATCGCGCTCGCCGTCGGAGCGCCCGCGCCGCTTCTCGCCGCGAATGTGTTCAGCGACGCCGGAGCGGGAGGCAACGGGAACGGCGTCCTCGATCCGGGGGAGACCGCATCGCTTGCGTACACCGTGGGAAACGACGGCGGCGCGCGCGCGCGGAGCGTGACGGTCCAGGTCTTGAACCCGGCTTCCGGGGTCACGCTCATCGACACGAACGCGACCCTGGGCGACGTGGCCGCGGGCGCCACCGCCACGACGCCCGCGCTCCGATTCTCGGTCACCGCCGTCCCCTCAGGACGCCTCTACGACCTCAAGCTTCAAGATACGTACGGGCATTCGTGGACCTTCCCGATCGAGCGCTCGGCGCCGGGACAGCCCGCCGCGCCGAACGTCGAAGCCTCGAGCATCAACCGGATCACGATCGGGTGGAGCCCGGTCGGGGCGACCGACCTTCTCGGGTATCGGGTCTATCGCGGTCCGAACGACGCCAGCACGCCGCAGCCGTTGATGTCGATTCCCGTGCGCCGGATTCCCAGCTACGAGGACGCGGGGCTTTTGACCTTGACCTCGTACCGCTACCAGGTGAGCGCGGTCGACTCGAGCGGCAACGAGGGGCCGCGCTCTCCCATCCTCCTCGCGAGCACGACCCCGCCGTCCCTCACCGGGTGGCCCGTCCCGATGGGACAATCGACCTCCTCGTCGGTCTGCCTCGCCGACCTGGACGGGGACCATCGGCCCGAGGTCATCGTCGGCGCGGAGTACCTCTACGTCCTGCGTCCCGACGGCACCGATTGGCTCGACGGAGATCAAAACGCGATCACGACCGGCATCTTCAGCACCGCGCTCCACTACATCCCGTCCTCTCCGACCGCCGCCGACCTCGATCTCGACGGAACTCCGGAGATCATCGCGGCGTCCTGGGACGACTCCACGGTCGGTGTGTGGAAGTCGAACGGAACGATGATGCCCGGGTGGCCGCGGAAGGGAGCGGCGCCGTTCTGGTCGGTCCCCGCGGTCGGCGAAATCGACGGGGATCCAGGCATGGAAATCGTGGTCGGCTCCAACTCGTCCCGGCTCTACGCCTGGAACTCGGACGGCACCGAGGTTCTGGACGGCGACCAGAATCCGTCCACCCAAGGCGTCTACTACGTTCCGCTCGGAACCACGATCTCCTCGCCCGCGATCGCGGACATCGACAAGGACGGCGTGCGCGAGGTCGTCTTCGGGACCTCGGCGGGGCGGGTCTACGCGCTCCGCTACGGGGTCCCGCTCGCGGGATGGCCCTTTGTCGCGACGGGTCTCATGAGCTCCTCGCCGGCGATCGGGGACATCGTCCCCGGCGGCGGCCTCGAGATCGCGATGGCTTCCTCGAACGACAGCGTCTACGTCCTGACCTCATCGGGAACGCGCGCCCCAGGCTGGCCGCGCCCGCTGGAGCTGACGACCGGAAACGGCCGCACGCCGTCCCCCGCCCTGGCGCCGCTTCGAAAGCACCTCGGAGATCCCTCGCTCTGCGTGATCATCTGCGGGGCGGACGGAAAGCTGACCGCGTTCGATCCGGCCGGGAACACGCTCCCCGGTTGGAGCTCGGTCCAGCTGGGCGCGAACGCCGCCACGGAGGCGTCGCCCGCCGTCGCCGATATCGACGGCGACGGCGCGCTCGAGGTGCTGATCGCCGCGGAGGACCGCCGCCTCTACGCCTTCCGATTCGACGGGACCCCGGTGAGCGGATTTCCGATCGAAACGGGAGCCGAGCTGCGCGGGACGCCAGCGGTTTGGGACCTGGACGGTGACGGCGCGTGCGATATCGTCGTCGCGGGCTGGGACCGAAACATTTACGCATGGCGCTATCCGGGCACCTTCAACCAGGGCGGGATGGCGTGGCCGATGTTCCATCACGACAACTGGCGCACCGGCCTCGCGACGTTCCCGATTCTCACCGCGGTGGACACGGAGCCGGCCGCCGCGGCCCCTCCGGCCCGCCCGTCCCTCGCGCAGAATCGCCCCAACCCCTTCAATCCGGTGACGGTGATCGGCTATTCGGTCGCCGCGGCGGGACCGGAGGAGGTCCGCCTGCGCGTCTTCACGATCGCCGGGCGCCTCGTGCGGACTCTGGTTTCGCGGCGCGTCGAACCCGGCTATCATGAGGCCCGCTGGGACGGCCGCGACGACCACGGCCTCCCGGCCGCATCGGGGGTCTATTTGTACCGGGCCGATATCGGCCGGACCGCGTTGACGCGGAAGATGACCCTGCTGCGATAGCCGGAGGGCGGACGCCCGCCGGAACGGTCCCACTTCCACCGAGGAGAGATCATGGCGGCGCCCGTGCGGGTGCGCTTCGCGCCGAGCCCATCCGGCTTCCTCCACGTCGGTGGAGCGCGCACCGCCCTTTTCAACTACCTCTTCGCGCGGCGCCACGGCGGCGCGTTCGTGCTGCGCATCGAGGACACGGACCGTGAGCGCTCGACGGACGAATCGATCGCCGCGATCTACGAAGCCCTGCGCTGGCTCGGGATGAGCTGGGACGAGGGGCCGGAGATCGGCGGATCGTTCGGACCGTACCTCCAGAGCGAGCGCCTTCCGCGCTACGCCGAAGCGGGCAAGCGGCTGCTCGGAGATGGAAAGGCCTATCGCTGCTTCTGCGATCCGGAGGACCTGAAGCGCCGCCGCGACGAGGCCATGCGCCGGGGCGAGCCTCCGAAGTACGACCGCGCCTGCCTCAAGCTGTCGCCCGAGGAGAGCGCGGCCCGCGCCGCGAAGGGGGAGCCGCACGCGATCCGATTCCGGATTCCGGATGGCGAGACGACGTGGAACGACCTCGTCCGGGGCGACGTGACGTTTCAGAACGCGGTGCTCGACGACCTCGTGATTCTCCGGACCGACCGCCATCCGACCTACAATTTCGCCGCGGTGGTCGACGACCATGCGATGGAGATCACGCACGTGCTGCGCGGGGACGACCACATTTCGAACACGCCCCGCCAGATTCAGATCTACCGCGCGCTCGGCCTCACGCCGCCGCAGTTTGCCCATATCCCGATGATCCTGGGCCCCGACGGGACACGCCTCTCGAAGCGGCACGGCGCGACATCGGTGACATCCTTCCGGGACGAAGGGTTCCTTCCGGAAGCCATGGTCAATTTCCTCGCGCTCTTGGGGTGGGCCTACGACGGGGAGCGAGAGATCTTCACGATGGAGGAGCTGACGCAGTTCTTCTCGCTGGACCGCGTCTCCAAGAATCCCGCGATCTTCAACTACGAGAAGCTGGAGTGGATGAACGGCGAGTATTTCCGCGCGCTCCCGCTCGGTCGCCGGACGGACCTCGTGATCGACCACCTTCGCGCGACCAAGGCGCTCCCGGAGTCGGCGCTCAAGGACCGCACGTTCCTCATGCGCGCCGTCGAGGCGGCCGGGGACCGGATCAAGCGGCCCCAGCACTTCATGGACTACTCGGCGTATCTCTTCGTCGACCGCGTCGAGCCCGAGCCGGGTCCCTGGCAGGATCTTCAGGCGAAGCCCGGCGTCGCCGCCCGCCTGCGAAAGCTCGCCTCGACGCTCGAGCGGGTCACTCCGTTCGAGCACGATCCGCTGGAAGAGGCCACGCGCGCCGTGGCGAAGGAAGAGGGCGTGAAGGCGGGCGAGGTGATCATGCCGGCCCGGATCGCGCTGACCGGCAAGAAGGTCACGCCCGGCATCTTCGACGTCATGCTTCTTCTGGGGCGCGAGCGCACGGTGCGGCGGCTCGCCGACGCGGCCGATCGGCTGGAGGCGCCCTCCCCGGCGCCGGCCGGCTAGCGGATGGCGCTCACGCTCCAGACGTTGCGCGTCGCCCTCGTCCACGACTGGCTGACCGGGATGCGCGGCGGAGAAAAGTGCCTCGAGGTCCTCTGCGAGCTCTTCCCGCACGCCGACCTGTACACGCTCGTTCACCGCCGCGGCAGCGTTTCCAAGACGATCGAGTCCCGAACCGTGCGCGAGTCGTGGATCGCCCGCCTCCCCGGAGGCCGTCGCCACTATCGCTGGTACGTGCCGCTCTACCCGCTGGCGATCGAGTCGTTCGATCTGACCGGCTACGACCTCGTGATCTCGACCAGCCACTGCGCCGCGAAGGGGGCGCTCACGCGCGCGGACACGCTCCACGTCTGCTACTGCTTTACTCCGGTCCGATACTTCTGGGATCTCTACCCGGACTACTTCGGCCCCGGGCGGGGAAGCGCGCTCGGACGGGCGCTGGCGCCCTGGATCGCCCACTACTTTCGAATCTGGGATCGCGTGAGCGCGGACAGGGTCGATCTCTTCGTTGCCGACTCGCGCCATGTCCGGGCCCGGATCGCGAAGCACTACCGCCGTCCCGCGCGCGTGATCTACCCGCCCGTCGACACCGCCTTCTTCACGCCCGCGACGATACCGGCGGGTCAACCCGATTCGGGGACCGCGGCGGCCGGCGCGGGTGGCGCCGCGGCCTCGCCCGGCGTGGAGAGCGCCGGAGGGGCGGCCGCGCCGTATCTCGTCGTGTCGGCGCTCGTTCCTTATAAGGGGGTCGAGCGGACGATCCGGGTCGCGAACCGGCGGCGATTTCCGCTGCGGATCGTCGGGACCGGCCCCGAAGAGAACCGGCTGCGCTCCATCGCGGGCCCCACGGTCCGCTTCGACGAGTGGCTCTCGATGGAGGCGTTGCGCGACGCGTATCGGGGCTCGAGGGCGCTGATCCAGGCCCACGAGGAAGACTTCGGTATCGCGCCGCTCGAGGCGATGGCGTGCGGCCGCCCCGTGATCGCGCTCCGGAAGGGCGGCGCCGCCGAGGTCGTCGCGGCGGGCACGGGGGTCCTGTTCGACGAGGCGACGGAGGGGGGCTTGGAGCGGGCCGTCGACGAATTCGAGTCGCGGCGATTCAATCCCGCCGAGGTCCGGCGCCACGCGCTCGGGTTCGACCGGCAGGTCTATCGCGAGGCGATGGAGGCGCTCCTCCACGAGGCGGTTGAAGCGTTTCAGAGGCGGGAGGCGGATCCTCCCGGGCTCGACCGTCTGGCCGGAGCTTGCGCCGAGCAAGACACTGTGGTATAATAGGTTGTAGGATCGCTTTCAACCGAGTCCCGGGAGACACGCTCCAGGAGGCTCCATGCCGGTTCTTCCGCTTCCGTCTCCCGCGTCGCCGTCATGAGGCCGGCCCTCGCCGTGCTCGCGGCCGCCGGGGTCGCGACGATCGCGATCCTCCTCCTCCTCAGACCGTCGTCCCTCCGCTCCTCGACGACCGCGACCAGCGACTACGCGAACTTCGAGGCGCTCCAGGTCCATCCGCTGGCCATAACGCCCGACCGGACCCGGCTCCTCGCCGTGAACACGCCCGATGCCCGGCTCGAGGTGCTCACGATCGGTGCCCACACCCTGAGCCGGCTCGGCGAGATCCCGGTGGGATTGGAGCCCGTTTCGGTCTCGGCGTTCAACGACAGCATCGCCTGGGTGGTCGACAACGTCTCCGATGCGGTGAGCATCGTGAATCTACGGACCTTCAGCGTGGAGAACACGCTCACGGTCGGGGACGAGCCGACCGACGTGGTCTTCGCCGGGAGTCCAAAGCGGGCCTTCGTCTGCGTCAGCGGCGAGGACGCCGTGAAGCTCTACGATCTCGTGGATCCGCTCGCGCCGACGCTCGCCGCGAACCAGACGATCCAGGGCACGCACCCGCGCGCCCTGGCCGCGTGGGGCAACGAGGTCTACGTCGGCGTGCTGGACGCCGGGAACCGGACGAGTGTCGTGAGCGCGAGCCTCGTGCGGGCCGGCGGCGGCCCGCCGCCGCCGAGCCCGCCGCGCAAGCTGACCTCCTCCGCGCCCGACGTCGCCCTCATCGTGCAGCAGGTCGGAAGCGATTGGGTGGACGAGCGCGCCGCCTCCCAGAAGACCTGGAACTCGGTCATCCCCTACACCCTGCCCGACCGCGACGTGCAGGTCCTCGACGCGAGCTCGGGGGCGCCGGTCCGAACGGTCTCCGACGTAGGCACCAACCTCTTCAACCTCGCCGTGGCGCCCGGGAGCGGAAACGTCTACGTCACGAACACCGAGGCCTTCAACCGCACGCGCTTCGAGCCGAACTTAAGGGGACGGTTCGCGCAGAATCGGATTTCGCGGATCCGACCCGGGCAGACACTCCCGTCCGACGTCTGGCACCTGAACAGCCACATCGTCTACGACACGATTCCGGGCCCGTCGTTCGAGAGGGACCTGAGCCTCTCCCAGCCGATCGACATCGCGGTGAACGCTGCCGAGACGCGCGTCTACGTGGCCGCGCTCGGGTCGGACAGGGTGGGGGTCTTCGATCTCTCGCAGGGAACGGTGGTGAACCGGATTCCGTCCTCGCTCGCCCCGCTGCCGAAGCGCGGGGGCCCGACCGGATTGGCGCTGGACGAGGCCAGGGCGCAGCTTTTCGTGCTCAACCGATTCGCCAACTCGGTCTCGATCGTGGACCTCGGCACGGAGAACATCGTCGGGGAGACGTTCTTGCGTTTCGATCCGACTCCCCGGGAGGTGTTCGAGGGACGGCGGTTCCTCTACGACGCGACGCTCTCGGGCCACGGCGATCTCGCCTGCTCCTCCTGTCACATCGCGAGCAACTTCGACAACATCGCCTGGGATCTCGGTGACCCGCAGGGCGATCCCATCCCGGTGCCGCCGGGGCAGTCGCCGTTCCTACCGCCGTTCGATCCGATGAAGGGCCCGATGACGACGCAGTCGCTGCGCGGGCTGAGCGGAACGGGGAACCTGCACTGGCGGGCCGACCGTGAGAACTTCCTCGCCTTCAACCCCGCCTTCGTGAAGCTGATGGGGAATGATGCTCAGCTCTCGACCACCGACATGCAGAGGTACAACGACTTCATCATGACGGTGGTCTACCCCCCGAACCCGAATCAGAATCTGGACCGGACGTGGCCGGACCCGGCGGCGCCAACTCCGAGTCCGACGCGCGGGAAGATCGAGTTCGACACGAACAACCACGACGGGGGCACCTGCGCCGCGTGCCACGCCTTCCCGGCCGGCACGAACGGGACGATCATCCCGGGGCCGCTGCTTCAAGAGAGCCAGGGGATGAAGGTGCCGCAGCTGCGGAACGCGTACGCCAAGACCGGCTTTACCAACGCGGCCGGCCCCCAGAAACGGGGCTTCGGCTACATTCACGACGGCTCGATCGACAACCTGATCACGTTTCTGCACCTCCCGGTGTTCAATTTCCAGAGCGAGCAGCAGCGGCGCGACCTCGCGTCGTTCATCCTCTCGTTCGACACCGGGATGGCCCCATCGGTCGGCCGGCAGCTCACGATCAGCGCCTCGACCAAGAATCTGGCCTCAACGACGTCGCTGCTCGACTCGCTCTACCTTGAGGCCGACATCGGCAACTGCGACCTGGTGGCGCACGGGTACATCGACGGCCAGAATCGCGGCTACCGATACACCGGCGCCCGCAAGTTCGAGAGCGATTACAACCCGGAGGGCGTCCTTGACGCCGATCTCCTCCGCGGCCTCCCCGACGCTCCCGGCGAGGCGATCACCTATCTCGGCGTGCCGCCGGGCTCGGGCGTGCGGATGGGGATCGATCGCGACCGAGACGGGTACCGCGACCGCTACGAGATCGCGCTCGGGTCCGATCCCGCCGATGCGAGCTCGGTCCCGTCGGTGAGCGCGATCACGATGCCTCCGACCGCTCCGATCGCGCGGCTGTCGCAGAACGCGCCGAATCCGTTCAATCCATCGACGGTGATCGCCTATGATGTGGCCCACGCGGGCACGGTGAAGCTCCACGTGTTCGACGCGGCCGGGCGGCTCGTGCGAACCCTCGTCGACGCCAACGTGCCCGCGGGGCGGCATACCGTGCGCTGGGACGGCGCGGATGATCAAGGCCGACCGGCCGCGAGCGGGCGCTACTACTACCGGCTCCGCGTCGGGCCGAAGGTCCTGACGAGGGACATGACCCTCATCAAGTAGCGGGAGTTGCCGGGGCGCTACTGCGGGATTGAATCGAGGTCGCCGGCGACGACCAGGTGGAGCTTCTCGGGGAGCAGGCGCGACCGGATGACCGCGTCCACCTGATCGCGGGTGACCGCGCGGACCCGATCGGGGAATTCGTCCAGGTAGCGCGGCCCGAAACCATACTTATCGGCGAAGGCGAGCGCGGAGGCCACGCCGGCGTTGGTCCCCAGCTGCACGCGGAAGCTCCCGGCGAAATAGTTCTTCTGGGTCTCGACCTCCGCGTCGGTGATCCCCTCCTTGCAGTAGCGCTCGATCTCCTCCCGCGTCGAGTGCATCGCCTTCGCCAGATTCTTGGGCGCCACCGCGACGTTGACCATCCAGATTCCGTCCAGGTAGTCGGACCAGGCGAATCGCGACGCCAGGGTGTAGCTCAACCCTTCGCGGTCGCGCACGCGCTTCCCGATCCGCGACGTCAGCGAGCTCTGGCCGAGCGCGGCGTTCGCGACGATCGCGGCCTCCCACTCGGAATCCGTGCGCTTCAACCCGCTGGCCTCTCCGAACGTGAAGTTCATGTTGGCCTTCCCGCGCATCGTCTCCACCGCGCGCTCCGCCGCGTTGGGCGCCGTGCGGGCGCGGTCGTAGTCGGGCCGGTCGCCCCTCGGGATCGGCGCGAAGAGCGAGTCCACGAGCGCGGCCACCATCGCCGTGTCGACGTCGCCCGCGACGGAGAGGATGAGCCCCGACCCGACGTAGTGTCCGCGGTGGAACGACCGGAGGTCCGCCACCGTCGCCGCGTCGAGGCTCGCGAGCATCTCCTCGCGGTCGGCGGCCCGGTACGGATGGCCCTTCGGGAAGATGAGCCGCGAGAGGCGGTCTCGAGCGCGGATGCCGGTGCTCTCGTAACTGCGGAGGAAATCGGCCCTGAGCTCGCTTTTGGCCTTCGCCAATTCGTCCGGCGCGAAGGCCGGATGCCGGACCTCGTCGGCGATCACGGAGAGCAGGAGCCGAACGTCGCGCGAGAGGGCGGAGCCCACGATCGTCGCCTCGCTCAGATCGGCGCCGATCGAGACGCTCGCTCCGACGTCGTCGAGGAGCGCCGCGATGGCGCGCTTGTCGCGCGTCGTGGTTCCGCGGGTCAGCATCATCGCGGCGAGCGACGGGATCGCCGGCTTCCCGGCCGGCGCCTCCTGGCGTCCCGCGAGCACGAGGCCGCTCACCGCGACGGTGGGGACCGCGGGGTTCGCGATCACGTCCAGGATCACCCCGTTCGGAAGGACGCGGTGGAGCGTGCGATCGGCGAACCTCTCGCCGCGCGCGGTCTCGGTCGCCCCGCCGGCGCCCGGCCGCTTCGATCGGGCGGGCCGCTTGCTCGGTGCCTGCGCGGGCTTCGCCGGCGCGGCGTCGCCCTGGACCGGCACGAACCAGCCGACGGTGGCGTGCGCCGGAACGAGGTAGCTCTTGGCGACGCGCTGGACATCCTCGGCGGATACTCGCTTCATCGCGTCGATGTATCCCACGAACCACTTCCAATCGGCGGAGGCGACCGCCTCGCCCAGCGAGGAAGCGAGCTGGTAGGTCCCGTCGCGGGCGCGGATGATCGAGACCTCGAGGCGGCTCTTCGCGCGAGCCAGCTCCACATCCGTCACGCCATGCTCCGCGACGCGGTACAGGGTTTCCTTGATGGCGGCTTCCACCTTGGCGGGCGTCGAGCCCGGAGACACGGTCGCGGTCGCCACGAGCGGGTAGGGATCCCGGAGGCCGTAGCTTTCGGCGTCCACGTCGGTGGCGAGACCGGTCTCCACGACGGCCTGATAGAGCCTCGAGTTCACGCCGCCGGAGAGGATCGTGGCCAGCACATCGAGCGGGATGAAGTCGGGATGTAGGGCGCCGGGACGGAGGTAGGCGATCTCGACGAGTCCCACCTCACCGGGCCGGCTCACGATGACGCGCCGCTCTCCCTCCTGGGGCGGCTCGACCGTGATGATTTCCGGGATCGGGGTCGTGGAGCGCGGGAAGGTTCCGAACTCGCGATCGAAGCGCCGCAGAGCGTCGAGCGGGTCGAAATCGCCGACCAGGATCGCCTCGGCGTTGTTGGGCCAGAAGAAGTTCTTGTAGTGCTCCCGCAATTTCTCCGTCGTGACCCCTTCGATGTCGGAGCGATACCCGATCGTGGGCCAGTGGTAGGGGTGGGCGACGATGCAGGCCGCGATGACCGATTTGTCGAGCGCGCGCGCGGGATTGTTCTCCCCGATCTCGTACTCGTTCCTCACCACCGACATCTCGGGTTGCCGCTCCTGGTCGAGGATGAGCGCGCGGCCCATCCGGTCCGCTTCGATCCGTATCGCGAGGTCGAGCTTGTCGGACGGCAGCGTCGAGTACCCGGTCATCCGGTCGTACCAGGTGGTCATGTTGGTACTCGAGAAATCGGCGCCGGCCTCGTAGAGGACCTCCTGGAACGTCTGGTGGCCGTTCGCGCGACCGAAGTTCTTCGTGCTCTTGTTGAAGATCATGTGCTCGAGGAGATGCGCCGACCCGGTGTTTCCCGGAGCCTCGTTCCGGGATCCGACGTGATAGACGACGAGGAAGGTGATGACGGGGGCCGCGTGACTCGGGGAGAGCAGGATCTTCATCCCGTTCGAGCGAAGCCGGTACTGCGTGATCCCGCCCATGGAGTCGAGCCGCTCGACGTTCGCAGGGAGCGCTAAGTCGCGCGAGGTCGACGACGGGCGAGGGGTTTCGCGGGGCTGCGCCGAGACCGGCGCGGACAACGCGCAGGCGCACAGGATCAGCGCGGCCGCAAGCGACCGCGCCGATCCGCGCGCGAAGAGTGGTAGCGCTACGGGGAATCGAACCCCGGTTTGATGGCTGAGAACCATCCGTCCTAACCCCTAGACGATAGCGCCACGACGCCGGCTCTATGAAGTGGCACGCGATGAGCTTGGCTGGGGGAAGAGGATTCGAACCCCTGTACCGTGGTCCAGAGCCACGTGTCCTACCACTGGACGATCCCCCAAAAGGCGTCGGAGTTTAGCAAAGGCGCTCGGAGGGCGTCAACGCCGCGGGCCGCTCGAGTCAGGCGGCGCGGGATCGTGGCTCGACCGGAAATGACTGCGGAGCCAGAGGAGGAAGAGGAGGCCGAGCGCGGCGACGACGGCGAGGTCGAACCCGCGCCAGTACTCGCGAATTCGCTCCCAATGCTCGCGGAACATGACCCCGACCTGCGCGAGCACGAGCGACCAGACCGCCGATCCCAGGAATGTGTAGAGCGAGAACCGCCAGAAGGGAACGCGCGCCGCGCCCGCGGGGAAGGAGATGAAGGTCCGCACGATGGGAAGAAGCCGGGTCCAGAAGGCGACCTGAAGCCCGTGTCGCTTCAGCCAGCCGTCCGCTCGGTCGTACTCCTCCACCCGGATCAGGCGCCAGCGCGCGAGGCGCTCGGCGAGAGGGCGGCCGCCCTTCACCCCGAGCCAGTACGAGACCCACGATCCGAGCACGTTTCCAAAGGCGCCCGCGAGCACGACGCCCCAGAGCGTGAACCGCCCCGTGGTCACCAGGTAGCCCGAGAACGGCATGATGATCTCGCTGGGGAGGGGAATGCAGGCGCTCTCGATGGCCATGCAGAGCACGATCCCGCCGTATCCGAGCGTCGAGATCACGGCGAGGATGAAGGCGGCGAGCGGGGCGACGATCCGATCCAGCAAATGCACGCGCGAACCCTACGCGACGCGCTTCGCGGCAGACAAGCGGAAAGACTTCCGCCTTGAGGGGTTCCGCGTGCGCGTGATAGCGTCGAGGCGGATGACATCCTCTTCGGTTCGACGGTCGCGCCCGCTCCGGCACGCGCTCCTTGCGGGGTGCCTCCTCGCCGCCACAGCCCCGGCCGCCGACGCCCTGCCCGAGGTCGTCGCGACGAGGGGTCTTCCGTCCTCGATCTCGTCCACCTACGGCACCGCCGTTCCGCTCGGGGATCCATCCACAGCGGGGCTCTTCGCGATCTCCACGCGATGGGGCGTCGAGATCCGCGATGCCGTGTCGGGCGCGGAGGCGCCGGTCGGCGCGTTCCGCACCTCGGGCGCCGTGAACGCGGTGGCCGCGGACGGGAACACGCTCTACCTCTTCGCGGGAACGCGGGGCATCGTGGCGGTGGACGTCACCGATCCCGCGAATCCAGCGGCGATCGGATCGCGCGGCGACCTGGGCGATCTGAAGCTCGGCGCGGCGTCTCCGAACGGTTATGGGCTCGCGGCCGCGAACGCCTCCGAGCTCCACTTCCTCGGCCGCTCCTCGCCCGGCGCGCTCTCCTTGCTCGCGACGCTTCGATACGCGGACGACCGTATCGTCCGCGCGATCGTCGCTCGGTCGGATTCCTTCCTCGTGGTGAGCGAGAGATCTACGCCGCTTCAGCGCCTCTTCCTCACGCTCTACCGGCTGCCGGCCGGCGCCGCGCAGCCCCAATTCGTGAGCGAGATCCCGGTTCCGAACCAGGCTCCGACGGGGATGGTCTGGCGCGGGGATCTCGCGTTCATCGGCGCGGGGAGTCTCGGCATACTCACGGCGAACGTGCGTACGGGCGTCGTGACCGGTCCGGCCGGCATCGGGAAATACGTCCGTGAAGTCGACGCGAACGACTCGGTCGTCGTCGCCGCGGCGCAGGCCGGGACGTTCGTCCGCTTAAGGCGAAGCGGCTCCGGGGGCGCTACCCTCATCAACCCGACCTTCGAGTCGCTTCCGCTCGAGCCGATCCACATCGCGCTCTCGGGGAGCCGCGTCGCGATCTCGGTGCAGGACGTCGACTCGGCGCAGGACCCGGACGAGGTCGGACGCGGCGCGATCGAATTCCGGGATCTGGACCTGACGCTCGCGATCCCCGCGGTGGGTGGGACCGGGCGGACCCGCCGCGTCGCCTGGAGCGCCGGCCTCGCGTACGTCGCCGACTATACGGGCGGCCTCCGCATCTACCGCGCGGACGGATCCGACACCAGCCTCGTCGGGGTCCTCCCGCTCGGATCGAGCACCCGCGTCGTGGACATCGCCCTCGATCCTCCGCGGCACCGGGCCTACCTGGCGGCCGGCAGCCAGGGGCTCCAGATCGTGGACACCACGGATCCGTCGGCACCCGCGCTCCTCTCCGCGCTCCCGCTCCCGGGCCTGGCGAGCGCGGTGGCGGTCGTCGATTCCGACCTCGTCGTGGTGGGCCGGCGCGGAACGGTCGGGGCCGGACTCACCTTCGTTGACGTCACCTCTCCGGCCTCTCCCGCGCCGCGCGGCCAGCTGGGGAGCGGCTCCATTTCCGATCCCCGCGCCATCGCGGTCAAGGACACGATCGCGTTCGTGGCGGACGAATCGCTCGGCTTGCTCGCGGTACGTTTCGGCAACCCCGATGCTCCAGGCTTGGTCGGGACGCCCACCGGCACCGCCGCGCGCGACCTCGATCTCTCAGGCAACGTGCTCCTGGTCGCGACGGGCGCCGCCGGGCTCCAAGTGGTCAACGTTTCCAATCCCGTGATTCCGGTCCTCCAATCTCAGGTGGCGACACCCGCTCTCCTGGGGGTGGCGCGGTCGGCCAACTCCGCCGCTCTCTTCCTGGGAGACGAGGGGGCGCTTGTCGTCGACCTGAACAATCCTTCCGCCCCCGTGCTCCGCGGACCGATCGGAGTTCCGGGTGCGTCGCGCGACGGGATCTGGGTGGGCGACACGCTCCTGGTCGCGACCGGCTTCGCCCTGGAGCGTTTCCGCGTGAGCCCCGCGCCGACCGTGGTGCCCGCGCTCACGATCGAGTTCGATCGCGCGCTCCTCCTTCCTCGCGCCAGGATCCGATGGACGCCCGTGTCGCTCCCCGGCATGGTGGGGCTCAACGTCTATCGCGACCTGCTGCCGGGCCGGCAAGGCACGTCGCCCGCGGGGACGCTCGTGAACAAATCGCTGTTGAGCCCGGGCGCGACGGAGGCGGTCGACGACTCGCTCGTGGCGGGGACGACCTGCCGCTACAGGCTCGAGGCGTTCTTCGCGGACGGAAGCGCGATCAAAGTGGCCGAGGGCTCGATCTTCGTTCCGTCCAATTCCGCGGTGGGACGTCCGTTCCCGAATCCCTACCGGCCGAATGGCGGCGCCGCGCTCACGCTGCCGTTTCGGATCGCTCCGGGCTCACCCGCGGGGACCGTCGAGGTAACCATCCACGATGCTTCCGGCAGGCTCGTCCGCCGGTCGGTTCAGGCCGTCGGGGCGGGAGGCGGATTCGGGACTGCGGCGTGGGACGGCCGCGACGGGCGAGGCCGCAAGGCGCCGGACGGCGTCTACTTCGCGCGAGTGCGGGGACCGGGGATCGACGATGCACGCCAGTTCGTCCTCTTACATTAAGAGGCTGATCTGCCTTCTGGCGGTGACGCTGGCCGCGGAGCCGGCGCCGCCTCTCGTGGGCCGCGCCTTGGCTCAGTATCCCAGCCCCGTTCCGGCTCCTCCGCCCGAGGTCCCAAGCCCCGGCATCAGCCTGGCTCGACCGAGATTCTCCGCCGACGCGACGGTCCAGCCCGGCGAGACCGGTGAGCCCGAGGTCCGCATCGACTACCGCCTCGCGCGCAGCGAGCTCCTCTTCGAGCGCACTTCGTCCGGTTACCACGCTGCGTACGAGCTCCGGGCCATTTTCGTGAGCGAGAAGGGGAAGAGGGAGGTCGCGGGGGATGCCCACACCCGCGAGCTCCGGGTGGCGCGGTATACCGAGACGCAGGCGATCGGAGACGACATCGCCGATCACATCCCATTCCGGGTGCCACCGGGCAAGTACCGGATCGAGGTCTACCTCACGGATCTGAACGCGGAGCGCACCTCCTCCACGACGATTCCCCTCGAGGTGCCGGGGGTCGCCGCGGGACAGCTCTGGCTCACCGACCTCTACCTGGGTACCGTGGACTCCACGGGTAGCGCGGGGCAGCATGCGGGTCTGATTCCGAATCCATCGCGCACCTTCGGAGACGAGCTTCCGCGCTTCGCGGCGGCAGGCGAGATCGTGGACAACCGGCCGGCCGGCGCCCCGGATTCCGCCTTTCAGCTGAGCTACAAGGTCCTGAACGAGCTTCAGGTCGCCGTGGCCCACGGCGACACTTCGATCGCGCGACGGGGCCCGCGCACTCCGTTTCTGATCCGCCCCGCCTTCGGCCCCTTGGAGGCGGCCTCGTATCGCGTCGTCGTCGAGCTCGTGAGCCCGCTCGTCACGATCAAGGGTCAGAAGAAGCCGAGCCCCATCCGCCGGGAGAAGGCGTTCACAGTCGTGCCCAGCTCGGCGAGCGCGGTGACCGATATCAAGACCTCCCTGGAGGTGGTGCGCTTGATCGCGACCGACGCGGAGTTGCGCGAGATGGACCGGCAGCGGACCCCGGAGGAGCGCCAGGCGTTCTGGGATGCCTTCTGGAAGAGCCGCGATCCGACCCCCGAGACGCCCCGCAACGAGGCGCTGGAGGAGTTCTACAGGCGCGTGCGTTACGCGGATCAGCGCTTCGGCGTGGGGGGGCCAGGCTGGAAGACCGACATGGGCGCTACCTACATCCAGTACGGCCCGCCCGACGAGATCGTGCGGAACCCGTTCCGGTTCGACGGCCCGCCCGAGGAGATTTGGTACTACTATCAATCGCGGAGGGTCTTCACCTTCGTCGATCGGGACGGTTTTGGTCGCTATGAGCTTGACCGCGAACGCTCCCGATAGCGCCGGATCGGCACTCCAGAGCTGGGCCGAGTTCCTTGCCGCCCATCATCTTCGTGTCACCGAGCCGCGCCGGCTCATCGCCCAGGCGATCGCCCAGTCGCCGGGGCACTTCGACGCGGAGACGCTTCGGCTCCGGCTGAGGGGCCAGGGGCGGCGCCTCTCCCGCGCCACGATCTACCGGACTCTCGCCCTGCTCCAGAGCTGTGGGATCCTGAGAAGGGTGCAGCTCGTGGAGGGTACGCTCCACTACGAGCTCTCCCGTCCGAACGATCCGCACCATCATCTTGTCTGCCGGCGCTGCGGCTCCGTCCAGGAGGTCACCGACGCGTCGCTGACGCGAGCGGTCCGCGAAGCGGCTCGCAGGGCGGCCTTTGCGCCGGAGGAGTTTGTCCTACGCATTCGGGGCCTCTGCTCCCGATGCCGCGGATCGCGCGCCTCAGGGGGTCGACCTGAGCCATCAACATAACCACTTACCACAACACAAGTTATCCCATTATAGATAAATATTCGTTTGACACACCCTGGGGGCGGTGCCTATGGTCCGCCGAAAATTTAGAGCGACGCTGGGGCGCTGCAGCGAAATAGTTTGAGCGACTTGGTCTTGTGCGACCCAACCCAAATACCTAACCGAAAGGGGGTGGCGGCTAGGTCCTAACGAGCAGCAACTGCTCTCTCGGATCTCCCTGGGACGATATCCAACTTCACTGTGTGATCGGCCCGGGCGGTAGACCCTGGATGGTCTAGGGTCCTAAAACAAGGAGGCGAACTCAGATGTTTCAGCGCAAGCTGATTGTCGTTTTGGTCGTGGCCCTCGTCGCTTTGACGGCGGGAGTGAGTCAGGCGTCGCTGTCGCGCGTGGAAGGCATGGGGCTCGGAACGCCTCAGCTCAGCCAGTTCACGGACGACTACGCGAACATCTACTACTACCCGACATCGGTCGTCCGGCAGAACAATCTGGTGCTCGCAGAGCTCGGCAACAACCCGGGCGGCTTCGTGGACGCGGTGTCGCACATTGACCAGAGCCTCACGCTCATCAGGAATTTCCCGCGCTTCGGCTCCATCGCATTCCAGATGAAGCAGAACGCGCTCAACTCCGCGTTCCCGGGCAACCTCAATAATGAGATTTTCGACGTGATCTGGGGAACCGGCCTGGCGAAGATGGACATCGCCGTTCGCGTCGATGTGACGAATTCTTCGTTCAACCAGGACTTGAGCGGCGGCCCGACGCACAACGAGGCTCACGGCGACGGCTTCCTGCCGGGTGACCCGTATCCGTTCGGCGCCTTATTCGTCAACGATATCATTGTGGGCACGGGCGTCGAGCTCAACACGTGGGGCGTGGGCCCTGCGATCGCCCTGCATCTGGCGAATGACAACCGCATCGAGGGTACGGTTGATTTCCGTCGCTACACGCTCGACCGCAAGACCTCCACGGCAGGCGTGGCCGGCGAGTCGTGGAAGGACGGAGGAAACATGTCCTACGCGGTTGCTGCCCGTGGAATCCTCCATCAGGGCGACCGGGCGACGTGGTACCCGGCATTCTGGTACATCAACGACGACCTGAGCTATGAGGTCAGGAACAACCCGGCCACCGTCGGCCCGCGCTCTGCCGACGAGACGTACAAGCAGCTTGGGGCCGGGATCTCTCACAACATGAGAGTGAACGACAACAACCTCCTGATCTTCGGCGCGTCCGTGTCGCAGTCGAAGGCGACGTACGACCGGACGGACAACAACGACGGCGTCGCGAACGGCAACCTCAAGCACCGCGAGTTCAAGACGACGCTCGCGCCGCGCTTCTTCGCCTCGCTCGAGACCGACCTCACCCGCTGGCTCAAGGGGCGCCTCGGCGCGTCGAAGTCCATGCAGTCGGAGAACACCGAGACGTCCGACTTCAACACGGTCCCGGTGACCTCGAAGCTCAAGGAGCGGTTCTCGGACTTCGCGTTCAGCCTCGGCACGGGCATCAAGTTCAACAATTTCGACGTCGACATGACCCTGAACCAGTCCTTCCCGCTGTCGGGCGGCTGGGTTCTTTCGGGCGATCCGGCGACGCCGTTCACCCGCGTCTCGGGGACGTACCACTTCTAGAAGAAAGTCTGAATCAAGGGCCCGGCGACGGGTCCAAAAAAGCCTGGGGCCGCTCGGCGTCATCGCCGGGCGGCCTTACTTTTTGCAACGAAAGTAGTTGACACGGTACGGGCCGGTTTCTAAGTTGGGTGGGAAGCAAATGGATGGCGGCTCCAAGCCGGAACGTGGCCGCGCTGAGTCAGTGGGGAAGGAAGGCAAGGGGGTAACCAAAGAAAAACGCCGGAACGAGTGGAGAACAGCCGATAGAGGGACCCAATGGCGTGCTGGAATGGACCGGGGTCATCGCGGAGCCGGTCTTGGGGACTCATGGGACAAGGGAGAACATCACTCAAGGAATGAGTGACCCTCGGATGGCGCTTCCACAGGAGTGCAGGGGAGGGAGAGTCATGACGCGACCTCGGATGCGTCGGAGGCTGGGCGTCGTCACGTTCATCGTGGCGTGCGCCTTTTTTGTTTTTGGGAAATCGTGGGCGGGAACGACGGGCACGATCAGCGGCACCGTCACGGACTCCAAGACCGGCGAGCCGATCGGGCTTGCCACGGTCACGATTCCGGAGCTCAAGCGCGGGGCGACGAGCGACGCCCAGGGCCATTACTACGTCACCAATCTGCCGGCAGGTAAGTACTCCGTACGGGTCGCGCTCCTCGGCTACGTCCCGCAAGCGCGGGAGGGGATCGAGGTATTCCCCGACTTCACGACGAAGCTCGACATACCCATGGAGCCCACGGTTCTCAAGGACGTGGCCGAGGTCGAGGTGAAGGCGGAGCGACCTCTCATCCAGAAAGACGTGACCGCAACCACGAAATTCCTGAACGGCGAGGAGCTCCGATATCAGCCCCTCCGCGGATACCAGGACGCCGTGGCCCAGCAGTCGGGCGTGGTCAGCTTTAATTTGAACAACCTGAACCAGGTCAACAGCGCGACCGAGATCACGAACAGCAACACCTTGATCATCCGCGGCGGACGCCCCAATGAGGTCGCCTACTACGTCGACGGATTTTCCCAGCAGGATCCGCTGACCGGGTTCTCGACCACCAATATCGCCCCCGAGGCCGTCGATGAAGTGGTCGTCCAGGCCGGCGGCTACAACGCCGAGTACGGGCGGATCAACTCGGGCATCGTGAACGTCGTGACCCGCGAGGGCGGTGACCGGTACTCGGGCACGCTCGAGGGGATCTACGGCGACCATTTCAGCAACAGCCGTGGAAACAAGATCGCCTCGCTGGCCTTCGGCGGTCCGATCGTCCCCAGCTGGAAGAAGGTCACCTTCTACCTGTCGGGCGAGCGGCGGGATACCGAGGATCGGAAGCCGAGCATCATCACCGACCAGCTCGGCTTCTACACGCAGCCCGGGCTCTTCGAGAACGGAGTGCTCCCCACGAACGACAGCAAGTCCTGGGCGAGCGCGGGCAAGCTGGCGCTTCGCCTCTCCCCGCTCCAGACGCTCCGGCTGGCGGGCACCTACAACGAGGACAAGTGGCACCAGTTCCTGAACTCCTACCGCTTCAACCTGCCTCACGCTCCGAAGTACCTGGACAGGAACTATTCCGTCTCGGGGAACTGGAACCACAGCCTCTCGGACCGGACGTTCTATGAGATAAAGGGCAACTTCTTCTCGACCGAGCGCATCCGCGGCGACGGGGTCTATTTCGACAACCTCGCCGAGTACTCGAGGCCGAACGGGGACCCGACGTTCAGCAGCAAGGAGGCCCTTTTCTGGGATGGGGACGACCCCGCCACGGGGGCGAACGAGGCGCACGTTTGGAACGACCTGCTCCACCGGAAGTCCTCGTACGTCGGCTTCGCGGCGAATTACGCGAGTCAGCTCTCTCACAGCGTGCAGCTCAAGTTCGGTGGGGACTATCAGCGGCACACGCTTCGCTACTATGACCACTACGCCCCGACGCAGGCGTACGACGGCGCCGGCAACCCGGACAACGTGAAGGACGTCGATCACTACGGCTACGATGCCCTCGGGAACGAGCTCAACGAAGGCGACACCTTCACCGACCTGAACGGGAACAAGAGCCGCGACGCCGGGGAGCCGTTCCAGGACAAGAACGGAAACGGGATCTACGACAACCCGCTGGATGTGGCGAAGCACCCGAAGGTCGCCTCGCTTTACGTGCAGAGCAAGTACGAGGCGCTCGGGCTGGTCGTGAACGCGGGTCTTCGGTGGGACTATCTGACACCCTCGACGCGCGCGCTCAGGAGCGAGGCCTTCCCGCTCGGCCCCGAGTTCGGCGACTCCCTGAACGATCCGAGCGCCCTGGGTCCCCAGGATCTGACGGACTCGAAGGTCTACCAACGCCTGAGCCCCCGGCTCGGCGTGGGCTTCCCGGTGACGGACCAGACGCTCGTCCACGTCAATTACGGGAAGTTCTACCAGCAGCCGAATCTTCAGGATCTCTACGCGAGCTACGCGTTCCTCGAGCACAAGATCAACATCGGGGGCTATTTCGTCGGGTTCGGGAACCCGAACTTGAAGCCGGAGCAGACGACGGCCTACGAGCTGGGGATCACCCACACGCCGACCGACCGGTCCCGCATCGAGGTGGCGACCTACTACAAGGACGTGAGGGACCTCGTGGAGATCACGACCATCCGATCGGCCCCGAACGCGTTCTCCTCCTACCGGAATCGAGACTTCGCGACGATCAAGGGGATCGACCTCGCCTACACCCTCAGGCGTGTCAATCACGTCGCCATGAACGCCAACTACAGCCTTTCGTGGGCGAGGGGAACGGGCTCGATCTCGCAATCGCAGCGGACGATCGCGTGGACGGCGAAGACCCCGCCCAAGATCGCCACCCCGCTCGCGTTCGACCAGCGGCATCGGTTCACGCTCAACATGGATTACCGCCTGGGCCAGTCGGAGGGCCCGACGGTGCACGGCTCGCACTGGTTCGAGAACGCCGGCGTGAACGTGCTCTTCAACGCCGGAAGCGGGACGCCGTACACCCCGACCAAGGTCTACAACGCCGTGACTCTCGGGGCCGTTTTCCCGACGCCCACCGGCGAGATCAATTCTCAATACGGGCCGTGGACGTTCACGGTGGACCTCAAGGGAGGCAAGACTCTGAAATTCGGCCAGCAGAGCCTCGAGATCTACCTCTGGGTTCTGAACCTCTTCGACCGGAAGAACATTTACTCGGTCTACACGGGCACGGGCGACGCGGAGACGACGGGCTATCTGACCACGGATGCAGGCCAGAAGTTCCTCGCCGACAACGGACAGGACGCCGAACGTCGGTACCATCTCGCGGAGCTCAACCCGGACGCCTTCGGCAATCCTCGCCTGGTGCGCTTGGGCGCGAGGGTGAGCTTCTAGGGTGATCGGCAGAGGACGTCAACGGCTAGGGGGGACTGTGCGAATGCGTACGCTTGGTAGGGTTGGTGGCGTTGCGTTGGTGCTCCTGGCGCTGCTGGCTCCGGAGGCGATCGCCGCCGCGCCGAAGTCGGGCGCGGGCAACGTGCGGAGGCCGCCTACGATTCGGCGATCCGCGGCCGCCACCGATAACAGCGGGCGGGTGGACGCGAACAATCTCGACATGTTCCTGACGAATCACGGCTCGTTCGGGTGGGACCTGTCCACCTCCGAGCCTGGCCTCCGTTATCCGAAGGGGACAACCAAGACCGCCCTGTTCGCGGCGGGGATTTGGGTTGGAGCCCAGGTGAACGACACGGTCCGGACCTGCATCGCCGAGTACTCTCAGGAATACGCGCCCGGCCCGATGTACAACGGGACGTTCCAGGTCGACCAGCCGACGTTCAAGAACTACAGGCTGGAGGCCAACAACACGACGAGCGACGACTACTTGAACTGGCCCTCGCAGCCGGCGCCCAGCGGTCAGGGCGCGCCGGTCGACACGCTCGGCAATCCGCTCCTTCAGGGTGATCTGACGCTCTGGAGCGTCTACAACGACGCCGATCCGGGCCGTCACACGAACGGCAGCGCGGGGCGGACGAAGCCGCTCGGACTCGAGATCCAGCAGTCGACGTTCGCATTCGCGCGCGGCGGCGCGCTCGGAAACATCATCTTCATCAAGTTCCGGATGATCAACAAGGGAGCCAACAACCTCGACAGCACCTACGTCTCGATCTGGGCGGATCCCGATTTGGGCGACGCCTCGGACGACCTGGTGGGGTGCGACACCACGCTCAGCCTCGGCTACTGCTACAACGAGACGAACAACGACGCCGTGTACGGAGGGGCGTGCCCCGCGGTCGGATTCGACTTCTTCCGCGGCCCGATCGTGCAGGTCTCCCCGGGTGTCTACGACACGCTCGGGATGACCTCGTTCAACAAGTACATCAACGGCGAGGATCCGACGAGCGCGACGGAGGCCTATCACCTCATGCAGGGGCGCAAGAAGGACGGCTCCGCGCTCCATGAGAACGACAATCCTCTCGACCCGATCACCACGTTCCAGTTTCCCGGCGATCCGGTCGCGCCCTCGGGCTGGCTCGACGGAGGGGGGAACGACCGAAGGATGCAGCTCTCGACGGGGCCCTTCACGATGGCGCCGGGGGATACGCAGGACGTCGTCTGCGCGCTGATCGTCGGCCAGGGGTCCAACAACATCAGCTCTATCACGGATCTCAAGCAGAAGGATGCCGCGGCGCAGGTCGTGTTCGACCTGAATTTCGACATCCCGTCGCCCCCGCCGAACCCGACCGTGTACGTGCACCCGCTGGATCGGGGGATCCGTTTGATCTGGGGCAAGGAGCCGGTCGGGACCAACTCGGAGAATCTGAATCTGGGGCAGGATTTTCACTTTGAAGGCTTTCGCGTCTGGCAGTTCCCCTCAAACAACGCGGGATTTCCTCCGAAGGTGGTCGCGACGTTCGACGTGGATGATTCGGTCGGGCCGATCTATTCCGATCTGTTCAACTCGGCGAAGGGCGGGGTGGAGCGAAATCTCGTCATCTCGGGGACGAACAGCGGGCTCCAGTTCGCGCTCGATCTGACCAATGACGCGCTGCGGGGCGGCAGGCTCATCAACAACAGGGACTATTATTTCGCCGTCACCTCCTACTCGTTCGACGTCAATAACACCTCTACCTACTTCCTCGGGCCCAACCCGATCGGAACGATCGCGGAGGTGCTCGAGAGCGGCTTCAAGATACAAACGGCGACGCCACGAGGGAGCAACGCCGTCCTGACCGTCGCGGGGACTCAAACGGCGGGGGACCGCGTCGGGCACCGGGTCTCCGTGGAGCAGCTGGACCAGAACGCCCTGTCCGATTCCCTCTACCGCGTCACCTTCGCCGCCGACGAGAGCTGGACGCTCGCCAACGCCGTTACGGGCGACACGGTTCTGGCGGCGCAGACGAATACGAGCGGGGACTTCGACTACCCGATCGTTCTCGGGTTCATGCCTCGCGTGATCGCCGCGACGAAGCCGGCGTCGATCTTCCAGCATTTGGCGGCCGGAGATTCGCTCGACCTCGGGAACGGGGGCGCCGATTCCGCCGGGGTCTACACCCTGGACAACGAGATCGGCGCGGGCATAGACGGGTTCAATTTCGGGGACGGTACGAATCACGATTACGAGATCCGGATTCTGCCCGACACGACCGAGTTCTGCTGGGAGTACAACTTCGGCGATCCGTCCCCTCAAGCGACGTTCAAGTGCCCGTTCGCGATCTACGACATGGGCGCGTGCTCGTTCCAGGATCCCTCGGACGACTTCAAGGCCACGGCGATGATCCGCGACGACGACGGGAGCGGGTCCTGGACGTGGGGGGACCGCCTCTATATCCGTGACATTCCCTACGCCAGCGTTCCATGGGGCACGGTGGGACTTCAGTCCACCGACGTGAACCCCGCGAACGACGACCAGACGCTGGGGCGGTTCGGCTTCGAGCCGTTTAATACGGCCTTTACGGACAACAACGCGCTGCCTCCGTCCAGCCGGCTGATTGTCCGCGGCGGGCGCCTCTGTCCCCAGGACGTGTTCCAGTTCCGACTCGTGCCGGTGGGCAAGGCCCCCGGTACGATCGTCGCGAACGACATCAAGAAGATCCTGGCCGTTCCGAATCCCTACTACGCGCACTCGGCGTACGAGCTGAACCAGTTCGACCGGGTCATGAAGTTCACGAACATCCCCGCGGCGAAGAAAGTGACGATCCGGATCTTCAACATGGCCGGGGATCTCGTGCGGACCATCCAAAGGGTGGCCAGCACCGCGGACGAGATGGCGCGCGCCGAGATCCGTTGGAATCTGAACTCCGACAACAACCTGCCTGTGGCGAGCGGGATCTACATCTATCGCGTTGACGTGGACGGCGTGGGCAGCAAGACCGATCGGCTCGCGGTCTTCATCGAACGCGAACG
>Ga0066709_100000024_pt1 | contig 43432 bp, 44 predicted proteins | sample GraSoiAngelo_158_FD_79665 | JGI IMG/M metagenome (GOLD analysis project Ga0066709, IMG submission 79665) | Grasslands soil microbial communities from the Angelo Coastal Reserve, California, USA - 14_1009_16_30cm | ecosystem: Environmental > Terrestrial > Soil > Grasslands | place: USA...
TGCGGCCCTCGTCTGCGTCGACGGCCGTACGGCTGGCGGCGGCGCACTCGAACGTGATCGCCGACCCGGCCTCGAGATCGACGAGGAGGTCGACGAGCGTCTCGCGCACGAGCGGGTACGAGTCGATGCGGCGACCCCATTGCTCGCGATGCGCTGCGTAGATGGCCGCTTCGAGGAACGACCGGCGATGGATGCCGAGTCCCATCAGCGCGACACCGAAGCGACTGCCGTTGACCATCTCCATCATGCGGTTGAGCCCACGACCGTCGCGCGCCGCGTCGCCGGTGGCGCTCTGACGGGGCGAGCCCGCCAGCCAGGCGCGCGCTCCGTCGAGCGAGACCTCGGCCGTCGGCACCCCGACCGTGCCCAGCTTCGGCTTCAGCCGTTTGATGTGGAACCCGTTGGGCGCGCCCTCGGGCGTGTGGCGGGGGACGATGAACGTGGCGAGCCCCCTGCCGCCGGGCGGCGCCCCCTCCGGCCGGGCGAGCACGATGAAGACGTCGGCGTCGACGTTGGAGCAGAAGTGCTTCTCGCCGTGGAGCAGCCACTCGTCGCCGTCCTGCACGGCGCGGGTGGTGTTGGCCCCGACATCGCTGCCGCCCTGGCGCTCGGTGAGGAACATGCCGCCCTCCCACGCCCGGTCGGGATCGGCGCTCGTCAGGCGATCGAGGATGTCGGCGCGCACCGCGTCGGGAGCGTGGCGCTCGACCACGTCGGCCGCACCCGACGTCATGCCCAACCCGCAGTAGGCGGCGGTCTCCGCCTGGCACACGAGGTAGGCGAGCGCCGCCGTCACGACCGCGGGCACGGGCCGGCCGGCCAGCCGCTCGAGCCCGGTGAAGCCGTGGCGAACCAGGTCGGCCTTGTTGTCCGTCCAGCTCGGATGGTGGACGACCTCGGCGACCTCGCGACCCCATTCGTCGTAACGGCGCAGGATCGGGCCGTGCTTGTCGGTGATCTCCGCGCGCGCGGCGAGCGTGCCGCCCACGAGCGCGCCGTATGCGGCCACGTGCGTTTCGGCGAAGGCGCGGTCGGTCGGGTCGGACAGCAGGCGGTCGAGGGTCGCCCGCAGGTTGGGGTCGACCTCGTACCAGTCGAGGCCCGCGGCCTGGTCGTAGCTGGCGTAGTCGGGCAGCACCGGTTCGACGTTACCGCTTGTCGGTCTCGACGTACGCCAGCGCGAGCGCCACGCATTCGTCGAGCGGAGCCGTCGTGTCGAGCGTGAGGTAGTCGCCGCCGGGCTCCTCCATCTCCGCCGCGACCCGTCGCACGACGTCCGCATCGCGGTTGCCCGCGGGATGACGGGCGTCGGCCGCGACCCGCGAGATGGCCACCTCGAGCGGGACGTCGCACACGATGACCGCGACCCCGACTCCGACGTCGTCGCCCAGTCCGGCGACCGCGCCGAGGTACTGCCGGCGGGCGAAGGTCATGCCGTCGAAGATCACCGTGCGGCCGCGGCCGAGGTGGTAGCGGGCGGCGTCGAGCATGGCCGAGACCGAGACCTGGCTCTCGGTGGCCGTGTGGTCGCAGGGCCCGAAGAGCGCGTCGCGAACGACGTCCTTGTCGAGCACGCGGGCGTCGGCGAGCCGCGACGCGAGCGCTCGGGCCAGCGTGCTCTTGCCCGCCCCCGGCAGGCCGGCCAGGACGATCACTCCCGCGGGCGGCATGGCACAACCCTACGGTTCGCCCGTAGCGTGTCGGACATGAGCGACGACCTTGCCCGGCTCGATGCGACCGCCCAGGCGCAGTTGGTGCGCGACCGCGAGGTCACTGCGTCCGAGCTCGTCGACGCGACCATCACGCGCATCGAGAAGCTCAACCCCGAGATCAACGCGGTGATCCACCCGCTCTTCGACAAGGCGCGCGCGCAGGCAGCCGATCCCGCGCTCCCGGGTGGGCCCTTCCGCGGGGTCCCACTCCTCCTGAAGGACCTGATGTGTCACTCGGCGGGCGACCCGATGCACGAAGGCATGCGATTCCTTCGTGACGTCGCATGGGTCGAGCCTCACGACACGTACCTCGCCTCCAAGTTCCGCGCCGCGGGCTTCGTCTTCGTCGGAAAGACGAACACTCCCGAGCTCGGCATCCTGCCGACCACCGAGCCCCAGGTCTATGGGCCCACCCGCAATCCCTGGGACACCGATCGCTCCACCGGTGGTTCGAGCGGTGGCTCCGCCGCGGCGGTGGCGTCGGGCATGGTGGCGGTCGCCCATGCCAACGACGGCGGCGGCTCGATCCGCATTCCGGCCGGCGAGTGCGGGTTGGTGGGTCTGAAGCCGTCACGAGGTCGCGTGTCGCTGGGCCCCGAGTTCGGCGACGTCATGGCCGGTCTGGTCGCGGAGCTCGTCGTGACCCGCTCGGTGCGCGACACGGCTGCCGTGCTCCAGGCCGTCGCCGGCCCCATGCCGGGCGACCCGTACGCCGCCCCCACGCCGCGGCGCCCATTCACCGACGAGGTCGGCGCCGACCCGGGGAGGCTGCGGATCGGCGTGCTGACCGAGGCGCCGGGGGCGATGGTCGAGACCCACCCAGACTGTGTCGCGGCCGTCGAGGCGGCGGGGCGTCTGCTCGAATCGCTCGGCCACGCCGTCGAACCCTCGGGCTTCACGGCCCTCGACAGCCCGGACTACATCGCGCAGTTCCTCACCAACTGGGCGAGCGGCATGGCATGGAACCTCGACTACTGGGCGCGGCGCACCGGCAGGCCCATCGGGCCCGACGACGTCGAGCCGCTCACGTGGGCATTGGCCGAGATGGGCCGCTCGTACTCGTCCGCCGACTACCTCACCAGTCGCGAATGGCTCCAGGCCAACGGGCGCGAGGTGGCGGCGTGGTGGGAGGGGGGCTTCGACATCCTGCTCACCCCCACCATCGCCGAGCCCCCGCCGCCGTTGGGGACGTTCGACTCACCGCCGGACAACCCGCTGCACGGCATCTTCCGGGCGGCATCGCTCGTGCCCTTCACGCCGCCGTTCAACGTCACCGGTCAGCCCGGCATCTCGCTGCCCCTGCACTGGAACGACGAAGGCCTGCCGATCGGCGTGCAGCTGGTGGCCGCCTACGGTCGCGAGGACCTGCTCATCCGCCTGGCCGCGCAACTCGAGGCCGCGCAGCCCTGGGCCGACCGCCGGCCGCCCGTCAGCGCCTGAGGAGCCCGCCCGCTCCGACCACACGAGAGTCAGGAACACGAGCGGTCGGCGCGCTCACGAGTCGAGGCCGCGGAGCGCCGGCGGCAGCTCGGCCAGCGAGTCGATGATGATGCGGGCCCGCTCCGCCCCGGGCCAGTCGCGTTGGATCAACGCCCAGGGACCGCGCCGGATGAAGACCGACAGCATGCCCGCGGTCGCCGCCGGCACCACGTCGTTGTCGACGCGATCGCCAACGTGGACGATCTCGGCGGGCGGACAGCCCATCGCGGTCGCAACCCGCGCGAAGAACGCGGGTGACGGCTTGCTCACGCCCCATCCGGCTGACGTCGCGACCAGGTCGACAGGAAGGTCCAGCTCCTTCAGCTGGCCCTCCGCTCGCGCCGGCTGGTTGCCGACGACACCGATCGCATAGCCGTCGGCGCGCAGCGCGTCCAGACAGGGACGCACGTCGGGGTACAGGTCGCGCGCGTCGAACCCCCCGACGATGCCGGCGGCCTTACGCACCGCGGCCTCGCGCTCGTAGTCGAACCCGAGCATGGCGAACACGTCGCGATGATCACGTCCCGAGCCGATGACGCTGCCCATCGCCACGAAGAAGGTGAAGGGTGACACGCCCAACCATTCCGCCCACGCCCGCCACAGTCGAGACTCGTCGATGAGCGTCTCACCCACGTCGAACACCACCACCCGCACATCAGACACCCGTCAGCACCCGGACCAGCACGTCGGGGACGTTGGTGCAGATGCCGTCCACGCCCATCTCCACCAGCGCCCGCATCCGGTCGGGATCGTCGACCGTCCACACGTTGACGGCCATGCCACGCGAATGGACGTGCTCGACCAGCTCGGGCGTCACCGCGAGGTCGTGCGGGTGGAGGACGCGGTGGCCGTGCATCAGCGCCGTCGCGGCCGCCTCCCGCGTGTCGATCCCCGGCAGCGTGAGGAGCGCCGTGGGAATGGCGTCGTCGACCGCCCGGACGCGGTCGACTGAAGCCAGGTCGAACGACGACACGAGCACTCGTGCTCGCCAGGCCCGCTCCCCCACCCGTTCGGCCACCCTCGCCGCCACCCATCGGTGTTCGTCGAAGTCGGGGTCGAGCGGCGAGCTCTTCACCTCGATGTTGACCACCATCCCGACGCAGGCGTCGACGGCCTCGTCGAGGGTCGGCAACCACGGCGGCAGCTGGTCGCGTCGCAACCCGACGATCGGTCCCACGCCGGTCAGCGATGCGTCGTGATGGACGACCAAGGCGCCGTCTCGTGTGCGACGCACGTCGAGCTCGACCATGTCGGCTCCGAGCCGCCGGGCCTCGACGAACGCCTCGACCGTGTTCTCGCGGCGCACCGCGGATGCGCCGCGATGGGCGATGACGGCCGTCGTGGCGCTCACCGCCGGGCTCCGCGCCGGCGCCGACCCCACGAGGTGAACGCCGCCCGACGGACGGCCAACGAGCGGTCCGACGACCAGGGGGCGTAGGGCGCCATCGTGATGGAGGCGAGGGACAGCAGCACGATGTCGTAGTTCACCCGCCAGCCGGCGAAGTCGAGCCACGTCTCCTCGGTTGCCGGCCGCAGGTCGACGCCGGCGCGCATTACGCGCGCGTGCATCTCCTCGTACTCCTCGCGGCTCACCGAGATGGGGTCACCCCGCTTGGGATTCGGGTCGTACGGGACCTCGAAGAAGTCGGCGATGCGACGGAGCGCGATCGCGCCCGAGCGCACGCAGAGCTCCGCGTCGGGATGACGGTCGGGAAAGGTGGAGGCGACGAACGACGCGGTGTCGAGCATCGCGCCGGCCGCCGTTACCCACGAGCGGTCGTGCTGGGGCGAGCGGAAGAAGACCAGCGCGGGGAGCGAGGTGTGGGTCTCTTCGATGTCGACGAACCAGCTCTCCCACTGCGCCCACAGGTCGTGCAGGCGGTCGAGCCACTCGATGCGCGCGAAGCGCTCGATCAGCTCGGCCGCCGACGGGGGCGATCCGGCACGCACCTCGAGCAGCGCCACGACCTGCTCTCGCCGGCTGAAGGTCGAGTAGACCGACGGCAGGTAGGTGATGAGCAACGCCAGCAGGCTCAGCCCGAGGCCCGCCTCCGAGATCCCGAGCACGGTGGTCGGCAGGTCCGCGAACGGGGCGAAGCCCAGCGTGACGATCGACGACCCGCTGAGCCGGAAGGCGGCGCGCAACGAGTTGTTGCCGATGGCCCAGAACATGGCGGTGTAGCCGGCCAGCACGAGGATCAGCCACACGAAGGCCAGGCTCAACAGGCTCAACGGGGCGTAGAGGGCCATGACCCGGTCGCGCTCCTCGTAGGAGTCGACCCGTTTCGCCCAGAGGTTGAAGATCCGGCGGATGCCGACGAAGACCACGCGCGTGAGCAAGACCGGCGTGGCGCGCGGGACGACGACGGCGCGCACCGCCGCCGAGAGGGTGAACGCCACGAGCCCCGCGCCGAGCGCGAAGACGACGACGTCGAGCGCGACGACCATGCTCAGGCCGTCGAGTCGTTCAGACGGGCTCGCGTGTCGTCGCGACGAGCTCCACGATGGCGTCGACGATCGTGTCCCACGCCTCGCGCGGGAGATCGTGGCCCATGCCCGGGATCATGAGCAGGCGGGCGCCGGGCACGGCCGCGGCCGTCGCCTGCCCCCCGCTCGGCGTGATGAGCGGGTCGCCCTCACCGTGGACGACGAGGGTGGGCACGTGAAGCGCGCGTAGCGCGGGTGTGCGGTCGCCCGAGGCCATGATCGCCAGCAGCTGTCGTCCCACGCCGGCGGGGTGGAAGCACCGGTCGAAAGACCGGGCCGCGCGCTCGCGAGTGCCCTCCTCGTCGAACGGGAAGCCGGGCGAGGTGAGCACCCGGCTGCTGTCGACGCTGTGTTCGATGTAGCCCGCGCGGTCGAGCGGAGGCGGCTTGAGGAGCAGCGGGATGGCGGCGGGGTCGGGTTGCCCGACGTCGAGCGCGCCGGTTGTCGACATGATCGACGTCAGCGTCTGCACCTTGTCGGGGTGCCGGATTGCCAGGGTCTGGGCGATCATCCCACCCATCGAGGCGCCCACCACGTGGGCGGCGGCGATGCCGGTGGCGTCGAGCAGGCCCGCGGCATCGTCGGCCATGTCGTCGAGCGTGTAGGAGGCAGACGACGTGTCGCCGGTGAACGCGGCCAGCAGGTCGGGTTCCGGCCCCCCTTCGATCTTCGTCGAGAGACCCACGTCTCGGTTGTCGAAGCGGATGACGCGGAACCCATGAGAGGCGACGAGCGCACAGAACTCCTCGTCCCAGACGATCATCTGGCCACCCAGGCCCATGATGAGCAGCAGGGGCGGGTCATCGGCGTTGCCGAACTCCTCCCACTCGAGGTCGATCCCGTTGGCGTGTGCTCTCGGCATGGAGAGGGAGTCTACGGTTCAGCCCATGACTGTGTTCGGGGTGCACACCGGCCTGCAGCACACGACGACCGACGAGCTCATCGAGCTGTGGCGTCGCATCGAGGCGATGGGCTTCGACTGGATCTCGATCTGGGACCACTTCTACGCGGCCGACCTCACCGGCAGCCCCCACTGCCTCGAAGCGGTGGCCACGCACGCCGCACTGGCATGCACCACGGAGCGGGTCCGCTGCGGGTCCCTCGTCTACTCGGTGGGATATCGCCACCCCGCGGTGCTGGCCAACGCGATCGCCACCATCGATCAGCTCTCGGGCGGTCGCGCCGACCTCGGGCTCGGCGCGGGTTGGAGTCAGATCGAGTACGACGCCTACGGCATCGAGTTCCCGTCGACGCGAGTCCGGCTCGACCAGCTCGAGGAGGCAGCGGCGTGCGTGCGCAGCCTGCTGCGCGACGGGTCGACCACGTTCGCCGGCGAGCACTTCCGGATGACCGACGCGCAGTGCGACCCGCGGCCCGTGCAGGAAGCGCTCCCGATCTGGATCGGAGGAGGCGGCGAACGGCGCACGCTTCGCATCGCGGCGCGCTTCGCCGACGGGTGGAACGTGCCGTTCATCTCGCCCGAGGACTTCGCACGCAAACGCGCCGTCCTGCACCGCCATTGCGACGACGTGAACCGCGACCCTGCCGAGGTCCGCTGCGCAGCCAACGTGGGCCTGGCGTGGCGGGAGGAGGATTTCGAGGCACAGTTCGGCAACATGCGGATGATGGTGCGCCCCGGCGTCCTCACCGGCAGCGATGCGGAGGTCGCCGATCGAGTCGGCCAGTACGTCGACGCCGGTGCTGATCAGGTCAACGTGGCCATCCGTGCCCCGTTCGACGCAGACGGCCTCGCGCGGTTCACCTCGGCGGTGGGAATCGCGAGCGCTTGAACCCTGACTCGCGCCTCCCCGTCACGTACCTTGGGTGACGATGCCGTCATACTCGCCGGCGCCGGGGGGCGTCGGGCTGGTGCTCGGGGCGGGGGGCACCGTGGGCCTCGCCTATCACTGCGGGGTGCTGCATGCCCTCGCCCAGGTCGCCGGGGTCAAGGCCGACGAAGCCGAGCTCGTGGTCGGCACCAGCGCGGGGAGCGTCATCGGCGCCTACCTGCGCGCGGGCTGGACCACCGACGACATGTGGCAGTTCGCGCTGGGCACGCATCCGACGCTCGCGAGCATGGCGCCCGACGAGCTCGACGAGCGCCGGCACGCCATCTTCGTGCCGGCCTGGGCGACCCCCCGCGAGCTGGCGCGTCGCGGGGTGGGCTCGGCGTACGTCTTCGCCCGATCGGTCGTGCGCGGCCCGCAGATCCCCGTCCCTTCGGCGCTGCGTCACCGCTTCCCCGGCGGCCTCTTCGCCATGGTGGAGGGTGAGCGGCGCTTCGCCGACGAGCTGCCCGAGGACTGGCCCGAGCGGCCGCTGTGGCTGTGCGCGGTCGACATCTCGTCCGGTCGGCGCGTCGTGCTCGGGCGGGCGGGGTCGCCACCGGTCGGCCTGCGGGAGGCGGTGATGGCCTCGTGCGCGATCCCGGGCGTCTACAAGCCGGTCCGCCTCGGCACCATGACGTTGGTCGACGGTGGTGCACACTCGACCACCAACCTCGACCTCGCCTCCAAGGCGGGCTGCCGCCTCATCATCGGGATCGCGCCGATGGCGTTCGACCCTGACGCGCCACCCGATCGCCTGCGCCAGCTCACCCGCCGCACGTCCGCGCGCGCCCTCGCGGGCGAGGCCCGCGCCGCCCGGCGGCGAGGCGCCGACGTGCTGCTCGTGCGTCCGACCGGCGCCGAGCTGGCGCTCCACGGGACCAACCTCATGCGTGCCGACGCGGGCGAACAGATCGCGCGCGCCGCGTACGAGGTCACCGCCCGACTCCTCGGCACCGATCGTTTCCGGACGGCCCTCGACGACCACGAGCTCTGAGCCCGTCGGCCCCGCGGCCGGGGGCCCGGGCCGACGGCGCGGCCGTCGCGGCCCGGTCGTGTTCGCGGAGCTGCTCGTCCTGCTGGTGCTCGCCGGCGCGTGCACGGCCATCCTCGTCGTGAAGGTGCTCGCGCCGGTGAAGAGCCCGGCCGACGCCACCCGCGACTATCTCGAAGCGATCAAGACCGGCGACACATCCACCGCGTTCGATCTGCTGTGTCGCTCGAGCCGGAAGGGGCTCACGCGCGCGCAGTTCGCCGCGGGCGTCGCCGACGAGCGCCGGACCAACGGGGCCGTGATCCGGTCTCGGGTCGTCGCCACGTTCGTGGAGTCGGGCGGAACGGCCCGCGCCCGCTACACGCTCACGACGACCAAGCGCGTCGGCACCGTCGAGGCGCTGCTCCACAGGGAGGGCGGCGACTGGAGGCTCTGCGACTTCCGCGAGGTCTCTCCCTGAGAAGCGGTGCATGTGGGTCGCCGCCCCACGCCGGGCCGTTTAGCCTGGCGCGGTGGACCCGACGACCGCGTTCGTCGAGCTCGTCCAGGGCCCCGACGAGGCGATCCCTCTGGCGCGGGCGGCGTTGCTGATCGCGGCCCACGCGTACGCCGACCTCGACGTCGACCGCGAGCTGGCGGCGATCGACGAGCTGGCGGTCGGGTGCCCACCCGGCGACCTCGACGAGTGGCACGACCGCCTGTTCCGGGAGCTCGCGTTCACCGGCAACACCGTCGACTACCACGATCCGCGCAACTCCTTCCTCAACGACGTCGTGCGACGACGGCTGGGCATTCCGATCACGCTCGCCGTCGTCGGCATCGAGCTCGGGCACCGGCTCGGGCTCCACCTCACGGGCATCGGCATGCCCGGTCACTTCCTGCTGCACCACGAGGGTCTGCCGCCGGTGTTCATCGACCCCTTCGACGGCGACTACCTCGACGAGGCGGGTTGCGAGCAACGGTTTCGTGCCGTCCACGGGCCCGACGCGTCGTTCGAGCCCGCCTATCTGGCGCCCGTTGGCCCTGCGGCCATCCTCGGGCGCATGCTCGCCAACCTTCGCAACGCGTACCTGCGCGCACGCGACTACGAGGCGACGGAGTGGGTCCTGCGGCTGCGACTCGCCCTGCCGGGCGCAGGCCGGGACGCGCGCCTCGACCTGAGCCGTGTGCTCGTGCGCATCGGACGCTTCCGGGAGGCGGCGGTGGAGCTCGAGGCTGAGGCCGAGGCTCAGCCCGCGGGCGCCGCCGCACTGCTGAGCGAGGCCCGGCAGCTGCGGGGCCGGCTCAACTAGCGCCCTGACGGCACTAGCGCGTCACTGGTACAGCGACACCATCGCCGCGGCGGTGGTGGCCAGCCGAGACCGGAGCGAAGGCGGATCGATCACCTCGACCTCGGCACCCAGCTGCAACAGGTCGTCGTACGCCTCCTCGAGGTTCTCGAAGGCGACGGTGCACCGCGCACGGGGCTCGTCGAGCCCGTCTCGCTCGCTGATCGAGCGCCCACCCTGACGCTCGAGCCCGCACAACCACGCGTAGCCCGCATCCGACACGCGGACCACCACCTCGACCGTCGGGACGCTCGCCTCATAGTGCTCGACCGTCGCCTGCCAGAACCGGGCCAGGTCGAAGTCGTCGGGCCGCTCGAACTGTTCCTCGAGCAGCGAGACCTCCTCGACGCGCGAGAGCCGGTAGGTGCGGAGCTCACCCTCGCGTCGGGCCACCAGATACCAGACCCCGGCCTTCAACACGAGGCCGAGCGGTTCCAGGTTTCGGGTCGCGGCCTCCTTCGCCCCCGGGTGCCGGTAGCGCACCGTGATGCGCCGGTCGTCCCAAACTGCCGCGGCGACCTCGACGAGATGGGGCTGGTTGCGTCCCCCTCGGAACCAACGCGGGGCGTCGAGGTGGAATCGCTGGCGCGCCAGCGACGCGCGCTCGGCGAGCTCCTCAGGCAGTGCGGCCAGCAGCTTGAGCTGGGCCGCGCCGAGCACGGTGCCGAAGCCGAGCTCGCCGACCGGCCCGGCGACGCCGGACGCGAACAGCGCCTCGGCCTCCTTTGCCGTCAGCCCCGTCAATCGGGTGCGGTAACCGTCGATGAGCTGGCACCCCCCGTTCGGCCCCGCCTCCGCGTAGACGGGCACCCCCGCCGCGCTCAACGCCTCGAGGTCGCGGTAGATCGTCCGCACGGAGACCTCGAGCACCTCGGCCAGCTGGGCCGCCGTCATGCGGCCACGCGTCTGGAGCAGGAGCAGCAGCGAGACCAGCCGGCTGGCTCTCATCGGCTCACGTACCCGACGCGGCTGCCGTACCTGCGCTTCGGCGCTCGCACCGGTCCACTCTAGATGGATTCCACTGACAGGGGATGTCAGTGGGAGAGGCGCAGAATCACATCGATGTCATCGCTCGACGCCGAGGAGGACACGATGCACCCATTGCTGGCCGGCGACCTCGCCCGGCAGCGGATCGACGCGTGCGAGCAGCGGGCCGAGCACCGCCATCTCATCGGCAACCGGCCCCACGGGCCGGGTGCGGCCGTTCGCATGGCGGTCGGCAGCCGCCTGATCGCCGTGGGCTGCCGCCTCTTCCTGTCCGGGCACCGCGAGAGGGGCGCCCTCCCGTCCGGTTGACGCGGGGGTGCCGGCTACGCCACCTCGACGACCGACGAGGGGTCCCACGCCGCCAGGTCCGCGAGGCGGGTGTCGTTCGAGAAGACCTCGACGATCGGCTGGTGCACACCGAGCCGCTTCTGGAGCCGCTCAACGTGCAGCATCTGGTCCCACAGCACCAGCGTGGCCACCACGCCGGCCACGCCGGCGCGCGCCGTGCGTCCCGAGCGGTGGAGGTAGCCCTTCTGGTCCTCCGGCGGGTCGTAGTGCACGACCACGTCGATGGCGTCGACGTGGATGCCGCGAGCGGCGACGTCGGTGGCCACGAGCACCTGCTGCGTGCCGGCGGCGAAGTCCTTCAGCGCCTTCTCCCGCAGGCTCTGGCGCAGGTCGCCGTGGATGGCGTGCGCCTGCACCCCCTCGCGCCGCAGTTGGAGAACGAGGCGGTCGGCACCGCGCTTGGTGCGGACGAACACGAGCGTGCGATTGGCGCCACGCGCGATCGCCGCGGTGACCTTCACCTTGTCCATCTGGTGGACCGCGAGGAAGCGGTGCTCCATCTCCTCGACCGTTGCCTGGGTGGAGACCACTTCGTGATGCACGGGATCGTGCAGGTAGTGGCGGATGAGATAGCGCACGTCGCCGTCGAGCGTGGCCGAGAAGAGCAGGGTCTGCGCGGGGTGATCGAGCTTGCGCAGCACCCATTCGACCTGCGGCAGAAAGCCCATGTCGGCCATGCGGTCGGCTTCGTCGATGACGACGAAGTCGACGTCGGACAGCTTCAGGGCGCCGCGGTCGAGGAGGTCGATGAGTCGCCCGGGTGTCGCCACCGCGATGTCGAGCCCGGCCTGGAGCGCGCTGATCTGGCGCTCGACCGCGGCGCCGCCGTAGAGCACACCCACCGTGCGGTCACGCGCCGCAGCGATCGGTGCAAGTGCATCGCTCACCTGCAACGCGAGCTCGCGGGTCGGCACGAGAACCAAAGCGCGGGGACGGCACGGGGCCGCCTTCTCGGTACGTTGGATCATCGGAAGGCCGAAGGCGAGGGTCTTGCCCGAACCGGTCTTCGCCTTGCCGCACACGTCGCGACCGGCCAGGCCGTCGGCGATGGTCAGCGCCTGGATGGGAAACGGATCGGTGATGCCGGCGGCCGTGAGGGCTCGCACCACGTCGGGCGAGAGCCCGAGCGTGGCGAAGGTGGTCGTCATCAGGTGTCGTGTGCTCCTGTCGTCTCGTCGGTTCGGTGGGTCGTCCTCCAGGGCGACTCCGACGAGAGACGGTGCGTCTTGACGGCTGCTCTCGAACGACGGTGAACGCTGATGAGGTGACCCGCGAGGGCACCGGGACGGTGCTCGCCCGCAACTACAGAAACAATGCTAACAGACGACGGCGTCGATCAGCGGTACGACGGGACGAAGCGCGGCCACGGACGGGCCTGCTCGTAGAGCCGCGCCAGACGAAGCACGACCTCGTCCGCGTGACGGCGACCCACGACCTGCAGGCCGACCGGCAACCCTTCCGACGTGAGCCCCGCGGGAACCGACACCGCCGGGTTCCAGCACAGGTTGGCGAGCATCGTGAACGGCACCGGGCCGCAGTGAGACGCGTCGCGCCCGTCGACCTCCATCGGCATGGGCCCCGCAGCCGCGAAGGCGGCGACCGCGGTCGACGGCAACAGCAGGATGTCGACGTCGCGGAACAGATCGGCCACGGCTTCCTCGAGCGCCCGGCGGTGCCGGAGGGCGCGCGCGTAGCGGGGAACGGTCCACTGCTCGCTCCTCTCGAGACCGGCGCGCACCAGGCCGGTGAAGTCGGCCGCGCGCTCCGGCCACATCCCGGGCTCGAGGTCGAGCCAGGGGTCGACTGCGCCCGCCGACAACCATGTGCGCATGGCGTTGTCGACCGCGAACGGTCGCTCGACGAGCTTCAGCCCGGCCGCGTCGACGAGCGCGTGCGCCGCGGCATGGCAGAGATCGGCCACCTCCGGGTCGACCACCGCGAAGCCGAGGTCGAGCGACCACGTGGCCCGCAGGCCGCGCACGTCCAACGACTCGATGGCCTCCTCGTAGCGAACCGTCGGTACCGGCAACGAGGCCCGGTCGCGGTCGTCGGGGCCCGCGGCCACGTCGAGATGGCGCGCCGCGTCGGCCACGGTCGTGGTGAGCGCGCCGAGGACCGACGTCTGTGACAGCGCCGCGTCCTCATGCGCGATGCGCCCATAGCTGGCCTTGTGCCCGAGGAGGCCACTGAACGCGGCGGGGATGCGCGTCGAGCCGCCGCCATCGCTCGCGGTGCAGAAAGGCACCATGCCCGACACCACCGCGGCCGCCGACCCGCCGCTCGAGCCCCCGGGCGTGCGTTCGAGGTTCCACGGGTTGCGCGTCGTGCCCCACGCCTTGGTGTGTGTGAACGCAGTGCTGCCGAACTCGGGAGCCGCGGTCTTGCCCACGGGCACCGCGCCGGCGCGGCGCAGCCGGCCCACGTGGATGGAGTCGGCCGCGACCGGCGGGCGGCCCTTGTACAGAAGCGAGCCCTGCGACGTCGGCATGCCCTCGCAGTCCTCGAGGTCCTTCACACCGAACGGCACCCCGGCCAGCGGGCCCGGGTCTTCGCCGCGTGCGATCGCCGCGTCGACCGCCTCGGCGGCGCGGTGCGCGAGCTCGGGGTCGACATGGACGAAGGCGTTGAGCGGTGCGTTGTGGGCGTCGATGGCGGCGAGGCACTCGTCGAGCACCTCGACCGCCTTCATCTCGCCCGCGCGCACCGCCTCGGCCGTTTCGATGACGGTTCGCATGCGCGCATCTTGCCACGGTGACCGCAACAGCAACCGGTGCGGTCGTCGCGCCGGCCGCTAGCCCGCGCGGCATCAGGCGGCGGCTCGGCCGGCCGCCTCGTCGGCCGGCTCGAGCGCCAGGAACAGCACCTCGCGCACGTCACCCACGAGGTGGAACTTCATCGCGTCGCGGACGGCCTCGGGCACGTCGTCGAGGTCGGGACCGTTGCGCTCGGGCAGGATCACCTCGCGCAACCCGGCCCGGTGCGCCGCGAGCACCTTCTGCTTCACCCCGCCGATCGGCAGCACGCGACCCTGCAGGGTGACCTCACCGGTCATGCCCACGCTCGAGCGCACCGGGCGACCGGTGAGCAGGCTCACCAGCGCGGTCGTCATGGTGATGCCGGCCGATGGCCCGTCCTTGGGCACCGCGCCCGCGGGCACGTGCAGGTGGAAACGGCGGGCGAGCGCGTCGCGGCCCACTCCGAGGTCGCCGGCGTTCGAGCGCACGTAGGACAGCGCGATCTCGGCCGACTCCTTCATGACGTCGCCCAGCTGGCCGGTGATGCCCAGCCCGGCCTCGCCATCCATCGCGATGGCCTCCACGAAGAGGACGTCGCCACCGGTGCCGGTCACCGCCAGGCCCGTCGCCACGCCGGGAAGACGGGTGCGGTCGGGCACCTCGAAGAAGAAGCGCGGCCGGCCGAGGTAGGTGCGCACGTCGGCACCGTCGACGGCGAGGGGCGCGTCGGCGTCGCCCGACGAGATCCGGGTCGCGGCCTTGCGCAGCAGACGCCCCAGCTCACGCTCGAGGTTTCGCACGCCCGCCTCGCGGGTGTGGTCGGTGACGATCGTGTGGAGTGCGTCGTCCGTCAGGACCACCTCGTCGGGACCGAGCCCGTTGCGCTCGAGTTGACGCGCGAGCAGATGGTGGCGGGCGATGGCGACCTTCTCGTCCTCCGTGTAGCCGTCGAGATGCACCAGCTCCATGCGGTCGAGCAGCGGCCCCGGGATGGTGTCGGCCAGGTTGGCCGTCGCGAGGAACAGCACCTCGGACAGGTCGAGGTCGACCTCGAGGTAGTGGTCGCGGAAGGTGTGGTTCTGCGCGGGGTCGAGCACCTCGAGCAGCGCCGACGAGGGATCGCCCCGCCAGTCGCTGCCCACCTTGTCGACCTCGTCGAGCACGATCACCGGGTTCATCGTGCCCGCCTCCTTGAGCGCGCGCGCGATGCGGCCGGGCATGGCCCCGACGTAGGTGCGCCGGTGGCCGCGGATCTCGGCCTCGTCGCGGATGCCGCCCAGCGCGAGACGCACGAACTTTCGTCCGAGGGCGCGCGCGATCGACTCGCCCAACGACGTCTTGCCGACGCCGGGCGGTCCCACCAGGGCGAGGATGAGGCCGTTGCCGCGGCCCACGAGCTGCACGCCCTGCTGCGCCCGCCGCTGACGCACGGCGAGCTCCTCGACGATGCGATCCTTCACGTCGTCGAGGCCGGTGTGGTCGGCGTCGAGGATGCGGCGCGCCTGGGCGATGTCGAGCCGGTCGTCGCTCCGCTTCCCCCAGGGCAGCTCGAACATGGTGTCGAGCCAGGTACGGATCCAGCCGTGCTCGGGGCTCTGCTCGGCGGTGCGCTCGAGTCGGTCGATCTCCCGTTCGACCGCGCCGCGCACGTCGTCGGGCAGCTCCACCTCGTCGAGGCGGCGACGGAACTCGTCGGTCGCGCTCTCCTCGCCATCCTCGCCGAGCTCCTTGCGGATCGCCGACAACTGCTGGCGCAACAGGAACTCACGTTGCGTCTTCTCCATGCCGTCGGCGACGTCGGAGCGGATGCGCTCCTTGAGCGTGAGGTCGGCCAGCGTCTCGCGCGCCCAGGCGAGCACGAGCTCGAGGCGCTGCTCGACGTCGAGCGTCGCGAGCACCTCGACCTTGCGCTCGAAGCTCAGGTCGGGCGAATAGCCCGCGGTGTCGGCCATTGCCGCGGGGTCGGTAATGCCGCGCAACGACTCGGCGACCTGTCGGGCGCCACGGTGCTCGAGGATGTTCTCGATGACGGCGCGGTACTCCCGCGCCAGCTCACCGGCGCGCGCAGACACCGAAGCCGTCTCGTCGACGAGCTCGGCCTCGACCCAGAGGCCGGGCCCCTGCCCCGCGACGCCCGCTCCGATGACGGCGCGCTGCAGGCCGCGGACGACGAGGGCGCGGATGCCGCTCGGCAGGTCGCCGGCGTCTTCGATGTGGGCCAGGGTGCCGACGCGCGCGTAACCCCGCTCCGTGCGGGGCACGAGCAGGACGCGACGGTCGCCGGCCAAGGCGGCATCGGCTGCGGCCCGGGCCTCGCCCGTCTCGAGGGCGAGCGTCACCACCATCTGGGGCAGCACGACCCCTGTGGTCAGGGGCAGGACCGGAAGTGTGTGGGTGCGTTCGGAAGTTTCCACGACTTTGGGCTCCTTCGAAGTGAGAACCTTGAAGTGCTCAACTATCGAGGCGTACCGGCTATTCCGTCCCGGCGGGCAGCGGGATCCATCGCTCCGACCATGCGCCCAGCGCTTCGAACACCGGCACCAGCTCGCGGCCCTTCGCCGTCAGCCGGTAGTCGACCCGGACGGGCGTGCTCGGGACGACCACCCGTTCGACGATGTCCTCCGCCTCCAGCTCCTTCAGGCGCTCCGAGAGGAGGCGGTCGCTGATGCCGGGGACGGTGTCGGCGATCTCGCTGAACCGGCGGCTTCCGGTCATGAGCGCCCGCACGACGGCGCCCGTCCAGCGCCGGCCGATGACCTCGACGGCCCGCTGGAAGCGGGGGCAGTACGGAGAGATCTCGGTCGCATCCATCAGGAACCTAAGCTTACTGGAAATAATTGACCTGCGAAAGGGTTAGTGACGGCGTCAACCCATTCCGACAGATCGAGAGGAACGTGCCCACCATGACAAACGCAACCTCCACCCACAGCGTCGAGGCCCACGAGGTGCCCGCCGCAGGTAACTGGAACATCGACCGGTCCCACACCTCTGTCGAGTTCGTGGCTCGCCACCTGATGATCGCCAAGGTACGGGGCCGCTTCACCGACGTCGAGGGAACCATCGAGATCGGCGAGGATCCCGAACAGTCGTCCGCCCACGTGACGATCCAGGCAACCAGCATCAGCACGGGCGACGAGGCACGTGACGCCCACCTGCGCTCCCCTGACTTCCTCGACGTCGAACGCTTTCCGACGCTCGAGTTCCACAGCACCACCGTCAAGAACGACGGCTCGCAATGGTTGTTGGCAGGCGACCTCACCATCCGTGACGTCACCCGCCCAGTGGTGCTCGAGGTCGAGTTCGACGGCGCCGCGGCCGACCCGTGGGGCAACAGCAGGATCGCGTTCAGCGCGACGACCCAGGTGAACCGCGAGGACTTCGGGCTCACGTGGAACGCGCCGCTCGAGGCCGGTGGCGTGGTCGTCGGGCCCAAGGTGCGAATCGACCTGAACGTCGAGGCCGTCAAGGCCTGAGCTCAGAGCAACTGGAGGAAGCGGGCGGCGAGGGGCGCGGCGACCTCGCCGCCGAAGCCACCACCCTCGACGAGAACCGCGAACGCCAGATCGCTGCGGAACCCGACGAACCAGGCGTGCGTCTGGGGCGGTTGCCGCGTTCCGAACTCGGCGGTGCCGGTCTTCCCGTACACGGGAGCGCCCGCGACGTTGGCGGCCGTGCCCGTTCCCGACGTGACGACGAGGCGCATGAGCTCGCGCAAGGTCGGCGCCACCGGAATCGCCTTCACCGGGCCCGGTGGCGCCGACCGCACGAGGCGCGGGGCCTTCCACGTTCCCGACGAGACGCCCGCCGCGACGGAAGTCATGTGGAGCGGGCTGGCCTCGACCCGCGCCTGGCCGATGGCGGAGGCCGCCCGTTCGACGACGTCCTTCGGTGGCGGGAACCGAGCCGAAAAGGCCGGCACCGGCAGGTCATAGCCTCCGAACCCGAAGGTCGCGGCCGCCGCACCGAGCGCGTCGGCGGGCAACCCGGTGGCCACGTTGATGAACGCGGTGTTGCACGAGCGGTAGAACGCGGTGCGGAACGGGATGGGCCCGAACGCTTCGCCCTCGGCGTTGACGAAGCGCCGGCCGCCGACGACGACCTCGGGCGGGCACGACACGCTCGCGTCGGGCGACTCTCCGGAAGCGAGCGCGGCGGTCGCGGTGACGATCTTGAACGTCGAGCCCGGCGGGTAACGGCCCTGGATGGCGCGCGGGAAGCCGCCCGCAGGTCTGCTCACGACGGCACGCACCTCACCGCTCGGCGCGTCGATCGCGACCAGCGCCGCCGGCTGGGTCACGCCCTGCAGGGCCTGCCCCGCCACCCGCTGGATGCGGGGGTCGATGCCCGTCTGCACTGACTCGGGCGGCCCACCCGCGGTCCGCAGCAGCGTCTCGACGACCGCGCCATCGCCTTCGACCACGCGCAGCTCGCTCGCGGGCTCCCCTGCCAGGCGGCGCTCGTACGCGGACTGCAGCCCCGACTGACCCACGACGTCGCCCGCCCGGTAGGGCGCGCCGAGCGCCGCGGCCTGTTGGGGTGTCGCCGTGCCGACCGCTCCTGCGATCGTGCGCAGGTCGGGATCACGCACGTCGAGGGGCGCACCGGCCGCGTCGAGGAGGCCCGCCCGGGGCGCGAACAGCCGGGCCCGGTCGAAGCGGCGGCCGCCTGTGAGCTGCGGGTGCAGCACGGCCGGCGTCCAGCGCACGCGCCACGTGCCGTCGCGGCGCCGGATCGGCAGCCGGCCGGCACACCGGTAGGGGCCGAAGCCTTCGAGCTGCAGCTGGGCCGTGAAGGTGGCACCGGGGTCGGCCCCCTCGAAACGGACGACGCCGTGGCGGTAGCGAGCCTGCTGGATCCCCAGCGTGGCCGACGCGTCGGAGTAGGTGCGCACGAACGAGCGGGGAGGTGCATCCACCAACCGGCGCATCGCGGTCCAGTCCGAGCGCGACCACAGGCGCAGCCAGCTCTCCACCAGCGCGACCGCCTCGCGACGCGACTGGCGGCGGGCCCGGTCGCGCCGTATCGCCGTTCCCTCGACGATCCCCACGGCGACGAGCGCGATGACGACGACGCCGACGACCCCGCGCTTCACCGGCTGCGGTCCTCCGCCTCGCCTCGCTCCTCGCTCACGTGACCTGCACGGTGTGCCCTTCGCGCCAGCTGCGGAGCACCAGATAGGGCCCCTTGAGGGCGGCGTGGTCCCAGCTGCCGAAGCCCATCATGGTGCCCTCGCGCCCGCTCGTCGCCGGCAGTTGCTTCACGTGCTCGAGGCCGTCGCGGATGCCGTCGCGCGTCAGATGAACGGCGCGGGCGATGCCCTCGCCGAGGAGACGACCCATGTCGTAGGCCGCCACGCCGATCGGTCCCGCGGCCGACGGGCGCGAGCGCTCGCGCAGTCGGGCGCGCATCTCGTTGTCGTCGGCGACGGTGTCGACGTAGACCCAGCCCTCCCATGCGGCGCGCCAGTCGTGCTGTGCGTAGCCGAACATGAGCGCGGAGTTGGCGACGACGGGAACATCCCATCGCTCCGCCTGCAACGCGAGAGCCACCGTGCGCGCCGAGACGCCCAGCCCGAGGTACAACAGCCCGTCGGGATCAGCGGCACGGAGGCGGGACACGAGCGCGCTCGCGTCCTGCGCCAGCGGCGAGATGGCGGCGGTGCCCGTCACCTCGAGGCCCAACAGGCCGCGCGCCTGCTCGAAGAAGTCCGCGTAGCGCCGGCCCACGGGCGAGTGATCGTGGATGACCGCGACCGTCCGCCGGCCCTGGTCGACGAGGTACCGCGCCAGCACCGCGGGCTCCTCCTCGAGCGAGCCCACCTGGTAATGGAACATGAGCTCGCTCCGGGTGTGCTCGCCTCCGGTGTAGTTGATGCACGCCAGCCCCGCGTCGTCGGCCAGGTCGCGCACGATGAGCCCGTTGTCGCTGATCGACGGCCCGAGGATGGCCAGTACCCCCAGCGCCTCGAGGTCGTCGAAGCCGTTCTCGACGTCGCGCGCGGTGCCGAGCGGAAGCCCGCGCGCGAGGTGGGGCACGAGCTCGACCGCGCGGTCGATGCGACCCGTCGACGCCACGTCGTCGAGGCCCAATCGCACCGCGTCGAGGAAGCTCGCCCCCTCGTCGGCCTGGGGGAAGTCGAACAGCGAGCCGACGAGGATGGGTGCGGCCGTCACTTGCATGGCCGGCAGTGTATTGATAGGTCACGTCCGTGTTCGTGAGCGACGAGGTCCACGACCGGGCGGAGCGTTTCGGTGACCGTACGGCTCTACGGGTTGATGGCGTGCGGGTCGACGGCGCCTCGGAGATGAGCTTCGCGGCGTGGGACAGGCGCGCCAACGCCGTGGCCCGGGGCCTGACCGCCGCGGGTGTGCGCAAGGGCGACCGGGTCGCGCTCCTCATGACCAACCACGACGCGTGCGCGCTGCAGGTCGCCTACGTCGCCGTCCTGCGGGCGGGCGCGGTCGCAGTGCTCGTCAACCCGCGTTACGCCCGGCGCGAGATCGAGCACGTCCTCTCCGACAGCGGGGCGAGAGCGGTCGTCACCGCGGGCGACCAGACGGCTCGCGCCCACGAGCTCACGAGTGGTGCGCCCGGCGTCGCAGTCCTGCCGTACACCGATCTCGTCGATCGCGACGACTCAGCGTTCGGGGTCGACGTCGACGGCGACGACCCAGCCGACATCTTCTACACGTCGGGCACCACCGGCCTGCCCAAAGGCGTCGCTTCGACCCACGACAACGCCGCTCATCATGCGATGGAGCCGCTCAAACGGGGGGGCACGTTCCTGCACGCCATGCCGCTCTCGACGTTCACCGGTCTGATCGGCGCCCAGCTCACACCGATGCGGCTGGCGGTGACGAGCGTCGTGCAGCCCACGTTCGAGACCGGTCGCTTCGCCGAGCTCATCGAGCGCGAGCGGGCCATGTTCGTGCTGATGGTGCCGGCGCACATCCTGCTCCTGCTCGAGTCGGGCGCGCTGCGCGACCGCGACACGTCGTCGGTCGTCGTCGTGATGTTCGGCGGTGCGCCCACGCCACCCGCGGCCGTCGAGGTGCTCGCAGCTGCGTTCCCGAATGCGACGCTCACCCAGGGCTACGGCCTCACCGAGGGTGGCAACAGCGTGTGCGTGCTCCCGCCCGGTGAGGCCCTGAACCGCCCGGGCTCGGTCGGGCGGCCCATGCCCGGTGTCGAGATCCGCATCGTCGACGAGCTGGAGCACGAGGTGACGACCGGTGAGGTGGGCGAGATCACGCTCAAGCTGCCCGCGGGCCGGCGCTCGTACCACAACGACCCCGACGGCACCGCCCGCACGTGGCGCAACGGCTGGGTGTTCACGGGTGATCTCGGTCGTCTCGACGACGAGGGCTACCTGTTCATCGTCGACCGGAAGAAGGACATGGTGCTGCGCGGGGGCTACAACATCTACTCGGTCGAGGTCGAGAGCGCGCTGTTCGAGCATCCCGACATCGCCGAGGTCGCCATCATCGGTGTGCCCCACGCGATGCTGGGCCACGACGTCTGCGCGGTGGTGCGGCTGCGCGACGGCGCGCCGGCGCTCACGCTCGACGACGTGCGCGCGTTCGTCGTCGACCGCCTGGCCGACTACAAGCGGCCCCGCCGCCTGGTGCTGCGGGCGGAGCCGCTGCCCCGCACCGGCATGGGCAAGGTCGACAAGGCGCGGCTGCTGGCCGAGTTATCGTGACTCGACGTCGGGGGGCTGAGACGTCAGGGGTCCGGGAGGCAACATGAGCAACATCGACATCGACGACCTGATCCTCGTGAGCGTCGACGACCACGTGGTCGAGCCACCTCATCTGTTCGACGGGCGCCTCGAGGCGCGCTTCCAGGACGGCGCCCCCCGGCTGATCCGCAAGGACGACGGCACCGACGTCTGGACCTACGACGGCCGCGAGATCCCCAACATCGGGCTCAACGCGGTCGCCGGCCGCCCACCCGACGAGTACGGCATGGTGCCGACCTCGTTCGACGAGCTGCGAGCCGGTTGCTACGACATCGACGAGCGCGTGCGCGACATGAACGTCAATGGCGTGCTCGGCTCGATGTGCTTCCCGTCGTTCCCGAACCTGTGCGGTCAGCTGTTCGCCCGCTCGTCCGACAAGGAGCTGGGCCTCGCGGTGCTCCGGGCGTACAACGACTGGCACATCGACGAGTGGTGTGGCAGCTACCCCGGTCGCTTCATCCCGCTCGCCATCCCCCCGATCTGGGACCCCCAGCTGATGGCAGACGAGATCCATCGGGTGGCGGAGAAGGGCTGTCACGCGGTCTCGTTCTCCGAGAACCCCGAGAAGCTGAAGCTCCCCAGCCTCCACAACGAGCACTGGGACCCCTTCTGGTCCGCCTGCAGCGACGAGGGCACGATCGTCTGCATGCACATCGGCTCGTCGTCCACCCTCGTCGTCACGTCGGTCGAGGCGCCGATCGACGTGCTCATCAGCCTCCAGCCGATCAACATCGTGCAGGCCGCCGCCGACCTGCTCTGGTCGCCGGTGTTGCGGAAGTACCCAACGCTCCGGTTCGCGCTGTCCGAGGGCGGCATCGGCTGGATCCCCTACTTCCTCGACCGCGTGGATTGGATCTACCAGCGCCACCACCAGTGGACGGGGCAGGACTTCGGCGACATGCTGCCGAGCCAGGTCTTCCGTGACCGCATCGTCACCTGCTTCATCGACGACCCGTCGGGCCTCGAGAGCCGTCACCGCGTGGGCGTCGACACGATCTGCTGGGAGTGCGACTACCCCCACTCGGACTCCACCTGGCCCATGTCGGCCGAGACGCTGGCCAAGTCGTTGAACCCGCTCGACGACCTCACCCGCGCCGAGGTCGACGCCATCACCCACGGCAACGCCATGCGCCACTTCCGCTACGACCCGTTCGCCCACCGCCAACGCGAGTCCTGCACCGTCGGCGCGCTGCGCGCCGAGGCGAGCGACGTCGACATCACGCCGCGCAGCCACGGCAAGCGGGCTCAGAAGATGACGAAGGCCACCGACATCGCGCGCGTGCGCAAGAGCTGACTGCGCCTACACCAGTCGCGCGTTCAGCGTGATGTCGACGGCGGCCAGTGCCTGCGAGACCGGGCAGCCGACCTTGGCCGCCGCGGCCTCCTTCTGGAAGGCAGCGTCATCGATGCCGGGCACGTCCGCCTCGGTCTCGAGCTCGATGGCCGAGATCCGGAAGCCGGCGTCGCCCTTGTCCAGGTGCACCTTGGCGGTGGTGTGGACGCGGTTGGGCACGTGGCCGGCGCGCGACAACGCGCCCGACAGCGCCATGGAGAAGCAGCCCGCGTGGGCCGCGGCGATGAGCTCCTCGGGGTTGGTGCCCGTGCCGCTCTCGAAGCGCGACGCGAACGAGTACTGCCCTTCGAAGGCCCCGCCCCCGAACCGCATCGTGCCCTTCCCGGACGGGAGGTCGCCCTCCCACTGCGCGTCTGAAGTGCGTACCGGCATCCTTCTTTCTCCTTAGCTCGCGTGCTCGATGGTGAAGGCCACCTCTTGGCCGTGGGAGAGCTCGAGGTTGTGGCCGTCGGGGTCAGCGATGAACATCCAGTAGCCGACAGGAGGTCCGGAATCGTGGGGACCGAGCACCGTTCGTCCTTCTGATCGCGCCTGCTCGCCCCGCCGGTCGACCTCGTCGCGGCTCTCGCAGGCCACACCCAGGTGGGCGAACCCACCGAGCCCCCCGTCGACGCGCGTCGACTCGACGAGCACGATCACGAACGGACGGGTGAGGTCGCTGAGCCACACGACCGTCGTGCCCGCGGCCTCGTCGCGCCTGCGGTGCACGACCTTCATCGCCGCGTAGCGCTCGTAGAACTCGACGCTGGCGTCGGGATCGGTGACCGGGAGGGCCACGTGGGTGAGGCCCATGTCGATGTCCGTCATCGGCGACACCCTATGGCTCGCCCATGATCGACGGAAGATCCTCGGCGTGGACGACGACGAGACGACGGGTGGCGCGGGTGAGCGCCACGTACAGGCTGCGGGGCCCCTGTGCCGACTCCGCGACCAGCCGGGCCGGTGAGACCACGATCACCACGTCGAACTCGAGGCCCTTCACCATTCCGACGTCGACGAGCGTCACCGGCGCCGAAAGGCCGCGGCGGGTCGCGTCGCCGAAGTCGACCTCCGCGACCCGCAGCGCCTCGGCGAGGTCGTCGCGCTGGGACACCGCGCAGACGACGGCGATCGTGCCTCCCGATGCCGCCTGGGCCGCGGCCACCTCGGCCACGCATGCGGGAAGCGCGGGGGGATCGCAGCGCACGAACCGAGGCGTCGCCCCGGTCGAGCGCACCGACCGAGGGGGTCGTGCACCGGGGACCGCGGCGGCCAGCACGCGGTCGGCCACCGCCATGATCTCGGACGGCGTGCGGTAGTTGACGCTCAGGCCGACGAGCTGCCAGCCCCGCCGGGGCTCGAGGTGGCGCACGACGTCGTCCCACGTCGACGCGGCCCAGGTGCCGGTGGCCTGGGCCAGGTCGCCGACCACGGTCATCGAGCCCGACAGCGACCTGCGGGTGAGCATGCGCAGCTGCATCGGCGAGAGGTCCTGCGCCTCGTCGACGACGATGTGGCCGTACGTGCGCAGCTCGTCCTTGCCGCGCGCCGGCCCCAGCCGATGGCGCGCCTCGTCGAGCAGCGCCATGTCGGCAGGCGTCCACGCGACGTCTTCGAGCGAGGCGCGGCGCGGCCGGTGCAACGCGGCGCGCTCCTCCGGCCGAAGCCCGGCCCCCGCCAGCTCGAGCAGCGGACGCGCGCCGAAGAGGTCGTGCAGGAGCTGCATCGGTGTGAGCACCGGCCACATGCGCTCGAGCGCCTCGAACACCTCCGGCTCGCGCCGTAGCACGCGACCCATCTCCTCGACCGACAGTCCCTCCGCGCCCTCCGCGCTTACCCATTGCTCGTGCAACCGATCGAACAAGAGCCGCTCGACGAGACGCCGGCGCGCGTTGTGGGGGCCCGACCGGCGGCGGGCGGTCGATACGATCTCGGCCGTGTCGCGCGCCGCGAGACGCAGCACCCGGCGGCCGAACGGCACCTCGACGCCGCGGCGCAGGGGCCGCTCGCGATCGCGCACGGCCTTGGCGACGACCGCGGCCATGCGCCCGTCGCCCTTGAGCCGGGCGACGTCGATCGGTTCCGTGCCCGTTGGCGTCACCTCGGGCACGAGCGATGCGGGCGTGGCCAGGTGGACGCCCGTCTCACCCAGCGACGGCAGCACCTGCTCGATGTAACGGAGGAAGAGGCGGTTGGGCCCGACGACGAGCACGCCCTGACGCTCGAGCAGGAAGCGGTGGGTGTAGAGGAGGTAGGCGGCCCGGTGCAGCGCAACCGCGGTCTTCCCCGTGCCCGGGCCGCCCTGCACGACGAGCACACCGGTCAGCGGGGCCCGGATGATCTGGTCCTGCTCGGCCTGGACGGTGGCCACGATGTCGCGCATGAAACCCGTCCGCGACCGCTCGAGCGCGGCGAGGAGCGTCGCCGGGCCCGCGAGGCGACCGTCGCCCGCCGCGTTCTCTCCGTTGCCTTCGGGGCCGGCCTGGCCCGCAGTCGTCGGACCGAACAGCTCGTCCTCGAGGTCGACGACGCGGCGCCCGTCGGTGACGAGGTGGCGGCGACGCCAGAGGCCCATGGGATGGCGACCGGTGGCCCGGTAGAAGGGCTCCGCGGCCGGCACCCGCCAGTCGATGACGAGCGGCGTGTGGTCGACGTCGGCGACCGCCAGGCGCCCGATGTGGTACGCCTCGCCGTCGTCCCGGTCGATGCGCCCGAAGCAGATGGCCTCGTCGCCGACCCCCAGGCGCTCGATCCGCTCGAGCGCGTTCGCCACCATCACGTCGCGCTCGACGAGCGCTTGGGGCGTGCCGATGCCGCCCTGGCCCAGCGCGGCCCTCAGCGCCTGTTCGGCGGCGGCGCGGGTGGCGGCGAGACGCTCGTACGCCAGGGCGACGTGGGCCTGCTCGGACGCGAGGTCGGGATGGGAAGGCATCGATCGACGAGAACGGCCCGTCCCGGGCCGAACCGTCGAGTCTACGACTTGCGCGGGGCCAGGTACTTCGGGTCGAGCGTGCCCAGCTCCACGCCGTTCTCGAAGCGCACGCGATACCGGATCCACGCGAGGCCGGCCACCGCGGCGACGACCCCGTGGGTGCCGACCGGGACGCCGGGCAGCTCGGCAGCCGCCTCGACCTTGTCCTTCAGGTGAAACGGGAGCCCGTCGGCATCGGCCATCGCGACAACGTAGCGTCGGCGCGCGTGCGCATCGGTGACCTCGAGCTCGCACCGCTCTCGGACGGGACGGCCGTGCTCCCGCGAGAGTTCTACGTCGACCTCGACTGGTCGGCGCACCGAGAGCTCCTCGGCGCCGACGGTCGCATCCACATGCCCATCGGCTGCTATCTGGTCCGTGGCGGCGATCGCACCGTCCTGCTCGACGCGGGTCTCGGCGCGCGGACCACTGACTGGGCGCGCGGCGGTGACCTCCCCGCGCAGCTGGCCGCAGCGGGGTGCGCGCCGAGCGACGTCGACCTCGTCGTCTGCACCCACCTCCACCGCGACCACGCGGGCTGGCTGATGCACGAGGGCGCGCCCTACTTCGCCAACGCAACCGTGCGGTTCGGCGTGGGGGATTGGAAGATGTTCGTGACCGATGCGGACCCGACCGATCACATCCGCGTCGCCATGGAGGCGCTCGATGCCGCGGGCCGGCTCGAGCCCATGGACGGCGACATGGTGGCGCTGGCGCCGGGCATCACCGCCCGGGCCACACCCGGCCACACGTCGGGCCACTACTGCCTGGTGCTCGCGTCGGGTGACGAACGGGCCTTCCTGCTCGGCGACGCCGTCGAGTGTCCCCTGCAGCTGACCGAGCCCGACTTCTACGCCCTGAGCGACGTCGACCCCGACCTGGCCCGGCGCACGCGGGAGGCCGTATGGCGCGAGGTGGAGGGCACCACCGACCTGGTCGCGGCCGCCCACTTCCCCGACCTGCAGTTCGGCCGGGTGCTCACGGGCGAGGGCAGGCGGTGGTTCACGCCTGCGTGAGATGGTCGTCGACCGCGGCCACCTCGGTCGGCGTGAGGATCAGCGGGTTCCCCATCCGCGGCACCCGCAGCACCTCGGCTGCCGCGAACCGCGGGTCGGAACGCAACTCTGACCGGGGCACGACCGGGTCGAGCGGACGCACGTCGAGGCCGACGCGCAGCCGGCGGCGCTCACGCGTGGGAACGGGCCGCGCGGTCACCACGCCCGCGGCCCAGATGCCCGGCGTCCAGGACGCGCCCCGCGGGCCGGTGACCCACACGAAGCAACGGTCGCCCGGCGCCATCAGCTCGGCGCGGTAGCCCTCGGCCACGCCCCATCCGTCGATGACGCGGCCCGCGGCCAGATGGCCGATGACGTCCCACACATCGGGGTTGGCCTTCAGCAGCCAGCCACCGATCTCGACCCCGCTCGCCGTCCGCTTGCCGTGCACGGAACCCTCCGATCGCATCCGAGTTTCACTCCTAGACGTGCAGCACGGAAAGCATCAAGCTGGCGACGTCGCAACTGGCGCCCCCGAACTCACCTTGTGACCAGCCAGCAGACACCTTGCGGAAGGGAGCACGCATGTCCACGATCCGCCTCCACGAAACGACCACCTCGACGCCGGAGCAGTTCGTGGCCGGCCTCACCGACTTCGGTCCGGGCCGCTCGAAGCTCTTTGGCCGCAGTGCCGACAAGTACCTCAAGGTGCATGACCGCGGCCCCACTCAGGCCGACGTCACGGAGGGCTCCGGCGGCATCTGGGAACGCCTCCACTACGACTGGTCCGATCCCAACCGCGTCGTCATGACGACCACCGACTCCAACACGTGGGGAGGCGCCTCAGGCCACACCTACACCTTCACGCCGCGGTCCGACGGAAGAACCGACCTGGACGTCGTCGTGGTCCGCGAAGGCAAGAATCTCAAAGGGCGGGCGCTCGGCGGCGTGCTCGGCATCGTCGGCAAACGCGTACTGGGAAAGACACTCGCACAGACCGTCAAGGCCATCGAAGCCCGGAACGACGCCTCTCCCGGGGTCACGTCATGACGACAACAGCTCGGCGAAGCGCGGTTTTCAATACTCAGCAACCATCCCAGGGAGGCAGCCATGAGCACCACTGACGCGAGCGTCGGAAGCGTCGACATGAAGCTCGAGACGGTCGTCGTCCCCGTCTCGGATGTCGACCGCGCCAAGAAGTTCTACGAGAGCCTCGGATGGAGGCTGGACGCGGACCTCGGGAACGAGGACTTCCGGGTGGTCCAGCTCACCCCGCCGGGCTCCGCGTGCTCGATCCAGTTCGGCATCGGCCTCACTTCGGCTGCCCCCGGTTCGGCTCGAGGTCTCCTTGTCGTCTCTGACATCGAGGCGGCGCACGATGAGCTCGTCGGCGAGGGTGTCAATGCGAGCGACGTCTTCCACGACGGCACCGGCGGTTACAACCGCTTCGACCCCGACACTCGGGCGAGCGGCCCCGATCCGAAACGGCGCACCTACGCGTCGTTCGCGGAGTTCAGCGATCCGGACGGAAACGACTGGCAGCTGCAGGAGATCACCAGCCGACTGCCCGGTCGCGTCGACGCGGCGACGACCTCGTTCAGCTCGGCCGGGGATCTGGCGAGCGCGATGCGGCGTGCGGCGGCCGCACACGGCGAGCACGAGAAGCGTACGGGTGCGGCTGATCCGAACTGGCCGGACTGGTACGCCGCGTACATGGTGGCGGAGCAGGCGGGTAAGGGGCTTCCGACGTGACCGACTACGACGTCATCGTTCTCGGCGGCGGCGCGCCCGGCGAGCACTGCGCCGGCGCGCTGGTGGAGGGCGGACTTCACGTCGCCGTCGTCGAACGCGAGCTCGTGGGTGGTGAGTGCTCCTACTGGGCGTGCATCCCGTCCAAGACCCTGCTTCGTCCGGGTGAAGCCGTGCACCACGCGAACGAGGCTGCGGCGAGCGCGCGGATCGACGTCTCGGCCGCGCTTGCGTGGCGGGACTTCATGGTCTCGAACCACACGGACACCAGTGCCGAGAAGTGGCTAACCGACCGTGGCATCGACGTGCTTCGCGGCAACGGCCGGCTCGCCGGGCCGGGGACGGTCGAAGTCAGCGGCACGCGGTACACGGCCCGGCACGTCGTCGTGGCCACCGGAGCGGAACCGATCGTGCCGCCGGTTGACGGACTCCGGGGGCTCGAGGGCGTGTGGACGAACCGCGAGGTGACCGCGATGACTGCGGTCCCCCGCCGCCTGCTGATCCTGGGCGGCGGTCCGGTCGGCGTCGAGATGGCCCAGGCCGTGCGCCGCCTCGGCGGCGATGTGGCCCTCGCCGACATGGCCGAGCGCGTGCTCTCCAGGGAGCCCGCACCGCTGGGTGAAGCGCTCGGCGACGTCCTCCGTCACGACGGCATCGAGCTGGTGCTCGGCGTGAGCGCGACACAGGCGCGGCGTGACGGCGACGACTACGTCGTGGCCTTCGACGACGGCCGCGAATTGCGGGGTGACCGGCTGCTCGTCGCGACCGGTCGCCGTCCGCGTGTCGACGGCATCGGGCTCGAGACCGTCGGCATCGCGGCCGACAGCCACGGAATCCCGGTCGACGTGCACCTGCGCGCCGCCGATGGGGTCTGGGCGATCGGCGACGTGACCGGCATCTGGCCATTGACGACGACCGGGAAGTACCAGGGCGACATCGTCGCCGCGAACATCTTGGGCGAGCCACGCGTAGCCAACTATGAAGCCCTCCCGCGTGTTGTCTTCACCGATCCGCAGGCCGCGTCGGTTGGCGCGCTCGAGGCGCGCTTCACTGCCAGCGCGCCGGTTTCGGGCGTCGCGAGGACCGCTACCTACACACGCGCCTATGCCGAGTCGAACGGCTTTCTGACCCTCCTCAGTGAAGGCGACTGGCTCACGGGCGCGTACGCGCTCGGGCCAGAGGCGGGCGAGTGGCTCCAGCAAGCCACGTTGGCCATCCGCGCGCGTGTACCGCTCGACGTGCTGCGCGACACGATCCAGCCATTCCCCACCTTCTCCGAGATCTATGCCGACGCGCTGAGGGCGCTCCGCGTCGAGATCGCCGCAGACAGGTAAGGGGCCCACCATGCGCTCCGACATCGCACCCGGCGGCACGTTCCCCGACTATGAGCTGCCCGATCACACAAACATCCCGCGCCGGCTCAGCGACCTGCAGGGCGCCGATCCGATGATCCTTACGCTTGCGCGCGGCCACTACTGCCCGAAAGAGCACCAACAGCACCTCGAGCTGGCGGCGTTCCAGCCGAAGGTCGCGGTGGCCTACACACAGATCGTCACGATCGCGACCGACGAGCACCACGAGCTGCAGGAGTTCCGCGCGTCGGTTGGCGCCCAGTGGACCTTCCTCTCCGACCCCGGGCGGACGATCCAGAAGGACCTCGGCATTCAGGAGTACACCGACCCTGAGCACAACCCGATGATTCCGCACACGCTCGTGCTCAAGCCGGGCCTGGTCAATCACAGCATCTACAACGGCTACTGGTTCTGGGGTCGCCCGTCGGTGTACGACCTCTGGCGTGACCTGCGCACCGCGACGAGCGAGATCCGCCCGGACTGGGACTTGGGCAAACCGGGGCTCCGCGACGCGTGGGACGCGGGCGACTGGTCGCGGTTCCACGGATGGGATCGGCGGGCCCGCGAGCGCCCTACGGCGCCGTGATGCAGCACCTGACCGAGAGAACACACGGGTCGCCCTCCAACCTCATGCCGTACGGGCGGCCTCGGCTTCGGAGATCGCCCAGGCCGCGTTGACCAGGCCGATGTGGCTGAACACCTGGGGGTGTAGTCCAAGACCTCATTCGCCTCATCGGGGCAGGCCGCCACCCAGAGAGCCTCGATCGTGAAAGCGCGTCCCGGACCCAGGCGTAGCGGTAGTCGCAGTTGCGGGCGCCCGCCGACAACCTCGGGCAGCGAGGTGATAGCTGCGGCACAGATCGCACCGGTGGGTTGAAACAACAGCGCCTGGAGCACGCGTCCGCTGTGGCGGACCAGATCTCGCCACGGGCCGACATAGGCCTGGTGCAGCTGTGACCACGACTGCCACGCCAACACCGTGTCGTCCAGCCGCACTGCGATCTCGGTCGCTCCACACCCGAGCCTTCCCCGCGTCGGCCCGCTTGTTGTGATGCAGGGCGACGCTCATCTCTGCGCCTCAGGCACGGACGACGGGTGCTTCCACGTCGTCGTAGGCCCGAGCCGCCACCAGCAGCCCGTCGGGACCACGCTCGAACACCGCGATGCCCGCCTGGGGCGGCAGGTCGTAGCTGCCCCAGCGGACGCAGTTGTACTCCAAGGCGCACCGCACCCCGTCGTCGGTCACGGCACAGTGCTGGAGACCGATGCCGCCGCCGGCGCGAAAGCACCTCAAGAAGAACGAGCGCAGCTCGAGGGTGCCGCGGTGCAGGTAGTCGGGCCCGATGGGCTCGCGGAAGTACCCGTCCGTCGCGAACGTGTTCACGATCGCGTCGGCGTCACCGGCCTCCAGGGCAGCCTGGTAGCGGCCGACCACATCACCAGGATGGGCGTGCCCCGGTTCGAGTATGGGTTCCCTGACATGGCGGCGTCCGTCGACCGGCCATTGGCTGCAGTAGGTGCGGAACACCACCGACCGATCGTCGGTGGACTCGGCGACCACTGCCAGCGGCCACAGCACCTCCTCCCCGTCGTGGGAGAGGCGCGCCAGCAGCTCGACAACGGCCCGCCCACCCTCACGCGTTGAAGCCACGGCCTCGGTACTGGCGTGACGCTCCGTCAACCAGGCTTGATTGTGTTCGACGAACTGCCGCAACTGCTTGTGGCCGCGTATCTCGCCGGCGCGGGGGTCGTAGATCACGACCTTCCCCGGCCACACCGTCTCCAAGGCGTGGGCATCGCCCTTGGTCAGTGCAGTGAAGTACTGCGCGACCGGATCGGCCTGACCTGCGGCGCGAACCTCTCGGCGCGCCAGCTCCGCGGCAGCGACGAAGTCCGGAAACCACGGCATCGCAACCCTCCCCGCTCATGGCTCTGCCGGCAACAGCACGAACATGACCACGCTATCCGCGAGCGCGCGCTTCTTGATTCGTGCATTCTTTCAACGGGTCGGGGTCAGGGGGTCTGGGCCAGCGCCTCGAGCATCGCCGCGGTGTCGATGGCAAAGTGGGCCGCGACGGCCTTGCCGTCGCGCACCGTCCACCGGTGCACGTCGGGGATGTCGGACGCCACGCCGTTGGCGCGCACGGTGCCCCGCGTGCGCCCCCACTGGATGACCTCGCCGTCGGCCGCGAAGACGGCATCGATGCTCACCGCCGAGTCGATGGTCCCGCTGAGCGCGAGCGCGAAGGTGGCGAAGCCGTCGTGGCCGACATGGCGGCCACCCCAGGGCAGCGCCGGATCCTGGGTGACGACGAACGTCGGGTCGATAAGCTCGAACCGGCGCCCGACGTCACGCGCGGCCATCGCCGTGTACACCTCGCGCACGAGCTCGATGTCGGACATCGTCGCCTCGCTCGACGTCGCGACCGGCGCTTACGAGCAGCCGCTGGTGGTGCCGCAGCTGCCACACACGTAGCACGACCCGGCGCGCTGCATGACGTTGCCGCACTGGTAGCAGTACGGCGCGTCAGCGGCCGCGGGCTCCACCGCGGGCGTGAGGTCGATCGACTCCGCGTACACCGGCGGGGACGGGTCGGGCACGACCTCGCTGCCGGTCGCCGATGGCATCGACGCCTCGTCGACGCCGGGCAGCGTCGGCTGCATGCGCTCCCCCACCGACAGGATGCCGAGCTCCATGCGCTCGTCGAGCGGCAGGTACTCGACGGCCAGGCGGCGGAAGATGTAGTCGACCAGCGAGGTGGCGAAGCGGATGTCGGGGTCGTCGGTCATCCCCGCGGGCTCGAACCGCATGTTGGTGTACATCTCGACGAAGGCCTTCAGCGGGACGCCGTACTGCAGGCCGTGGCTCACCGAGATGGCGAAGGCGTCCATGATGCCGGCGAGCGTCGAGCCCTGCTTCGACACCTTGAGGAACAGCTCACCCGGCCGGCCGTCCTCGTACTCGCCCACAGTGACGTAGCCGTGGCAGTCGGCCACCCGGAACGAGAACGTGGAGCTGCGCCGCTTGCGCGGCAGCTTCTGGCGTGTGGGCTCGTTGACCACGACCTTCTCGATGATGCGCGCGATGGGCTGCGGTGCCGCCGCCGGCGCGTCCTTCTTGGTGTTCGCGAGTGGCTGCGCCACCTTGGAGTTGTCGCGGTAGATGGCGACGGCCTTCAGGCCCATCCGCCAGGCGTCGACGTGGAGCTGCTCGAGCTCGTCGACGGTGACCGACTCGGGCACGTTCACGGTCTTGGAGATCGCACCCGAGATGAACGGCTGCACCGCCGCCATCATCCGCACGTGGCCGAGGTGGTGGATGGTGAGGTCGCCCATCGAGCAGGCGAACACCGGCAGGTGCTCGGCGGCGACGTGGGGCGCGCCGACGATCGTCTTGTGCTCGTCGATGTAGGCGATGACCTCGGCCACCTGACCGTCGTCGTAGCCCATGCGGCGCAGGGCACGGGGCACGGTCTGGTTGACGATCGACATCGTGCCTCCGCCGACCAGCTTCTTCGTCTTGCACAGCCCGAGGTCGGGCTCGATGCCGGTGGTGTCGCAGTCCATCAGGAGACCAATGGTGCCCGTCGGCGCCAGGACCGAGGCCTGCGAGTTGCGCACCCCTGCGACATCGGCCAGGTCGACGGCTTCGTCCCACGTCTCCTGGGCCGCAGACAGCAGCTCGGTCGGCACCTTCTCCTCGTCGATCGCGGCGACCTTCTCGCGGTGTTGTCGCAGCACACGGTTCATCGGCTCGCGGTTCTCGGTATAGCCCGCGAAGGGGCCCATGCGGGCGGCCGTGCGGGCAGAGGTCACGTAGGCGCGACCGGTCATGAGCGCGGTGACAGCGCCCGCCCAGGCGCGCCCCTCGTCGGAGTCGTAGGGCAGGCCGAGGGCCATCAGGAGCGCGCCGAGGTTGGCGTAGCCCAGCCCGAGCTGGCGGAAGCGGCGTGACGTGTCGGCGATCTTCTCGGTCGGGTAGTCGGCGTTGCCAACGAGGATCTCCTGCGCGGTGAACATCACGTCGACCGCGGCCTCGAAGCCCTCGACGTCGAAGCGGCCGTCGTCGTCGAGGAACTTCAGCAGGTTCAGCGACGCGAGGTTGCACGCGGAGTTGTCGAGGTGCATGTACTCGCTGTTGTGCACCACCGCGGAGTGGGCGATCGTCGCGCCCTCGCACGTGACCGCGAAGTTGTGGAGGCCGTCGACCTCGAGGTCGTACACGGGCACGGCCTCGTCGAGCACGATCTCGGTGACCGACGCGACCTCGTCGGCCACGGCCTGGCCGTTGTCGTCGACCGCCTGCAGCTTGGTGCCCGCCACGAGGTGGTGGGCCTGGATGTAGTCGCCGGTGAACGTGAGGAACCGGTGCTCGGGCGTGCACTGCAGCGACAGGCCCCGCTCGGTCGTGACCGCGACGAGGCGGTCGGTGCGACCCGCGACCCACGCGAAGGTGATCGGCGCGGCGACGAAGCACCCGTGGACGCGGTCGTAGGACACGGTGGCCGGGAGCTCCTCGCCGGCGAACGCCATCTTCTCCAACTGGTCGAACCGCACCGCGCCGATCGACGTGGCGACGAGGGTGTCGCCCACGAAGCAGCACGGGTTCGACGCGTTGATGCGGCCGCTGTTGGACGCCGTGTGCCACTGGTTGATCGTGGTGTCGAACTGCATGCCCGGATCGGCGCACTCCCACGTGGCCTCAGCGATCTGACGCATGAGGTGGCGCGCCCGCACCGTCTTGATGACCTCTCCCGTGGTGACCGCCTTCAGCGGCCAGTCAGCGTCGTCGAGCACGGCCTGCATGAACTCGTCGGTGACGCGCACCGAGTTGTTGGCGTTCTGGTACTGCGTCGAGTGGCTGTCCTTGCCGTCGAGATCCATGTCGAAGCCCGCATCGCGCAGGGCCCGCGCCTTGCGCTCCTCGACCGCCTTGCACCAGATGAAGTCCTCGATGTCGGGATGGTCGACGTTGAGGATCACCATCTTGGCGGCGCGACGCGTCTTGCCCCCGCTCTTGATCGTGCCGGCGGACGCGTCGGCACCGCGCATGAAGCTCACGGGGCCGGACGCGGTGCCGCCGCCCTTCAGCGACTCGTAGGAGGAGCGGATGTTGGACAGGTTGATGCCCGACCCCGACCCCCCCTTGAAGATCGTGCCCTCCTCGACGTACCAGTTGAGGATCGAGCTCATCTTGTCGTCGACCGCGAGGATGAAGCACGCCGCGCCCTGCTGCGGCTCGCCCTTCACCCCGATGTTGAACCACACCGGTGAGTTGAACGCCGCCTTCTGGTGGAGCGTGAGGTGCTTCAGCTCGTCGTTGAACGCACGCGCCTCGGCCGCGTCGACGAAGTAGCCGTCCTTCGCGCCCCACCGCGTGATGGTGTCGGCCACCCGGTCGATGACCTGCTTGAGCGAGTGCTCCCGCTCGGGCGATCCGAGCTGACCGCGGAAGTACTTCTGGGCGACGATGTTGGTGGCGTTCTGCGACCACGTCACCGGGAACTCGACGTCGAGCTGCTCGAAGGCGACGGTGCCGTCGCGGAAGTTCGAGATGCGCGCGTCGCGCCGCTCCCAGGCCACCTCGTCGTAGGGGTGGGCCCCGTCGGTGGTGAAGTGCCGGCGGATGCCGATGCCTGCCTGCTCGGGAGCGATCGCCATGAGACTTGCTGCCTCCACTGGGTTCGGATCTCGGTCGGGATGGGGAGTGGCGCTTCCTGTTCCTGCCGTGCCTGTCGTACCTTGCTTGGCCTGCCCACCTTGCCTGAACCACAAGATGTAGTGGGCACTCAGGGGTCGAGCCACGAGATGCGGGCCAATTACAGCACCGTAATTACGTGCCCGTCAACCGATGACCAGCGGTGAATCCGCTGGTCAAACCGTGTTCGCGAAGGTTTGCAGTCGTGATTCGACTCACGAGCCGGGGCCGTCGTCGACGCCACCGCCGTCCGCCAGCAGGCCCGCCTCGCGCTCGAAGTCGCCGACCTCCTCGAAGCCCTTGTAGACGCTGGCGAAACGCAGGTAGGCGACGTCGTCGAGGTGCCGGAGCCGCTCGAGCGTCGCCAGGCCGATCTGGTGGCTCGTTGGCGCAGGCCCGAGGAGCCGCACCGCCTCTTCGACCGCCACGGCCACGGCGTCGATCGCCTCGTCGGACACGGGGCGGTTCTTGGTGGCGGCCCGGATGCCGGCCACCACCTTGGCCCGCTGGAAGGGCTCGCGCTCGCCCGAACGCTTGACGACGAGCAGCGACACCTCCTCGACCCGCTCGTAGGTCGTGAACCGACGTTCGCATGCGAGGCACTCGCGCCGGCGACGGATGGCGCCGCCTTCGTCGGCGAGGCGCGAGTCGACGACCTTGTCGTCGAGGCCCGCGCACCAGGGGCAGCGCACGGAGGAGAAACTACCGCCGGCGCCTCCGGTGGGCGCGACCCGTGGCCGGCTGCGGTGGTGGGTACCGGGTCAGGCGTCGGCCGGATCGCGCCGGCGGGCGAGCCATGCCCGTTCTGCGGTGCGGAACGCCTCCGTCGCCTCATCGGGGTCGAACGCGTGCTCGGTGAGCGTGTCGATGGTCCACGCGCTCCTCGGCGTGCCGAAGAAGTCGCCCCCGTACACGTGGATCGCCGCGGTGAACGCGTGCTGGCGCGGGTTGGTGACCGCGTGGATGACGTCGGTGCCGAGCAGGAGGACGTCCTGCTCGCGGAGCTGCCGTCCACCCGACGCGACGATCGCGTCGGCTTCGCGGCGATAGAAGGCGTTGTCCTCCTGGCCGTGGTAGACGCCGATCGCGGCCCACATGCGGTGATCGTGCGGGAACAGCGCCATGCCCGGCGGCCAGACGACGTGCAGGATCGTGAGATCCGGTGCCGTGTGGACCGGGACCAGGCCCACCTCGGTGTTCGCCGCGAACACCTGCTCGAGCTCGCGTGGGCTCGATGTCGCACGCGCCAAGACATCGCGCACTGCGAGCTGTGGCTGAGCCTCGCGCAACGCCCCCTTGCAGGCATCGACGAACTCCGCGATCTCGAACGCCACGACCGCGAGGCTAGCTGGCCTCTCGGATGTGGATGACCTCGCCCACCGCCAGGCCCGAGGAGCCGCGCTCGGCGACGAGGCGGTCGACGACGGGTCGGACGTCGCCTTCCGGTTGCAGCCGGCGGGCCACCGACCAGAGGGTGTCGCCGGGTTGCACGACGTAGTCGGCGGTCGCCGCGATCGGGTTGGCTGGCGCGGCCGGCGGCTCGTGGGTGATCGAGCCGCCGGCCGCACGCAGGACCAGGCCGACACCCGCGGCGAGCAGGAGCGCGGCCAGGAGCACGGCGACGCGCCGCGGCCAGAACGTGGGCGGGGGCGGGCCGGCGAGCCGCAGCTCGGGCCGGCCGGGGGGACGGCGCTGCGGGCTCGGGCAGAGGGTGGCGACGGTGCTCCCGGAGGGCATGGGCACTTCCTCCCCATTGAACGATCGAGATGGAACGATCAGGTAAAAGGATGGTCGAACGGGTGTTCGTCAGTGCCTCCACTCAACCACGAACGTGTGTTCCCGTCAACCGGAAACCGAACAGGTGTTTGTCTCGCGCCGGCGCGGCTGTTACCGTCGTGCGGAACACACGTTCGATCGGGCGCTCGGGGTCGCCGACTCCGGGGCCGAACGTTCGAGAAGGAGAGGTGTCGCGTGCCTGACCGCCGACCGGGGAGCCGACCGGAGAGCAGACCGGACAACCGGGCCGAGGGTGCCCCCACCGCCCGCCAGCTGGCGATCCTCGAGTTCATCGCGAGCCAGATGCAGGAGCGGGGCTTCCCGCCGTCGGTGCGTGAGATCGGCGAGGCCGTGGGCCTGACCTCGACCTCCACCGTCCACGCCCACCTCAACACGCTCCAGCGTCTCGGCCTCCTGCGCCGCGACCCGAGCAAGCCCCGTGCCATCGAGGTCAGGTGGGACCCGCTGTCCGGCGCCGCCCTCCAACGCCGGCCGACCACGCACGTCCCCCTCGTGGGCGACGTGGCCGCGGGCACCGACGTGCTCGCGCAGGAGAACGTCGAGGAGCTCCTCCCGCTGCCGCTCGACTTCACCGGCGACGGGCAGCTCTTCATGCTGCGCGTCAGGGGCGACTCGATGATCGAGGCCGGCATCCTCGACGGCGACTACGTCGTGGCGCGCACGCTCGACCGCGAGCCGGCGAAGGGCGACGTGGTCGTCGCCGGCATCCCGGGTGACGAGGCCACGGTCAAGACCTTCACGCGCAAGGGCGCCAAGATCGTGCTCCTGCCCGCCAACAAGCGCCTCAAGCCGATGGAGTTCGCGCACGCCGACGTGCACGTCTACGGCAAGGTCGTCACCGTGCTGCGCCGCCTCTGAGCTGCGCGCCTCTGACAGGCGCGGCTACGCGCCCTGCTCGAGCAGCGCGCGTAGTCCCGCGTGCACGGCCTCCAGGTCGGCGCGCGTGACGTGCTCGGCCGCGGTGTGGGCCACGTTGGGGTCACCCGGCCCGAAGTTCGTGGCGGGGATGCCGTGGGCGGCGAAGCGCGACACGTCGGTCCAGCCCAGCTTGGCGCGCGGCGCCTGACCCGTCCGCATCACCAGCGCCGCCAGCAACGGGTGACCCAGCGCAGGCGGGGCGGGCGCAGCCAGGTCGACGACCTCGAAGCCGTCGACGTCGCCCACGACCGAGCGCACGTGGGCCACGGCCTCGTCGGGTGTGCGGTCGGGAGCGAAGCGATGGTTGAGCCAGACGACGGCCCGGTCGGGCACGACGTTGCCGGCCACGCCACCCTCCACGCGCACGGCCTGCAGGCCCTCGCGGAACTCGCACCCGTCGATGACCACGCGGCGCGGCTCGTAGGCCGACACGCGCACCAGCACCTCGCCGAGACGGTGGATGGCGTTGCGCCCGAGCCAGGCGCGTGCAGTGTGCGCCCGCTCGCCGTCGACCCGGACCTCGACGCGCAGCGTGCCCTGGCAGCCCGCCTCGATGCGCGCGCCCGTGGGCTCGGCCAGCACGGCGGCGTCCGCGGCAACGAGGTCGGGGCGCTCGGCGAAGAGGCGGTTGATCCCGTTGAAGCGCGCTTCCACCTCCTCGCACTCGTAGAAGATGTAGGTCACGTCGACGGCCGGCGCGCTCACCGTGCGGGCCAGCTCGGCCAGCACGGCCACGCCCGACTTCATGTCGCACGACCCCAGCCCGTGCAGCACGTCGCCCTCGATGCGCGCCCGGTCGTTGCCGTTGACCGGCACCGTGTCGGTGTGGCCGGCCAGCACCAGTCGCTGTGGCCGCCCGAGCGCGGTGCGCGCCGCCACGTTCTCGCCCACCCGCTCCACCTCGAGCCACGGCACCGCGCGCAGCAGCTGCTCGAGGTGATCGGTGATGGCCCGCTCGTCATGGCTCACCGACGGGATGTCGACGAGCTCGGCCGTGAACGCCAGCAGGTCGGTCACGTGGTCACGCCGTGCTCGCGCAGGACATCGTTGAGGTGCTCGCGCTCGCCCGGCTCGTAATGACGCACGACGAGGGCGCAGGGCAGCCAGAACTCACCGCCGGCGAACTGACGGCGCCGCTGGGCCTGGACCGCGATCGACCAGGGGGGCACGTCGCCGCGACCGACCTCCTCGCCGGTCTCGGCGTCGACCACCGGGATGCCGGGGTTCAGGATCACGCCTTCGCCCAACACCGCGCCACGTCGCAGGCGCGCCCCCTGCGTCACCATGCACCGGCTACCGATGAGGCAGTCCTCCTCCACGATCACGGGCGCCGCCTGCGGGGGCTCGAGCACGCCACCGATGCCGACACCCCCCGAGAGGTGGACGTTGGCGCCGATCTGGGCGCACGACCCGACCGTCGCCCAGGTGTCGACCATGGTGTTGTCCCCGACCCGCGCCCCGATGTTGACGTAGCTCGGCATCATCACCACGCCGCGCCCGAGGAACGAGCCCCAGCGCGCCGATGCCCCGGGGACGACACGCACGCCGGACGCCGCGTAGTCCTTCTTCAGCGGGATCTTGTCGGCGAACTCGAACGGCCCGACCTCGAGCGTCTCGATGGCCGACAGCTTGAAGAGCAGGAGGATCGCCTGCTTCAACCACTGGTGCACGACGACGGCGCCGGCCGCGTCGACCTCGGCCACGCGTGCGTCACCGCGGTCGAGCAGGTCGATGGCCGCCCGTACGACGGCGAACGCGTCGCGGTCGCCCGCCGCCACATCCGCCCGGCGCTCCCACAGCTCGTCGATCTGGGCTTCGAGGTCGGCCATCAGCCGGCCGACACCAGTTGCTCGACGACCGGCCGCCAGTGCCCGATGCCGGGCACGACCGCGCCCGGCACCTTGGCGCAGTCGTCGGCGCGCCGCAACGCGAGCAGCGCATCGCGGTCGGATGACTCGTCGAAGGCGCGCCGCGCGGCTTCGTCGAGCTCTCCGCCCTGACGGGCGAGCGTCTCCACGCTCCGCCCGCTCAGCGCGTGACGGTAGGCGGGGTCGTTGCTGACGAGATAGCGCTTGGCCGCGACATGGCCGCCGACCAGCCGGGCGACGCGCCCGCCCAGCAGCGGCGCGACCAGCCGCGCCCCCTCGCGGTCGTGGCTGGCATCCGCGCCCGGGTCGACGGCGGGGTACACGTCGTGCACGAGCCCGGCGACCTGCAGCTCGAGGTCGTCGGGCGCCTCCTGCGAGAGCAGGTGCGCGCACTGCAGCGCGTGAGCCAGCAGGTCGACCGCCTCGCAGTCGTCGTGCGCCGCGCTCGTGTCCAACAGGTCGAAGAGGTCGTCGACGGCGGTCAGCTCCACCCGCCAGACGCTATCGGCCTAGCATGGTCGCCTGGGTGTGGCGAGGCGAGATCAGCACGCCGAGGAGGCCCACCGCCCAGTCGGCGGCCAGCGCCAGCATCGCGGTGAGCCCGGCGCCGACATATAGCAGGTGGTCGCGCTGGTTGTTGATGCCGATCTCGATGATCGCGCCCAGGCCTCCCGCCCCGATGAATGTGCCGAGCGCGGCAGTTCCCACGTTCACGACCGCAGCCGTGCGGATGCCTGCGATCATCACCGGCATCGCGAGAGGCAGCTCGATCCGCCACAGGGTGCCCGCCGACCCCATGCCCATGCCGCGCGCCGCCTCGACCGTCGCGGGGTCGACACCGCGCAGGCCCACGAGGGTGTTCTGCAGGATGGGGAGCAAGGAATAGATCCACAGCGCGAAGACGGCGGTCCGGAAGCCGAGCCCGGTCACGGTGAGCATCAGCGCGAGCACGGCGACCGTCGGCACCGTCTGGCCGATGTTGGCGACGAACAGGATCGGGGTGCCGGCCCGCCGGAGCGCCCGGCGGGACATGACGATGCCCAACGGCACCGCGACCAACGTCGCGAGCGCGGTCGACACCGCGCTCATCTGCAGGTGCTCCCACGCCCGGGCGCGCAGGTTGGCGGTGCTGAGCACCGCGCTCTCGCCGGAATCGAGCCGGCCGTGGTTCACCCACCAGAGGATCGCTCCGGTCACGACGAGGAGCAGGACCGGTGTGACCGCCAGACGCCAGCCACCACGCCTCACGGCTCGACTCCGCGCCCCGTGACTTCGTGTTCGATCGCTTCGTGGCCCATCGAGTGGCGCATCGCCGCGTGCAACGAGTCGGGGGTCAGCACGCCGAGGAAGCGTCCTCCCTCGAGCACCGCGACCCATCCGGCGTCGTGCAGCAGCATCACGGACAGCGCGTCCTTCAACGTCGCGTCGGTGCCCACCCACGCCTCCATCCGCTGGGCCAGGTCGCCGACGCGGCCGTCGCCGTTGGCTCGTGCGCGGTTGAGGTAGCCGTGCAGGTCGCCTTCGGCGTCGAGGACGATGGCCCAGGGTGCGGCGTCCGCGTCCATCGCCCGGCGCGCCTCGTCGAGGGACGCGTCCAACGCGACGACGGGAGGCTTCGCGAGCTCGGCGACCTCGATGCCGGTCACGTTGAGCCGCTTGAGGCCGCGATCCGCGCCGACGAAGTCGGCGACGAAATCCGACGCGGGGTTGCCGAGCACCTCCGCGGGCGTGTCGTACTGCTCGAGGACGCCGCCCTGCCGCAGGATCGCGATCCGGTCGCCGAGCTTCACGGCCTCGTCGATGTCGTGGGTGACGAAGATGATGGTCTTGCGCACCTCACCTTGGAGGCGGATGAACTCCCGCTGCAGACGGTCCCGCGCGATGGGGTCGATGGCACCGAAGGGCTCGTCCATCAAGAGCAACGGTGGGTCCGCGCCCAACGCCCGGGCGACCCCGACGCGCTGACTCTGACCGCCGGAGAGCTGCTCCGGGTAGCGGTCGCGGAACTGCTCGGGCTCGAGCCCGACCAGCCCGAGGAGCTCGTCGACGCGGGCGCGGATGCGCGTCCGGTCCCAGCCCAGCAGCCGGGGCACCGTCCCCACGTTGTCGGCGATCGTCAGATGCGGGAAGAGCCCGACCTGCTGGATGACGTAACCCATGCGTCGTCTGAGCTTCACCGGATCGACGCGCGTGACGTCGTCGCCGTCCAGGAAGATGCGCCCCCCGGTGGGCTCGATCAACCGGTTGACCATCTTCATGGTGGTCGTCTTGCCGCATCCCGACGGGCCGACCAGCACGCAGACCTCGCCTTCTGGCACCTCGAGCGAGAGATCGTCGACGGCCAGCTGGCCGTTGGGATACCGCTTGCTCACGTGTTCGAGCCGGATCACGCCGCCACCCGAAGGGGCGCGGTGCGGCTCTCGCGGGGCGCATGCCTCCGCAGGAAGCGCTCGACGACCGCGAGGCAGCCGTCGAACGCGAGCGCGAGCGCGACGATCGTCACCGTCCCCGCCAGGATCTCGGTGCGATCCCCCGAGCGCAGCCCGTCGAAGATGAACGTGCCCAGGCCTCCGGCGGTGATCAACGCGGCGATGGTGGTGATGCCGACGATCATCACCGTCGCCACCCGGACACCGGCGATGATCACCGGGAGCGCGAGTGGCAGACGCACCCGCCAGAGCGCCTGGCGCCCGGTCATGCCCATCCCACGCGCCGCCTCCACCACGTCGGCCGGGACCTCGGCCAGGCCCACGATGGTGTTGCGCAGCACGGGGAGCAGCGCGTACAGCGCGAGCGTCGCGACCGCAGGGCGAAAACCCAGGCCCAGCGGTGCGATGAGGAGGCCGAAGAGGGCGAAGCTCGGGATGGTGATGATCACGCCGGCGACCGCGAGCGCGACGCCGGCCAACCGAGGCCGGCTCGACGCCAGCACCCCCACTGCGACCGCCACGGGCACCGCGAGCACGAGCGCCGTTCCGACCAGTCGTGCGTGGGTGGCCCCGTTGCTCCAGAATTGCGAGCCGTGGTCGAGGATGAAGTTCCAGACGTCCACGTCCACGTCCTTTGCCCGCTGTTCGCGTTGAAGAGGCCGCACGTCTCGTTGTGGAGGCCGCA